>Ga0079224_100006995_pt1 | contig 15045 bp, 15 predicted proteins | sample Stecom2015_FD_80414 | JGI IMG/M metagenome (GOLD analysis project Ga0079224, IMG submission 80414) | Agricultural soil microbial communities from Utah to study Nitrogen management - Steer compost 2015 | ecosystem: Environmental > Terrestrial > Soil > Agricultural land | place: USA: Utah...
GCCGCTCTCGAGAGCAGCGGCCTGCGCATCGTTCGAGAGAGTCGCGATCTGTCCGAGGGACTGGAGGTTGTCGCTCCAGACGAAGTAGATCAAGCCGCCCACGTGGTGGGTGCGGACGATGTCCGCGATCGTGTCGACGCCGGTGGTCGAGGTGTTCGAGACATGAGGCTGGTCAGCTGTCGAGCCGTACCCGACGGCGACGAAGAGCTGGCCGATCTTCTGCTCGATGCTCATCTCGGCGAGCAGCTCCTCGATGCGCTCTGAGCCCTTGCCACCTCCCTTCGTGGGGGCGGCGTGGGCGAGGGCGGGCAGGGCGGTGGCGGCGCCCGCGAGGGTCGCGGCGGTGAAGGCGCGGCGGGTGAGGGTGCGGGTGGTGCGGGGCATGGGATGTCCTTCGCAGAGGTCAGTAGCGGCGGTAGCGCTGGGTGGAGGCCTCGAAGCGCTTGGCTTCCTTGCGCCAGGCCTCGACGATCGCCTCGGCGGGTTCACCCGCCTCGAGCATCGCGCGGGTGCGCTTCGTGCCGGAGAGCTGGTCGATCCAGCACGTGTCCTCCGGGGTGCGGCAGGCATCGCCCTCGCGCCAGTCCACCTCGTCCACGGTGCGCAGCAGGGCGGAGAGGACGTGGATGCCGGTGCGGACGGGTTCGTAGGCGGCGGCGTCGGTGACGTGCAGCTGGAGTCCGCCGCAGAAGGCGCCGGCGTGCTTGGAGGTGGTGGGGGTGGCGAACATCGGCCGGTAGAGCACGCCCGGCAGGTCTGCGGCCTGCAGCTCGCTGATGATCGCGTCGATGTGGGCCTCGGTGATGAAGGGCGCTCCGAACCACAGGAACGGGGTGGTGGTGCCGCGCCCCTCGGAGATGTTCAGCGACTCGATGAGGCCCGTGCCCGCGTAGACCACGGCGATCTCGGGAGTGGGGATGTTCGGGGAGGGCAGCACCCAGGGCAGGTCTGCGGCCAGCGGATCCTCCGCGTCGTAGCCGCTCATCTCGACCACTGTCAGGTCCACCGCGGCGTCCAGGAACTCGCCGTTGAAGAAGTCGGCGAGCTCGCCCACGGTGAGGCCGTGGGTCTGCGTGATCTCGCGCAGCCCCACGAAGGAGGACAGCTCCGGCTCGAGGACGAAGCCCTCGATGTCGCGACCGAGCGGGTTCGGGCGGTCCAGGACGATGAAGGACTTGTCGTTCTCGCCGGCCGCCTCCATCGCGTAGTAGAGGGTCCAGATGTAGGTGTAGAAGCGGGTGCCGATGTCCTGGATGTCGAAGACGAGCACGTCGACGTCGGCGAGCATCTGCGGGGTGGGCTTCTGAGTCTTCCCGTACAGGGAGCGGACGGGCAGGCCCGTCTTCTCGTCGATGTAGTCCCCGACGGAGCCGCCGGCGGGTTCGGCGCCGCGCACGCCGTGCTCGGGGCCGAACAGGGCGGTCAGCGTGAAGCCGCCGCTCTCCTGCGCGTCGACGAGCAGGTCGATCGTGCTGCGCAGCTCCCGGTCGGTGCCGGTGGGGTTGGTGATGAGGCCGACGTTCTTGCCGTCGAGGAGGGAGAGTGCGTCGGCGGCGAGGAGGTTCTCGACGCCGAGGCGGAAGGAGCCCTTCTTCGCCCTGCCCTTGCCCTTCCCCTTGTCGTTCGGCGCGGCCTGGGCGGTGCCGGCGGCGAAGGCGGCGCCAGCGGGCAGGGCGCTGAGGGTGGCGAGGATGCGGCGGCGGGCCGGCCGAGCAGTGGCCCCCTCCCCCGTCCCGATCGTCGTGGTGGTCGGATCGTTCTCGGCAGGGTTCACCGGTGGGCCTCCGTCATCGTCGTCGGATCGCGTGCCGGGAAGCAGCGGGGGCGCCGCGGGCACGATCCAGCACGCTACCGGCCCGTGGCCCCGGTCACAACCTGCCAGGTGGTCGATCGCCGTCAGGCGGGCAGTGACCAGCGCAGCTTCAGGCCGTCGACATGAGCCGCGAGGATGCCGGGCATGTCGACGTTCGGATCCAGCAGCCACTGCACCTGGAGCCCGTCCATGAGGGCGACCATGGTGCGGGCGATCTCGTCTGCGGGGGCCTCGGGGCGGAGCCAGCCGCGCTCGATCCCGGTCTCGATCTCGCCGCGCAGGAGATCGAGGGTGGTGGTGTAGTGCCGCTCCATCCACTCGTGCGCGGGATGAGCGGGCGGCACGGCCTCGCCGATCATCATCGTGTAGAGCGCGACGAGCTGGTGGCGGGTGGCGTTGATCCGGGCGATCTCGACGAGCCCGTCGAACACCGCCCAGGGGACGTCCTCCGCGGCAGGGGCGGAGTCCATCGCGTCACGATGCTCCAGCACGGCGGCGAGCAACGCGTTCTTCGAGCGGAAGTGGTGGGCGAGGCCCGAGGGGGAGATCCCGGCGGCCTCGGCGACCTCGGCCATGGAGGTGGCGGCGAAGCCGTGATCGGCGATGAGCTCGATCGCGGCGCGCAGTGCGGCCTCGCGGACCACGGACGAGTCCTGGCCACGGGGACGGCCCGGACGACGACGACCCGGACGGGGTTCCCTCGCGCTCATGCTGCTCCTTCGATCGTTCGAGGATCAGTGTTCCATGAGCACGCGAGGGACCCCGCCCGGGTCAGTGAGAGGCTCGTGGCCTCACTTCACGCCACGGATGAACATCGTCATGCCTGCGCCGATCACGGCGACGACGAGGGCGGCGACGAGCAGGGCGGTGAAGTCCGTACCGCCCCCGAGGTTCGCGAGCAGGAAGCCGCCGAAGGCGGGGGCGAGGGACTGCGGGAGGGCGTTGGCGATGTTGAACACGCCCATGTCCTTGCCGGCCTCCTCGCGGTTGGGCAGCACCTCGAGCACGAGCGCGAGGTCGACCGCGATGTAGGTGCCGAAGGCGATGCCCATGATCGCTTCGACCACGTAGAAGGCGCCGACGGTGTCCGCGTGCAGCAGCAGGTAGGTGGCGACGCCGAAGATGAGGATCGAGGCGGCGACGAGGACCTTGCGGCGGCCGAGAGCGTCGGAGAGCCAGCCTGCGGCGACGCTCGCGACCATCGAGGTGACGGTGTAGATCGTCACCCCCGTGGCGACGACGCGGACGGCATCGACGGGGTCGACACCGATGTGGTTCTCCATGTACAGCACCCGGAAGGTGGTGAACATGTAGGAGGCGAGGATGATCGTGAAGCGACCGCCCCAGGCGAGACCGAAGTCGGGGAACTTCACAGGGTTGCGCCAGAAGGTGAGGGCGAGCTCGCGCAGGTTGAAGGGGTAGCGGTTCTCGCGCAGCACGGGCTCGGGGAGCATGAAGGCGAAGACCAGCACGAGCACCATGCCGATCAGACCCGGCAGCAGGAACAGCGCGAGCATGTTGCTCGAGAGCCCCGCAGCGAGCCAGGTCGCGATCATGACGGCGAGGTTGCCGGAGATGCCCACGAGACCCGAGGCCTTGCCGTACTGGGCAGGGCTGAGCTGATCCGCGATCGAGGCGACATACGCAGCGAGCGCCAGGTTGCCGGCAGCCTGGGCGAGGAACCAGCCCACCGCCATGACCAGCGCGCTCGGGGCGAGCGCGATGAGGGCGAGGCCCACGAGCATGCCGAGGGAGCCGATGATCAGCCAGGGACGGCGGCGGCCGAAGCGGCTCGTGGAGCGGTCGGAGATGCGACCGCCGAGGGCGTTGAAGATGACCGCGGCGACGGCACCGGGTGCGACGGCGAAAGCGGTGATCGAGGCCGCCTCGGCCGGGCTGCTCGCGAGCAGGCTCGCCTTGACCTGGATGGAGACCGTGGCCGGGCCCATCAGCGCGATGAAGATGCCGAGCTGGCCCAGCATGATGCCGGCGACGAACCACCAGGGTCGCGGCTTGTCGAACTCGATGCCGAGGTGCGGGATCGGCAGCTTCGGGCCGATGAGGTTGGGGCTGCCGACCGGATCGATGGTCGAATCGGGCGCGAAGCCCTGCTGCGGGGGCGCTGAGGTCACGGGGACTCCTTCGTCTGAACGTCGTGCACGACGGGAGTGGCTCCCCATGGAGTCATGGGCCTGCTCGCGTCGCGGCCGCAATTATTAGTTGCCATCCACCATTAAGTCGAGCGCAAACCTGCCAGTGGTCACTTTCTGAGACGAGACCGTGACCTCAGCAGGTCACGAGGTGATGTCAGCGCAGGTCAGGCCGCGGCATGACCAGCGGCGAGGTCGAGGAGGTGAGCGAGGACACGCTCGCCGCTCGCGCGCAGACCGTTGTGCTCGTACTCACTGGTCACCCAGGTGCGCAGCCCCGGCAGCAGCGAGGCGGTCGCCATCGAGCCCTCGCGCGGGACGTAGGCGTCGTCGTAGTAGACGGCAGCGGCTCCGGGGACGGTGCAGCGGCGCAGAGCGTCCTCGTCGTACAGGCGCGGCCACTGGTGCTCGGCGAGGAGGTCCGCCGCCTCTGCCCAGGGCGCGAGCTCGGGGTCCTCGAGGAAGAGGTCGCGGTGCATGTGCTCGCCGCCGAGGAGGGTCGGGTCCTCGCGCGCCTCCTCCGGCATGGTGCGATCAGCGGCCCAGCCGGTCGCGACCCCGTCGGCCCAGCAGCTCTCGTGGATCACCGCGTACAGCGGGTTCCGCCCGCTGAAGGGCAGGGCGGCGGCGAGGTCGTGAGCGAAGGCCGGGGAGGCGGGGTCGAGGCCCAGCAGGTAGTGGAGGCGCTCCTGACCCTGGGAGGCGCCGAGGAGGTGGCCGAGCCGGCGCAGGCGCTCCACGCCCACGCTCTGCCCGTCGGGCAGGAGCAGCGTCCCGGCCGCAGCGGAGTCGGCGAGGCGGCGGAAGCGGTCACGGTCGCCGGGGAAGCGGTGCCAGTACCGCTCGGAGCGGGCGATCATGCCCTGCCAGGTGCTGGCGTAGACCTCGTCCATGCCGGGGCCGATCGTCGGGAGCCCGCCGGTGAACAGGGCCTTCTCGACGCTGCCCGGGGCCGCGCTGAGATAGCGCAGCGTGGTGAAGCCGCCGAAGGACTGACCGAGCAGGCTCCAGCGCTGGACGCCCAGGTCCTCGCGCAGCAGTTCGGCGTCGGCGACGATCGCGTCGGCGCGGAAGTGGGTGAGGTAGTCAGCCTGCTGGGCGGCGGTCGCGCCGCGCAGGGTCTCCGCGCCCACGCCGTCCGGCAGCGCGGTGTCGAGTCCTACGGGGGTGGAGCGGCCGGTGCCGCGCTGGTCGAGCATGACCACGCGGTGGCCCTGCAGGGCGCGGCCCAGCCAGGCCGGGGAGGTCGCCTCCAGCGGTCGGGGCGCTTCGGAGCCGGGCCCGCCCTGGAGGAAGACGAGATACGGGAGGTGCTCTCCTCCCGGCGCGGTGACGATACGGGCGAAGAGCTCGATCTGCGGTCCGTCGGGTGCGGCGTGGTCGAGGGGGATCTGTAGGGTGCGGTCCTCGAGGTGGAGTCCGGGCAGGGCCCATTCGGTGGTGCGCATCATGCCTCCAGGGTGGTGGTGCCGGGGAAGAACTCCCAGTCGAAGACGTGCTTCTCGCCGGGGCGTCCCGCGCGGTCCAGGGCGCGGTCGATGAGGATCTTCGAGAGCCGGGCGAAGACGTCATCGACGCCGTAGTAGCTGATCGGGCCGAAGAACTCCGACGTCGCGGGGACGTCGCCGAGGGCGAGGAACTCGAGGTCCTCGGGCACCCGCATTCCCAGGCGCTGGGCGGCGAGCTGGAGGGCGACGGCCTGGTAGCCGGTGAAGCAGATGACGGCCTCGGGCCGGTCCGGGCCCTCGAGCCAGTCGAGCGCGGCCCGGTAGGTGTCGTGGCTGCCGGCGGGGACCACGTGGACGAGGGAGGTGGGGTCATCGCCGTGCGCCTCGACCTCGGCGAGGAAGGTGCGGGTGCGCTCGTGCGCGAGGGCGCCGCCGGGGCGCTCGTCCAGGCCGGGGGCGAGGAGCTGGACCCGTTCGTGGCGTTCGCGCAGGAGCCGGTAGGCGCGGCCGATCGCGGGCAGGGGGCTCGAGGAGACCACGTCGAAGCTCTCGGGCTCCATCGTGGTGGTGAAGGCGACGAGCCCGGACTGGGTCGCCGCGGCCAGGCGGCGCATCTTCTCGGGCCCGTCGGGGACGAAGTCGATGCTGGTGACGAGGGCGGCGTCGGCGGAGGCGCCCAGGAGGTACTCGTACCAGCGGTCATCGGCGAGGACCAGGGTGGACAGGTCGTGCACGAGCGCGTCCTCGCACACCTGGCTGGTCAGCTGCACGCCCCAGGGGTCATCGAGGCTGCCGAGCGTGAGGACGATGCCGCCGCCGCGGCCGGTGCGCATCGCCTGCGCGTGACGGTTCGGGACATAGCCGAGCGTCGCGGCGGCCTCGCGGACCTTGGCCTTCGTCGTCGCTGACCCTGCCGAGCGGCTCCCGCCCCGGCCGGAGAGCACGAAGGAGGCGGTGGCGATGGAGACGCCGGCCTCGCGGGCGACGTCAGCGAGCGTCACGGTGCGGGTCATATCGGCAGGGCCTCCTGGGGGCGCGGAGCAGGGGCCGTGCCGGGCCGGGATCGAGCCCGAATCGCCGCGGGCCGCTGCGCCGTCCCGTGCCCTCGCCCGGTGAACGTTCCTCAGGAGTCTAGCGGCGCGTCCCTTCGCGGGGTGAGGGTTCAGCCGGTGAGCCAGGCGAGCGTCGGCGGGAGGGTGTGCAGCAGGAGGAGGACGCCGAGGATTCCGATCACCCAGGAGAAGGCATCAGCCGCGTAGCGGACCGCGCGGGCATGGGCGCGATCCAGGAGCGCATCGGCCCGTGCGCCGAGCAGCGCCCGCACCGCGCACAGCAGCAGTCCCGGCAGGATCATGAGGAGGCAGTAGCCCAGCAGATACAGGGCGCCTTCCCCGATCCCGACCTGCATCGAGGAGAGGATCCCCATCGCCGCGAGATACGGGAGCATCAAGGCCGCTTCGATCACGCCGGCGGCGAGCGCGAGGCCCAGCAGCAGGCGCGGGCTGGTCACGGCCCGACGGGCCCGCTCGGTCCAGCGCCGGGCCGAGGCCTCGGGGTCGCCGCCGCGCTTCGCGATGGCCTTCGGGTCCGTGCGGAAGGACCACACCAGGAGCCCCGCCCCGGCGAGCGCGCCCAGCAACTGCACCTGCGGGGTGGAGGCGAGGTGGCCGAAGCGGGTGGCGAGCGGCAGCAGCCCGGCGAGCAGGGCGATGCCGAGCAGCAGGTAGAACGCGCCGATGACCAGCAGGTACCAGGCGGTCGCGGCGGCGGTGCGGCGCGCGGACCCGGCGCCCACGAGCAGCAGGATCAGCGGGATGACGAGGGTGCCCATCGAGGTGGAATCCACGAGGGCGAGCACGGCGAGGGCGGCGGGGCCGGCGGCGTCGGGCAGGAGGTCCATGCCTCAAGCATGGTCGGGGCGGGCGGAGAAGTCCTCCTCCCTTGGGAGGAGATCTGCGACGGACCTGTGCCGACGGGCCGAGCGCCTCGTAGGCTCGGGTCATGCCTGCTTCGCCGCCCTCTGCTCCCATTGCCGGACTGTGGCGGCGGGATGCACTGATCGCGGCGGCGTATGCGCTGGTCGTGGTGGCGTTCGCGGCCTCCGGCATTGTCACGAACGGGCTGCTGTGGTGGGCGCCGGCAGGGCCTGGGGCGGTCTCGACGGTGGTGTTGCTGCTGGCCTGCGCGAGCCTCGTGGCGCGCCGCACCCGGCCAGGGCTCGTGCTCGCCGTCGCGGCCCCGCTCTCTGCGTCGGTGATCATGGCCGATGGGCAGATCGCTGCGTACTTCCTGCTGTTCGAGGCGCTGTTCACCCCGGTTCTGCACGGCTCGCGTGCTCTCGCGCGTCTCACCACGCGCCTCGCGCTCGGCGGAGCGGGACTCGCCCTGCTCGCCGCGCTGGTCACGGATGCGCCCGGCTCGCTCGTGTTGGCGGTTGGAGTGGTCCTCGTGCTCACCGTGCTGACCCCGCTGATGTGGGCGTGGGAGGTGCGTCATCACCGCGAGGCGCGCCACACCGCGGAGCGGCTCGTCGGCCTCGAGCAGAAGCTCACCGCCTCCCGCGCCCGGCATGCCGTCGAGGCGGAGCGGCGCAGCATCGCCCACGACCTGCACGATGTGATCGCCGGGCATCTCAGCGCCGTCTCCCTGCACACCTCGCTCGCCGCAACGCTCGAGGAACGGGGCGCTCGTGAGCGGTCCCTCGCCGCGGCGCGGGACGCCTCCCATGACGCGCTGCGGGACCTGCGCTGGATGATCGGGGTGCTCAGCGCCGAGGACGCCGGGGCCCTGCCCGCCCCGACCCTCACCTGGCCCACCCTCGCCGCGCGGCTCCGGGACAGAGATCCCACAGCGAGGATCGAGATCGACCCGGCGCTTGATGGGGAGGAGCCGGCGCTCGAGGATCCGGCGGTGCGTTCCGCGCTGCTGCGCCTCGCAGCGGAGGCGGTGACCAATGCGGTGCGGCATGGGGAGGCGCCCTTCGTGCTAGAGGTGAGCGTGGGTGAGGATGCGGTGGAGCTGGTGATGAGGAACGGCCGACGGGCGAGCGTGCCAACGGGGACGGGGATCGGGCGCGGGGCGATCGCGCATCGCGCGGCAGCTGTCGGCGGGGTGGCGAGCTCGGGACCGGAGGGCGAGTGCTGGGTGGTGCGGGCGGTGCTGCCTGTCACGGCAGAGGTGGTGCAGCGATGACGCTTCGGGTGCTCATCGCCGAAGACCATCCCTCGGTGCGTTCCGCGTTCGTCGCGCTGCTCGGTGCGGCGCCGGATATCGAGGTGGTCGGCGAGGCGGCCGATGGGCCCTCCGCCCTCGCCGCCGCGCGCCAGCACCGCCCCGACGTGGTGCTCACCGATGTGCGCATGCCCGGCGCGACCGGGATCGAGATCACCCCGCAGCTGCGCGAACTGGGCGCGAACGTGCTGGTCATCTCCGGCTTCGACCTGGATGCGCAGGTGCTAGGCGCGCTCGCGGCCGGGGCCGACGGCTATCTCGTGAAGTCCGAGGAGCCGCAGCGGATCCTCGAGGCGGTCCGGGCCGTGCATCGCGGGGATGCGGTGCTCTCGCCGGCGGCGACGCGGACGGTGCTGGCGGCGCTGCAGGGGCGCGAGGCGCCGGAGGCGCCGCCCGTCGGCCGTACTCCCGTCGACCCTCTCCCGAAGCTCACCGGGCGGGAGGAGGATGTGCTCGCGCTCGTCGCGGAAGGGCTGACGAATCAGCAGATCGCGCGCGCCCTCGTCGTGGAGGTGACCACGGTGAAGTCCCATCTCTCCCACGCGCTCGCGAAGCTGCATCTGGAGTCGCGCGTCCAGGCCGCGCTGTGGTGGCAGGAGCACAGGTCCGGCAGGTAGTCCGCGAGGCAGATCACCGTGACGCACCGGCACGGTGCGTGAAAGGATCGAGGTGGCCGCGGCTCGCCCCCGCCGGCCCGCCGGAAGGTGACCCCTCGCTCGGGTCCCGGCCCTCCGGCCCCTCGATGATGAAAGCTCGCCACACCCATGCCTGCCGCCGCCCCCACGCCCACCGGCGAGATCCCCGCTCTGTCCACTCCTGACGCGCCGGTGAAGGTCGCCCCGCTCATCACGGTCCTGGTGGTCTCCGCCTTCGTGATGATCCTCAACGAGACCCTGCTGTCCGTCGCGCTGCCCGTGCTGATGGACGACCTCTCGATCACCGCCGTCACCGCGCAGTGGCTCTCCACCGGGTTCATGCTCACCATGGCTGTGGTCATCCCGACCACCGGCTTCCTCATGACCCGCTTCACCGCCCGCACCGTGTTCACCGCCGCGATGCTGCTGTTCCTCGCCGGGACCACCATCGCCATGATCGCGCCCACCTTCTCGATCCTGCTCGGTGGCCGCGTGGTCCAGGCGGCCGGCACCGCGATGGTGCTGCCGCTGCTGATGACGACGATCCTCGCGCTCGTGCCGCTGCGCAATCGCGGCTTCGTGATGGGGCTCGTGGGCGTGGTCATCTCCGCCGCGCCGGCGCTGGGTCCCTCGATCTCCGGGTTCATCCTCGGGCACTGGACCTGGCACCACCTCTTCGCGATGATGCTGCCGATCGTCGTGGTCGCGCTCGTGGTGGGGCTCGTGTTCATGCGCAACTACGCCGAGCCGCGCCGCGTGGGGCTCGACGTCCTCTCCGTGATCCTCTCCGCGCTCGGCTTCGGCGGCCTCATCTACGCGCTCGCCTCGATCAGCGCCGTCGTCGAGGGCGAGGCGCGTCTGGTCCCGCTGCTGGCCGGTGGTCTGGGCGTCGCGGCGCTGGCCGTGTTCAGCGCGCGCCAGATCCGTCGCCGCAGCCGCGGCCGCGAGCCGCTGCTGGACCTGCGCCCCCTGACGGTGCGGCCCTTCCTCGTCTCCGTCCTCGTCATCCTCCTCGCCTTCTCCACGATGCTCGGCACCGTCACCGCGCTGCCGCTGTTCATGACGAAGGGCCTCGGGATCTCCTCCTTCGAGGTGGGGCTCGCGCTGCTGCCCGGTGCGGCGGCCTCGGGTCTGCTGGGCCCGCTGATCGGTTCGCTGTACGACCGGGTGGGGCCGCGCCCGCTCGTGGTGCCCGGCATCGCGCTCATGGCGGCGGTGTGCTGGCTCGAGGTGCTGCTGTTCGGCGAGAGCACCACCACCGCGCTGGTGGTCGCGCTGAACGTGCCGCTCGGCATCGGGATGGCGCTGGTGATGACGCCGCTGCTGGCGCTGTCCCTCGGGGCGCTGCCCCGCTCCCTGTACGGGCACGGCTCCGCGATCCTCAACACCCTCCAGCAGCTCGCGGGCGCCTTCGGCACCGCCGTGTTCATCGCGATGCTGAGCCTCGGCGCGATGCTCGCCTCCGAGCGCGGGGCGAGCGCGGCGGCCGCGCAGGCGCACGGTGTGCTGTGGGCCTTCGCCATGGGCGGGGTGCTGTGCACGATCGGCGTGGTGCTCGCCACGACCCTGCGCCGCCAGGATGGCGAGGTCGCCGAGGCGGCTTAGGACGACCTGGTGAGGCGGTGGATGCAGTACAGCGTGACCGCCGTGAGCACCGCCGGGAGAGCGACGCCGAACAGCACGAACGTGCCGAACGACCCGATCCGGTCCGTCATCCACGCGAAGTTCATGCCGAAGAAGCCGGTGGCGAGCGTGAGCGGCAGGAAGATCGTCGCGACCAGGGTCAGCCGCTCGGAGACCACGGTGTCCTGCTCCTGCAGCAGGTCGCCGAGCATCGCGTAGAGCCGCGCCGCCATCGACCGGTTCGCGTCGAACGCCGTCCCCGCCCGTTGCAGCAGGCGCCGGGTGCGGTGGTCGAGATGCTGGGCGAGCTCCTCATCGGCTGCCAGCATCGCCTGCTGCGCCGCCTGCGTCTCCTGCAGGTGGAACAGCAGCGCGCGCAGGCGCGACATGGTGCTGCGCTGCGCAGCGGAGGTGTATCCGGTCGCGCGCGCCTCGAGCTCCTGGCAGCGATCATCGAGCACGTCGAGCACTTCCTCGCAGCGCCGCGCGATCGCGAGCGCGATCAGCACCACCACCTCCGTCGACGTCGCGCTGGGCGATCACCTCGAGCCGGTGCTGCTGCCCCTCCTGATCCAGCACGAACAGCACCAGATCCACCTGGTCGCCGTCCACCATGGCCCGCGGCCGACGGGGCACCGCGCGGCCGGGGTGCAGGTGCAGGCCCAGCGCCTGGACGGTCTGCGAGGCGAGGTCGGTGTCCAGGGCCGGGACGAGCACGCAGCGCGTCCCCTCGCCGGGCGCGGTGGGGGCAGCGGCGAGGTCCTCGGCGGTCTCTATCAGGTCCATGACCAGACCGTACGCCGCCCGCTCACTCGGCAGGGTCGTCCTGCGTGAGCGCGATGTAGCGGACGGACTGGCCTGGACGTGCACGACGGCCGGTGAGCGCGGCGGCGAGGGCCTCGGCGAGGCGGCGCGGCCAGGGCCTGCGGCGCAGCGCCGCCACGGGGTCCTCGTCCGGATCGATGGGCGGGCAGAGGGTGCGGGGCATCCAGCCGTCGGCCCAGGGCCGGGCCGTGATCCGCAGCGGCGGGTCGCCCTCGCCGCTGCCGGCTTCCGCGCCGAAGGAGGCCCGCGAGCGGTAGCCGCGCGCGTCGATGACGTGCTCGAAGGAGCCGTCTACCACGGAGAGGACCAGGCGGTCGAGCTGCTCGAGCAGGCCGCGGGAGCCGGAGTCGCAGGCATCGCAGCCGCAGTCCGGGATCGTCTCGACGGGGACCGGCTCCTCGCCCACGCCCACCACGAGGCCGGGGAGGAGGGCGTCGGCCGGTGCGAGATCGGTGCTGTACTCCGCGTCATCGGGGGCGGTGCACTGGAGGACGAGCGGGACGGCACCTTCCTTGTGAGGGCGCAGTACTGAGGCGCTGTGGACCGCAGTCAGCGGGGCGACGTGCCAGGGCAGAATGGCGCCGTCAGCGGCCTCCTCCACGCGCGCCCAGCCGCGGGCGGTGAGGACCTGGGTCCAGGCCGCGGCGCGGGCCTCGAGAATCCGGTACTTCCCAGGATCCGAGCAGCGGCTGTACTCCTCTTCCGCCGCGTCACGCCAGGTGCCGTCGGCGGTGGCGTGCGGGTCCGGCCAGGACGGGGTGCCCGCACCGGTCACGGCGAAGGCGTGCTCCACCTCGGCGAGCAGGTCGAGCAGCGGGGCGGCGAAGGGCTCCGCGGCATCGTCCCCCTCCTGCCACCAGTGCGGGGTCGTGGTCATGGCTGGACAGTACCGCCCCGTCAGACGGCGGTGCGCTGACCCGCTGAGGCGATACCGAGCCAGGTGTGGCGGTTGTTCCACCAGCACCAGCCGAGCTTCGGTGCGTCCTTCCGGTCCTTCCCGTCGCGGCCGGTGCCGTTGCTGATCCACAGCGCCGGGGTGCGGGAGTCGAGCTGACCACTCGCCTTCCTGATCCGAGACCCGATCGTCATGAAGCAGTGGTTCCGCTCGAGCACGTCCGGGACCTGCATCACCCACAGCAGCCCCTCGGTGAGCAGCAGCGGGGTGCGGCCTCGCGCGGTGAGAACGTCGAGCGCCTCGGCCGGGGAGGCATTCTCGAACTCATCGCCACGGTCCAGGGCGTGGACGAGGTAGAGCGGCGTGCTGGGCAGCTCGATCGCCGTCGGTGCGAAGGCGTTCACATCGGTCATGTCCTCGACGACGAAGCCGGGCTTCTCCCCGCGCCGCATCATCGGGGCGAGGGCCGACGGCGGCGCGAGCGCCGGGTCGAGCGCGAGCAGCGCATCGGTGCGCTCCGGCCTGAAGGACGCGGCGGCATCGGTGAATGCCGAGGCAGGCAGGCCGGCGAGGGCAGGGACGTCGAGGTCGATCAGACGCTGGGCCTGGGCGGCAAGCGAGGGCAGAACAGTCGCGGTGATGGGGGCTCCTTCAGAGGGGGGACTGGGGACGAGGTCAACGGGATGCTGGGCGGTCGTATTCCCTTGAAGCGGCGGCTGGCACCTGCCACCCTGCCGGGATGCACCTCTCCCCCGCCCTGCGTGACTGGCTCCGCCCGATCGTCGGCGAGGTGGAGCTGGTGCGGCCGCTGACCGGCGGCATCACCTCGCAGATGCTTCACCTGCGCCGGATGGATGGTGCGGCGGATGTGGTTCCTCGACGACTACGAGCAGCTCGCCGGCACCTCCGTCGACCCGGGTCCTGACCTGCGGCGACTGCTCGGTTTCGGGACCGACTGGCCGAGGTTCATCCCGCTGCAGGTCGACGGCCGCGCCCCGGTGGACGGGCCCGGCATGGCCGGCCGGGTGCGGGAGACGATCCGCCGCACCCTTGCCCGCGCCGGCTGAGCCGGCCCCCGGTGCCCCCTGTTTCCACCGCGCGAACTTCCGAGCTTTCTCCGTGACATCAACGCCTATATGGCCGTGATGTCACGCAGAGAGCGTGAAAGTTCGTGTGCTGCGAAGGGGTGGGGCGGGCGGGGTGGGAGGGGCGAGGCAGGGTCAGCGGGCGGCGGCGCGGCGGCGACGGGTGCCGGTGGCGAGGGTGCGCAGCGCGTCCTCGGTCGCGTCCCAGCCCATGCAGGCGTCGGTGACGGAGCGGCCGTAGTCGAGCCCGGCCGGTCCCACCTCCGGGTCCAGGGCCTGGGCCCCCTCGAGGAGGTTGCTCTCGAGCATGATCCCGGCGAGCGCGGCGCCGTCGGTCGCGACCTGCTCGGCGAGCAGCCCCGCGACCTCCGCCTGACGGACGTGGTCCTTGCCGCTGTTGCCGTGGGAGGCGTCGACGATGAGGCGCGGGGTGAGGCCGTGCGCGGCGAGCTGGGCGGCGGAGTTCGCGACCGGGCCGGGGCCGAAGTTCGGCCCGTCGGCCCCGCCGCGCAGGATGAGCGAGAGGTCGGGGTTGCCGGTGGTGGCGACCAGCGCCGCCCGCCCGTCGGCCCCGATGCCGAGGAAGGACTGCGGGGCGGAGGCGGCGCGCAGCGCATCGAGCGCCACCTGGATCCCGCCGTCGGTGCCGTTCTTGAAACCGATCGGCATGGACAGGCCCGAGGCGAGCTGGCGGTGGATCTGCGACTCGGTGGTGCGCGCGCCGATCGCGCCCCAGCTGATCAGGTCCGCGATGTACTGCGGGCTGATCGGCTCGAGGAACTCGGTCGCGCAGGGCACGCCGAGCGCGGTGACGTCGCGGAGGAAGGCGCGGGCGATGCGGAGTCCGGCAGCGATGTCGTGGGAGCCGTCCAGGTGCGGGTCGTTGATCAGGCCCTTCCAGCCCACGGTGGTGCGGGGCTTCTCGAAGTAGGTGCGCATGACCAGCAGCAGGTCGTCCTGCACCTCGGCGCGCAGGGCCGCGAGGCGGCAGGCGTAGTCCAGCCCCGCCTCCGGGTCGTGGATCGAGCAGGGGCCGACCACGACGAGCAGCCGGTCGTCGGCGCCGGTGAGCACGTCACGGATCTGCTCGCGGTGCGCGGCGACCTGGGCGGCGGCGGTGCCGGTCAGCGGCAGGTCGTCTGCCAGCTCGGCCGGGGTGGGCAGGGCGGTGAAGCCGGCGACGTGACGGTCAGCGGCGTGGTCCGCGGGTGCCGCGGCGGGGGTGGTGGCGAGAAGGGTCATGGGTCCTGTCCTCCGGGTGGGGGCGGACCCGCTGCTGCAGAGCCCGCCGGGAATGGCGAAGGGCAGAGCGGATGCTCTGCCCTTGTCGGCTCTGGAGA
>Ga0079224_100006996_pt1 | contig 15043 bp, 14 predicted proteins | sample Stecom2015_FD_80414 | JGI IMG/M metagenome (GOLD analysis project Ga0079224, IMG submission 80414) | Agricultural soil microbial communities from Utah to study Nitrogen management - Steer compost 2015 | ecosystem: Environmental > Terrestrial > Soil > Agricultural land | place: USA: Utah...
CGCGCCGGCAGCTCAGCCGACTGCCTCCATGCCAGTCTGGTCGGCCTCGACCTCGCCTCCGCTTCCGGCACACCTCGCCCGCTCGGCGTACCTCCAGCTGCAGCTCAGCCGACTGCCTCCATGACATCGTCGGACACGTCGAAGTTCGCAAACACGTTCTGCACGTCGTCGCTGTCCTCGAGGGCCTCGATGAGACGGAACACCTTGCGCGCGCCGTCCTCGTCCAGCGGCACGGTCACCGACGGGATGAACGACGTCTCGGCAGACTCGTAGTCGAGGCCGGCGGCCTGCACGGCCTGGCGAACGGCCACCAAGTCGGCCGCTTCGGCGCGTACCTCGAACGCCTCACCGACGTCCTCCACCTCGTCCGCGCCGGCGTCGAGCACGGCCTCGAGAAGTTCGTCCTCGGTGAGCGGGTCACGTCCGTCCTGCTCACGCGGCACCACGACCACGCCCTTGCGGTCGAACAGGTACGACACCGACCCAGGATCGGCCATCGACCCGCCGTTACGGGTCATGGCGGTGCGGACCTCCGACGCGGCGCGGTTGCGGTTGTCGGTCAAGCATTCGATGAGCACCGCCACGCCGTTCGGGCCGTAGCCCTCGTACATGATGGTCTGGTACTCAGAGGCGCCGCCTTCGGCGCCGGAGCCACGCTTGACCGCTCGCTCGATGTTGTCGTTGGGGACCGACGCCTTCTTCGCCTTCTGGATGGCGTCGTACAAGGTCGGGTTACCGGCCGGGTCGCCGCCGCCGGTACGGGCGGCCACCTCGACGTTCTTGATGAGCTTCGCGAAGAGCTTGCCCCGCTTGGCGTCCACCAGAGCCTTCTTGTGTTTCGTGGTCGCCCACTTGGAATGCCCGGCCATGGGGCTAGACCTCCTTCACGATGTCGAGGAAGAGTGCATGCACGCGCGTGTCGGCGGTCAACTCCGGATGAAACGACGTCGCCAGCAACGATCCGTGGCGGACCGCGACGATCCTACCGGCGTCGGCAGCATCACCCCTCGACGACGAGCCGGTGTCCCCCGCGGGAACCCGAGCGAGCACCTCCACGTCCGTACCGACCTTTTCCACCCACGGCGCACGGATGAACACGGCGTGAAATGGTTCGGCAGGCGAACCGAGTGCGGGAAAGTCGAGGTCGGCTTCGAACGAGTCGACCTGACGGCCGAAGGCGTTGCGCCGCACCACGATGTCCATACCGCCGACCGTCTCTTGCCCGGCCACGCCGCCTTCGAGGTGATCAGCGAGCATGATCATGCCGGCACAGGAGCCGAAGGCCGGCATGCCCGCCGCGATGCGCTGGCGTAACGGGTCGAGCAGGCCGAAGGACCGCGCGAGGCGCCACATCGTGGTGGATTCTCCGCCGGGCACGACCAGCGCGTCGACGCGCCCCAGGTCGTCCGGGGTACGCACGGCAGCGGTGTACGCACCCAGATCGCCGAGCATGCGCCGGTGTTCGCGGACATCGCCCTGCAGGGCGAGCACTCCCACGGTGGGTCGGGGCACAGGTCGCCAAGCCTCTCATGAGGGGATACGGGATGGGACTGCCCATTCTATGGCCTCGTAACCGTGCGAAAGAATGCGTACCGATCACCGCCCCACACGAACAGGAGCCACTCGGTGCGTGTCGCCGTCTTCACCGGCTCGTCCTTCGGCGAGTCCGACAAGTACGCCCAGGCAGCAGCAGGCCTCGCTCGGCACTTGGTCGCCAACGCCGTCGGCATCGTCTACGGCGGCGCCCACGTCGGCTTGATGGGCATCGTGGCGGACACGGCGCTGGAGGCCGGCGGCGAGGTCGTCGGCGTCATCCCCGGCACCCTGGTCGACGCGGAGATCGCGCATCGAGGCCTGAGCGAACTGCACGTCGTGACGACGATGCACGAGCGCAAGGCGCTGATGGCCGAACGTGCCGACGCCTTCGTCGCGCTGCCCGGAGGCGCGGGCACGCTCGAAGAGGTGTTCGAGGTGTGGACCTGGCAGCACCTCGGACTGCACCGCAAGCCGATCGTGATGGTGAACACCGCGGGTTACTGGACGCCGTTGGTGCGCGCTCTCGATCAGATGGTCGACGCCGGATTCCTCCACCGCGGCCAGCGGGACTCGCTGCGCCTGGTCGACGAGCCAGAACAGGTGCTGACCGCGATCCGGGACTGGCGTCCGCCCACCGGCACCCGGTGGGATGACGACTCCGGCAACCGGACCCGGGCACGAGCGTGACGCCGCCTCCAGCCGCCGTGCCGTGATCACCGGCGGTCCCGGCTCGGGCAAGTCGCACCCTGATCGGCTCACTGCGCGCCGCGGGGATCACCTGCGTCGACGAGGCTGGGCGAGCGATCATCCGCGATCAGACCGCGATCGGCGGGACACAACGACGCACCCCTGGCGGTCTCGCCCCGGCGCGTCGAAGGGGGCACCATCGTGAAGGCTGTGATCCAGGACGCGTACGGCTCGGCCGACCGGGACGTGGCTGGCCGGGTCGAGTCCGTGGGACCTGGCGTCGACCGCTGCCACTACTGCGACGTGCGCTGCGCGAGCGTGGGACGTTGGTGATCGTCGGCGGCGAAAGCGGTGGGCGGTGGTTCGGTGGCCTGGACCGACGGGACGTGGAGACGCTCAACCGGCACATCGAGGCCGGCGCCGTGCGCCCGGTCGTCCACCGTACCTTCCCGCTGGACAACACCGCCGACGCGGTGCGACACGTGCAGCACGGACACCCACAGGGCAAGGTCGTGGTCACCGTCGAGCCGTGCGGAGATTCAATCGATCGTGCGGGTCACGCCGTCCCAACCGTGCTCGATCAACTCCGTCGCGAGCGAGACCAGGAGGGGCGGGTAGATCGTCGTCGTGGTGGTGGCCAGCTCGCCCAGATCCCACCAGGCGATGTCAGCCACGGCCGCCCGCTCGACGGCCGTCCAACCGTCGGTGCGAACTGGCGTCGCACCGTCCACGCGGGCGTAGAACAGCGCCTCGTGCTGCCGGCACGGGCGCCCGAAGTACGTGAACTCCGCGTCGCGGACGGCGACCGGGCCGACGAGTTCGTCGGCCGGCACGACGAGCCCGCTCTCCTCGAACAGCTCGCGTGCCGCGGCCGCACGTTCGGACTCCCCCGGTTCGAGCCCGCCGCCCGGTGTGAACCAGCGAGCTCGCTCGGGATCGTCGGTTCCTGCGCCCAGCAGCCACACTCGGCGAGCGGCGTCCACGGCGATCACGCGGGCGGCGTCGCGTTCCCAGACGCCGTCGTCCGCCAGGTGCCACTCGGCGAAGACCTCGTCCAGGTCGACGGCGTCCACGCCCGATGGGGCCGGTTCGTTCACGGCCACCAGCGTAACCGCGCGCGTAGTCGCTAGTTCGCGGGCGACTCGGGCAAGTAAGGAGCGCCCTCGGGTGGCGTGCATTCTCCGAACAAGCCGATGCTCCGCTGACAGCCCACGTCGATCCGTTCGTACATGCCGTAGACCTCGAGGACGACGTAGCTGCCGGCCGTCAGGGACTCGTCGACCGTCAGCTGCACCCGGGTCGCGTCGTCGTCGCCGGGCACCGGGAGCTCGCACGCCTCCTGCCCGTCGGCCGCCGCACTCGTGGGGGGCTGCTTCCAGGACACGAAGATGGTCTGGTCCGACCGCTGCGGATCGAAGCCGATCTCGCCGACGCCGAGGATCAGTTCGTCGCAACTGTCGGTCGGTTCGAGGAGTTCACCGCGCAACAGCGTCGCGGCCTGCTCCACCGTGGCGTGCTGCGGCGGCAGCGGATAGATCTCGTAAGCCGCCGGCAAGCAATCCTGATAGTACGAGACGACGCCTGACTCACCGTCCCCGTCGCTGATGCGAGGCGTCAGATGGCACCTCACCTCAGACCAGGCGCGAACCGGCGGGCCCAGCGGCGCGAGGTTCTCGCTGACCAGCGCTGCTGTGTCGAGGACCGCAGCCCGGTCTTGATCGACGAGGTCGATCAACTCGCCTGCTTCCTGCTCCCCACCGGCCTCGGGCTTCCAGATCGGCACGAACACCACGGTCACCAGAATGCCGATGACGACCAGTGACCACAGCACCACACCGAGCAACGGGCGCGTGTTCGGCCCGGAGGGTCCGGACGAGTCGTCCGGCGACGTCACCAGCCGCGCTCAGCCAGACGGTGCGGCTCGGGGACGTCCTCGACGTTGAGACCGACCATGGCCTCACCCAGACCGCGCGACACCTTCGCCAAGGCGTCGGGATCGTTGTAGAACGTGGTCGCCTTGACGATGGCCTCGGCCCGGCGCGCCGGGTCGCCGGACTTGAAGATACCGGACCCGACGAACACGCCTTCGGCGCCGAGCTGCATCATCATGGCGGCGTCGGCCGGGGTCGCAATGCCGCCAGCGGTGAACAGCACGACCGGCAGTCTGCCGTCCTCGGCAACCTGCCGCACCAAGTCGTACGGCGCCTGGAGCTCCTTGGCCGCGACGTACAGCTCGTCCTTCGGCAGCGAGCTCAGCCGGGTGATCTCGTCGCGCAACTGCCGCATGTGGGTGGTGGCGTTCGACACGTCGCCGGTGCCGGCCTCGCCCTTGGAGCGGATCATCGCCGCGCCCTCGGTGATACGCCGCAGCGCTTCGCCGAGGTTGGTCGCGCCGCACACGAAGGGCACGGTGAACTGCCACTTGTCGATATGGTGGGTGTAGTCGGCCGGGGTGAGCACCTCGGACTCGTCGATGTAGTCGACTCCGAGGCTCTGCAGGACCTGGGCCTCGACGAAGTGACCGATGCGGGCCTTGGCCATGACCGGGATGGACACCGCGTCGATGATGCCGTCGATGAGGTCGGGATCGCTCATCCGGGCTACGCCGCCCTGCGCGCGGATGTCAGCCGGGACCCGCTCCAGAGCCATGACCGCGACCGCGCCGGCGTCCTCGGCGATACGCGCCTGCTCCGGCGTGACCACGTCCATGATGACGCCGCCCTTGAGCATCTCGGCCATGCCCTGTTTGACCCTGGGCGTACCTGTGGCCGTGGTGACGGCGGAATCGGCCTGGGGCGTCTGCGGCTGTTCGGACACGGCTGATCAAAACCTCGCGAGTCGGTGGAGTGGGTCGGCTCCTCCATGATACGTCGGCGCATCACGAGGACTTGTGTCGCATCACGAGGCGTGTACGGGTGGTGCAGCAGGGATTCGCCAAGTGAACATGATCATTCAAGGTCAGTTGCGGGCGGCGTCGAGGCCGTGGGGCACGCGGTCGTCGAGCTCGACGGTTTCGGGCATCGGTGCGTAGCCGGCCAGTCGAAGCCATCTGACCAGCACCTTCCGCCGCAGCCGCACAGCGCCCAGCACGAGCTCGTTGTGGAAGCGCCGCGCGTGCGCGGCCCGCCGGCACGCCATGGCCAGCTCGTCCAGGGCGGCGGCGGCCGACGGGTCCGAGCGTAGTTCCGCCACGTCGTCCGGGTCGTCGAAAACCGCCGTCAGCACCGCCGTGAGGTCGCTTTCGGCCTGGTCGCGCTCGCTTCCGGAGGCGGTGCGGGCCCGCGAGGCGGCATCGGCCAGGATGACCGAGGTCGCGGGATCGAGCAGGCCCGACGACGCCACGTCCAGCACACAGCCGGAACGGCGCAGGAACTCCGCCTCCAGTACCGCTCGGGACTTGTCGATACGCGCATGGCGCCGGTCCAGCCGGCCGGCCGTCCAGGACAGATACACACCCAGGGCCACCAGGACGGCGATGACGATGAACAACCACTCCATGACCGGCCCTCACCGCCTGGGAAGTCGGAACGTGCGGCCGCCGGCACCGACCGCGATGGCCATCTCGTAGACAGCGAGCACTTCGTCGGTCACGTTCGACCAGTCGTAGCGCCGCACCCCCACCGAGGCGGCTCGGCGATACCGCTCGCGCAGCTCCGGATCGCCCAGCATCTCGATCGCCCGCCTCGCCAGTGCGTCGGCGTCGCCGACGGGAACCAGCGCGCCGAGCCGGCCGTCGTCGAGCACCGCCCGGAACGCCTCGAGGTCGCTGGCGAGGACCGGAGCGCCGGCGGCCATGGCCTCGGCCAGGACGATGCCGAAGGATTCACCGCCGATGTGCGGCGCGACGTAGATGTCGCTGCTGGCGAGCATGGCCGCCTTGTCCTCGTCGCTGACCCCGCCCAGGAACTCCACGGTGTCACGGTGCTCCGGAGCGATGCCCTGCTGGATCTGCTCGATGTCACCACGTCCGGCGACCAGCAGCCGCGCCTGCGGGAAGGCGTCATGAATCGTCGGCCACGCTTCGAGCAGCACCTGCAAACCTTTGCGCTGCTCGTCCAGGCGGCCGAGAAACGACAAGGTGCCATCCGCTGAGCGCCACTGCGGGCGCGGCGGTACGGCGAAGCGGTCGACGTACAGGCCGTTGGGGATCAAGACCGCGTCACCGCCGATGTGGTGCACCAGCGTCCGGCGAGCCTCCTCGGACACCGCGATGTGCGCGGTGAGCTTCTCGAACGCCGATTGCAGGATGCCCTGTGCGGCGCTCATCGCCCGGGACCGCCGCTGCGCGGAGTGCGACGTGGCCACCACCGGCACGTCGGCCCACCAGGTGGCCAGCATGCCGAGACTCATCGACGCCGGCTCGTGCACGTGGACGACGTCGAAGTCGCCGTCGACGAGCCAGCGCCGGACCCGCGCCGCCACCCGCGGGCCGAAGCTGACCCGGGCCACGGAGCCGTTGTACGGAATCGCGACCGGCCGGCCCACCGTGGTGACGTACGGCGGCAGGTCGTCGTCGTCATCGCCGGGGGCGATCACCGATACCGAATAGCCGCGGCGCAGGAGTTCTTCGGCGAAGTCCCGGATGTGGATCTGTACGCCACCTGGAATGTCCCACGCGTAGGGACACGCGATCCCGATCTTCACGACGACACCGGCTCGGCCCGGCGCGGATCGTCGGGCTCCAGATCGGCCAGGAACAGCCGCTGAGTCATGTGCCAATCAGCGGGATGGGCGCGAATACCGACTTCGAAGGCGTCGGCGATCCGCTGGGTCATGATCGCCACGCGGTTGCCGCGGTCGGGCGGCACCTCGACCGGCTCGTGGAACGTCACGACCAAGCCGTGGTCGGGCTCGCGCCCCTCGTACGACAGCGTCACCGGGACCAGCGGAGCTCCGGTGCGCAGCGCCAGCATGGCGCTACCCGCGGGCATCCGCGTCGCCTCGCCGAACAGCGTCACCGGCACCCCGCGGCGCGACAGGTCACGTTCGGCCGGCAGACAGACCAGGCCACCACGCTGCAGATGCTCGGTCAGCCGCGGCATGACATCGGCGCTGCCGAAAGGCAGCACGGTCATGCCGAGGGCCTCGCGGTAGCTGACGAACCGCTCGAACAGCCGCTCTGGACGCAGCCGCTCGGCCACTGTCGCCAACGGAGCGCCGGTCAGGCACGCCCAGGCTCCGGCCCAGTCCCAATTGCCCATGTGTGGCAGCGGCACGACCACCCCGCGGCCCTCGGCCAGCGGCTCACGCAGCCGCTCCTCGTTGACCGTGCGCACGCCACCGAGGATGCGCTCGTGGCTCCATTCCGACATCCGGAAAGCGTCACACCAGTACCGCATGTACGAGCGCGCACCTTCGCGGGTGATCTCGCGCAACTCCCCGGGCTCCCAGTCACGGACCCGCGCCAAGTTCATCTCCAGGCGGCGAACCGAGGGGCTGCGCCGCAGCCAGGACAGGTCGGCTATCTGCCGGAATGTGGCATAAGCTGCGCGTTCGGGCATGTTCTGGACGGCGGACCAGCCGGAGCTGTACAGCCAGAGCTGGCGTTGCTCGCTGAACGCGCTCACTCCTGGGTCACCTGCCGACGCACCTCGCGCACCCGCTGGTAGACGGTCCACGCGCTGGCGACCGCGAGTACCCAGGCTACGACCTCCAGCACGACCACGGGCAGGCCGAACAGCCCGACCAGCCCGGTGACGACCAGGATCGCCAGCAGCCGGTCAGCACGCTCGGCGATGCCACCGCTCGCGGTGTAGCCCAGACCCTCCGCGCGCGCCCGGGCATACGACACCACCGCGCCCAGAGCCAGGCAGACCATGAGGACCGCTGTCAGGCGCAGGTTGTCACCCGGCCCGGCGAACCACATCGCCAGCGCACCGAAGATGGCGGCGTCGGCGACGCGGTCGAGGACGGAGTCGAGGAAGGCGCCCCAGTTGCTCTGCCGTCCCGACAGGCGCGCCATGATGCCATCGACGTTGTCGGCGAAGACGAACGCCGTGATCACCAACGTGCCCCACAGGAACTCACCCCGGGGGTAGAACCCCACAGCTCCGCCGACCACCCCCAGGGTGCCGACGACGGTGACCGCGTCGGGACCGACGCCCAGGCGTAACAGGCCGCGCGCCGTGGGCGTCAGGAAACGTGTCCAATACACGCGGGTGTACTTGTCGAGCATCGCCGTCCGTTCGATGTCATGGATATTGTCCCCCGCCCGAACCGACGGGTCAGCCTTCCAGCGCCGCCATGCTACTGATGTCCGGCCGCGAGGCCTTGCGCATCCTATGGTTCGGGCAGCAGAGTGGCCATCACGGGACGGACCAGGGCGGCGCAACGGTGCGCACGGGCCACCGCCGGCGTTGCCGGAAACTGGAGGCTGGCGCCATGGCTACACGCAATCCGACAGGGGGCCCGGCACAGTCCGGAGCACCAGCAGCCGACGAGCTCGACATCCGCAACGTCGCGCTCGTCGGCCCCACCGGGTCCGGTAAGACCACGCTCGTCGAGGCGCTCCTGGTGGCCTCCGGGACCATCCACCGAGCCGGCAGCGTCACCGACGGTTCCACCATCAGCGACCACGACGAGGCCGAGCAGCGCCAACAGCGTTCGATCAACCTGGCGTTGGCGCCGATCGTGCACGACCAAGTCAAGATCAACCTGATCGACAGTCCGGGATACGCCGACTTCGTCGGCGATCTGCGTGCGGGTCTGCGGGCCGCGGATTGTGCGCTGTTCGCCGTGTCGGCGGCCGAACCCCTCGACGGCGCCACCCAGATGCTGTGGGCCGAGTGCGAGGCGGTGGGTATGCCGCGCGCGGTCGTGCTCACCAAACTCGACCACCCGCGTGCGGACTACGCCGGCACGCTCGCCGCCATCCGCTCGCTCCTGGGCGACAAGGTGTTGCCGCTGTATCTGCCCATGGCCCAAGCCCCTGAGGGTGGGCCAACCGCGCTGGCGGGGATGCTCAGCGGGCGCGTGTTCGACTACGCCACCGGCTCGCGGGTCGAGCGCGATCCAGCACCCGACGAGGCCGCCCGGTTGCAGGAAGCGCGCGGTGAGCTGATCGAGGGGGTCATCGAGGAGTCCGAGGACGAAACCCTCATGGACCGCTACCTGGCCGGCGACGACATCGACCCCAAGGTCCTCATCGACGACCTCGAGCGGGCCGTCGCGCGCGGCTCGTTCCACCCGGTGATCCCGATCTGCTCCGGCACCGGTCCGGGTACGCACGAACTGCTGGAGGTCATGGCCGGCGCCTTCCCGTCGCCGGCCGAGCACCCGATCCCCGAGGTCACCACCCTCGACGGCCACGAGCGTCGCGGCCTGAGCTGTGACCCCGCCGGCCCGCTGCTGGCCGAGGTCGTCAAGACCACCTCCGACCCGTACGTGGGCCGGGTCAGCCTGGTGCGCGTGTTCTCCGGCACGCTGCGCCCGGACGCCACCGTGCACGTGTCCGGGCACTTCCTCGCCGACCGCGGTCACCAGGAGCATGACGAGGACGAACGCATCGGGGCCCTGTCGTGCCCGCTGGGCAAGGCACAGCGCGTGGTGAGCTCTGCTCGCGCCGGTGACATCGTCGCCATCGCGAAACTGTCGCGGGCCGAGACCGGCGACACCCTGTCCGATCCGTCCGAACCGCTGCTGATGCGGCCGTGGTCCATGCCCGAACCACTGTTGCCGATGGCGATCGTGCCCAGAGCCAAGGCCGACGAAGACAAGCTCTCCCAGGGCCTGAGCCGGATCGTGGCCGAAGATCCCACCCTGCGCGTGGAGAACAACCCCGAAACCCATCAGCTCGTCCTGTGGACGATGGGAGAGGCTCACGGTGACGTCGTGCTCGACCGCCTCAGTTCGCGGTACGGCGTCCACGTCGACCAGGTCGACCTGCGGACTCCACTGCGCGAGACGCTGGCCGGCAGGGCCACCGGCCGCGGCCGCCATGTCAAGCAGACCGGAGGGCATGGGCAGTACGCCGTGTGCGAGATCGAGGTCGAGCCGCTACCTGAAGGAGCAGGCTTCGAGTTCGTGGACAAGGTGGTCGGCGGAGCCGTACCGCGACAGTTCATCCCGTCGGTCGAGAAGGGCGTACGAGCGCAGATGGAGCGCGGCACGACGCCGGGGGCGTACTCGATGGTCGACATCAAGGTGACGCTGTACGACGGCAAGGCGCACAGCGTGGACTCGTCGGACATGGCGTTCCAGACCGCCGGCGCCCTCGCCCTCAAAGACGCCGCCGCCAAGGCCGGGGTGAACCTGCTCGAGCCCGTCGACGAGATAGCGGTGATGGTGCCCGACGACTACGTGGGAACGATCATGGGTGACCTGGCCGGGCGCCGCGGCCGCGTGGTCGGCACCGAGTCCGTGGGCGGCGGGCGCACGGTGATCCGCGCCGAGGTACCCCAGACCGAGATCGTGCGCTACGCCATCGACCTGCGGGCGATGAGCCATGGCGCCGGCACGTTCACACGCTCGTTCGCCCGCTACGAGCCGATGCCACGCAACCTGGCCGACAAGATCGTGGCCGCGGCGAGCTGATCAGCTCGGCCAGTGCTCGACCAGCACGTCGCGGGTCTCGGCGAGCAACTGCGGCATCACCTTGGTGTCGGCGAGCACGGTCATGAAGTTCGCATCGCCGCTCCAGCGTGGCACCACGTGCTGGTGAAGATGCTGCGACAGCGACCCGCCGGCCACACCGCCGAGGTTGAGCCCGACGTTGAAGCCGTGCGGCCTGGACGCCGCCCGCACGGCTCGCACGGCGTCCTGCGTCATCGCCATGAGCTCGGTGGCTTCGTCGTCGGTGAGCGTCTCGAAGTCTCCGGTGTGGCGGTAGGTGACGACCATCAGATGGCCGGGGTTGTACGGATGCAGGTTCAGCACCGCGTACACCGTGTCACCGCGCGCCAGGACGAGGCTCTCGTCGGCAGGCATGTCCGGGATCTGGCAGAACGGGCACGTGCTGCCATCGCGGCCGTTACCGGGCTCGCCGGTGATGTAGGCCATCCGGTACGGCGTCCACAGCCGCTGCAGCCGGTCGGACACGGCGTCACACCTGGATGCGGCGCTGGACGGCGTCGACGATCTCGGCCACGGCGTCGCCCACCGCCACACCGTTGTTCTGGCTGCCGTCGCGATACCGGAACGACACCGCGTCCTTCGCGACGTCGTCGTCGCCGGCGATCAGCATGTACGGCACCTTCTGCTTCTGGGCGGTCCTGATCTTCTTCTGCATCCGGTCGTCAGACGCGTCGACCTCGACCCGGATTCCATGCTCACGCAGCTTCGCCGCCACCTGGTTCAGGTGCGGCACGTGCTCGTCGGCGATCGGGATACCGACGACCTGCACCGGCGCGAGCCACGGGGGGAACGCACCGGCGTAGTGCTCGAGCAGAATGCCGAAGAAGCGCTCGATCGAGCCGAACAGGGCGCGATGGATCATGTACGGCCGCTGGCGGCTGCCGTCGGCGGCGGTGTACTGCGCGTCCAGCCGGGTCGGCGTCTGCAGATCGACCTGGAGCGTGGACAATTGCCAACTACGCCCGATCGCGTCGGTGACGTGAACGTCGATCTTCGGCGCGTAGAACGCGCCGTCGCCTTCGTTGACGACGTACTGGACGCCGGCCTTCTTCAGCGCTGCCTCGAGCGCAGCCTCGGCCTGGTTCCAGTCGGCGATCTCGCCGACGAACTTCTCCGGGCGAGTCGACAACTCGGCCCGGAACTCCGACATGCCGAAGTCGCGCAGCAACCCGAGCACGAAGTCGAGCAGGCTCGCCAGCTCGTCCTGCAACTGGTCGGGGGTGCAGTAGATGTGCGCATCGTCCTGGGTGAAGCCGCGCGACCTGGCCAACCCGTGCACCACGCCGGAGCGCTCGTAGCGATACACCATGCCGAACTCGAACAGCCGCAGCGGAAGCTCACGGTAGGAACGCCCACGCGAGTTGAAGATCATGGTGTGCATCGGGCAGTTCATCGGCTTCAGGTAGTAGTCCTGGCCGGGCTTGCGCACGTTGCCCTCGGCGTCGAACTCGGCGTCGACGTGCACCGGCGGGTACAGGTCGTCCTTGTAGAACTGCAGGTGACCGGACTTCTCGAACAGCGTGCCCTTGGTGATGTGCGGGGTGTTGACGAACGAGTAGCCCGCCGCCTCGTGCCGGCGGCGGGAGTAGTCCTCCATCACCCGCCGGATGGTGCCGCCCTTCGGGTGCCACACGGCCAAGCCGGACCCGATCTCTTCGGGGAAGCTGAACAGGTCGAGCTCGGCGCCGAGCTTGCGGTGATCGCGCTTCTCGGCCTCGGCCAGGAAGTCCAGGTACGCCTTCAGCGCCTCCTTGCTCTCCCACGCGGTGCCGTAGATCCGTTGCAGCTGCGGATTCTGCTCGCTGCCCCGCCAGTACGCTGCGGCCACCCGCATCAGCTTGAAGGCCGGGATGTGGCGAGTGGTGGGCAGGTGTGGTCCCCGGCACAGGTCTTTCCAGGCCAGCTCTCCCCCGCGCCGGACGTTGTCGTAGATGGTGAGCTCACCGGCGCCGACCTCGGCCGAGGCGCCCTCAGCGGCGTCGGCGGCGCCGCCCTTGAGACCGATCAGCTCCAGCTTGTACGGCTCGTCGGCCAACTCGGCTCGCGCGTCGTCGTCAGAGACCGTCCGCCGTACGAAGGACTGTCGTTCCTTGATGATCTGCTGCATCTTCTTCTCGATGCGCTTGAGATCGTCGGGGTCGAAAGGTTCGGCGACGTCGAAGTCGTAGTAGAACCCGTTCTCGACCGGCGGCCCGATGCCCAGCTTCGCCTCGGGGTACAGCTCCTGAACGGCTTGGGCCATGACGTGGGCGGTCGAGTGCCGCAAGATGGCTCGGCCGTCGTCGGAGTCGATCCGGACCGGCTGCACCTCGTCGCCGTCGGACAGGGGTTTGTCCAGATCGACCAGGTCGTCGCCGATACGGGCGGCGATGACCTCGTCCGCCTCGGCGAACAGGTCACCGGCCGTCGTGCCCGCAGCCACCTGTCGCTCGTTCCCGGCGACGACGATGCGGATCTGTTCGGACACGACGGACTCCTCGAGTGATGAATGGATGGTGGTGCGGACCCGGCTGATGCTACCCGCGCGGCCGATCCGTTCGCACCGCAGTTCGGCCCCCGGCACGACCCGGACCGGTCGCGCCAGGCGGTCAGATTCGCGCGGCGATGGCCGCGGCCAGCCGGTGCGGCGCGCCCGGCCCGTGCTGGAGGAACAGGCTCGGCTCGGTCAGTTCGACCTCGAGGACGATCGGCGTCCCGTCCGCGGCCGGGATCAGGTCGACGCGGGCATAGAGCAGGTTCTCGTGGTCCTCTGGCACGGCGCGCAGCGTTTGCGCCGCAACGTCGTGCTCAGCAGCGCTCGGCGTTCGCGGCTCGATGCGTTCCGGGCGGAACAACCCCTCGGTTCCGCGGTCGGGACCGTCCAGGATGGCGGCCTTGCCGATCGCATGGCTGAACTCCCCGCCGAGGAACAGCATGGCTGTCTCACCAGCGGTGTCGACGCCGCTCAGGTACGGCTGGAGCATGATCGTGGAACCGCGGCGCAGCAGTCGTTCGACGTGAGCGTGCCCGAGCCGTCGGTGCTCGGCGTCGTCGAAGCGATACCGTCCGGTGTCCAGCGAGCCGGCGCTGACCGCCGGCTTGATGACGTACTCGCCGTCGTCGGGGAGGTCCACCCGGTCGCCCGGCTCGAACCACTGAGTGGGCACGACCGGCACGCCTGCTGACGCCAGCGCCCGCAGATACGTCCTGTCGGTGTTCCACTCCACCAGCTTCGCCGGGTTGAGCAGTTGCGGGACCGAGTGGGCCCAGGCCAGGAACTGATCTCGCCGACGGGCGTAGTCCCACGGCGAGCGCAGGACCACCAGATCGAAGTCGGCCCAGTCCGCGCCCGGGTCGTCCCACACCGCCGGTACGGCTTCGATGCCGCGCTCGCGCAGCGGCTCGATGAGCAGGCGGTCGTCGTCTTCGAGATCGGCCAGATCGGCACAAGTGACCAGCGCCACGCGCGGCATGGACTCCTCCTCGGCGACGACGTTCATCCCGGCCAAGGCTAGCCCGGCGCAGGCTGTCCCGGCCGCAGAGCAGCGGCGGACGTGGATCGCACCGCACTCGTGGATCGAGTGACGAATTCAGCCAACAATTCCGGCTGACCGAGGCTTGATACTGGCCGCCCGACTTGTGGTCAACCTCTGGCGGAACCCGACCCCGATCGTCTACTTTGTCAAGCCAGCGAGCAAAGTTCGTCGCCGTGTCGTGAATGTGACAGCCGTCCGCCACGAAAGGGTGCCAGAACGTGAGCGTCCAGCCGGGCTCGTCAACCGCTGCCCCCGCAGGGCGCAGCGGGCCCGGTCACGGTAGCGCACGCATCGTTCGCGGCTTCTTCGTCGCACACGTCTGCCTGGCGTTGTCCGCAGCCGGCCATGCCGCCGCCGGAGGGCCGGTACACCTGACCGGGCAGACCGTGGTCGGCTGGCTCGCGCTGAGCGTCCTGTGTGTAGCTGCTGCCCAGCGCCGGCGCAGCTTCGCCGGCATCGGCACGGTCGTCATGCTGTCGCAGGTTGCCCTGCACGTGATGATGACGCTTCCGTCCAGCCACATGGACCACGGCATGCACGGCGACGCCCCTGCACTGATGCCGAGCCCGATGATGATCGGCGGGCACATCGTGGCGACCGCGCTGGCCAGTGCGCTGCTGGCCTACGGCGAGCAACTGATCTGGGCACTGTGGAGCTGGGCCGGTCTGCCCCGGGTGCCGAGCACGCGACTGGTTGCGGCCGGTGCCCAGCTCGCCGTGGTCCCCACCGCCGAC
>Ga0079224_100006997_pt1 | contig 15041 bp, 15 predicted proteins | sample Stecom2015_FD_80414 | JGI IMG/M metagenome (GOLD analysis project Ga0079224, IMG submission 80414) | Agricultural soil microbial communities from Utah to study Nitrogen management - Steer compost 2015 | ecosystem: Environmental > Terrestrial > Soil > Agricultural land | place: USA: Utah...
ACCTGGGTGACCTCGAACCAGTCGATGTGGCGCAGGGTCTGGGCGGTGCGCTGGATGCCGTTGCGGATGGCGGCGTCGATGCCCTCCGGCGAGGTGCCGACGATCTCGGTGATGCGGTAGGTGCGGTTGGTCATGGCTGTCCTCCACGGGTCGGGGCTGGACCGGGGTTCCGGCTCGCGTGGCAGTCTGCCACCCCCGACGTAGGCTGGGTGAGTGGCACTTCCCCGTCCCCTCTCCCGCCGGCACGACAGCGCCGTCGAGATCACCTCGGCGCCGCGGACCCGCGCCCAGGAGCAGGCCGAGCGGCAGCGGCGGTACGCCTACTCGATGACGCTGCGCACGCTGTGCTTCGTCGGGGCCGTCGCCGTCGGTCCCGGCATCCTGCGGTGGGTGCTGATCGCCGGCGCGGTCTTCCTGCCCTACATCGCCGTCGTGCTCGCCAACGCCCGCAAGTCGCTGGCTCCCGGACAGCCCCAGGGGCCCGGCCCCGGGGCACCGGGCAGCGAGCTCCCGGCGGGGCCCGGCGACGTTGGTTTCACCCCCGGGTCGTGCAACAATCAATCATGAATCCAGCCTCCCCCGTCTGGGTTCCGCGATGCCGGACAGCTTCCCCCGTGGCCGTCCGGCATCGCCTGTCTTCGGGGCACCTGTCTTCGGGGCACCCGTCTTCGGGCGCCTAGGCTGAGCGGCGATGACCGACGACGAGATCCCGCTGTGCTCCGCGAAGGGCTGCGCCCTCCCCGCGACCTTCGCGCACCGGTGGAACAATCCCAAGATCCACACCCCCGAGCGACGCAAGGTGTGGTTGGCCTGCGACGACCACCGCGCGAGCCTCGGTGACTTCCTCACCGCGCGCGGGTTCCTGCGCGAGACCGTGCCGTTCGATCCCAACGACGCCGACGGCCTCGCCGTCTGACCGTCTGATTCGTCGGGCCGCTCAGCCGCCGATCGCCGACATCGGGCGCGCCGGCTGGAGGAAGCTGGGGTCGTTGATGCCGTGCCCCGGCAGCTTGGTCATCATCGCCGCGCGCCAGCGCTCGGCGATCTCCCCGTCGTCTGCCCCGGCCCGCAGCGCCGTGCGGAGGTCGGACTCCTCGCGGGCGAAGAGGCAGTTGCGCACCTGACCGTCGGCCGTCAGCCGCACGCGGTCGCAGGCGCCGCAGAACGGCCGCGTCACCGACGCGATGACCCCCACCGTCGCCGGACCGCCGTCGACGAGGAAGCGCTCGGCTGGCGCGCTCCCGCGCGGCTCCTCGGCCGCGGTGAGCACGAAGGCCGACTCGAGCGCGGCGAAGATCTCCTCGGCGGTCACCATCTCGCCCCGGTGCCAGTCGTGCTGGGCGTCGAGGGGCATCTGCTCGATGAACCGCAGCTGGTAGCCGTGCGCGAGGCAGTACTCCAGCAGTTCGGGCGCCTGGTCGTCGTTGACGCCACGCAGCAGGACGGCGTTGACCTTGACCGGGGTGATCCCGGCCGCCTGCGCCGCGGCCATGCCGTCGAGCACGTCGTGCAGGCGGTCGCGGCGGGTGATCCGCGCGAACGTCTCCGGCCGGATGGTGTCGAGGCTGACGTTGACCCGGTCGAGCCCGGCCGCGGCCAGCGCCTCCGCGGTGCGGGTGAGGCCGAGGGCGTTGGTGGTGAGCGAGATCTCCGGGCGCGGGTCGAGGCCCGCGACCGCGTCGATGATCGCCGGCAGGCCGCGGCGCAGCAACGGCTCACCGCCGGTGAAGCGCACCTCGGTGATGCCCAGCGACTCGACCCCGATCCGCACCAGCCGGACGACCTCGTCGTCGGTGAGGACCTCCGCGGTCGGCATCCAGTCCAGCCCCTCGGCCGGCATGCAGTAGGAGCACCGCAGGTTGCACCGATCGGTCAGCGAGACCCGCAGATCGGTCGCCACCCGCCCGTGCCGATCGGCCAGCCCGGCGCTCGCCTGGGTGGCCGCTGTGACGGGCGTGACGGAAGGCATGTCACCCACCATAGGAGCACCGTCCATCCCGCCGTAGGCTCGAGGGGTGCGAGTCCTGTTCAGTCGACGATGGGTGTTGTTCGCCCTGGTCGTCGCCCTCGCCGTCTGGGTCGCCTACCTGTTGGGCCAGTGGCAGTTCGACCGGCAGTCGCAGCGCGAGTCCCGCAACGAGATCACCCGCACCAACCTGGCCGCCGACCCGGTGCCGGTCGAGGAGGTCCTCGCCCCCGGCAGGGCCGTCGATCCGCAGGACGAGTGGCGCCGGGTGGAGGCCCGGGGCACCTACGCCGCCGACGACACGATCGTCATCCGCTACCGCACGCGCAACAGTCGGGCCGGTGTCGACCTGGTGACTCCCCTGGTCACCCCGGACGGTACGGCGGTCCTGGTCGACCGTGGGTGGCTCGAGACCGACAGCCGGCCGGTCGAGGACCGGTCGGCGCTCCCCCAGCCGCCGTCGGGCGAGGTGTCGGTGATCGGGTGGGTGCGCGTCGACGCCACCGGCCGGTCCGCCGAGGTCGAAGACGCCTCGGCGCGCTCGATCTCCAGCAGCGAGATCGGCCCGACCCTCGACTACCCGGTCTACGGTGGCTTCCTCGACCTGGTGGAGGAGACGCCACCGGCCGCCGAGCCGCTTGCGCTGGCCGACGAGCCCGATCTCGGTGGGGGCCCGCACTTCTTCTACGGCCTGCAATGGTGGTTCTTCGCCGCGATGGCCATCTTCGGCTTCGGCTATCTCGCCTTCGACGAGATCCGCGCCCGCCGTCGCGGCGAGGATCCCCGGCGCGGGCGTCGCTCCCAGCGCCGCGGGCAGAACACCGGACGCGGGCCTCAGAGCGACCGGAGCATCCCCCCGTCGACCGGCAGCATCGCCCCGGTGACGAACGACGCGGCCGGCGAGAGCACGAACGCCGCGACCCGGCCGAACTCGTCGGGCTGACCGTAGCGCCGCAGCGGGATCTGCTGCTCCATCGCCGCCCGCGCCGCCTCGGGGTCGCCGCCGATCTCGTCGAGCTCGCGTACGCGCGCGGTGTCGATGCGACCCGGCAGCAGACCGTTGACGCGTACGCCGCGGGGGCCGAGCTCGTCGGCGAGGGTCTTCGTCGCCATCGCCAGCCCGGGCCGCAGGCCGTTGGAGACGGCGAGTCCCTCGATGGGCTGGCGCACCGACGAGGAGAGCACGACGGCGATCGCGCCGCCGTCGTTGAGGCCGGCGCCGAGGTCGCGCGCGATGCGCAGGCTGCCGAGGAACACCGAGCCGAACGCCTCGGTCCACTGCTCGTCGCTCACCGACAGCACGTCGCCGGCCGGCGGCCCGCCGACGGACACGAGCGCGCCGTCGAGGCGACCGAACGCGTCGAGCGCCGCGGTCCGCAGCGCGTCGGGGGCGCTCGGGTCGGCGTTGTCGACCGCGAGCGTCGCCACCTGGTCGGCGGCGCCGTAGACCTCGGCGAGGTGGCGCTCCGCCTCCTCCAGCGCCTCGACGCTGCGGCTGCTGAGGACCACGCGGGCCCCCTCTGCCACCAGGCAGCGGGCCGTCGCGAGGCCGAGGCCCCGGCTGCCGCCGGTCACGACATAGGAACGTCCTTCGAGTCCGAGCTCCATGGGCCCATCCTCGCACCGCGTCAGGGGACGCGATCGGCCAGGTCGTCGATCAGCTGGGTCCGGGCGAGCTCGGCGTAGAGGCCGCCGGCCGCCAGGAGCTCGGTGTGGGTGCCGCGCTCCCGGATCCGGCCGCCGTCGACGACCAGGATCTGGTCGGCGTGCCGCACCGTCGAGAGCCGGTGGGCGATGACCAGGCTCGTCCGGCCCGCCAGGGCGGTGTCGAGAGCCTGCTGGACCGCCCGCTCGGACTCGGAGTCGAGGTGGGCGGTCGCCTCGTCGAGCACGACGATCGGGGGCGCCTTCAGGAGCAGACGGGCGATGGCCAGCCGTTGCCGCTCACCCCCCGAGAGGCGGTAACCGCGGTCGCCGACGACGGTGTCGAGCCCGTCGGGCAGCCGGCGGACCAGGGAGCCGACATGGGCCTGCTCCAGCGCCGCCAGCATCTCGGCGTCGGTCGCCCCCGGGCGGGCGTAGGCGAGGTTGCCCCGGATCGTGTCGTGGAACATGTGCGCGTCCTGGGTGACGTAGCCGACCACGTCCTCCAGCGACTCCAGCGTGACGTCGCGGACGTCGTGACCGCCGACCCGGACGGCGCCCTCGTCGACGTCGTACAGGCGGGCGACGAGGTGGGTGATCGTGGTCTTGCCTGCACCCGAGGGCCCGACCAGCGCCACCATCTCCCCCGGCTCGGCGACGAAGCTGATGCCCTCGAGCACCCGGGCGCTCGGGCCCGACGTGGTGCGGTTGACGACCTCGAGGCTCGCCAGCGAGGTCTCCTCCGGGCGGGGATAGCTGAACGCGACCCGGTCGAACTCCAGGCGCGACGCGGTCGGCGGCAGTGCGCGGGCGTCCGGCTTCTCCTGGACCTGCGACGGCAGGTCGAGGACCTCGAAGATCCGGTCGAAGCTCACCAGCGCGGTCATCACGTCGATGCGGACATTGGCCAGCCCCTGCAGGCGACCCAGCAGCCGCAGCAGCAGCGTGGCCAACGCCAGCAGCGTGCCCAGGGTGAGGTCACCGTCGATGACCAGATAACCGCCGACGCCGTACACGAGCGCGGTCGCCAGCGCCGGGACCAACATCAGGGTGGCGGTGAAGATCCGGGTGATGAGCGCGATGCGGACGCCGAGGTCGCGGACGCGCGCTGCCTTGCCCGCGAAGTGCTCGTCCTCCTCGTCGCGTCGTCCGAACAGCTTCAGCAGCAGCGCTCCGCCGACGTTGAACCGCTCGGTCATCGTGTTGCCGAGGTCGGCGTTGCCGTCCATCTGGGCCCGGGTCAGCGCGGAGAGCTTGCCGCCCACCCAGCGGGAGGCCGCGAGCAGGATCGGGAACAGCAGCAGGCACAGCAGGGTCACCTGCCAACTGAGGGCCAGCATCGTCACGCCCACCACCACGACGCTGATCGTGTTGGCGACCGTGCCCGACAGCGTCGAGGTGAAGGCGCGCTGCGCGCCGACGACATCGTTGTTGAGGCGGGAGACGAGCGCCCCGGTCTGGGTGCGTGTGAAGAACGCCAGCGACATCCGCTGCACGTGGGCGAACAGCTCCGTGCGGAGCCGGTAGATGAGGTTCTCGCCGATGCGGGAGGAGAACCAACCCACCAGGACGGCGACCGCGGCGCTGAGCAGCGCGACGCCCGCGATCGCGAGCGCGAGCCAGGTCACCAGCTCGGCGTCGCCGGGGACGATCCCGTCGTCGACGATCCGCTTGACCAGCAGCGGCGTGACGACGACCAGCGAGGCGTCGAGCACGATGATGGCCACGAAGGCGGCGATCAGGCCGCGCTGATGGCGTGCGTAGCCCAGCACCCGACGGACCGTGCCGGGAGCGACCCGGGCATCGGCGACGCTGCGGTCGGTGCGCATGTGGCGGAACGCCGGTCCCATACCGGTCATCGACATCGGCGTACCTCTCTCCTGGCCCTCGGCGGGCCGCTCTCAGCCGAGCAGGCTCATGAGCTCCCGCATGCGGTTCACCTGCGCCGTACGCTCCGCCAGCGACTGCTCGGCGAGGGTGCGACCCGCGGCCCCCTGCAGGAGGGCCTTGGTGTCACGGACCGCGCCGGGGACGGTGGCGGTGAGAGCGCTCGCGAGCTCCGTGACCGCCTCGTCCAACCGCTCGGCCGGAACGGCCCGATGGACGAGACCGATCGCGACGGCCTCCTCGGCCTCCACGAACCGCGCGGACGCGCAGATCTCCAGTGCTCTCGCGTACCCAACCAGCTCCACCAGCGGTTTTGTTCCCGTGAGGTCCGGCACCAGACCCAGTGCGGGCTCCTTCATGGAGAACCGGACGTCGTCCGCGACGACCCGCAGGTCACACGAGAGGGCGAGCTGGAACCCCGCGCCGATGGCGTAGCCGCGGACCGCGGCGATGGAGACGAACCGGGGGTCGCGCAGCCAGGTGAAGCCCTCCTGGTAGACGCCGATCGTGTCGATCACGTGCTGGTCGGAGTGCTGCAGCAGGTCGACCACCGACTGCTCTCCCTCGGCCCCGCCCGGGGAGAGCATCCCCCGATCGAGGCCCGCCGAGAAGGCTGCGCCCTCGCCCTCCAGGACCACCACCCGGACGGTGTCGGGGAGCGCCGCGCCGACCGCGGCCAGCGCCGCCCACATCGTCGGGGTCTGCGCGTTGCGCTGCTCCGGCCGGCTCAGGGTCACCGTCGCCCGCGTCGCAGCGCCGGCGGGGGTGTCGTCGAGGGTGGCGCGGATGTGGCCGCGGCGGAGCAGGTCGGGATCGACGTCGAGGGTCATGGCGGGTCATCCTAGGTGGGCCGGTCGCGTGCGACCTCGGCCTGCATCGCCTCCGCGGCCCCGTCCAGGTAGCGGGCCACCGTCGCGCGCTCGGACTCGGTGAAGGACGCGTCGTGGGCCGCGAGCCGGCCGAACACCGGCATCAGGTGCGCCAGGAGCTCGATGCGCCCGGAGTCGGTGAGGTGGACCTCCGTACGCCGGCCGTCGCGGGGATGGGGCCGACGCACGGCGTGGCCGTGCGCGCACATCCGGTCGACGACCCCCGTCGCGGCCGCGGTCGTCACATCGAGCAGCCGGGCCAACTCGGCCGGACCGCGGGGCCCGCGCGAGAGCGCCTCGAGGGCGGTGATCTCGGAGGGACTCAGCCCGGCCCGGCGCGCGATGGTCCGGCTCAGCTCGGCGTCGGCGCGGACGACGGCCCGCAACGCCTGCAGGGCGGGCGACCGCATCTGTGCGCGCGGGTCGCCACCCACGGGCTGCTGGCCCACGGTGTGCTGGCTCACGCGTTTGGCCCTCCGGTCGGGGGGATAGTGACACCGATAGTTAACCTCCTTAGCAATCTAGCCGGATCCCGGTCGTACTCCGAAGGACCCTGATGACATCTGCGTCGCCCGCCCCCGGACGCGTGATCGGTGCGATCACCGGCCGCTCGACCGCCTGGCTCGTCGCCCTGCTCCCCCTGCTGCTCGCCGGGGTGGTCCTCGGCCTCGTCGGCGAGGCGGAGCGCGACCGGCTCCCGACGGACTCCCTGCCCAGCGGTTTCGACAGCACCGCCGCGGCCGAGCTGCGCGACCAGCTGCCCGACGACGCCAGCGCCGCGATCGTGCTGTGGACCGCGGCCGAGGGCCGGCTCGACCCGAGCCGGATCCCCGAGCTCGGCAGCCAGGCCCAGGAGCTCGCCGAGGGAGGTGGCGAGGTCCCGCTGATCCCCGCCGAGGACGGCACCGCGGCCATCGCCGTGGTCCCGGTGGAGTTCGTCAGCAACACCGACATCGCCGACCGGGTCGCCCAGATGCGGGCAGACCTCCGCGACGGGGCCCCCGAGGGGATCGAGGTCCGGGTCACCGGCCCGGCCGCGATCCAGGCGGATCTCGCCGGTGTCTTCGATGGCGCGAACCTGCGGCTGCTGCTCGTGACCGCGTCCGTCGTCACCGTGCTGCTGGTGGTGACCTACCGCAGCCCGATCCTGTGGTTCTTCCCGCTGCTCGTGGTCGGGGTCGCCGACCGCACCGCGGCGATCGCCGCCACCCACGTGCTCGCCGGTCTCGAGGGACTCGGGTTGACGGTCGCGTGGGACGAGTCGACCGTCGGCATCCTGTCGGTCCTGGTCTTCGGCGCCGGCACCAACTACGCGCTGTTGCTCATCTCCCGCTTCCGCGACGAACTGGGGCGCCACGACGAGGTACGCGCCGCGATGGCGGCGGCACTGCGGCGCACCCTCGAACCCGTGGTCGCGAGCGCGACGACCGTCGTCCTCGGTGTCCTCGCGCTGGTGCTCTCGGTGATCCCGTCGACACGTGGGCTGGGGATCGCCTGCGCGGTCGGCATCATCGTGGCCGCGTTCGCCGTCCTCGTCGTGCTGCCCGCCGTGCTGTCGTGCACCGGGCGCTGGGTCTTCTGGCCGCGGGTGCCCCGCCAGGGGCAGCCGGCGCTGGCCGACGGGCGCGGCGCCTGGCGGCGCATCGGCGACACCGTCGCCCGCCGACCCTCGCTCGCCCTGCTCGGCACCCTCGTCGTCCTCGGTGCCCTGGCGAGCGGCACCCTGAGCATCAGCACCGGGCTCGACCGCTCCGAGCAGTTCCTCGAGGAGCCGGAGGCGATCACGGCCGCCGAGCGGCTCGCGGAGTCCTTCCCGGCCGGGACGTCCGACCCGTCGACGATCATCACCCGCGCCGACGCGCGCGAGGTGCTCGCGGCCGCCGAGGAGGTCGAGGGCGTCGGCTCGGTACGCCCCTCCGCCGCGGCCGAGGGCATCGCCCAGCTCGACGTCGTGCTGTCGGCCGACCCCTCCAGCGCGGAGGCGGAACGGACGATCGTCGACCTGCGGTCGGCGCTCGCGGACTTCCCCGACACCCACGTGGGCGGTGCGGAGGCCGAGGCGATCGACGAGCGGGAGGCCACCGGCCGCGACCGACTCGTGGTGATGCCGTTGATCCTCGGCCTGGTCTTCGTCGCGCTGATCATCCTGCTGCGGTCCCTGGTCGCCCCGGTGGTGCTGGCGCTGGCCGTGGTGCTCTCCTACGCCGCGGCGATGGGCGTCGGGTGGTGGGTCTTCACCGGTCCGCTCGGCTTCACCGCCCTCGACTCCAGCGTGCCGCTGCTGTCGTTCCTGTTCCTGGTCGCCCTCGGCGTCGACTACAGCATCTTCCTGATCACCCGAGCCCGCGAGGAGGCGGCCGGGCACGGCACCCGCGAGGGCATCCTGCGGGCGCTGGCCGCCACCGGCGGCGTGATCACCAGCGCCGGCATCCTGCTCGCGGCCGTCTTCGCCGTGCTCGGGGTGCTGCCGCTGGTGGTGCTCGCCCAGGTCGGCACGATCATCTGCATCGGGGTCCTGCTCGACACCCTCGTCGTCCGAACCATCCTGGTGCCGGCGGTGGCGCGGCTGCTCGGGGAGCGGTTCTGGTGGCCGCGGCGCGTCCACCGGGCGTGAGCTGCGCTCAGGCGAGGCTGACCAGCTCGGCGTACTCCTCGTTCCACAGGTCCTCGACGCCGTCGGGGAGGATCAGCACCCGGTCGGGCTCCAGCGCCCGCACCGCGCCCTCGTCGTGGGTGACCAGGATGATCGCCCCGCGGTAGCTGCGGATCGCGGCGAGCACCTCCTCCCGGCTGGCCGGGTCGAGGTTGTTGGTCGGCTCGTCGAGCAGCAGCACGTTGGCGCTGGAGACGACCAGGCTGGCCAGCGCCAGCCGGGTCTTCTCCCCGCCCGAGAGCACACCGGCCGGCTTGTGGGCGTCGTCACCGCTGAAGAGGAACGAGCCGAGGACGCTGCGCGCCTCGGTGTCGGTCAGCTGCGGCGCCGCGCTCTGCATGTTCTCCAGCACCGTCCGCGCGGTGTCGAGCGTCTCGTGCTCCTGGGCGTAGTAGCCGACCTTGAGGCCGTGCCCGGCGATCACCTTGCCGGTGTCGGGCTGGTCGACCCCGGCGAGGATGCGCAGCATCGTGGTCTTGCCCGCACCGTTGAGCCCCAGGATCACCACCCGGGAGCCCTTGTCGATGGCCAGGTCGACCCCGGTGAACACCTCCAGTGAGCCGTACGCCTTCGACAGGTCCTCGGCCGTGAGGGGCGTCTTGCCGCAGGGCGCGGGTGCGGGGAAGGCGATCCGGGCGACCTTGTCGGCCTTCCGTTCGCCCTCGACGCCCTCCATCAGCCGCTCGGCGCGCTTGAGCATCGACTGCGCCGCCTGCGCCTTGGTCGCCTTGGCGCGCATCTTGTTGGCCTGGTCGGTGAGCGTCTTCGCCTTGTTCTCGGCGTTCATCCGCTCCCGGCGGCGGCGCTTCTCGTCGGTCTCCCGCTGCTTGAGGTAGGCGTGCCAGCCCATGTTGTAGACGTCGATGGTCTGGCGGTTGGCATCCAGGTGCAGCACCTTGGTGACGGTGTCGGCGAGCAGGTCGGTGTCGTGACTGATCACGATCAGTCCGCCCTTGTGCGCCTTCAGGAAGGCCCGCAGCCAGCTGATGGAGTCCGCGTCGAGGTGGTTGGTCGGCTCGTCGAGGATCAGCGTCTCCGCCCCGGAGAACAGGATCCGGGCCAGCTCCACCCGCCGACGCTGGCCGCCCGAGAGCGTGCGCAGCGGCTGGTCGAGGATCCGGTTCTCGATCCCGAGAGACGAGGCGATCGTCGCGGCCTCCGACTCAGCGGCGTAGCCGCCGCCGGCGTGCATCTCGGCGTCGGCGCGGGAGTAGCGACGCATCGCGCGCTCGGCCACCGCCGGATCGTCGCTTCCCATCTCGAGCTCTGCGAGCCGCAGCCGGCGGACGACGTCGTCGAGGCCGCGCGCGGAGAGGATCCGGTCGCGGGCGATCTGGTCGGGATCCCCCGATCGCGGGTCCTGGGGCAGGTAGCCGACGTCACCGGCCACCTCGACCCTGCCACCGGCGGGCAGTGCCTCGCCGGCCAGCACCTTGGTCATGGTCGTCTTGCCCGCGCCGTTGCGGCCGACGAGGCCGACCTTGTCGCCGGCGGCGACCCGGAACGAGACGTCCTCCATCAGGAGTCGCGCACCAGCACGCACCTGGAGCTGATGAGCGGTGATCACGTGGGGCGAGTCTACCGGCGCACGCCGGACTCCTCGCCGGCACGGGCCCGCAGGCCGTCGAGGATCAGCGCGACCCCCAGGTCGTAGGTGGCGGCGGTGCCGGTCAGCAGCACCGCGATGTCGGTGTCGACCGCTCCGACCGATGCCGCCTGGGTGTGGGTCTGCTCGGCCACGACGTGGCCGAGGACGAAGTGCAGCAACGTCCGCGCCGCGGCGTCGACCAGCACCGGGTCGTCGTGACTGCGCGCGAGCCGCGCCACCAGGGCGTCGTACGGCCCCCGCGCCCCGAGCCCGAACGACCAGGTGGTGGCCACCACCTCCGCGCCGTCACGGTAGGTCAGCAGCGCCGCCCGCAGATCGGCGCAGATCGCCTGCACCTCGGTGTCCCACTCCCCCGGTGCCGGCGGGTTCCGGTCGGCGAGGATCGCCTCCGCGACGGCGGCGAGCAACCGCTGCTTGTTGGGGAAGTGGTGGTAGAGCGCGCTCGGCTGCACCCCGAGTTCGCCGGCGAGGCGCCGCATCGTCAGCGACTCCAGGCCGTACGCGTCCAGCACGCGCAGCGCCTGCCGCACCACGTCGGCCCGCCCGTGGCGGACGTCGCCCCTGCTGGATCCCGACCGGCCGGTCCGCTGCTCCGTCACCTGCCGTACTCTACCTGAACACCGTTCACCTGGACGGTGTTCAGGTCTCGCGTCCCGGAGCTGTCATGACCCCCACCTCCCCCGCCCGTCCCGCGCGCGATCTCGCCCTGGTGGCGACGATGGCCGGCCTCATGGCCGCCCTGGGACTCGTCCCCGCCATCGCGCCGTTCGGTGGCGCGGTCCCCATCACGGCCCAGTCGATGGGCGCGATGCTCGCCGGCGCGCTCCTCGGGCCCCGCCTGGGCAGCGCGTCCATGGCGCTGTTCCTCGGGCTGGTGGCGCTGGGGCTCCCGCTGCTCTCGGGCGGACGGGGCGGCCTGGGTGCCTTCGCCGGGCCGAGCATCGGCTACCTGGTCGGCTTCGTCGCGGGCGCCTTCGTCGTGGGGTGGTTGACCCACCGCCTGGCCGTGCGACCCGGCGGGCGGTACGTGCTGGCCACCGGGATCGTGGTCAACGTCGTCGGCGGGGTCGCCCTGCTCTACCTGCTCGGGGTCCCGGCGACCGCCTGGCGGGCCGACCTGTCGCTCGGGACCGCCACCGTCGCGGCGCTCGCGTTCGTCCCGGGCGACCTGATCAAGGCGGTCGTCGCCGCGGTGATCGCCCGTGGGGTGTACGCCGCCTACCCCGGCCTGGGACCGGCGCCGCGCCCGCGTCCCCGCGCCGCGGCCGATGCCTGAGGCGCTCGATGTCTGACCCGCTCGATGTCCTCGGCGAGGACGACCCGGTCCGCGCGGTGCTGCGCGCCGAGCGGACCGGTCGGCGGCTGCTGCTCCGCACCGGCGGGACGACACGGGTCCCCCGGTCGGTGACCCGCTCGCCCGCCTCGTGGTTCGACTCGTTCCCGGCCTACGGGGACCTCGCCGGGATCGGGCCCGGCGCCGTCGTCGCGGTGCTCGGGCCGATGACCGCCACGATGAACCTGTTCGCCGGCGTGCAGGCGCATTGGGCGGGGGCGCGCCTCACCGCCGACCCCGCGGACGCCTCCCACGTCGTCGCCACCCCCGCGCAGCTGCACGCCCTGCTGGACTCCGCCGCGCTGCGTGCCGGAACCGTCGCCATCGTGGCGGGCGACCGGCTCGCCCCCGCCCTCGCGGCGCGGGCCCGGGCGGTCGGGGTCGTCGTGCACCACTACTACGGAGCGGCGGAGCTGTCGTTCGTCGCCTGGGGTCCACACGCCGGGGCGCTGCGGCTCTTCCCGGGGGTCGAGGCCGTCAGCCGGGACGGGGAGCTCGTCGTCCGCTCGCCCTACCTCGCCGACGGCGTCGCGGACCCCGCCGGGTGGGCCGGCGTCGGCGACCGCGGAGTCGTCGACGGAACCCGCGTCGTGGTGGCCGGTCGCCCCGGGGCCGTCACCACCGCCGGGGCAACGGTCTGGATCGCCGCCGTCGAGGCCGCGCTGTCCGATCTCGAGGTGATCGTCGTCGGCCTGCCCCATCCGCGGCTGGGCACGGTGCTGGCCGGCGTACTCCCGCCGGGCATCCCGATCGGCGAGGCCCGCCGCGGCGCGCGGGAACGGTTGCCCGCCACCCACCGCCCGCGCCGCTGGGTACACCGCGGCCGCCTGCCGCTGACCGCGCACGGGAAGATCGACCGCGCGGCGCTCGTCCGCGACCTCGCCGCTGAGGCGGACGTCGAGGCCCCCGACGAGCAGGAGACGGCATGACCGACGACCGGCCGGTGATCGTCGACGCGCTGCGCACCCCGATCGGTACGGCCGGGCGGTCGCTGGCGTCCGTGGACGCGGCGTCACTGGCCGCCCCCGTGCTGCGCGAGCTCGCCGACGGGCCCGCCGGGTCCGCGGGCGGGTCGGTCGCCGTCGACGACGTCGTCCTCGGCAACTGCATGGGTCCCGGCGGGAACGTCGCCCGCGTCGCGGCGCTGGCCGCCGGACTGGGCGACCCGGTCCCCGGGCTCACGATCGACCGCCAGTGCGGCAGCGGCCTCGCTGCCGTCGCGGTGGCGGCGAGCCAGGTCCTCGCCGGCGCGGGGACCGTGCTCGCGGGCGGCACCGAATCCGCCTCCACCGCGCCGTGGCGGTGCTGGCCGCCGGTCGAGGGCGGTGCGCCGCGCCGCTATGAGCGGGCACCGTTCGCGCCCACGCCCGACGACGACCCCGAGATGGGGGTGGCGGCCGACCTGCTCGCCGAGGAGGCGGGGGTCGCCCGGGCCCGGCAGGACGAGTACGCCGCCCGCTCCCACGTGCGAGCATGGGAGCACCAGCGCGCCGGCGGGTTCGCCGCGGAGATCGTCGGGGTCGGCGCCGTGGAGTCCGACGAGCGGGTGCGCCGCGGGATGACCGCCGAGCGGCTGGGGCGCCTCCGCCCGGCGTTCCGTCCCGGCGGCACCGTGACCGCGGGGAACTCCTGCGGTGTCAACGACGGCGCCGCCGCGGTCGCGCTGGTCTCGGGGACTCGGCACGCACAGTTGGGCGTCCCGGGGTTGCGGGTGCTCGCCCAGGCGACGGCCGGGGTGGACCCCCGCCGACCCGGCACCGGCATCGTTCCCGCCGCCCGGACCGTGCTCGCGCGCACCGGTCTGGGGCTCGGCCAGATCGACGTGGTGGAGCTCAACGAGGCCTTCGCCGGTCAGGTGCTGGCGTGCTGCGACGCCCTCGGGTTGGACGAGGAGCGCGTGTGCCCGCAGGGCGGGGCGCTCGCGCTCGGACATCCCTGGGGCGCCAGCGGGGCGGTGCTGCTGGTGCGGCTGTTCAGCCAACTCGTGCGCGAGGAACGCGGTCGCACGGGGTTGGCCGCCATCGCGGTGGGCGGCGGTCAGGGCGTGGCGATGGTGGTGGAGCGGTGCTGATCGAGGTCGACGGGGTCAGCCACACCTACGGCGACGGCCCGCTCGCCCGGACGGTCCTCCGCGACGTGTCGGTGCGGATGACCGAACATCGCATCGGCGTGATCGGTGCCAATGGCTCGGGCAAGTCGACCTTCGCGCGGCTGCTCAACGGGCTGGTGCTCCCGACGGCGGGCACGGTGCGGGTCGACGGCCACGACACCCGCACCGACGGGCGGGCCGTACGTCGCCGGGTGGGGTTCTGCTTCACCGACCCCGACGCCCAGATCGTGATGCCGACGGTGCGCGAGGACGTCGCGTTCGGGTTGCGGCGGCGGGGCCTCGCCAAGCACGAGGTGGCGGCGCGGGTCGGGGCGGCGTTGGCTGCGTACGACCTGGCCGGCCACGCCGACCACCCCGCGCACCTGCTCTCCGGCGGCCAGAAACAGTTGCTCGCCCTCGCCTCGGTGCTGGTGACCGAGCCGGCCCTGCTCGTGATGGACGAGCCCACGACGCTGCTCGACCTGCGCAACGCCCGGCGCGTCGCCCGCGTGGTGGCCGACCTGCCGATGCCGGTCGTGCTGCTCACCCACCACCTCGACCTGCTCGCCGACTTCGACCGGGTGCTGGTCTTCGAGGCCGGTCGGATCGTCCACGACGGGCCGCCCGCCGAGGCGGTCGCGACCTATCGCGATCTGATGACCCGGGACCAGCCGTGAGCGCGCCGACGATGGGGCTCTTCCACCCCGGGACCTCCCTCGTCCACCGGGTGCCCGCGGGCGTGAAGCTGGCGGCGCTGTGTGCGGCGGGGATCGGGTCGGTGTTCGCGGCCACGCCCGTGGGGGTCTCGGCGTACCTCGCGGCCGCCGTGCTGGTCCTCGTGGTGGCCCGGGTCCCCGGCCGGGCCCTGGTCCGCCAGCTCCGGCCGGTCTTGGTGTTCGTCGTCGTGCTGGCGGTCTTCCACGCCCTGGTGAGCGGGCCGGGGCGTGCGTACGTCGTCGTCGGGATGCTGCTGGCCCTCGTGCTGCTCGCG
>Ga0079224_100006998_pt1 | contig 15041 bp, 13 predicted proteins | sample Stecom2015_FD_80414 | JGI IMG/M metagenome (GOLD analysis project Ga0079224, IMG submission 80414) | Agricultural soil microbial communities from Utah to study Nitrogen management - Steer compost 2015 | ecosystem: Environmental > Terrestrial > Soil > Agricultural land | place: USA: Utah...
CCCTGCCGCCGACCAGGCGGCCGAGCCGGCCGCCGACTGACCCGGAGATGGCAGGACAGGCACCAGCCGCTGACCACGCCGTGCCCGTGCATGCCACGGACACGGGACCCCGGCGGCTGCGCCTTCTCAGCGCCAACATCCAGGCCGGCTCGACCACGCGCGGCTACACGGACTACGTCTCGCGCAGCTGGTCGCACGTCCTGCCGGCCGGCAACAAGCGCCTGAGCCTGGACCGGATCGCCCAGCTGGCCGGCGCCTACGACATCGTCGGACTCAACGAGGCCGATCCGGGTAGCCTGCGCTCGGGATTCACCAACCAGACCCACTATGTCGCCCAGCGCGCCGGGTTCGACTACTGGTCCCACCAGCCCAACCGGCGTGTGGGCGGCGTGGCCTCGAGTGCCAACGCCCTGCTGAGCAGGCTCGAGCCGCGCGAGATCATCCACCATCCGCTGCCGGGGCGGATCTCCGGACGCGGGGTACTGCTCGGGCGGTTCGGCGACGGGCGCCACGGCCTGCTGGTCGCGGTGGCCCACCTGTCGCTGGGGGCGAACTCGCGTGCGGCGCAGCTGGCCTTCATCGCCGAGCTGCTCCACGACCACCCCAACGCGGTGCTGATGGGCGACTTCAACGCCTCGCTGGACCGGCCGGAAGTCCAGGCACTGTTCCGCCACACGCGGCTGCAGCCACCCGAGTGCGTGGTCCCGACCTTTCCCAGCTGGCGCCCGCAGCGCGCGATCGACCACATCCTGGTCGGCGATGGCCTGGCCTGTTCCGGTGCATGCGCGATGCCGGCGGCCAATTCCGACCACCTCGCCCTGTCACTGGAGCTGGACGTACCGGAAGCGGCGCTGGCCTGAACGCCGGCGCCGCCGGCCTCAGTCGTCTTCCTTGAACACCCCGGCGGCCATGTCGTACCAGGGCGTGCAGAATTTCTGCTGCTTCTCCACCACCCCGAACGACGCGCGCCACAGCTCGACCCCGCCGACCTGCTGCGGCTCGTCGAACAAGCCCTCCTCGAACGGCGCGGTGCCAAGGCACCAGCGCACCCGGCGGGGCGTCTCGCCCGGCACCGCCAACTCGAACGCGCCCTCGAGCACCTGCCCGGCCGGCAGCCGCGCCGCCAACGGAACCGGCGGACTGGTCGGGGCCGGCCTGGGCAACGGCAGGGCGACGTGGCCGAAGGTGTAATCGCCCTCGCCCTCGTCACGGAACAGCGGCGGCGCCACGCTGCCAGGCTCCAGCCGGCCACTCAGCACCGCGTGCCGGTCGCCACGGTCCAACACCGCGAGGTCCGCGCCGCCGGTGTTGTGCAAGCGGTAGCGGACCTGTACGGCGTCCTCGCGATCCTGGTCGAAGTCGACTTCCAGGCGGGCTGTCCTGCCCTCCAGCACGGTCGTTGCGAACTGCGTGGCGATGGTCGGCATTGCGTCGTTCTCCTGATGGGAGCCTGCGGACGGACCGGAGGCCGCCGCGCCATGGGCGCAGGCGGCGGTAGAGGCCAACAGTACGCCTGCCATGGCGCTGGCGCATGTCGCGCGGCGCAACTGCCGCATCAGAAGCGCAGGTCCGCGCGCACGTAGAAGTAACGACCACCGGGGATGTCGTAGGTCGATGCGTCGTAGCCGTTGAGCGAACAGGACAGGCACAGCGGTGGGTCCTCGTCGAACAGGTTGTTGGCACCCGCGGTCAACCGCAGGCCACGGAGCACCTCGAAACGGTAGCCCAGTTGCACGTCGTGGTAGGTGATCGCGTCCAGCGTGTTGGTGCCCTCGGCCGGATTGCTGCAGACCGGGAACGACACGGCGTCACCGCAAAGCTCCTCCAGCTCGCTGATGTGGCGCACGGTCCACGACGCGTGCCAGTTGTCGCGGCGCCAGCCCAGGGTCGCCACCGAGGTCCAGTCCGGGATCGAACTGTCGGTCACCTCGCGGCCCACCCGCAGCGGCTGGCGCTGGCCGGCTGCACCGATCGCCTCGTAGCGGGTCACGATGGTGTTCTGCCAGTCGACACTGAACTGCCCCAGCGGCCCCTCGGGCAGCAGCCAGGACCAGTCGGCGTCCCAGCCATCGGTCTTGATCGAGCCCAGGTTGGTCAGGCGGTTGTTGAAGCCGTTGATGCTGCCGACGCCGGAGCGGGTGATGCCATCGCAGTACAGCGGGTCGAGCGTGTCCACGCACAGGTCGAGCTGGGTCTGGGCATCGATCGCCTGTACCGCGCCCTCCAGGCTGTGGCGGTAGAAGGTCAGTTCGAAGTCCATCCGCTCCGACCAGGCGGTGCCGGTGGCGAAGGCCGGGCTGAACACCAGGCCGGCGGTGAAGCTGCGTGCGGTTTCCGCATCCAGGTCCGGGTGGCCGCCGGTGGTGACCGAGATCTGCGAGTTGGTCTGGACCGTGCCGGGGGGCACGCCGAGTGCGGCGCAGTTGGCCGCCGGGCCACTGGCCGGACTGCCGTCCAGGCCGACCAGGCAGGGATCGTCGATCTGCAGGTCGGCACGGCTGGCCGAACCGAACAGCTCGCCGATCGAGGGCGCACGGAAGCCTTCCGAATAGGTGGTGCGCAGCAGCAGCTCGTCGGCGACCTGCCAGCGCAGGCCGAACTTCGGGGTGAAGTGGCTGCCGAAGGTCGAGTAGTCCGAATAGCGGCCGGCCAGGCTCAGGTCCAGGCTCTTGCCGAACGAGCCCTGCGGGATCAGCGGCACGTTGAGCTCCAGGTAGGCCTCGCTGACGTCGTACTTGCCGGAAGTGGGCAGTGAGGGCACGCCGTTGTAATGGCTCTCGACCACGGTGCTGCCGTCGGGCCGGGTCACGGTGACGTAGTTGATCGGGTCCGGGGTGTAGGAGCCCTCGTAACGCCGGTGCTCGGCGCCCGCGGCGAACGACAACGGGCCGGCCCACAGGTCGACCAGGTCGCCGGAGATGTTGGCGGTGAACTGGTCCAGGGTCTGCTCGCTGCGGTCGCGCACCACCGGCTGGATGAAGGCCAGCATCTCCGGGGTGATCGTGCCGGGGCCGCCGAACACGTTGAGCGGCACGCAACCAGGAGTGGTGGCGCAGGTGGCGCCGCTGGTGTCGGTGTCGCCGAGCGCCAAGGCGATGTTGCGGATGTTGTAGGAGCCGTAGTTGGTCTGCTCGGCTTCGTTCTTGCTGGTGGCGACGTTGACGTCCCAGAAGAAGGTCCGCTCCTGGCCGAAGCTGCCTTCCAGGCCGGCGGCGAAGTACTGCGTGTCGACTTCCTGCTCGTAGACCCGCGGCCCGCCTTCGACCGGCCGCCGGCCGATCATCACCAGGTTGGCGCCCGGGCCACTGGAAACGAGGTCGAAACCGAACGGGTTGTAGGGATGCGAGCCGGGAATGGAGATGTCATCCGCGTATGGGTTGCCGGTGCCGGCGTCGGGGCCGAGGAAGATCGGTTCCGGCGCCGCCTGGTTGGTCGACTCGCGGCGGTTGTACAACGCCTTGGCGTAGCCCTGGACGCGATCGTTGAAGTAGAACCGGTATTGTCCGAACACGCCGGTCCGCTCGGACGGCGTCAGCAGCATGTTGTATTCGGCGAAGTTGAACCGGTTGGCAGTGCCGAAGCCGATGAAGTCGCCGGGGTAGTCCGGGATCGGCGAGAAGCTGCTGCCGTTGGGCGTGGTGATGTCGCAGAAGGGGACCGCGGGCGTTGCCGGGTCACCGTCCACGTCGGTCAGCGGGCAGGCACTGCTGGCCACCCCGGGGAACAGGATGAAACGCCCGTTCGGGGTCCCCGAGCTGCCGAAGGTCAGGCCGGTCCCCGGAATGGGGTAGCGCGCCTGCTCGCGGGTACGGGAGAGGATCTCCTCCTGGTCCACGTGGCTCAGCGCGAGGAACAGGTTGCTGCGCTCGGTGTTGAACCCCCAGGCCAGGTCGGCGCTCTTCTGCGCGCCGTCGCCTTCGCCGTACTCGCCATAGTTGAGCGTGACCTGCCCGCCCTCGAAGTTGCGCCGGGTGATGATGTTGATCACCCCCGCGATCGCATCCGAGCCGTACAGCGACGACGCGCCGTCCTCGAGCACGTCGATGCGCTCCACCAGCGCCAGCGGGATGGTGTTGAGGTCGGTGGAGGCGCCCACGCCGGAGGCCGAGGACTCGTTGACCCAGCGCATGCCGTCGACCAGCACCAGGACCCGCTTGGGCCCCAGGTGCCTCAGGTCGACCTGGGCCGACCCCGCGCCCACGCCGTCGCCATTGGGCGAGAAGCCGAAGTTGCCGGAAGAGTTGAACTTGGTGTTGAGCGCGGAGCCCGACCCGGTCAGCTCCTGCAGGATATCGCCGATGGAGTTCAGGCCGGTGCGGTCGATGTCTTCCCGGTCGAGGGTATGGACCGGGGTCTGGGTCTCGATCTCGGCCTTCTTGATGCGCGTGCCGGTGACCTGGACGCGGTCGAGGGTGGCGGGGTCGCTGGCAGCGGCATCCTGGCCGGCGGATGCGGCCAGCGCGGACGGAACGAAAAGAGCGGGGCTGGCAAGGACAAGGCAGAGCGCGGCCACGAGGGGCCGCCGGCGGGGCGCGTTCATCGACTTCTCTCTCCGTGAGGATGTCCGGGAGCCGCACCCCTGTTTGCGGCCAGCCCGTTGTAATCCATTCAGCGAGTGGCCACAACCGGCTCGCCGGAGGTCTACGCGCCCAACAGCAGGCTCAATCCGACCAGCGCCAGGAACAGCGCGAAGACGCGGCGCAGCTGCGGCCCCGCGAGGCGATGCGCCAGCCGGGTGCCCCAAGGGGCGGCCAGCACCGACGCGATCGCAATGCCGATCGCCGCCGGAAGGTAGACGTAGCCGACCGAGTACTCGGGCAGGGCGCCGGCTGGGGCGTGCAGCGCGTAGCCCGAGGCACTGGCCAAGCCGATTGCGACACCGCAGGCGGACGAGGTACCGACGGCCCGTACCGGCGCCACTCCGCGCCAGACCAGCAGCGGCACGGTCATGCTGCCGCCGCCGATGCCGACCACCGAGGACACCGCGCCGATTGCGCCACCGACAGCCAGCATCCCGCCGCCGCGGGGCGCCGGAACCTCGCCGCCGGCGACCAGCCGGGGCTTTCCGAACTGCATCTGCACCGCTGCCAGCAGGCAGTAGCCGGCGACCAGCCAGCGCAACAGCACCTCGTCGATGCGGACCGCCAGGCCACTGCCCAGCCAGCCGCCCAGCAACAGGCCCGGCACCATCCAGGCCACGGTCGGCCACAGCACGCTGCCGCGCGCGGCATGCGCCCGCGCCGAGGCCGCCGCGGTCAGCACGATGCTGGCCAGCGAGCTGGCGAGGGCCGCATGCATGGCTGCCTCCTGCGGTACGCCCAGCATGGGCAGCAGCCAGGCCATCGCCGCGACCAAGACCAGCCCGCCCCCTACCCCCAGCAGGCCGGCAAGCACCCCGGCGACGATGCCGAGCAGTGGGAACAACATCCAGGAAAGGGTCATCGGACCGCCGCCACGAGTGAAGGGACACGGGCTGCGATATTCACCGCCGCGCCGATATAGTCCGGGCCATGCTGCCCCGACTCCCACACATCGTACTGGCCACACTGCTGACGGCGATTGCCGGCACCGCCTGCGCCCAGCCCGCCCCCGCCCCCCAGGTCGCCGCGACCTCGCCCGCTCCGACGCCTGAGCTGGCCGCGGCGCCCGCCAGCGCGCCGCCCATGCCGCGGATCGAGCCGCTGCAGGACCCTGCATTGCCGCGCATCGAGCAGGCCTTGTCGGAGGCCTCCCGCGGCGGCCCGGGTGGCCTGCCCGGTGGCCTGGCGGACCATCCGCTCGCACGCTGGGTGGCCTTCGCCGGGCTGTCGCGTGACCTGGAGCGCAGCGACGAAAGCCAGGTCGTCGGGTTCATCGCCCGTCACCGCGACGAGGCGGTCGGTGCCGAGATGCGGCGGCTGTGGCTCGCCTCGCGTTCGCGTCGCAACGACCACGCCGGGTTCCTGCGCGCCTGGGACGACAGCATCACCGACAAGGCGCTGCGCTGTGCATGGCTGGAGGCCCGGCACCACCTCGACCAGGTGGACGCGGACTGGACCAGGGAAGCGCAATCCATCTGGCTCAGCAGCGGGCGCTCGCTACCCGACGCCTGTGATCCGGTGTTCGATGCCCTGGGCGCGCGCGGCGGGCTTCCCGACGAGCTGCGCTGGCAGCGACTGGACATGGCCGCGGAGAAATGGGAACCGGGGGTGATGCGCTCGGTGGCCCGGGGCTTCAGCGGCGCCGACCGCAGCCTGGCCGAGGATTATGCGGACTTCATTGCCGCCCCGCATGCCCGTGCCCTGCAGTGGCCCCGCACCGACCGCAGCCGCTGGGTCGCCTCGCACGGGCTGGCGCGACTGGGCAAGGACGATCCGGACCGCGCCGAGGCGATGCTGCCGCAGTATGCCCAGGCGCTCGGGTTCACCGAGGCCGACCGCGGGCGGGTGCTGTTCCAGGTCGCCCTGTGGACCGTCGCCTCGTACCACCCGGGCGGTGCCGAGCGCCTGGCCCGGGTGCCGGAAGCCAGCTACGACAAGCAGCTGCACGAGTGGCGGGTAAGGGAGGCGCTGTCCCGGTCGGACTGGCCCGGTGCACTGGCCGCGATCCGCCGGATGGAACCGGAGCAGCGCAACGATTCGCGCTACCAGTACTTCGAGGCCCGGCTGGCCGAGCTGACCGGTGATGCCGCGACCGCGCAGGAGAAGTACCGGGCCGCGGCGCGCGCACCGGAGTTCCACGGCTTCCTGGCGGCCGATCGCCTCGAGCTGCCGTATGCCCTGTGCCCGCGTGGCATCGAGGCCGACCAGGCCACGCAGGCCGCGGTCGCCGCTGATCCGGCGCTGCAGCGCGCGATCGGCCTGTACCGGATCGGCCGCCATCGCTGGGCCGTGCTGGAATGGAACGATGCCGTGTCGCGCCTGAGCGATGCCGGCCGGCACTACGCGGTCGCCATCGCGCAGGCCAACGGCTGGTTCGACCGCGCAGTGTTCTCCTTGCGCGGCGAGGGCGAGAACCGCCTCTACACCCTGCGCTTCCCGCTGCACCACGACGAGGAGATCCGCCGCGAAGCGGCGCGCAACCGCATCGACCCGGCGTGGGTGGCGGCGGAGATCCGCGCCGAGAGCATCTTCAACCCCGAAGCCCGCTCGCCCGCGGACGCGCGCGGCCTGATGCAGGTCCTGCCCGCCACCGGTGCCGGGGTGGCACGCCGGATCGGCCACGCCTGGGCCGGCGGCGAGAGCCTGTACGACCCGGAGACCAACATCATCCTGGGGGCCGCGTACCTGCGGCAGATGCTCGATGACAACGACGGCAAACCCTACTTCGCGATCGCCGGCTACAACGCCGGCCCGACGCCGCTGGCGCGCTGGCGCGCGCAGCGCCCGGGGATGGATGCGGACTTCTGGATCGAGACCATCACCTACAAGGAAACCCGCGACTACGTCGCCCGGGTCCTGGCGTTCAGCGTGATCTACGACTGGCGCCTGGATGGTGATGCGCTGCGCCTGACCGACCGGATGGAAGGCCGCACCGGTGGCCCGCGCAAGGGCTTCGCATGTCCTGCCGGGTAAGCCCGGTGGGGTTCGTGGTGCCATCATCCCCGGCATGAAGACCTATCTCGTTGGCGGTGCGGTCCGTGACCGCCTGCTCGGCCTGCCCGCGGGTGACCGCGACTGGGTGGTGGTGGGCGAAACACAGGCATCGATGGAAGCAGCCGGCTTCAAGCCGGTGGGACGCGACTTTCCGGTCTTCCTCCACCCCGATACCGGCGAGGAACACGCCCTGGCCCGCACCGAGCGCAAGTCCGGGCGGGGCCACCGCGGTTTCGTGGTGGACGCGGCGCCCTCGGTAACGCTGGAGGAGGACCTGGGCCGGCGCGATTTCACCGTCAATGCGATCGCCCAGGATCCCGACGGCACCCTGGTGGACCCGTTCGGCGGCGTCGCCGACATCGAGGCGCGGGTGCTGCGGCACGTCGGCCCGGCGTTCGTCGAAGATCCGTTGCGGGTGCTGCGCGCGGCGCGCTTCATGGCGCGGCTGGCACCGCTGGGCTTCAGCGTCGCGGCCGAAACCCTCGCCCTGATGCGCGACATGGTCGACGGCGGCGAGTTGGCCGAACTGGTGCCGGAGCGGGTCTGGCAGGAGCTGCGCAAGGCGGTGTCGGCGCCGCGCCCGTCGGCCTTCCTGCAGACCCTGCGCGGCTGTGGCGCCCTGGCCGTGGTGTTGCCGGAGGTGGACGCGCTGTACGGCGTGCCGCAGCGCGCCGAGTACCACCCGGAGGTCGATACCGGCGTCCACGTCGAGCTGGTCTGCGACATGGCCGCGCGCTTGGCGCCGGGCGACGACCTGGTCGGCTTTGCCGCGCTGGTGCACGACCTGGGCAAGGCACTGACCCCGGCGCACGTGCTGCCCCGGCACCTGGGCCACGAGCAGGCCGGCGTGGCGCCGTTGCGCGCCCTGTGCGCCCGGCTGCGCCTGCCGGCCGAGCATTGCCGCCTGGGGGAGATGGTCTGCCGCGAGCACCTCAACGTGCACCGCTTCGGGGAGCTACGGGCGAGCACCGTGGTGAAGCTGCTGGAGCGCTGTGACGGCTTCCGCCGGCCGGAGCGGATCGAACTGCTTGCCATCGCCTGCGAGGCCGACAAGCGCGGACGTGCCGGCCTGCAGGACGAGCCCTACCCGCCCCGCGAGGCGCTGCTGGCGGCCCTGGCGGCCGCCCGCTCGGTGCGCGCCTCGGACCTGCCGCCGGGGCTGGAAGGCCCGGCCATCGGCGAGGCGTTGCGCAAGGCCCGCGTGCGCGCGGTGGCCGAGGCGACCGGCAAGAAGCCCTGAGCGGCGGCTCAGGCGCCCGGCGCCTGCCCCGGTCGGTCGTCCCCGCCCGCGCCGGGAAGGCGTGCATCGATCCGCTGCAACAACCGCGCCGGGCGGCCGCGGGTGAACGCCACCCCGAGCCCGGTGCCGATCGCGTTGGCCAGCACATCGCCCCACGCCGCCATCCGATCCGCGGTGAGGCCCGCCTGGGCCAGCTCGATGCCGATGCCATAGGCCAGCAGGCCCGCCACCGCACACACCCGCCCCGGTCGACTGGCGAACAGCATCATGGCGTACGACCCGAGCACGGCATGGGCGGCGGCGTGCTGCAGCTTGTCCAGGCCGGGCAACTGCACCTGGGGCAGTTCACTGGCCGGCACCAGCGAACCGGCGGCGACGATCGCCAGCAAGGCCAGCCAGCCCGCGACCCACAGTCCGGGCCGGTGGAAACGCCTGAGCACTGCCATTCCTACAGCCTGTGGCTCAGGTCGCCGGCCAGGAAGGCGACGCCGAACTCGACGTCCTTCTGGAAGCCCATGACCTGGAAGCGCTCGCCCATCTCGCCGGGCAGGGTGAGGCGCTTGACCTCGTTGGTCCGCCGCTGGCGCTCGGCCTCGTCCTCGATCTTCCCGATCCGGGACAGCACGTGGGCCATGCCGTTGCCCATCAGGAAGCTGGCCTGGCTGCAGTAACCGGCGAAGTCGAAGCCGGCCGCCACGCCGGCTTCTGCCAGCGCGGTGAAGTCCACCGAGGCGGTGATGTCCTGCAGGCCCGGCCACAGCAGCGGGTCATCGTGCACATGGTGCCGGTAGTAGGCGCGCAGGGTGCCGTCATCGCGTTCGGGCAGGTAGAACTCCTGCCGCGGGTAGCCGTAGTCGACGAACAGCATCGCGCCGCGTCGCAGCCCCCCGGCGACCGCCTGGATCCAGTACGGCAACTGCGGGAGCACTTCGCTGCGGTAGCCGGTCGGCAGGGTGCGCTCCAGCCGCTGCTCGATGAAACGCACCGCGTTGGCGAGGAATGCATCGGCCGGACGCAGCACCCGCACCAGGCGCCCCTCCTCGACCGCGACGTGCTCCTCGAGCACCTCCCCTGCTTCCTCCCCGCCGCCGCCCTCGATGGCGAAACGCGAAGTCGGCAGCGCATCGATCACCTCGTTGGCGAAGACGACCCCGTCCCAGTCATCCCCGAATGGCCGGTCCAGCCACTCGACCAGATCGTAGACCGGCGGGGTCAGCCGCTGCTGCAGGCGTTCGCGCTGGCGCTCGCGCAGCTGCGCGCTGGGCTCGAGGATGCAGTAGCGGTCCGGCAGGGCGTCCAGCTCCAGCAAGCGCTTGAGCGCGACTTCGGCGAATGCGCCGGTACCGCCGCCCAGCTCCAGCAGGCGTGCCTGCGGGCCGATCTGCTGGAGCACCGGCGCGATGGCCTCGGCGACGCAGGCGGCGAACACCGGACCCAGCTCCGGCGCGGTGATGAAATCGCCCTCGGCACCGAACTTGCTCGCCCCGGCGCTGTAGTAGCCCAGGCCCGGCGCATACAGCGCCAGCTCCATGAAGCGCGAGAACGGCACGCTGCCACCCGCCTCGCCGATCTGCTCACGGAGCAGTTCCTGCAGCCGTGCACTGTGGGCGAGCGCCTCGGGCGCCGGATCGGGAAGCTTGCTGGCGGTCACGTTGGCATCCTGCTGGGCGGTCGCGCAGGATAGCCATTCATCCTTGACCCCTGCATCAATGCCCATGCCCACGCCTCCCAACGGCACTGCGCCGGTCGCCCTGGTCACCGGCAGTGCGCGCCGGCTCGGCGCGGCGATCGTCCGCCGCCTGCATGCCGAAGGCTTCAACGTGACGATCCACTGCCGCGACTCGCGGCGCGAGGCGGACGCGCTGGCAGGGGAGCTGGAGCAGGCGCGGCCGGGCAGTGCACTGGTGCTGCAGGCGGACCTGGCAGAGTTCGATCGCCTGCCCGGACTCGTCGCCGGCACCGTGGGCCACTTCGGCCGGCTGGACGCGCTGGTGAACAACGCGTCCGCGTTCTTTCCGACCCCGGTCGGCGAGACCACGCCGGCGGACTGGGACACCCTGCTGGCGAGCAACGCGCGTGCCCCGTTCTTCCTGGCCCAGGCCGCGGCGCCCCACCTGCAGCACAGCCGCGGCGCCATCGTCAACCTGGTCGACCTGTACGCCGAGCGGCCCCTGGCCGGCCATGCGGTGTACTGCATGGCCAAGGCCGCGCTGCTGGCGATGACCCGCTCGCTGGCACTGGAGCTTGCGCCCCGGGTGCGGGTCAACGCGGTGTCGCCAGGGGCGATCCTGTGGCCGGAGGAGGGTGGCGGGGGCACGTCACGGCACGAGATGCTCGAGCGTACCCCGCTCGCCCGCACCGGCACGCCGGAGGAGATCGCCTCGGCGGTGCACTGGCTGTTGCGCGAGGCGACCTACAGCACGGGCCAGGTGCTTTACCTGGACGGTGGCCGCCGGCTTCCGGGCTGACCGCTCAGTACGGCTCCGGCCCGCCGCGTTCGCGCTCGGCCTTCTCGTCCTCCGCCATCCGGCGACGGGCATACAGGCCGAGCCAGATCGACATGCCGATCATGAACAGCACGCCCCCCAGCGACAGCCAGCCAACGGGCCGGGCGAACAGTTCGGTCAGGACCGGATGCATCGCGTCACCTCCATGCTCGTGTGATGCATCCAATGTGCCGATCGGCCGCGGGCTATTCTTGAGTCCAGTCAAATCCCGGCAAGGGCTTCAGGCGTCCATGTTCCGGATGCCGCTGCCATAGCGCCGCCACCGTCTGGCCGGTACCCGGGACCACCACGTCGGCGGCGATGTCGGCCAGCGGCGCGAGCACGAAGCCCTGGTCCAGTTCGGGCCGCGGAAGCTTCAGGTTGCCGGGTCCGTCAAGCACCTGCTGGTCGTACAGGACGATGTCGACATCGGCGGTGCGGCTCGACCAGCGTGGCCCGCTCCGGTCGCGGCCCAGCCGCTCCTCGAGCGCATGCAACCAGTCGTTGAGCGCAACCGGGTCCAGCCCGGTGTCGATGCCGGCGGCGGCATTGAGGAAAGCCGGGCCGTCGAATCCGACTGCGGCCGTGCGGTAGACGGGAGACAGCACCGGCGACCCGAACCGCGCCGCCAGGGCGGCAACGGCGGCGCGCAAGTGGCGCTCGGGTTCGATGTTGCTGCCCAGGCTCAGCCAGGCCCGGCTCACCCTGCGGTCCCGTCCTTCACCCGGAAGGCCGGCATGCCGGCGTCGGCATCCGGCGCCCCCGGCGCCTGGGCGGCGCCGAAGGCATGCATCAGGTCCGCACCGCCGGGCGCCTGGTACAGCCGCAGCCCGAACTCCGGCAGCATCGCGATCAGGTGGTCGAAGATGTCCGACTGCGTGTTCTCGTAGTCGGTCCAGGCCACGCTTGCCGTGAAGCAGTACAGCTCCAGCGGCAGCCCGGTCGGGCCGGGGGCAAGCTGGCGCACCATCAGCGTCATGTCCTGGTTGATGCCCGGGTGCGCGCGCAGGTACTGCTCGACGTAGGCGCGGAAAGTCCCGATATTGGTGACCCGGCGGGTGTTGACCGGGTCCTTGCCGGCGGCCAGCAACTCCCGGTTCCACTCCTCCAGCTCGCGGCGCTTGGCATCCAGGTACGGGTCGATCAGTGCGATCCTGCACAGCTGGTCGCGCTCCTCCGGTTCCAGGAAGCGTACCGAGGCCTGGTCGATCAGCAGTGCGCGCTTGATCCGGCGGCCGCCCGACTCCTGCATCCCGCGCCAGTTCTTGAAGCTCTCGCTGATCAGCTTGTAGGTCGGGACCGTGGTGATGGTCTTGTCCCAGTTCTGCACCTTGACCGTGTTCAGCGCCATGTCGACGACATCGCCGTCCGCGTTCTGCGACGGCATCTCGATCCAGTCGCCGACCCGCAGCATGTCGTTGCTGCTCAGCTGCACGCTGGCCACCAGCGACAGGATCGAGTCCTTGAACACCAGCATCAGCACCGCGCTCATCGCACCGAAGCCCGACAGCAACAGCAGCGGCGAGCGCTCGATCAGCGCCGACACCATCACCACTGCGGCCAGCACGAAGATGATGATCTTGAGCACCTGCAGGTAGCCCTTGATCGGACGCTCGTTGGCCCGCGGACTGCGCGCGACGTACAGGTCGTTGACCGCATCGAGCAGGTTGCTGACCGACAGCGCGATGGTCAGCGCGACATAGGCCAGGGAGACGTTGCGCACCACCGCGGCGAACCCGGGATGCAGGTCGGGTACGGCGGTGATGCCGCTGGCGATGATCAGCGCCGGGACGGCATGCACCAGCCGCGACAGCACGCCCCGCGACAGCAGCGCGTCGTCGAACCTGAGCGGCGAGGCGACGACCATCCGCTCGACGATCCGCAGCAACACGCGGCGGACGATGAAGTTGGCCAGCCACGCCCCCAGCAGCAGTGCCGCCAGCGATATCAGCGTGGGTGCGTAGGGGTAGGCCGAAAGCGAGGCCCCGAAACCGTTGATGTAGTCCATCACGACAGGTTAGCGGCGCTGCGCTCGATGATCACCCCGACGTTGCGGGCGCCGCGCACCGCGCCGGGCTTGCTCAGCTTCAGGCGCACGTGGCGGATCCCGAATTCTTCCAGCAGGATTGCCGCGACCCGCTCGGCCAGCGTCTCCACCAGGCCGAACCGGGACGCCTCGACGAAGCCGATGATCCTCTTGCTGATGGCCTTGTAGTCCAGGGTCAGTGCGATGTCGTCGCTGGCCGCCGGCACCGTGTTGTCGAAGGACATCTCGATGTCGAACACCAGCGGCTGGCGAATCCGCCGCTCCCAGTCGTAGATGCCGATCAATGCCTCGATCTCGAGGCCCTCGATGAAAACCTTGTCCATGCTGTTGCCCGACGTGTGGGAGCGGCTTCGGCCGCGACCCGACAAGGCTAACCCCTGATCCCGCCGTGGCGGCGCCTACACCGCCGGGAGGCTGGCCATGTCCCAGCGTGGCGTCACCCGGACCGCTGCGTCCTCGGACTGCCCCGCCTGCAGGCGCAGCGCACCGGCAAAGGCGATCATCGCGCCGTTGTCGGTACAGAAAGCCGGCCTCGGGAAGGCGACGCGACCACCCCGTTGCGCCGCCATGTCGGCCAGCTGCGCTCGCAGGCGGGCGTTGGCCCCGACACCGCCGGCGACCACCAGGGTGTTGCAGCCGGCCTCGTCCAGCGCGCGCGCGCACTTGATCGCCAGGGTATCGACCACCGCCTCCTCGAACCCGCGCGCGATGTCGGCCCGCGCCTGCTCGCTGCGGTCACTGTCCTGCCACGCGGTGAGGACCTGGGTCTTCAGGCCGCTGAAGCTGAAGTCCAGCCCCGGCCGGTTGGTCATCGGTCGCGGAAAGCGATAGGCACCCTCGCGCCCCTGCGGCGCCAGCGCCGCCAGCCTGGGCCCGCCGGGGTACGGCAGGCCCATGAGCTTGGCGGTCTTGTCGAAGGCTTCGCCCGCGGCGTCGTCAAGGGTCTCGCCCAGCAACCGGTAGCGGCCGATCCCCTCGACGTGCACCAATTGGGTATGGCCGCCCGACACCAGCAAGGCCACGAAGGGGGGCTCCAGGCGCCCGGCCGGGTCGTCCTCCAGCAGGGGCGCCAGGAGGTGGCCCTCCATGTGGTGCACCGCGACCGCCGGCAGGTCCAGCGCCCAGGCCAGCGCCCGGGCTGTCCCCGCACCCACCAGCAGCGCCCCGACCAGCCCCGGTCCCGCGGTATAGGCCACCCCGTCGAGTTCGCCCACCCCAAGCCCCGCCTGCGCAAGCACCTCGCGCACCAGCGGCAGCAGCTTGCGCACGTGGTCCCGGCTGGCCAGCTCCGGCACGACGCCGCCGTACTCGGCATGCATCGCCACCTGGCTGTACAGCGCATGCGCCCGCAGCCCGGCGTGGGTGTCATACACCGCCACGCCGGTCTCGTCGCAGGAGGTCTCGATGCCAAGGACTTTCATGGGAACCACATGGGGACGGGGACGCGCAAAGCCTACTCCCACCACGGCTGCTCGCGGCCCACCCGGCGCGAGGCCCGTCCTGAAGCGCCCCCACTTGCGACCGGAATATTCCCGTAGCTATAATACGCGGCTCGCCCGTGGACCGGGCCACCAACCCGAACCGAGATTCCGTATGCCCAGCGTCAAAGTCCGCGAAAACGAGCCTTTCGAGTTTGCCCTCCGTCGCTTCAAGCGCACCTGCGAGAAGGCCGGCGTCCTCGCCGAAACCCGCAA
>Ga0079224_100007001_pt1 | contig 15040 bp, 16 predicted proteins | sample Stecom2015_FD_80414 | JGI IMG/M metagenome (GOLD analysis project Ga0079224, IMG submission 80414) | Agricultural soil microbial communities from Utah to study Nitrogen management - Steer compost 2015 | ecosystem: Environmental > Terrestrial > Soil > Agricultural land | place: USA: Utah...
GGACTACGTCGCCGCGACGAAGGTCATGGGCGCCTCGACGCCGTGGATCGTCGTCAAGCACGTCGCGCGCAACACCGTCGCGCCCGTCATGGTCTTCGCGACCGTGCTCGTCGCCGACGCGATCATCTTCGAGGCGTCGCTGTCCTTCATCCAGGCCGGCGTGCCGGACCCCGACCCCTCGTGGGGCAACATCATCGCCGCCGGCCGCGACCTCGTGATGAGCGGCTACTGGTGGGCGACCTTCTTCCCCGGTCTGGCGATCATGGTCACCGTCCTGTGCCTCAACGTCCTCTCCGAGGGCCTCACCGACGCGATGGTCGCGCCCAAGCCCCGCGGCACGGGCCTGAGCACCCGGGACGAGGTCGCCGCCCCCGCCCGCGCCGCCGCGGCCACCCACGCCCCGGCCCCCGGCACCTCCCTCGAGGAGCAGCTCGCGCAGCTGCGCGAGGCGGAGCTCGCGCGCGACGACCGGCTCGTCTACGACCGCGACGAGGTCCCGCTCCTCGAGGTGCGCAACCTGTGCATCCGCTTCCCGGAGCGGCACGGCGACGTCAACATCGTCGACAACGTCTCCTTCACCGTCCGCCCCGGGGAGACGATGGCGCTCGTCGGCGAGTCCGGCTGCGGCAAGTCGATCACCGGCCTCACGATCATGGGCCTCATCGACCGTGGCGCCGAGGTCAGCGGCCAGATCCTCTACAAGGGCCGTGACCTGCTGACGATGTCGGCCAAGGAGCGGGGCGCGCTGCGTGGCCACCACGTCGCGATGGTCTACCAGGACGCGCTGAGCTCGCTCAACCCCTCGATGCTCATCCGCACCCAGATGAAGCAGCTGACCCGGCGCGGCGGCACCCGCACCGCCGAGGAGCTCCTCGAGCTCGTCGGCCTGGACCCCGAGCGCACCCTCGGCAGCTACCCGCACGAGCTCTCGGGCGGCCAGCGCCAGCGCGTCCTCATCGCCATGGCCCTCACCCGCGACCCGAGCCTCATCATCGCCGACGAGCCGACGACGGCCCTCGACGTCACCGTCCAGGCCCAGGTCATCGACCTCCTCAACGAGCTGCGCGAGAAGCTCGGCTTCGCCATGGTCTTCATCAGCCACGACCTCGCCCTCGTCGCCGAGCTCGCCCACCGCATCACCGTGATGTACGCCGGCCAGGTCGTCGAGCAGGCCCCCACCCGGGACCTCCTCACCGAGCCCGTCCACGAGTACACCCGCGGCCTGCTCGGGGCGGTGCTGTCCATCGAGTCCGGCGCCGACCGGCTGCACCAGGTGCCCGGCACCGTGCCCTCCCCGCGGGACTTCCCCGCGGGTGACCGGTTCGCGCCGCGGTCCTCCCGACCGGACGTCGGCCTGGACGACAAGCCGGTGCTCCGGCAGATCGAGGGCACCGAGCACTACTACGCCGCGCACGTCGACGACGCGCCGGTCCTCGCGACGGGAGCCCTGCGATGAGCCCGACCACCACCACGCCGGTCATCGAGCTGCGCGACGTCCACGTCGTCTACTCCTCGCGCACCGGCACGCTGTTCAAGCCGGTCAAGGTCCACGCCGTCGACGGCGTGAGCCTGAGCATCCTGCCCGGCCGCACCCTCGGGATCGTCGGGGAGTCCGGCAGCGGGAAGACGACGACGGCGCGGATCCTCCTCGGCCTCGAGCAGCCGACGTCCGGGGAGGTGTGGTTCAAGGGCCACCTCACCGGCCGGCGCAGCGCCCGGCAGCGCAAGGAGATCGGGCGCGTGGTCTCCGCGGTCTTCCAGGACCCGGCGACGGCCCTCAACCCGCGCATGGTCATCCGGGACGCGCTGCGCGACCCCCTCGACGTCCACGGCATCGGCTCGGGGAAGGAACGCACGGCCAAGGTCCGCGAGCTCATCCAGCTCGTCGGCCTGCCGACCTCGGCGCTCGACATGCTGCCGACGCAGCTGTCCGGCGGTCAGCGTCAGCGCGTGGCGATCGCCCGCGCGCTCGTCCTCGACCCGGACGTCGTCGTCGCCGACGAGCCGACCTCGGCGCTCGACGTCTCGGTGCGGGCCCAGATCCTCAACCTGCTCGCCGACATCAAGGCCGAGCTCGGGCTGGCAATGGTCTTCATCTCCCACGACATCCAGACGGTCCGGTACGTCTCCGACGACATCGCCGTGATGAACCGGGGGCGGCTCGTCGAGCTCGGCCCCGCGGAGGAGATCTTCGCCCACCCGACGGACGCGTACACGCGGACGCTGCTCGGCGCCGCGCCGTCCCTGCTGGCGGGGTGAGCGTCCCGCCGCGACCCGCCCCGCACCACCTGCCGACCCACCCCGCGGCCGCCGTGCCGCCACCCATCTGGAGCAACACTGTGACCACCACCCGCTTCCGCGGCGTCATCCCCCCCGTCATCACCCCCTTCACCGCCGCCGGCGACGTCGACCACGCCGCCCTGGCCGGCGTCGTCGAGCACCTCGTCCGGGGCGGGGTCCACGGCGTCTTCGCGCTCGGCTCCACCGGGGAGGTCGCCTACCTCGACGACGCCCAGCGCGAGGCCGTCGTCAGCACGGTCGTCGCGACCGTGGCCGGGCGGGTGCCCGTGCTCGTCGGCGCGATCGACACGACGAGCGCCCGCGTCGCGCACGCCGTGCGCCGTGCCGAGGAGCTCGGTGCGGACGCCGTCGTCGCCACCGCCCCGCTCTACGCGATCAACGACCTGGCGGAGATCGAGCGGCACTTCCGGGCGATCGCCGCCGCGACCCGCCTGCCGCTGTTCGCCTACGACATCCCGGTCCGGGTCCGGACCAAGCTGCCCGCGGACCTCCTCGTGCGGCTGGGCGCCGACGGCGTGCTCGCCGGCGTCAAGGACTCCTCCGGCGACGACGTCGGCTTCCGCCGCCTCGTCGCGGCCAACGCCGCCGCCGGCCACCCGCTCCAGGTGCTCACCGGGCACGAGGTCGTCGTCGACGGCATGCTGCTCCTCGGGGCCGACGGCGTCGTGCCCGGGCTGGGCAACGTCGACCCGGACGGCTACGCCCGGCTGTGGGAGGCCGCGCAGGCCGGTGACTGGGGGCGGGCCCGCGAGGAGCAGGACCGCCTCGCCGCGCTCTTCGAGATCGTCTTCCAGGCACAGGGGCGCTCGGGCGACGCCGCGGGCGTCGGGGCGTTCAAGACCGCGATGCGCCACCTCGGGCTCATCCACGCCGCGACGATGGCCTTCCCCGTCGAGGAGCTCGACGACGCCACCGCCGGGCGGATCGCCGCGATCGTCGACGCCACCCTGCCGGCACACGTCTGACGCGCTCGGAACTGTACTGTCGGCGCCGGAGCCCGGCGCCGACAGGACGCCGGGCCGCGTACTGAGTCGTGGACGAAAGGGGAGGACGTGAGTGACGCCGTCGTCGGGGTCGACCTCGGGGGCACGAAGATCGCCGCTGCGCTGGTAAGCGAGGAGGGGGCGGTCGGGCCGGTCCGCTCGGTGCCCACCCCCTCCCAGGAGGGTCCGGACGCCGTGCTCGACACCGTCGCCGGCCTGGTCCGGGACGTCGTCGCACGCGGCGGGGTCCTCACGGCGCCCGACGGGACGGCGACGGCGACGCCCGACACCCCCGTCCGTGTCTCCGGCGTCGGCGTCGGCACCGCCGGCGTCGTCGACTCGACCGCCGGGACGATCCTCTCGGCCACCGACGCGCTGCGCGGCTGGGCCGGCACCGAGGTACGGGCCGGCCTCGTGGAGCGGCTCGCCGACCTCCTCGCCGGCGGCCCGGTCACCGTGGAGAACGACGTCGACGCCCACGCGGGCGGTGAGGCCTGGCTCGGCGCCGCCGCCGGCCTCGACAGCGTCCTCATGGTCGCGGTGGGGACCGGTGTCGGGGCGGGGCTGGTCCTCGGCGGTCGGCCGCTGCGCGGCGCCCGGCACGTCGCGGGCGAGATGGGGCACATGCCCAGCCCGGACGCCGACGGCCTGCGCTGCGGGTGCGGCCGACCGGGACACCTCGAGGCGATCGGCTCCGGGCCGGCGCTGCACCGGTACTACCTCTCGCTCGGCGGCACCCCCGACGCGGTGGACACCCGCGCCGTCTACGCCCGGGCCGTCGCGGGGGAGGAGCTCGCCCTCCGCGCCGTCACCGACTCCGCGCGCGCCGTCGGACGGGCGGTCGCCGGCGTCGCCACCGTGCTCGACCCGGCCGCCGTCGTCGTCGGCGGGGGCATGTCCCAGGCCGGCCCGCTGTGGTGGGAGCCGATGGTCGCCGCCGTGCGGACAGAGCTCATCGAGCCGCTCACCGACATCCCCGTGCTGCCCTCCGCGCTCGGCCCGGTCGCGGCCGTGCTCGGGGCCGCCCGCACCGCACTCGCCGCCCGCACCGTGCCGGTGGCGTGACCTCGGAAGGAACCGTCGTGACCGCACCCGTCCTCGAGCGCCTCCGCGGGCGCCTCATCGTCTCCTGCCAGGCCTACCCCGGTGAGCCGCTGCGGGTCCCGGAGATCATGGAGCGCATGGCGCAGGCGGCCGTCGCCGGCGGCGCCGCCGGGATCCGGGCGCAGGGGCTGGAGGACGTCCGGCGCATCGTCGCGGCGACCGACGTGCCGGTGACCGGGCTGTGGAAGGACGGCGAGGACCCGGTCTTCATCACCCCGACCCTCGAGCACGCGATCGCGGTGGCCGACGCCGGGGCGCACATCGTCGCCCTCGACGGCACCCGGCGGCCCCGGCCCGACGGGCGCACGCTCGCCGAGACGGTCGCGGGGCTGCGCGCGCACGCCGACGTCCTCGTCATGGCCGACTGCGGCAGTCTCGACGACGCGCTCGTTGCGGAGGACGCCGGCGTGGACGTCGTCGGGACCACGCTCGCCGGGTACACGGGGGAGCGGGAGAGAACCGACGGACCGGACGTCGAGCTCGTCGACCAGCTCGTCGCGCGCTGCGAGCGGCCCGTCGTCGTCGAGGGCCGGGTCCACACCCCGGCCCAGGCGGCCGACGCGATGGACCGCGGCGCGTTCGCCGTCGTCGTCGGCACGGCGATCACCCACCCGACGACGATCACCGGCTGGTTCCACGCGGCCGTGACCGGCCGGTAGGCGGGCGGCTCAGACGCGGGCGTGGCGGGCGCGGCCGAAGGAGTACACGCCGTAGGCCGCGATCCCCAGCCCCACCGCGGTGAGGAGCACCGTCCCGAGCGGCAGCTCGAGCAGCGTGCGCAGTGCGCCGTCGAGCCCCTGCGCCTCCTCGGGGTCGTTCTGCACGGCGGCGACGGCGAAGAGCACCCCGACGATCCCCAGGGCGACGCCCTTGGCGACGTAGCCGACGCGGCCGGCGACCGTGACCGCGCGGCCCGGACTCTCCCGGAGGTCCTCGAGGAACTGTCGCCGCCAGCCCTTGACCACGTGGTAGCCGCCGCCGACGACGACGCCCACGCCGACGAGCCCGATGGCGAGCTGTCCCAGCGGGTGCTCCATGACCCGTGCGGTGAGGCTCGTCGTCTGCTCCGACCCGCCCCCGCCCGAGCCCTGCCCCGTGGCCGTCCGCGCCGCCAGCCCGGTGAGCACGAGGTAGGTCACCGCCTTCCCCGCGGACTTCAGCCTGTCCTCGGTCTCCGGCGTGGTCACCGCGGTGGCCACCTGCCACAGGGTGAGGAGCGCGAAGCCGACGACGATCACCCACAGGAGGACACCGCCCACCGGGGTGGAGCCGAGCTGCTCGAGGGCGCCGGACTGGTCGGCCGACTCGCCCGAGGAGCCCGCACCCCACGCGAGGCTCACGGCGGTCCAGCCGAGGACGAGGTGGAGGACGCCGCTGGCCGCGTAGCCCAGCCGGGCCCCGGTGGTGAGCACGGGGTGGTCGTCGAGCCGCTCCGCGGCGCCGCGCACGGTGTTCATGCGCCCAGGGTGGCAGGACGCCAGCGTCCCCGCTCGACGACTGCGAGGTCTTGCGGGCGAACTCCACCGCATGACAGAGTGGTTTGCGATGCAAACTAACTGGTCCGACGACGACAGCGACATGGCAGCCGACGAGCCGGCGGCCGATGCCCTCCCGCCAGGGACGGACCCGGAGGTGCTGCTCACGCTCATCGCCGCGGAGCGTGAGCGCACCCGCCGCCGCACGGCCCCGTCGCTCGCGGTCATCGCGACCGCCTGGGGCGTGGCGTGGCTCCTCGGCTACCTCACCCTCTTCCTCACGTTCGACGGCGTCACCGCGCCCTGGTGGGCGTTCACCGTCTTCAGCGGGCTGCTCGCGGTCGCCGTGGTCGTCACCGCGGTGCACACCGCCCGCCGCTCCGCCGGCCTGCGCGGTGAGTCCGCGAGGGTCGGCGCGCTGTACGGCTGGACGTGGATCGTCGGCTTCGCCGCCGCCGCCCTCGTGTTCGTGGCGGTCGCGCGGCTCGACGCGAGCCCGGAGGTCGTCGCCGTCCTGTCCAACGGGGTGAGCTGCCTCGTCGTCGGACTCGTCTACATGGCGGGCGGGATGCTGTGGCGGGAGCGGAGCATGTACCTCCTCGGCGGCTGGATCGCGCTCGCCGCAGGGGCCGCGTCGCTCGCGGGAACCCCGACGATCTACCTCGTCATGGCGCTCGCGGGAGGCGGCGGGTTCGTCGTCGCGGCCGTCCTGGACGCCGTGGCCGCCGGGCGCCGGCGGGCGTCATGACGCTCGACGAGCTCGACCCCGTCATCCACGCCCAGTCCCGGCTGCGCGTCATGGCGGTCCTCGCCGCCCTCGACGACGGCGACCGCCTGACGTTCACCAGGCTCCAGCAGCTCCTGGGGATGACGGCGGGGAACCTCTCGACCCACCTGCGCAAGCTCGAGGACGCGCAGTACGTCGTCGTCGAGAAGACCTTCGCCGGCCGCAGCCCGGTCACCCACGTGGCGCTGAGCGGGCGCGGCCGCCGTGCCTTCGGGACGTACACCGAGTCCCTGGAAGCCCTGCTGAGAGGAAAGCCGTGATGCAGACGATCGTCAGCGTGCGAGGCGCACGCCGCACCTTCGGGGAGGTCGTCGCGCTCGACGGCGTCGATCTCGAGGTGGGGGAGGGGGAGCTCGTCGGCCTGCTCGGCCCCAACGGGGCGGGGAAGACGACACTGCTCTCCCTCATCGCGGGCCTGCGCCGCCCCGACTCCGGGACCGTGCGGATCTTCGGCGCCGACCCGCGCCTCCCGGCCACCCGGCTGCGGCTGGGGACGACCCCGCAGCAGACGGGCCTGCCGCCGACCCTCAAGGTGGGGGAGGTCGTCGACTTCGTCGCCGGGCACTACCCCGACCCGATGAGCCGCGAGGAGGCGCTCGCCCGGTTCGACCTCACCGACCTCGTGGGCCGGCAGACGGGCGGGCTCTCGGGCGGGCAGCAGCGGCGCCTCGCCGTCGCGCTCTCGCTCGTCGGCCGCCCCCGCCTGGTGCTGCTCGACGAGCCCACCACCGGACTCGACGTGGAGTCCCGCCGGGCGCTGTGGCAGGCCCTGCGCGACTACCACGCCGACGGTGCGACCATCCTCCTCACCAGCCACTACCTCGAGGAGGTGGAGGCGCTCGCCGAGCGGGTGGTCGTCATCGGCGCCGGCCGCGTCCTGGTGGACGGTGCGCTCGCCGACGTGCTCTCGCAGGTGCGCGTCCGGCGCGTCTCACTGCGGACGCCGGTCCCGGCGGACCGGCTCGCCGCCCTGCCCGGAGTCACCGAGGTCGAGACCGACGGCGAGTCGCACCGGTTGCTCACGACCGACTCCGACGCCCTCGTCACGGCACTCGTCCGTGCCGACGTCCCGTTCCGGGCCCTCGAGGTCAGCGGCGTCTCGCTCGAGGAGGCGTTCCTCGCCCTCACCGGCGCGACGACCACCCAGGAGGTGGCGGCATGACCACACCGACGGCGTCCACCGTTCCGACCCGCATCCCGCCGCTCCGGCTGGTGGCGCTCCACACCCGGTTCAACATGCTGGAGACGGTGCGCATCCCGATCGCCGTCATCGGCAACCTCCTGTTCCCGAGCCTGGCCATGGTCTTCTTCGTGGTGCCCAACCCGGCCGTGGCCGGCGAGCCGGCCGTCGCGACGGCCGCGGTCGGCCAGCTCGCCCTGTTCTCCGTGATGTCCGCCTTCCTCTTCACCTTCGGGACCGGGGTGGCGGAGGACCGCGCGCTCCCGTTCGACGCCTACGTGCGGACCCTCGCCGCCGGGGCCGGACCGCGGCTCGCCGGCCGGGTCCTCACCGGGCTGCTCTTCGCCCTCACGAGCCTCGTGCCGCTCCTCGTCCTCGGGCGGTTGCTCACCGAGGCGAGGGCCGATGCCGGAACGCTCGTCCTCGGCGTCGGCGCCGTCCTCGGCGCGGGCCTGCCGTTCCTCATGCTCGGCCTGGCGATCGGCTACCGGCTGAGCAGCAAGGCCGCGATCGCCGTCGTCCAGCTCGTCCTCTTCCCCCTGGCCTTCGCCGGGGGCCTGTTCCTGCCGCCCGAGATGTTCCCGGGGTGGCTCGCCGGTGCCTCCGAGTGGCTGCCGAGCCGGGCGGGGCGGGACCTCGTCGTCGAGACCGTCACCGGGGTGGCGGCCTACCCGCTCGCGCTCGCCGTGCTCGTGGGGTGGGGCGTGGTGTTCACCGTGCTCGCGCTGCTCGCCTACCGCCGTGACGAGGGCCGCCGGTTCCACTGAGCGTGGGCGCCCGGAGCGGCCCCGGGACCGGCCCGCCGGGCGTCCGTCGACCGGCGACGACCGGGTCACATCCGCCCCATGCGCCTCAGCGCCGCGCGAAATCCGCGTAGACACGCCGAAAATGCGGCGCGTGAAGGCGACAACGGGCGGGGTGACGCCGTAATGTCTGCCCCGTCGCACCCACAAGGGTGCGCACGCCGACTGAGAGAGGGATTCCATGTCCGTCAACCGCACCGAGCTCGTCGCCGCCGTGGCCGAGCGCTCCTCGCTCACCAAGTCCCAGGCTGACGCTGCTCTGTCGGCCCTGCAGGACGTGCTGGTCGAGTCCGTGAGCAAGGGCGAGGCCGTCAAGATCACGGGCCTGCTGTCCGTCGAGCGTGTCGAGCGCGCCGCGCGCACCGGCCGCAACCCGCAGACCGGCGCCGAGATCCAGATCCCCGCCGGCTACGGCGTCAAGATCTCCGCCGGCAGCGCGCTGAAGAAGGCCGTCTCGAACAAGTGACGTCCTAGCGAGACGCACAGGCGGGCAGGACGACACGTCCTGCCCGCCTTGCCATGTCCGGGGCCGCCGAGGCCCGGACCCGGCGAGGTCAGTAGGCTGGAGTCGGGCGCGCACCCGCCCGTTCCACGAGAAGGAGAGGTACCCGGTGGAGGTCGTCATCACGTCCGGCCCGGAGGAGAGCGCACGGCTCGCCGCGGACGCCATCGAGCAGCTGCTCACCCGCAAGCCCGACGCCGTCCTCGGCCTGGCCACGGGATCCACCCCGCTGCCGACCTACGACGAGCTCGTCCGCCGCCGGCAGGCCGGACGGATCAGCTTCGCCCGCGCCCGCGGCTTCACCCTCGACGAGTACATCGGCCTGCCCGCCGAGCACCCCCAGCGCTACCGCAACGTCATCGAGCAGGAGCTCGTCGGCCGGGTCGACTTCGGACCCGACGCCGTCACCGGGCCCGACGGTCTGGCCGAGGACCTCCAGGCGGCGGCCGCGGCCTACGAGCGCGCCATCGCCGAGGCCGGCGGTGTGGACCTGCAGATCCTCGGTATCGGTACCAACGGCCACATCGCCTTCAACGAGCCCGGATCCTCGCTCGCCTCGCGCACCCGGGTGCAGCCGCTGGCACCGCAGACTCGCAGCGACAACGCCCGCTTCTTCGACGGCGACGTCGAGGCGGTGCCGCGCCTGTGCTTCACCCAGGGGCTCGGCACGATCATGGAGGCCCGCCACCTCGTCCTCATCGCCACCGGCGAGGGGAAGGCCCCGGCGGTGCGGCAGCTCGTCGAGGGCGCGGTGAGCGCGATGTGGCCGGCGACGATCATGCAGCACCACCCGCACGCCACCGTGCTCCTCGACGAGGCCGCCGCCTCCCAGCTCGAGCGTGCCGACTACTACCGGGAGGCCTACGCCGCCAAGCCGGAGTGGCAGGGCCTCTGAGTCAGCCGCGCGAGCGCCGCCACAGCAGCGCGCTCGCGGCGGTCCCGGCCGCGAGGAGGCCGAGGAGCCAGGCCAGCGCCGGGCCGACGTGGGTCGCGGCCGGGTGCTCGAAGAGGAGCGCCCGGACCGACTCGATGACCGGGGTGAACGGGGTGTGGGCCGCGAAGCCGTGGAGCCACGTCGGCAGGGCCTCGATCGGGACGAACGCGCTGGACAGGTAGGGCAGGAAGAGCAGGGCGAAGCTCACCGCGGAGGCGCCCTCGACCGTGCGGGTCACGAGGCCCGCCGCCGCCGAGAGCCAGGAGACGGCGAGCACGTAGAGGACGAGGACGCCGAGCGCGCCGGCCCACCCGGCCGGGCCGGCGGAGGGTCGGAAGCCGACGGCGAACGCCGTGCCGATCGCGAGCGCGATCGACACGAGGTTGCGCAGGACGCTGCCCAGGACGTGGCCGGTGAGGACGGCGGAGGGCACCATCGGCATCGTCCGGTAGCGCGCGACGATGCCCTGGCTCATGTCGGCGGTCACGCTGATCGCCGTCTGCGCGGCGCCGTACCCGGAGACGAGCAGGAGCACGCCGGGGACGACGTAGTCGATGTACGGGCCGCCGCCGGTGTCGAGCGCACCGCCGAAGACGATGGTCATGAGGAGCATGATCGACACCGGCAGGGCGGCGCCGAGCATGATGACCTCCGGCTGGCGCACGGCATGGCGCAGGCTGCGACCCACCATGACGAGGGAGTCGGACACCGCCGCGCCGAGGCGCGGGGTCGAAGCGGTCGGGGCAGTCATGAGCGGACCTCCGCGGGGACGGCAGGGCTGTCGGTGAGGTGGAGGAAGACGTCGTCGAGGCTGGGCTCGCGCATGGCGAGCCGGGCGACGGGGCGATCCTCGCGGCCGACGTCGGTGAGGATCCGGCGGACGTCGTCGAGCGCCCCGGTGGTCGGGAACGAGGAGACGGCGCCGTCGGCCCAGTGGACCTCGACGACGTCGTCGCCGACGAGGCGCTTGAGCTCGGCGGGGGTCCCCTCGCCGACGATCCGCCCACCGTGGAGGACGGCGACGCGGTCGGCGAGGGCGTCGGCCTCCTCGAGGTACTGCGTCGTGAGGAGGACGGTGACACCGTCCGCGCTGAGCTCGGCGACGAGGCGCCACACCGCCTGCCGGCTGCGCGGGTCCAGCCCCGTCGTCGGCTCGTCGAGGACGAGGACCGCGGGGTGGGGCAGGAGGCTGATCGCGATGTCGAGCCGGCGCCGCATCCCGCCGGAGAACGTGCCCACCCGGCGGTCGGCGGCGTCGGTGAGGTCGAACCGGTCGAGGAGCTCGGCGACCCGTTCTGCGACGGTGGGACGGGGCAGGTGCGCGAGCCGGGCCATCATCCGGAGGTTCTCCCGGGCGGTGAGGAGCTCGTCGACGGCGGCGTACTGCCCGGTGAGGGAGATCGTGCGGTGGACGGCGCGCGGGTCGGTGACGACGTCGTGGCCGCCGACGCGGACGCGCCCGCCGTCCGGCCGGACGAGCGTCGAGAGGATGTTCACGGTCGTCGTCTTGCCCGCGCCGTTCGGCCCGAGGAGCGCGAAGACCTCACCCCGGCCCACGGAGAACGAGATGCCGTCGAGGACCGGCGTGGTGCCGTAGGACTTGCGCAGCCCGGCGACCTCGACGGCGGGTGCTGGCGTGGTGGTCATCGACCCTCCTGTGTATGCCGTACACGTTTCGTGTAGACCATACGCGCATGTGTATCTCGTACACAACGGATATCATCGGCGGATGACCGAGACCGAGGCGAACGGCGCGGCAGGTGGCGGCGGGGCACCGCTCCAGCCCGCGGTCCGGGCGGCCCACGGGGTCGGCGCCCGCGGCGCCGGCCGGGGGCTCAGCCTCGACCGGATCGTCCGGGCCGCGATGGAGCTCGCCGACGAGGACGGACTCGCCGCGGTGTCGATGGCACGGGTCGCGGCGCGGCTCGAGTTCACCCCGATGTCCCTCTACCGCCACGTCGGGAGCAAGGACGAGCTCCTCGCCCACATGCAGGACGGTGCGATCCCGCCCCCGCCGGACCGGCTCGCACCCCCGGGGGACTGGCGGGCCGGTCTGCGCCGGTGGACCGAGGAGCAGATCGACGCGGCGGTCCGGCGGCCGTGGTACCTCGAGATCCCCATTACCGGGCCGCCGCTCATGCCCAACGCGCTCGCCTGGATGGAGGTGGCGATGGAGGTCATGGAGGGGCTCCCGCTCACGGGCGCCGAGAAGCTCGCCGTGCTCCAGCTCCTCTTCTCCTTCGCGCGCGGCGAGGCGACACTTGCCGTCAACCTCGCGCGGGCCTACGCCGAGCGGGGCATCGGCCCGGCCGACGAGGGGCCGGTCTACACCAGCGCCATGGCCGTGCTCACCGAGGGCCGGTTCCCGCGGCTCCACGCGATGGCGGTCTCCGACGACCTGCTCGAGGTGCCGGCCGGTGTCGCCGACGAGGACGCCGACGCCTATCTGCGTGCCTTCTCCCTCGACCGGATCCTCGACGGCGTCGCCGCTCTCGTCGCCGAACGTCGCGTGCCTCACGGGGACCCGCCCGCCGGCACGTCCTAGACTGGACGGCATGAGTTCCACCGAGCCCCCGAGCCACCCGAGCGAGCCGTCGACGTCGTCAGGCACGAGCGTCCTCGAGCGTGAGGAGCTGCGTGAGCACGAGGCCGGTGACAACGACCGCTACGCGCACTACGTGAAGAAGGACAAGATCATGTCCTCCGCGCTGTCCGGGCAGCCGGTCGTCGCGCTGTGCGGGAAGGTGTGGACACCGGGTCGGGACCCGAAGAAGTACCCGGTCTGCCCCACGTGCAAGGAGATCTACGAGGGCCTGCAGGGCGGTGACTCCGGCTCCGGGAAGGGCCGCTTCGGCGGCTTCGGCCGTGGCGGCCGCGGGTCCGGCGGAAGCGGAGAGTGAGCGCCGGCCACCAGCGCCGGCCGGCCCCGACCACCACGCAGGGTGCGCCTGCGGGTGTGTCGACCGCTGCCGCGGAGCACCTCTCGCCCGCCTACCCCGCGCGGGCGGCGTGGGGGACCGCCTCGCGGCTGCGTGCGTGGCAGGCCGAGGCGCTCCAGCGCTACCTCGACGACGACCCGCGTGACTTCCTCGCCGTCGCCACGCCCGGCGCCGGCAAGACGACGTTCGCCCTCCGGGTGGCCACCGAGCTGCTCGCCCGGCGGGAGGTCACGGCGGTCACCGTCGTCGCGCCCACCGAGCACCTCAAGAGCCAGTGGGCCGAGGCCGCCGCGCGCGTCGGGATCCAGCTCGACCCCGCGTTCCGCAACGCCCAGGAGCGGCACGGCGCGTCCTTCGACGGCGTCGCCCTCACGTACGCGCAGGTCGCCGCGAACCCCGACCTGCACCGGCGGCGCACGACGTCCGAGGCGACCCTCGTCATCCTCGACGAGGTCCACCACGGCGGGGACGCGCTGAGCTGGGGCGACGGCATCCGCCTCGCGTTCGAGCCGGCCCGCCGCCGCCTCGCCCTCACCGGGACGCCGTTCCGCTCCGACACCGCCGCGATCCCGTTCGTCACCTACGAGCGCGACGCCGACGGCGTGCGGCGCTCGCGGGCCGACTACTCCTACGGCTACGCCGACGCGCTGCGCGACGGCGTCGTCCGGCCGGTCATCTTCCTGTCCTACTCGGGCCAGATGCGCTGGCGGACCCGGGCCGGCGACGAGGTGAGCGCCAGCCTCGGGGAGCCGCTGACCAAGGACCTCGTCGCACAGGCGTGGCGCACCGCGCTCGACCCCAAGGGCGACTGGATCCCCGCCGTGCTCGCCGCCGCCGACCGCCGCCTCACCGAGGTGCGCCGCGGCGTCCCCGACGCGGGTGGCCTCGTCATCGCCACCGACCAGACGAAGGCCCGCGCCTACGCCCGGGTCCTCCAGGAGGTCACGGGGGAGAAGCCGGTCGTCGTCCTCTCCGACGACGACGGCGCCTCCGCCCGCATCGACGAGTTCTCCGCCGGCGAGCAGCGCTGGATGATCGCCGTGCGGATGGTGTCCGAGGGGGTCGACGTGCCCCGCCTCGCCGTCGGCGTCTACGCGACGTCGGCCGCGACCCCGCTGTTCTTCGCCCAGGCCATCGGCCGCTTCGTCCGCGCCCGCCGGCGGGGGGAGACCGCCTCGGTGTTCCTCCCGAGCGTCCCGGTCCTCCTCGAGCTCGCCGCGCAGCTCGAGGTCGAGCGCGACCACGCGCTGGACCGCGTCCTCACCTCGGAGGAGAAGGGCGACTTCTTCACCCCCGAGGACGCGCTCGTCGCCGCCGCGAACCGGGAGGAGAAGGCGAGCGACGACCTCATGCTCCCCGGCTTCGAGGCGCTCGACGCCCAGGCCTCCTTCGACCGCGTCCTGTTCGACGGCGGCGAGTTCGGCACCGGCGCGGAGGTCGGGTCGATCGAGGAGGAGGAGTACCTCGGGCTGCCCGGCCTGCTCGAGCCGGAGCAGGTCCACACCCTGCTCAAGGCGCGCCAGGCCGAGCAGGTGAAGCAGCAGAAGCGGCAGGCGGCGGCCCGCGCGCAGCGTGAGGACAACGCCGGGGTCTCCGACCACCGGCGGCGGGCCGCGCTGCGCAAGGAGCTCAACTCCCTCGTCTCGGCGTGGTCGCGTCGCAGCAACAAGCCGCACGCCGTCGTCCACACCGAGCTGCGCGAGCGGTGCGGGGGGCCCGAGGTCCCGCTCGCGAGCATCGAGGAGATCGAGGCCCGCATCGCCCAGCTGCGCAACTGGTTCGTCGGCCGCAAGTAGCCCGTCCCCCCACCCCCACCCACCACCTCCGCGAGGTAGCACCTTCGGTCACGCCCGCGGCCCTCGACATCGATGTCGGCCGGCCGTATGTGCTACCTCGGCGCAGGAGGGGAGGCCTCCGGCGGCCGGCTGGGGTGGCCGGCAGGTGTCAGGTGAGGTCCCAGAGCAGGCGGTAGTAGGCGATGCGCTCCTCGTCCGGGGCGGTCCCGTAGGCCGCGTAGACCTCCGCGGCGTAC
>Ga0079224_100007002_pt1 | contig 15039 bp, 15 predicted proteins | sample Stecom2015_FD_80414 | JGI IMG/M metagenome (GOLD analysis project Ga0079224, IMG submission 80414) | Agricultural soil microbial communities from Utah to study Nitrogen management - Steer compost 2015 | ecosystem: Environmental > Terrestrial > Soil > Agricultural land | place: USA: Utah...
CCAGCCGGTCGTCGGGGCTGTAGTGAATGGCCGCGAACCGCACCGCGTTGTCGACGATGTTGCGGTGGGAGAGCATGACGCCCTTGGGCTTGCCCGTGGTGCCCGACGTGTACATAAGGGTGGACAGGGCATCGGGATCCGCGGGCCAGTGGGCCGGCCCACTGGCCCGCGCTTCCGCCGTTGCTCCGGGCGATGAACCCGCGGAAGGTACAGGCCAGGACCGGCCCGGCGTTCCGCTCCCGCTCGCGGCCAGGAAGCTGGCGAAGGTGTCGGTGCGGGGCCGCGACCAGCGCGCGGGCCACGGTCCGTCGCCCGCGGCCGGCGCCACGAGGACCCGCTCCAGGGCATCCGGCAAGTCCGGGCGGCCGGCCAGCTGGCGCCAGCGGCTGCCATCGGTGACGAGGACCCGGGTATCGGAGTCGGCCAGGATATAGGCCACCTCGGGGGCTTGCAAGGTGCCGTTGACGATGTTGGCCACGTGGCCCGCCCGGGCGGTGCCGAGATAGGCCACCAGCAGCTCGGGCACGCTCTCCGTATAGACGGACACCACGCTGGGCCGGGGCAGGCGCAGCGCCTCCAGGGCGGCGGCGAACCCATCGATGGCCGCGTCCAGCTGGGCGTAGGTCCAGCTCTGCCCTTCAAACACCAGAGCCCGCCGGCCGCCGTCCCGCTGGGCCGACGCCTTGACGATGTCGGCCACGTTGGCCACCAGAGTGGACATGCAGCTTCCTCCTTCCGGAAAAAGGCATCAAAAAAGCCTCTCCACGAGGAGAGGCGACACGATGATCCTGCCGTTCGCACCCCCCTCTCATCTCTCAGGACACCCCTGGGTCCTGCAGGAATTGGCACCGCTGCAGCAAATGAGCTGCCGGTTGCCGGGCTTCATCGGGCCAGTCCCTCCGCCGCTCTTGATAAGAGCTGGGTAACCGCTCTTTATTCAGTTGTCCCGGCCGGGTATTCCGGTCGGTATTGGCTAAAATGTAAGCCCGCCGGGGGCCGCGTGTCAAGACCTTCCTCGCGAATTTTCCCTGAATTTTTCCGGCGCCGGGCTTGTGCGGGCCGCAGCGGCCAGGCTCTGTCTCCGGGCCCATCGGGGGCATCGCCTTTCCAGGACGCCCGCCCTCCCCGATAAAAAGGAGGCAGCATCCCCGTGGGATGCTGCCCGCCGGCCTGTCCTGCCCATCTTGGATCGAGCGGCTTTAGGAGGCCTTTTCCAGCGCGCCCTGGGCGATCCACTGGGCCGGGTCCACCTTCCACTTGCGCCCGATGCGGATGTCGAAGCGATCCAAGTGCATGACCTTGGCCCACGCGTTGACGAAGTCGCGCACGAACTTTTCCTGGCCGTCGTCGGCGCCATAGACCTCCGCCAGCGCCCGCAGCTGCGCGTGCGCGCCGAAGATGAGATCGACCCGGGTCGCGGTCCACTTGACCTCCCCCGTCTTGCGGCAACGGCCCTCAAACAGCTCCTCGTCCTCGTCCACGGGCTGCCACTCGATGCCCATGTCCAGCAGGTTCACGAAGAAGTCGTTGGAAAGGGTGCCCACCCGGTCGGTGAAGACGCCGTGGGGCGAGTTCTTGTAGTTCGCGCCCAGCACCCGCAAACCCCCGATGAGCACCGTCATCTCGGGCGCGGTCAAGGTCAGCAGCTGCGCCTTGTCCACCAGGAGCTGCTCCACCCGCAGCGGGGACTTGGCCTTCTGGTAGTTGCGGAAGCCGTCGGCAAAGGGCTCCAGCACCGCGAAGGCCTCCACGTCCGTCTGCTCCTGCGACGCGTCGGTGCGGCCCGGTGCAAAGGGCACCACCACGTCGAAACCGGCTTTGCGGGCCGCCTGCTCCACGCCGGCGTTGCCCGCGAGCACGATGAGATCGGCCAAGGACACCCGCTTGTTGCCCGGCTGCGCGGCGTTGAACTCCCGCTGGATCTGCTCCAGCACGTCCAGCACCCGCTGGAGCCGCTCGGGCTCGTTGACCTCCCAGTCCTTTTGGGGCGCGAGGCGGATGCGGGCGCCGTTGACGCCGCCCCGCTTGTCGGAGCCCCGGAAGGTGGAGGCCGCCGACCAGGCCACGTACACCAGGTCCGACACGGGCAGGCCCGACGCGAGGATCTTGGCCTTAAGCGCCTCCGCATCAGCCGGCGTAATCAGTTCGTGGTCCACGGCCGGCACCGGATCCTGCCAAATGAACTCCTCCTCGGGCACCTCCGGCCCCAGATAGCGGCTGCGGGGACCCATGTCCCGGTGAGTCAGTTTGAACCACGCCCGGGCAAAGGCCTTGGCGAACTCATCGGGATTTTCCAGGAACCGCCGGGCGATGGGCTCAAAGATGGGGTCCACCTTGAGCGCGATGTCGGTGGTCAGCATCCCCGGCGCCCAGCGCTTGTGGGGATCGTGCGCGTCGGGCACGGTGCCCTTCCCCATGCCGTGCTTGGGCTGCCACTGCCACGCGCCCGCCGGGCTCTTGGTCAGCTCCCAGTCGTAGCCGAACAGGTTCCACAAGAAGTTGTTGGTCCACTTGGTGGGAGTGGTGGTCCAGGTGATCTCGATGCCGCTGCCGATGGTGTCGCCGCCCTTGCCGGAGCCGTAGGAGCTCTTCCAGCCCAGGCCCATCTGGTGGATGGGCGCGGCCTCGGGCGCCGGCCCCACGTGGGACGTGTCGGCCGCACCGTGGGTCTTGCCAAAGGTGTGGCCGCCGGCGATGAGGGCCACGGTTTCCTCGTCGGTCATGCCCATGCGCCGGAAGGTCTCCCGCACTTCCTTCGCGGCCTCCAGCGGGTCCGGCTTGCCGTCGGGCCCTTCGGGGTTCACGTAGATGAGGCCCATCTGGGTGGCCGCCAGGGGCTTTTCCAGCTCCCGGTCGCCGGAATGGCGCTCCGAGCCCAGCCACTCGGTTTCCTTGCCCCAGTAGATGTCCTCCTCGGGCTCCCAGTGATCTTCGCGGCCGCCGGCGAAACCGATGGTCTTGAGGCCCATGGATTCCAGCGCCACGTTGCCGGCCAGGATCATGAGGTCCGCCCAGGAGATCTTCTTGCCGTACTTTTTCTTAATCGGCCAGAGCAGCCGGCGGGCCTTGTCCAGGTTGACGTTGTCGGGCCAGCTGTTGAGGGGCGCGAAGCGCTGCTGGCCCCCTTCGGCGCCGCCGCGGCCGTCGCCGGTGCGGTAGGTGCCCGCGCTGTGCCACGCCATGCGGATGAAAAGGGGGCCATAATGGCCGAAGTCCGCCGGCCACCAGTCCTGCGAGTCGGTCATGAGCTGCTCGAGGTCCTTCTTGAGCTGCCAGTAGTCCAGCTTCTGAAACTCTTCGGCGTAGTTGTAGTCCTCCCCCATAGGGTTGGACAGCGACGAGTGCTGATGAAGGATGTCCAGGTTGAGCTGGTTGGGCCACCAGTCCCTGTTGGTGGGGCCCCGGCCAACGGTGTGCACGCTGCCCACAGCCGGCGCCTGGCCGTTTTGCTGCATGCTGCTGATGCGCTCCTTTCCACAGGATTTTAACGTTGGTTTGCAAGCCGGCTTAAGAGCCGGTTTCCGCCTTGGCTTCAAACCCGGCTTCAACGTTGACCCGGGTCGGGCCGAAGCGCCTCCGGTCCCCGGGACCTTTGCGCGCAGCGGGCGCACACGCCGCCGAACTCCAGGAACACTTGGTCCACCCGGGCAAACCCGCTGGCCTCGCGAATGGCCTCGAGGACGCGGTCCGGCAGACCCACGGCCGGCACATCCTCGATGCGCCCGCAGCGGCGGCAGCGGATGTGGGAGTGATCGTCGGTGTTGGAGTCGTAGAGGGTCGGCCCGTCGGCCTGGCGGTACTCCCGGATGAGCCCTTCCGCGCTCAAGGCCGCCAGCGCCCGGTACACGGTGCCCAGGCTGATGTCCGGGATCTCCTGGCTGACCTCGTTGTACACCCACCGCGCGTCGGGGTGGTGGGGCGCCCGCCGCACCGCCTCCAACACCGCCATCTTTTGTCGGGTGTTCCTGGTTCTGGTCATGGCTCATCCTCGGTGGAGCGGTCTTGCCCGCTGCCTGCCGCCCCGGCCGCTTATTAGTACTCGTTACTATTACGAGCCGCGGCCGGCGTCTCCTTCTGCCGAAAAACCGGCTTGCTGCCCCGTCTTCCTGTTCGCCGCAGCAGGCCGCGGGGGCCCGTCCGCCAGCCCGGGCGCGAAATTCGTCGATGCGGGCGGTTTTCCAGGATCTAGTGCGGCGCACCGTCTAATGCCCCGGGCCGAAACGTGCACATTAACACCAGCAAGGCAGTTCGCGTACCGGTGAGGTGACCGCAGTGAGCACCGGATGGATCGCGGCCCTCGTGGGCGTCATCGTGTCGTTGGCGGCGTGGACCTTGTGGATGGGCACCATGTTTGGGGCGGGGCTGTTTGGCTTTGGCCTGGCCCACATCCTTCTGGGCGTGCTGGACGCCCTCTTTGATCGCCGCAGCGTGCCCGCAGGCGAGGGTTAGCGACCGCAGTACCCCCCGCGGCCGCAACGTTGCCGTGCAGGCCCGCCGGCCGCCGCGAGCCAACCTCGGAGCGGGCGCAGCCGCCCCTGGCTGTCCGCCTGCCTGCAGCTAGGCGTCCCCGGCCAAAAGCTCCACCAGGGCGGCGGCCCAGTCCTTTTCCCTGCGGGGTTGCGCGGACGACGCCGCTTCGACGCCGCCCATGACATCCATCAGTTCCTGGGTGACCCACTCCTGGCGCTGGCGGCGGTACTGGGTCTGCAGGTCGCCCAGCCGCTCTTCGATGTTGTCGGACGCGTTGCGCATGGCGCTCAGGCGGGCGTCGTTTTCGGCGGCAAAGGAATCCACCAGGGCCCGCCACAGGTCGACGTAAATTTGCTCCCGCACCAAGAGCTTGAGCAGCTCCCGGGGCGCCAGATCGTGGGCGGGAATCGTGCGGAAGGGCGGCTCGCCCTCGGGCAGCGCGAGCCAGCGCTCCACATCGAAGGGATGCAGCTGGAAATGGTCTTCCCGGAATCCCCGGCCGTCGTCGGGCCGGTTGCAGACCACCACCACCCGGGCGTCGGGGAAGCGCTGCAGCTGCGCCTCCAGCGCGGCCAAAGCCTGGCCGGTGACCGCCGGCATGGCCTCGATGGACCCGGCGCCGTCGCAGTGGGCCAGGATGGTCTCGCCCGCGGCCCGCATCCGCTCCAGCCCCCGGTAGCCGATGGTGATGACGCCCCGCCGGCTCTTGTCCGGGGCTTCCCGCTCCAGCAGGGCCAGGGCGTAGCTGGCGATGCGCTGGTGGAAGGCCCCGCACAGGCCTTGGTCCGAGGTGATGACCAGGGCGATGAGGGGAGCCTTGCCCGAAGCAGCCCCGCCCCGGGGGTTCCCCCTGCTGGCCCCGGGCACCCACCGCTCCTCCCGGCGCAAGGAATGGAGCACGACGTGCAGGGCCAGGTGCACAGCGCGGGCGTACTGGCCCACATCCCGGGCCACGGCCTGGGCCCGGCGGGCGTTGACCTCCGCCAGCGCGAGGATGGTTTCCACCACCGACTGGAGCTGCGTGACGGTCTTGAGCTGCTCCCGGAGCCGCTGGACTTGTCCTGACACCGCCTACCCTCCCCGGCCGGCCAAGGCCCGGGTCATGACCTCCAGCAAAGCTTCCCGCTGGTGCGGCTCCAGTTGCCCGCCGGCCGCGATGTGCTCCAGGATCCCTTGCGCCCCCCGCCGCACCGCCGGCCGCAGCCGTTCCTCCACCGCGGGCGCCGCTTCCGGTGCCACCCCGTCAAACAGGCCCTCGTTGACGGCCAACAGCAAGGCGATCTGCTCCGCCAGGGGGATGGGCGACGCCACCGGCTGCTTGAGCACTTCCCTGATGCGCAGTCCCCGCTGGATGATGCGTTCGGACACTTCGTCGAGACGGGTGCCCAGGCGCGAAAAGAACTCCAGCTCCTCAAACTGGCTGTAGTCCAGCTTGAGGCGGGCGGCCACCGCCCGGTACGCCGGCCACTGGGTCTTGCCTCCCACCCGGGAAACCGAAAGGCCGATGTGCACCGCCGGGCGGATGCCCTTTTGAAACAGGGCGGCGCTCAAGTAAATTTGGCCGTCGGTGATGGAGATCAGGTTGGTGGGGATGTAGCCGGAAATGTCCTCCGCCTGGGTTTCCGCGATGGGCAGGGCTGTCAGGGAGCCGCCGCCGTATTCGTCCCGAAAGCAGCCGGCCCGCTCCAAGAGGCGCGCGTGGGCGTAGAAGATGTCGCCGGGATACGCTTCCCGGCCCGGCGGCCGCCGCAGCAGCAGCGACAGCTCCCGGTAGGCGTCCGCATGCTTGGTCAGATCGTCGTAGACGATGAGCACGTCCCGCCCCCGCTGCACCCAGTACTCCGCTTGGCTGGTGGCCGCGTAAGGGGCGAGATACCGCAGGCCCGGCGCGTCGTCGCCGCTGGCGGCTACCACGTGGGTGAACTCCATGGCGCCGGCTTCCCGCAGGGTGTGGATGACGGCCTCGGTCTGCGACTGCCGCTGGCCGATGGCGCAGTAGATGCAGTAGACGCCGGTACCCTTTTGGTTGAGGATGGTGTCCACGGCCAGGGTCGTCTTGCCCGTCTGGCGGTCGCCCAGGATCAGCTCCCGCTGGCCGCGGCCCACGGGGACCAGGGCGTCCACCACCTTGAGGCCCGTGGCCAGGGGGACCGTCACCGGCCGGCGGGCCAGGATGGGCGGCGCTTCCCGCTCCACGGGCAGGCTGCCCGACGCGCGGACCGGCCCCAAGCCGTCCAGGGGCCGCCCCAAGGGATCGATGACCCGCCCCGCCAAGCCGGGGCCCACCGGCGTGTCGGCCACGCGGCCCGTGGGCAGGGCCCGGGAGCCGGCCTCAAGGCTCGCGCCGGCGTCCAGGAGCACGGCGCCGACGGCGTCAGGCTCCAGGTCGTACACCAGCGCCCGGGTGTCGCCGTCCAGGGCCAGCAGCTCCCCCGCCCGGACGTTGGGCAAGCCGGCGATGCGGGCGACGCCGTCGCCCACCTGCAGCACCACGCCCACCGACCGGCGCCGCGGGCGGGGCGCCTGCCCGCGGCGGGCCTGCTCCAAGGCGATGAGCGCCCGCTCCACGGCCCGTTCAAGCACCGGCCCGCACCCCCCCTCCGCCGGCCGTCTCCGGGCCGGTCCCGGCGGGCGGCGCGCCCTGGGGCAGCCCTTCCCCGCCGGACCCCTCGTGCCCGCCGGGCTGCCGTTGCGCCAGCGCCGGCTCCCCGGTCCCGTCCCGCCGGACCGCCCCGTCCAAGGTGGCCAGGGCCGCGCGCCGCAAGTCGTCCAGCATGTCCCGGGCCGTCCACGCGATGGCGGTGCCGCCGCCCTCGATCTCGACCCCCAGCACCAGGTCCGGGTCCACCACGAACTCTACGGTGGGCAAGGCCCTGTCCCCGGCCTTGCCCTTTTCGGGTGACCCGCCTTCATCGCCGCCGCCGGCCCCAGCCGGGTGCAGGCGCCGGGCCAGGGCGGCCAGACGCGCCCGCTGGCTCTCGGTGGGCGCAAAGCTGGTGCGCACCACCACGGAACCGCCGTCCACGGCCGGCAGGCCCTCCACCGCGGCACCGGCCCGCTCCTCCCAGCGGGTTTCCAAGGTAGCGATGATGGCGTCCGCAATCGACGCCCCCGTCAGCTGCTGGACAATCCGGCCGCTGGTGTCGCACACGTGCCGGACAAGACTGGCTTCCACCGCCGCCTGGATCTCCCGCCGCTCCGCCGCCCAGCTTTCAGCGAACTGGCGGCGGACCTCCTGGGCCTCCCGGGCCGCCTCGGTGAGCAGCCGGTCCCGCTCCCGGCGGGCGGCTTCCCGGGCCTCTTCCAGCAGGCGGCCCCGCTCCAGCTCCAGCTGGGCCATGCGCTCCCGGTACTCGGCTTCCGCCTGCCGGGCCTGCTGCGCCAGGGCCTCGGCGCGCTCCATGTCCCGGCGCAGGCGCTCGGCTCTGGCCTTCATCAAGTTGGTGATGGGCCCGTACAAGAAGCGGTTCAGCAGCCAGACCAGAACCGCAAAGTTGATGATCTGCGCCACGATGGTCGTGATATCCAGGCCCAAGGCTCACCCTCCCCGGCCGGCCCTGCGGCGGCTCACGGCGTCACCAGCGACGTGAGGTAGTTCCAGAACGGGTTGGCAAAGATGAGAATGAGGGCGATGACGAAGGTGTAAATGGCGGATGATTCCACCATGGCCAGGCCCACAAACAGCGTCCGGCTGATGTTGTTGGACGCGTCGGGCTGCTGGGCGATGGCTTGCACCGCGTCGGCCACGGCCCGGCCCTGGCCGATGGCGTTGCCGATGGCGGCGATGCCGATGGAGAACCCGGCCGTCACAATGGAAACCGCAGCAATCAGCGACACCGCGTCAGGCATGGATCGATCATTCCTCCTTTGACTGGGCGCGAGCCCCGTCCCGGCTCCGCCGGCGCTCGATATGAACCGCCGAGGCGATGTACACGACGGCGAGGATCGCGAAGATGTACGCTTGGATGATACCGGTCAAAAGGCCAAAGAGCTGCATGATGACGGGGAAAAACAAGGGCGCGATGGCCAGCAGCAGCGCCCCGATCACCGTGCCGCTCATCATGTTCCCGAACAGGCGGGCCGCCAGGGCCACGGTGCGGGACACGTCGCCCACCAGGTTGAAGGGCAGCATGAGGGGCGACGGCTGAACGTAGGTGGCCAGCCAGTGGCGCACGCCGCGGCGGCGGATGGCGTAGTAGGGCACCGCAAAGAAAACGCACAAGGCCAGGGCCACCGCGGTTTCCACTTGGGCCGCAGGTGGGTAGAAAAAGACGAACCCGCTGGGCCCCCAGCTGAGGGAGGGCAGGAGCCCCAGCACTACCCCGCCCGCGATAAAGAGGAACAGGGTGCCTACGAAGGCCAGGTACGGGTGGCCCTCCTCGCCCGACGCCTCGGCGATCTGCGCGTCGATGGCCTCCACCACGGTTTCCAGCGCATGCTGCCATTTGGAAACCGGCGGCTCCAGCCGCAGCCGCCGGGCAATGAGCCACGAAGCCCCCACCAGCACGGCCATCACAAACCAGGTGTTGATCATCAGCTCCCAAAAGGTCAGCTGGATCCGGATGTCGATGCCCCATCACCGCCCTTCCTTGCTGGGCTCCGGCGCCCGCCGCCCTGCGGCCCCGCAGCTCCGTTCGGCACCCCCGCGCTTTCCCGGGGCAAGGCCCGGGCCACCATGAGCCGCCGGCTGACAACGAAACCCGCCATGAACAGGGCCGTAGGCACCAGCCGGCCGCCGCTCACTATCCACAAGCCGCCCAGCAGCAGGGCCGCCCGCACCACGAAAGACCCGAACAGGAGCAGCCCCGGCTGCCCCACCCGGCCCACCCGCTGGCTCGTCCACCACAGCCCCGCGAAATATACCAGGCCGAGCCCGCTCCCTGCTGCCAAGGGCAGGATCCCTTCCTGCCAAACGGTCTGCCCGTCCACCCTTGCGCCCGTCAGCTCCCCTGCTGCCTTATGACCGGGACTGGTTCGCCGCACGGACGGAACCGTCCCTGCCCGCGCCTCCGGCTTCCGCAGCGTCCTGCGGCCCGTCCCCGTTCGCGGGGCCCGGGTCCGTCTCCTCTTGGCCGGCCTCCGCCTCCTCCTGCAGCCGCAGCCAGCGCCAGACGTTGTGCATGCCCACCGCCAGGCCGGCCACCATGAGCGAAATGGTGTAGCGCCGGCCGCCGCCCCAGCGGGCGTCCAGCCACAGCCCCAGCGCGATCCCTAGAAGGGTCGGCACGGCGATGGACCAGCCCACCATGCCGAAGCTGGACAAGCCGAACCAAAAGCCCCGGAACCCCTCCCGGCGAAACCGCTCCCGGCGGGCTGCCTCCCGCTCCACCGCGGTGCGGAATCGCCGGCGCTCCTCTTGGACCGCGCGGCGGCCGTCGCGGCCGGGCGCGGGCTCCTGGCCGTCCGTTCCCGCTGCCGGCGGGCGGCCCGCCGCGCCGGCCTGGCCCTGGGGCGCCGGGTCAGGGCGCTCTTCCGCTGTGCGTGCTGGCCCAGGCGGGCCGCTCAGCGCACCCATTCCAGCAGCTCCTTGATGAGGTGCGATTCCAGCTGAAATAGCACCCGCCGGGTGTGGCGCTCGTGCTCCTCCTGCTCCGCAAAGAAGCGCTCGATCTCGGCCGGCAGCGGGTCCGGGCTGTCAGCCATGATCGCATGGTGGGCCGTCACCGTCACCTCATCGCCCTTTTTGACCAGGACCCCCCCGTTCACGGCAAAAAAGCGCTCCGAGCCGTCCTCCAGCACCGCCGACAAGATGGACGGCACCAGCGCTGTGACGAAATCCACGTGGCGGGGCCAATACCCCCGGGAGCCGCCGGCGCCCCGGGCCACCACCTTTTGCACCCGCCCCCGGAACAGCTGTCCTTGGGGCAAAAGGACGGTCAACGTCACGCCATCACCCCCGGGCGGGCCTGGCGCATGAGGGCTTCCCGCCGCTCGTCGGCCTCCTCGATGGACCCGATCATGAACAGCGCCTGCTCCGGGTAGTCGGCAAACTCGTCGTTGAGGATGCGCCGGCACCCTTCGACGGTTTCCTCCCGGGACACGTACCGGCCGGGCTGGCCGGTGAAGTGCTCGGTGCTGAAAAAGGGCTGGGTCAGAAACCGCTCCAGCCGCCGGGCCCGGTTGACCAGCATCTGGTCCCGCTGGGACAGCTCTTCCAGGCCCAGCATGGCGATGACGTCCTTGAGCTCCTCATACTCCGCCAGGGTCTCCCGCACCCGGTTGGCCACCTCGTAGTGCTCCTGGCCCACAATGTGGGGCGCGAGCATCTGGGAGTTGGACGCGAGGGGCGACACCGCCGGGTAGAGCCCCTCCGCCGCGCGCTTGCGGGACAGCACGATAGAGGCGCTCAAGTGGCTGAAGGTGTGGGCCGCGGCCGGGTCGGTCAAGTCGTCCGCGGGCACGTACACCGCCTGCACGGACGTGATGGAGCCGTGGGGGCTGTTGCTGATGCGCTCCTGCAGCGCGGACAGCTCAAAGCTCAAGGTGGGCTGGTACCCTACCCGGGACGGAAACCGGCCCAAAAGGCCCGACACTTCCTGGCCCGCCTGGATGAAGCGGAAAATGTTGTCCACCAAAAGCAGCACGTCCCGCCCCTCCACGTCCCGGAAGTACTCAGCCATGGTCAGGGCGGTGTGGCCGACCCGGAAGCGGGCGCCGGGCGCCTCGTTCATCTGCCCGAACACCAGCACCGTCTGGGGCAGCACGCCCGCCTCCTCCATTTCCCGGTACAGCTCCTCCCCTTCCCGGGTGCGCTCGCCGATGCCGCAGAACAGGCTGACCCCCCGGTGCGCGCCGGCCACGTTTTTGATGAGCTCGGTGAGCAGCACCGTCTTGCCTACGCCGGCGCCGCCAAAGAGCCCGGCCTTGCCGCCCCGTTCCAAGGGCGCGAGCAGGTCGATGGCCTTGATGCCGGTTTCGAAGATTCTCCCCGTGGCCGGGAGGCGGCCCAAAGGCCGCTGCCGGCCTTCCCGGTACCGGTGGATGGACCACCGCTCCTCCGCGGGGATGGAGCCCAGGCCGTCGATGGGCTCGCCAAAGACGTTGACCATGCGCCCCAGCAGCTCCTGGGAAACCGGCACCGCCAGCGGCCCGCCCGTGTCGCGCACCCGCTGGCCCCGGCGCAGGCCGATGGTGCCCGTGAGGGCGATGGCCCGCACGGTGTGGCGGTCCAGGTGCAGGATGGTTTCCGCGGCGATGCGCTGGCCATCGTCCAGCTCGATGGCCAGCAGGTTGTAGAGGGCGGGCAGTTCCTTGGCGAACACCACGTCCACCACCGGCCCGCGGACGCCCACCACCCAGCCCGCGGCGGCATCCGCTGGGCTGTGGGCCGCGCTGCCGTGGGGCCCGCCGGTGAAGCCGGCTGTCCGGTTGCTCACGCTCGACTCCTCCCCGCCGTGGCGGACCGCTGTCCCGCAGAATCTTCTGATCCCTTCTCTGCGGCCGGGCCGATGTCCTCGCGCCCGCCCGCCGGTTCGTTGCCGCGGGGCGCGGGGCAGCGCCTGGCCCGGGGGCCAGGCGGCAAGGGCAGGCGCGGAGGGCCGGCCCAGCGAACCAGTAGCGAGAAAGACCAGCGGGAAGCGGGCGATTGGCTTGGATTTGGGGACCTTGTTCACCACCGCGTTTCTCGTGGGCCTGTCGGGCGCGGCGGCCCCCGGCCCCCTCACCACCATGGCCGTGCGGGAAGCGAGCCGGGGCGGATTTTGGCGGGGCTGGTCGGTGGCCCTGGGCCACGCGGTGCCGGAGGCGCTGCTGGTGGCCGGGCTGGCCTTTGGCCTGGGCAGCTGGCTGAGCCGGGACGCCGTGGTGGGCGTCCTTTCCCTGGTGGGCGGCGGGGTGCTCTTGTGGATGGGGCGGGGCACCCTCCTGGAGGCCCGGCACGCCCGGCTGCCGGGCCGGGACGAGCCCGGCGGCCGCCCCGCAGGCAACGCGGTCTTGGCCGGCGCGGGCACCACGCTGTCCAACCCGTACTGGTTCCTGTGGTGGGCCACCATCGGCTCCGGGTACGTGGCCCTGTCCCAGGCCGCGGGCGGCCTGGCGGTGGTGGTGTTTTTCCTGGGCCATATCCTGGCCGACATCGGGTGGCTGGGCCTGGTGGCGGCCATCGTCGCCTCGGGCCGGCGGCTGGTGGGCGACGGCGCCTACCGGGGCCTCCTGGCCGTCCTGGGCGCGTTCCTCCTGGGCTTCGGCGTGTATTTCCTCTGGACGGGCTGGCGGTTTCTGGCCGGGACAGGCTGAAGCCCAAATGCCCGCTACAGGGTTTCCAGGAACTCCTCCAGCCGGCTCAGGGCCTGGGGGAGATCCGCGCGGCCCAGGCCGAGGCGAAAGTGTGGGGTGGCCACATCGTACACCGTCCCAGGCAAGAGCAGGACGCTGGCTTCGTCCGCCAGGCGGCGGCAAAACTCCTCCACATCGCCCGCGAGGAGCCGGGGAAACCCGATGGGGCCAGCGGAAGGCCGCACCCAGCGGAACCAGTCCGGGTGCCGGGCGAAAAACCCGTCGACGTGAGCCCGGTTGGCGGCCAGGAGGGCCCGGCTGCGCGCCAGCAAGGTTTCGCCGTGGCGCAGGGCCAGCGCGGCCAGGAACTCGCTGGGGGCGCTGTTGCAGATGGTGGTATAGTCCTTGACGGCGGCCATCCGCCGCAGCACTTGCCGGTTGCGGGTGGCCACCCAGCCGATGCGCAGGCCCGGCAAACCGTAGCTCTTGGATAGCACGCCCAGGGAAACCCCGTGGGGACCCAGCTCGCAGGCCGCGGGCAGGCGGCGGGCCGGGTCCTCTTCGAGCCCCCGGTACACCTCGTCGGAAAACAGGATGATGCCCCGCTGGGCCGTGATGCGGTAGAGTTCCTCGAAGTCCTCCCTGGACATGAGCCAGCCCGTCGGGTTGTGGGGGGTGTTGATGACCACAACCCGGGTGTTGGCCCGCAGCAGCCCCTTAAGCTCGTCCAGATCCAGGGCCCACCCCGCCTCCTCCCGGGCCTGCCACGGGCTCACCTGGCAGCCCAGGGCGCGGGCCACGTCCCGCAGCGACTGGTAGCACGGGGTGTGCACGATGACGTGGTCGCCGGGCTCCAGCGCAGCGAGCATGAACACCAGGATGGCCTCCTGCGCGCCGCTGTGCACCAGCACGTCCCCGGGCCCGATGTCCGCATAAAGGCGGGCGATGGCCTCCCGCAGGGCGGGGGCGCCGGGCGCCTCGGTGTAGCCCAGCCAAAGCCGCTCCAGCGCGGCCCGGGAGCCGGGCGCCAGATCCAGCAGGTCTCCCACGGCCAGCGACTGGCAGTCCGACGCGCACAGCACGTGGTCCACGTTGAACTCGTAGCGGGCAAAATAGCGTTCCAGGCGGAATTCCGGCAGGCGCAACCTCCAATCCCTCCCGGAGGCCTGAATTCGGCGCGGGCCGCCCAAGACCCTGGGCCGGCCCAGGCCCGCTGCGCCAGAGGGGATGGGCCGCCCGCAGTCGAAGACAAGAACAGCCGCTGACAGAGAACAGTGGAGGAGAGGAGGTTCCCCGCCGCAAGGGGCACCGTCGTCATGGAGCTAGGGATTTATTCCTTCGTGGAAAATACGCCCATCGCGCCGGCAGGGGAAAAAATCTCCCCGGAGCAGCGGGTGCGCAACCTGCTGGAGGAGATCCAGCTGGCCGACGAGGTGGGTCTGGACGTCTTTGGCATCGGGGAGCACCACCGCCCCGACTACTTAGCGTCGGCCCCGGCCGTCATCCTGGCCGCGGCCGCAGCCCGGACCCGGCGGATCCGGCTCACCAGCGCCGTGTCCGTCATCAGCTCCGACGACCCGGTGCGGGTGTTCCAGGCCTTCGCCACCCTGGACCTCTTGTCCGGCGGGCGCGCGGAGATCATGGTGGGGCGGGGCTCCTTCATCGAGTCCTTCCCCCTCTTTGGCTACGATCTCAACGACTACGAGGAGCTCTTTGAAGAAAAGCTGGACCTGCTGCTGAAAATCCGCGCCTCGGAGCGCGTGATCTGGCAGGGGCGCCACCGGCCGGCCATCCATGATCTGGGCGTCTACCCGCGGCCGGTGCAAGATCCGCTGCCGGTGTGGGTGGCCGTAGGCGGCACCCCCGCTTCCGCGGTGCGGGCGGGACGCCTCGGCCTGCCTATGGCCATCGGGATCATCGGCGGGGTCGCCGAGCGGTTCCGGGTGCTGGCCGACCTGCACCGGGAAGCGGCGCGCGAGGCGGGCCACCCGCCGCCCCGGCTCAGCATCAACTCCCACGGCTTCATCGCCGACACGTCCCAGGAAGCCATGGACCTGGCGTTCCCGGCGTGGAAGCTGCAGATGGACCGCATCGGCCGTGAGCGGGGCTGGGGGCCGCTGAGCCGGGCCCAGTTGGAAGCGTCGGCCACGCTGCGCGGCGCGGACTTCATCGGCAGCCCGCAACAGATCATTGACAAGATCCTATACCAACACGAGATCTTCGGCCACGACCGGTTTCTGCTGCAAATGACGGTGGGGTCCATCCCCCACGACAAGGTGCTGCGCTCCATCGAGCTCTTTGGCACGGTGGTGGCGCCGGCGGTGCGCCGGGCCCTGGGCCGGGACTAGGCCGGGA
>Ga0079224_100007004_pt1 | contig 15039 bp, 12 predicted proteins | sample Stecom2015_FD_80414 | JGI IMG/M metagenome (GOLD analysis project Ga0079224, IMG submission 80414) | Agricultural soil microbial communities from Utah to study Nitrogen management - Steer compost 2015 | ecosystem: Environmental > Terrestrial > Soil > Agricultural land | place: USA: Utah...
GCTCAGGGTCTCCGTCGAGAACTGCGACGTGTACGTCGTGAACCTCGTGATATCGGAGTACGAGAACAGGATCGTCCGTGACAGCTCGTCGACGGTCCGGTAGTAGTCGGTCAGCGAGAACTCGTACAGCTTGTAGTACTCGCCGCCGCTCAGGTTCAGCGCGACGCGGTTGCCGGTGCCGAGGAAGTTCGAGTGGATGAAGTTGCCGCCCAGAATGATGCCTTGCGACTCTGAGTAGCCGAGGCTGCCGCCGAACTGACCCGGCAGCCCTTCCTCGATCTCGAACTCGACGTCGACCTCGTCGGCCTTGCCCGGCACGGGCACGGTCTCGTACTCGACGGACTGCACGTATGGCAGAAGCTGGAGCCGCTGCTTCGAGCGCTCGAGCGCCGCGTTCGAGAGATAGGCCCCTTCGAGCTGGCGCAGCTCGCGGCGGAACACCTCGTCGTCGACGTTGTCGGCGCCGTTGAAGTTGATGCGACGCACGTAGACGCGGTTCCGCGGATCCACGAAGAACGTGACGTCGACCTGCTTCGTCTCCGGGTTCAGCTCCGGGACCGACTGGATCTCGGCGAACGCATATCCGGATGCGCCGAGCAGGAAGCGCATGTTCTCTTCCGTCGCAGTCAGTAGCCGCTGCGAGAACGTCGCGCCCTGCCGCGGCAGGATCAACGCGCGCAGCTGCGCTTCGGGCACGACCATCTGGCCGGCGAGGTCGATCTCGCCGAACGTGTACTGGTCGCCCTCGGAGATGCTCACCGTGATGAAGATGTCGCGCTTGTCCGGAGAGATCGCGACGCGGACGTCCTCCACGCGAAAATCCGCGTAGCCGCGGTCCATGTAGTACGACTGCAGCCGCTCGAGGTCGCCCTCGAGCGCTTCTTTCGAATAGCGGTTGTCGTCGCGGATGAACGACAGCAACCCGCCGGTCGTCAGCTCGAACTCTTTGAGAAGCTCCTTGTCGGAGAACGACTGGTTTCCGACGATATTGATCTGGCGAATCTTCGCCCGCTCGCCCTCCTCGATCTGGAGCGACACGCGGACGCGGTTGTCCGGGAGATCCTCGACCGTCGGCGTGATCCGAGCGCCGTATTTGCCGCGTGCGTAATACTCCTCGGTCAGCGCCATCGTGACTTCATCGAGCACCGATCGGTCGAACGTCCTGCCGCGGGCGAGACCGATATCGGCGAGCGACTTCTCGAGCGCCTCGTCGGGAATGTCCTTGTTCCCGCTGAACGTGAACTCGGCGATCGACGGGCGCTCGAGGACCGCGATCACGAGGGTGTCACCGTCGCGGCGGAGCTCGATATCCTGGAAGAAACCCGTGCGGTAGAGGGCGCGGATCGCCTCCCGCTCCCGCTGCGGCGTGATCGTGTCCCCGATGTTGATCGGCAGATACGTGTAGACCGTGCCTTCCGACACGCGCTGCGCGCCTTCGACTCGGAAGTCGCGCACGACGAACGGAGCACGCGGCTCCGGCTGCTGGGCACCGACTCCCGATGCAACCGCGAGGGCCAGTGCGCCGACGGCGAGCCGCCGCAGCACGGCGTGGCGATGAAAAGCTCCGAGTGCCATCAGCTGAATACCCGCGACAGATCGATGTAGAAGACCAACCCCGTGAGAAGAATCATCAGCAGGATGCCGACCTGCTGGCCGACCGCCATCGCTCGCTCCGATAGCGGCGCGCCTCTGATCCATTCGATCACCTGGTACACGATCTGGCCGCCGTCGAGGATCGGCACGGGCAGCAGGTTCAGGATGCCGAGGCTGATACTGACGATCGCGAGAAAGCTCAAGAATGCGCTCAAGCCCGCCTGGGCGCTCTCCCCCGCATACCCCGCGATGCCAATCGGACCCGACATATTACGGATCGAAACGTCGCCGACAACCATTCGGCCGAGCATCCGCACCGTGAGTGTCGACATCTCCCAGGTCTTGTCGAGCGACCGGCCGACCGCCTCGAAGACACCGTAGCGCTGCTCCGCCCGCAGGCTCTCGATCAGCTCTTCCCACCCGGGCGGCAGCAGCTCCCGCGGCACCCGCGATACGCTCGAGACGCCGATCTGCCCGACGCGCCGCCCGTTGACCTCGGCCTCGCCGACGCGCACGTTCACGGTGAACGCCCTCTCGGATCCGCCGTCGGCGCGAAGATCGAAGCCGTCGCCGGCGGCCTTGTCGTGCTTCGAGCCGCGTTGGACGTGGAGCTCGACCATCTGTCCCGGACGCTCCCTGATCAGCGCCGCCCACTCCTCGAACGTCTCGACCCGCATGCCGTCGATCGACAGAATCCGGTCACCGGGCTCGAGCCCGGCCTCCTCGGCGGGGCTCCCGGCGATCACGTCGCCGACCACGGGCGGCAGAGGCAGCACCGGCCCCGGCCGGACGCCGAGCCCCGGAAACAGCGCGTCAGGCTCCGTGAGCTCGGCAATTCGTCCGCGCACGTCGAGCTCGACGACGCGCGATGAGCCGTCCGCGCCGCGCACGCTGAGCTCGAGCGCGTTGTCGTCGAGCAGACCGTCGAGGATCGCGAGCGTCGCGTGCTCCCACGTCTCGGTCGTCTTGCCGTTGATCGACTCGATGATGTCTTCGGCCCTGAGGCCCGCACGATCGGCGATCGAGCCCGGCTCGACCGCGCCGATGTACGGCTTCATGCCGGGAACACCGGTCACGAAAAGGAGCCAATACGCGATGATCGCGAACAGGAGATTGAAACCGGGACCGGCGAGCAGCACCGCGATGCGGTGCGGGGGCGGCCGGCGGTTGAACGCGCGGTCCCGATCCGCGTCCGGGACCGGGCCCTCGCGCTCGTCGAGCATCTTCACGTAGCCGCCGAGCGGCAGCGACGAGATCCAGTACTCCGTGCCGTCCCGGTCACGTCCGCGCCACCGCACGAGCGGCTTGCCGAACCCGATCGAGAACCGGAGGACCTTGAAGCCGAGGCGCCGCGCAACCCAGAAGTGACCGAACTCATGCACCGACACGAGCAGGCCGATCGCGACGATGAAAGCAATGAGCGACAGGCCTATGTCGAGCATGGGTTACCGGGTGATCTCGTTCAGTGACGGTCCATTCTACCCGCGCATGCGCGGGCGTGCGGGCGAGCTTCTCTTCGATGTGTTGCGTTTTCCCCGCACGCAAAGACTAAAGACCCCGCCGGGCGTCCTCGGTTCCGCAGGCCGGCACTGCGGCGAGCAACGGCGGAGCGGTGCGGGAATCAGATCAGACGGGCCAGGGCCACGCCGAGCAGGAAAGCCGGCGCCGCGGCCGTGAGGCTGTCGATGCGATCGAGCATCCCGCCGTGCCCCGGCAGCAGCCTTCCCGTGTCCTTCACGCCGATATTGCGCTTCGCGATGCTGACCGTGAGGTCGCCGAGCACCGAGACGAGCGCCGTCGCGGAGCCGATCGCGGCGAGCGCGCCGACCGGCAGCCCCAGGACGTAGCCTGCGCCCCCGGCGACGATGCCCGCGAAGAGCACGCCGCCTGCCACGCCCTCCCACGTCTTGCCGGGGCTCACCTTCGGCGCGAGCTTGTGCCGGCCAAAGGCACGACCCGTGAAGAATGCGCCGCTGTCCGCGGACCAGACGATCGCGAACACGGTGAGCACGAGACCCGGGCCTGCGGGATTCGAGCCGTGCAGGTAGACGAGCGCGGCCCACGGCGGCAACAGCGCGAGAAACCCCGACGCACCGACCGCCGCGAGCGGCAGCGGCCGCGGATAGGTCAACACCGCGCCGAGCGCGACGAGCCAGCCGAGCATCGCGACGACGACGAGCGCCATGACGACACCGCGGTCGTCCGCCCACCATGCGCCGCTCGCGACGAGCGCGGCGAACGCCGCGGCGTAAGCCGCGCGCCACGGTGCCGAAAGCCGGGCGAGCCCGGCCCACTCCCACGCCCCCGCGATGACGAGCAGCGCGAGCACGGCCGCGGTGCCCGCCGTCGGCAGCCACATCACGGCCGCGATGACGACGAGACCGAAGATCGCCCCGGTGATGAAACGCTGGATCAGCAACGGACGGCCTCGATCTGCTCCCCGGTTCGCCCGAACCGCCGCTGACGCTGGGCGTAGAACTCGAATGCCCGGTCGAGCTCGGCGGCGTCGAACTCGGGCCACAGAAGGCTCGAGAAATACACTTCGCTATACGCGATGTCCCACAGCAGAAAGTTGCTGATGCGCTGCTCGCCGCCGGTGCGGATCAAGAGATCGACGCCCGGCAGACCGCAGGTCGCGAGCGCGGCCGCGACGCGCGCCTCGTCGATGTCGCGCGGCTCGAGCCGTCCAGCCGCCGCCTCCGCCGCGAGGCGGCGCGCGGCCTGCGTCAGATCCCAGCGCCCCCCGTACGCGACGGCGACGACGAGCGTCATCCGCGTGTTGGCGCACGTACGCGCCTCCGCGGCGGCCATCGCGTCGCGAAGACGCGGCCCGAGCCTTGCAAGGTCGCCGATGAAGCGGAGTCGGATGTCGTTCGCGTCGAGCTCCGCGACCTCGCGCTCGATCGCGTCGACGAGCAGCGTCATCAGGCCGCTCACCTCGTCCGCGGGCCGTCGCCAGTTCTCGCTCGAGAAAGCGAACAGCGTCAGGACCTCGACGCCGTGCTCGGCGCAGTACTCGACGGTCGCGCGTACCGGCCTGATGCCGGCGTGATGGCCGGCCTGGCGCGGCAGCCCGCGCCGTCGCGCCCACCGGCCGTTGCCGTCCATGATCACGGCGACGTGCCGCGGTAGCGCCTGCCCCCCGTCAGGCCGGGCCGCCCGAGCCACCATCCGGGCGATCCTAGAACTCCATGATCTCGGCTTCTTTTTCCTTCAGAAGCGCGTCGACCTGGGCCACGTAGCGGTCCGTGAGCTTCTGGATGTCGTCGTGGGCGCGACGATCGTCGTCCTCGGTGATCTGCTTTTCCTTGAGCAGCTCCTTCAACGTGCTCAGCGCGTCGCGGCGGACATTACGAATCGCGACCTTCGCGTTCTCGCCCTCGTGGCGGACGACCTTGACCAGATCCTTCCGCCGCTCCTCGGTCATCGGCGGCAGCGGCACCCGGATCACGCTGCCCGCCGAGACGGGGGTCAAGCCCAGATCCGAGTTCAGGATGGCCTTCTCGATCGCCTGCACCATCGACTTCTCCCACGGCGAGACCACGAGCGTTCGCGCGTCCTCGACGGTCACCGTCGCGGTCTGGGAGATCGGCACCTGAGAGCCGTAGTACTCGACCGTGATGTGATCGAGCAGCCCCGTGTGCGCCCGTCCCGTGCGCAGCCGTCGGAGCTCTTCCCGGAGGGCCTCGATCGATTTCTGCATGCGGTGTTCCGCATCTTTTTTTACGTCGGCGATCATGAGCTCGTTCCGGTCATCGGCAACCGGTTCCCGACCGCGGTACCGACAAAATGTCCGCGGACGAGCCGGACCAGGTCGCCAGGATTATTGAGATTGAAGACGATGAGCGGCAGGTCGTTGTCGCGGCACATCACGATCGCCGTCGCGTCCATGACGCGCAGCTTGTCGGACAAGACCTGATCGTACGAGAGGCTCCGGTAGCGAACGGCGTTCGGATCCTTCATCGGATCGGCCGAATAGACGCCGTCGACTTTCGTCGCCTTGATCAGCACGTCCGCACCGATCTCGATCGCGCGCAGGCTCGCGGCAGTGTCCGTCGTGAAGAACGGGTTACCGGTGCCGGCGGCAAAGATCACGACGCGGCCCTTCTCGAGATGACGGATCGCGCGGCGGCGAATGTAATCCTCGCAGACCTCGTGGACCTGAAGCGCCGACATCGTGCGCGCCGTGACTCCGCGACGCTCGAGCGCGTCCTGCAGCGCGAGCGCGTTGATGATCGTCGCGAGCATGCCCATGTGATCGGCCGTCACGCGGTCCATGCCGGCCTCGGCGAGGCCGGCTCCGCGGAAGATGTTGCCTCCGCCGATCACGAGCCCGACCTGGACGCCGAGGCGGACGATCTCGGCGATCTCACTCGCGATGCGGGCGATGACGTCGGGATCGATGCCGTATTGCTGCTTGCCCAGCAGCGCCTCGCCGCTCAGCTTCAGCAGGATCCTTCGATAGGCGGGCTCGCCTTCGCTCATCGTCGCTCGCTCCGATTCCCATCGAGACGCGCCGGACGACCTCCTGTCGAGCGCCGCGGCGACGCCGCTGTCTCACTGAATAGATTAACGGGTCTGCGAAGCCTGCGCCATGACCTCCTCGGCGAAGTCAACCTTTTTCTTCTCGATGCCTTCGCCGAGTCCGTAGCGTACGAACCGCACGACCTTCGCGTTCGACGCCTTCAAGAGATCGCGCACACGCTTGTCCGGATCCTTGACGAACGGCTGGCCGAGCAGCGTGATCTCGTCGAGATGCTTGCGGAGGCGCCCCTCGACCATCTTCTCGATGATCTGGGCGGGCTTGCCCTCCTGCTCCGCCTGCGCGCGGAAGATCTCGCGCTCCTTCTCGACCTCGGCCTCGGGGACCTCGTCCGCGGAAACGTAGCGGGGCGACGTCGCGGCGACCTGCATCGCGAGATCGCGCGCGAGCTCTTCGTCGCCGCCCTCGAGCTCGACGAGCACGCCGATGCGCCCCATATGCACATAAGTGCCGACGGGATTAGAGGTCTCGATGACGTCGAAGCGGCGTACGCCGATGTTCTCACCGACCTTCGCGATCAGCCCGCGGCGCGCCTCGTCGAACGTCTCGCCTCCGGCGTCGCGCTGCATCAGCGCGTCGACGTCGCTCGGCGCGTGTGCGAGCACGGCGTCCGCGACCTTCTCGGCGAACGCGCGGAAGTTCTCGTCCTTCGCGACGAAGTCGGTCTCGGAGTTCACTTCGACGATCGCGTACCGTCCGGCGCCGCTCTTGATCAGCACCGCGCCTTCGGCCGCGACGCGCGAGGCCTTCTTGTCGGCCTTCGCCTGGCCGGACTTGCGCAGCAGCTCGGCCGCCGCGTCGATGTCACCGTTCGCTTCGACGAGCGCCTTCTTGCAATCCATCATCCCCGCGCCGGTACGCTCGCGGAGCTCTTTGACCAATGCCGGTTTGATGTCCATGCCGGTCCTCGTTCGGTAGCCGGCCCGTCACGCGGGCCCTAGGTATCGACAGCGGCCCGCTGTGCGGGCCGTCATCCAGGGTGGCCGACGCCCGCGCCACCGTAAAGGCGGGCGGACGACGGGTGACAAACGCGCCGCGGAAAGGTATCTGAAACCTCGATCCGCGGACGGCCGTTTACTGCTGGCTCTCCGCCTCCGCAGCCCGAGGCGCGTCGGCTGCCGGAGCCGGGGCGTCCGCCGACTCCGCTGCGGGCGCCGATTCCGCGGCGGCGCCGGATCCGGCGTCGCCCGAGGGTTTCGCCTCGGCGGCCTTCGGCCGCGGCTTCGCGGCGCGGCCCGGCCGCTTCTTCGACGCGGCCTTCTTCCGGCTCGTGCCGACCTTCGGCCGGCCCTCCTCGTCGAGCTCGACGAAGTCGTCCTCGCCGGCCGGCACCTCCGGGATCGACGCCTTGCCCGCGAGCACCGCATCGGCAATGCCTTCGGCGTACAGATGAATCGCGCGCATCGCGTCGTCGTTGCCCGGAATCGGGTAATCGATCCCCTCCGGCGAGCAATTCGTGTCGACGACCGCGACGACCGGGATGCCGAGCTTCTTCGCCTCCTTGACGGCGATTTCCTCGTGGCCGACGTCGATGACGAAGACCGCGTCCGGCAGCGAGTCCATCTCCTTGATGCCGCCCAGCGAGCGCTGCAGCTTGTCGCGCTCGCGGGCGAGGGTCAGCATCTCCTTCTTCGTGAACTCCCGGCCGCCGCCCTCGGTGATTTCCTCGAGCTCCTTCAGCCGCTTGATCGACTGGCGGATCGTCTTGAAGTTCGTCAACATGCCGCCGAGCCAGCGCTGGCTGACGTACGGCATGCCGCAGCGCGTCGCCTCCTCGGTGATCGCCTGGCGGGCCGCGCGTTTCGACCCGACGAACAGCACGACGCCGCCGTCCGCGACGAGCTTGCGGACGAACTCCGCCGCCTCGAGGTACATCGGCAGCGTCTTCTCGAGATTGATGATGTGAATCTTGTTACGTTCGCCGAAGATGTAAGGGGCCATCTTCGGGTTCCAGAAGCGGGTCTGGTGTCCGAAATGGACGCCCGCTTCCAGCATACGCCGCATCGTGATGTCGGCCATCGGAAGCTCCTGTCGTTGGGTTGATCCTCCACGCACCCCCGCAGCGACCTCTTGCCCTTCCGGGCGAGGCACCCGGCTGACGGGTGAACGGCGCGTGTGTGTCGTTGATTGCCTGAAAGGCGCGCGCTTTATACCATAGCACGCTCGGCGCAACAAACGCGGCTCGCCGCCGGAGCCGCCTCACCCCTACCCCATGGCCATCACCGTCAAGACGCCTGAGGAACAGGACAAGATGCGTGTCGCCGGCCGCCTCGCGGCCGACGTGCTCGACATGATCGGCGAGCATGTCCGCCCCGGCGTTTCGACCGACGAGCTGAACCGCATCTGCCACGAGTACATCGTCGACGAGCTCGGTGCGGTGCCGGCGCCGCTCAACTATCGCGGCTTCCCGAAGTCGATCTGCACATCGGTGAACCACGTCGTGTGCCACGGGATCCCGAGTGACAGGCGGTTGAAGAACGGCGACATCCTGAACATCGACGTCACGGTCATCAAGGACGGCTTCCACGGCGACACGAGCCGGATGTTCTTCGTCGGCGAGCCGACCGTGATCGGTGAGCGGCTGACGCGGATCTGCTACGACGCGATGTGGCGCGGCATCAACGTGGTGCGCCCGGGGGCCCGCGTCGGTGACATCGGGCACGCGATCCAGACCTTCGTCGAGCAGCACCGGTTCTCGGTGGTCCGCGAATACTGCGGCCACGGCATCGGCCGGCAATTCCACGAGGATCCGCAAATCCTGCATTACGGGAAGCCCGGCACCGGCGTCGAGCTCGTGCCCGGCATGACGTTCACGGTCGAGCCGATGATCAACGCCGGCCGCCGCGAGGTGAAGCTCCTCGCGGACGGCTGGACCGTCGTGACGAAGGATCACTCTCTGTCCGCACAATGGGAGCACACGGTCCTCGTGACCGAGGACGGCTACGAGGTGCTGACCCTGGGCGCGGAAGACCGCCGGAGCTGACATGTCCACGCCGCTCGAGTCGACCGGCGTTCAGGCCTCGGCCGCTCCGCCGGTCGACCGCGACGCGCTCACGGCCGCGCTCGGCGGTCCCAGCCCGCTCGCGACGTTCAAGGACGCGCTCGCCGCGGCCGACGCGTGGCTCAAGCAGCGCTTCCTCGAGAACGAGCCGATCGAGACGCTCGTGCAGGAACGCGCGCGCATCGTCGACGACGTCATCGTCGCGTCGTGGCGTCACTTCGCGCGCCGCATCGCGAACGTCGCGGACCTCGTCGCCGTCGGCGGGTACGGCCGCGGCGAGCTCCACCCCGCGTCCGATATCGATTTGCTCGTGCTGATCGACGACGCCGCGGACCCCGGCACCGACGAGCCGATCAGCCAGTTCCTGACGTTCCTGTGGGATATCGGCCTCGAGGTCGGCCACAGCGTGCGCACGCTCGAGGATTGCGAGACGCAGGCGCGAAACGACGTGTCGATCATGACCGCGTTGATGGAGACACGGCTCCTCGACGGCCCCGGCCTGCTGTTCCGCGAGCTGCCGGGCCGGCTCGCGCCGGACCGGTTATGGGACTCTGCCGCGTTCTATCGGGCAAAGGTCGAAGAGCAGCAGGCGCGGCACCGTCACTTTCACGATACCGCGTACAACCTCGAGCCGAACGTCAAAGGCAGCCCCGGGGGCCTACGCGACATCCAGACGATCGGCTGGGTCGCGCGCCGGCATCTCGGCGTCGAACGTCTCGAGCAGCTCGTCGAGCATGATTTCCTGACGGAAGGTCAGCTCCGGATCCTGCTGAACGGACGATCGTTCCTGTGGCGCATCCGCTGGGGCCTGCACCTCTTGACCGGCCGCCGGGAGGACCGGCTGCTCTTCGACTATCAGATCAAGCTCGCCGCGATGCTCGGCTACGAGGACGCGAGCTTCACGCTCGCCGTCGAGCAGCTGATGCAGCGCTACTACCGCACCGTGATGGAGATTTCGCGCCTCAACGAGATGCTGCTGCAGCTCTTCGAGGAAGCGATCCTCCTCGACAAGGACGCACCCGCGGTGCCGATCAACGCGCGCTTCCAGGAACGGCACGGCTACATCGAGGTCGTCGACGAGAACGTGTTCGCGCGTGACCCGTCGGCGCTGCTCGAGATCTTCCTGCTGCTCGAGCGGAACCTCGATCTCAAGGGCATCAGCGCGCGGACGATCGCGCTGATCAAGCAGCACCTGTGGCTGATCGACGAGGAGTTCAGGCAGAACCCGCGGAACCACCGGCTCTTTCTCGACATCCTTCGCGCGCCGCAGGGCGTGACGCGTACGTTGAAGCGGATGAACACGTACGGCGTCCTCGGTCTCTACATTCCGGCGTTCGGCCGCGTCGTCGGCCGTATGCAGTACGACCTCTTCCACGCGTACACGGTCGACGCGCACACGCTGTTCGTCGTCGAGAACCTGCGCCGTTTCGCGCTAGAGCGCTTCAATCACGAGTTCCCGCACTGCAGCGCCGTGATGCAGCAGCTCGAGAAGCCGGAGATCGCGTACCTTGCCGGGCTCTTCCACGACATCGCGAAGGGCCGCGGCGGCGATCACTCGGAGCTCGGCGCGGTCGACGCCGAGGCGTTCTGCCTCGAGCACGGCATGAGCCGCTACGACGCGCGGCTCGTCGCGTGGCTCGTGCGCAATCACCTGCTCCTGTCCCTGACCGCGCAGAAGAAGGACCTGCACGATCTCCGCGTGATCGACGAGTTCGCGCGTGCCGTCGGCGACGAGACGCACCTCGATTACCTGTACGTCCTGACCGTCGCGGACGTGCGCGGCACGAACCCCAAGATTTGGAACTCGTGGAAGGATCAGCTGTTCTACGAGCTTTACCAGCTCACGAAGCGCGCATTGCGCCGCGGGTTCTCGAATCCGATCGACAAGGAGGAGCTGATCCTCGAGACGCAGGCGCGCGCCGAGAATCTGCTGCACGAGCAGGGGCTCAAGCCTGCGCGCTGGCAGCACATCTGGTCGAGCTTCACCGAGGAGTACTTCCTGCGGCACAGGCCCGAGGAGATCGCGTGGCACACGCGCGTGCTGACCGAGGCCGCAGCGGGGACGACGGTCCTCGTCGACGTGGAGCACGTCGGCACCGGCGGGCCGACCGCGGTCATGGTGTATGCCCCGAAGGAGCTTCACTCCTTCATGCGGTCGACGGCCGTGCTCGACGAGCTTGGACTCACCATCGTCGATGCGCGGATCGTGCCGATGACCGAGACGCAGAACCTCGACACGTACCGCGTGCTCGAGAGCGACGGCAGCCCGATCTCGGGAGAACGGCGGCTCGCCGAGATCCGTCAGCGGCTGCTCAAGATCCTGTCGAGCTCCGACGCGCCGCCGCTCAAGGTGAGCCGCAGGGCGCCGCGGCAGGTGCGGATGTTCTCGACGCCCGTCGAGGTCGTGATCACGCAGGACCCGATCAACGAGCGCACGGTCGTCGAGCTCGTCGCCGGCGACAGGCCAGGGCTCTTGCTGCAGGTCGCGAGAGTCTTCGAGCAGGAGGACGTCGCGCTGCAGAACGCGAAGATCGCGACGATCGGCGAGCGCGCCGAGGACGTGTTCTTCGTGACCGGCGAGGACGGCCGTCCGCTCGACGACGAGCGGTCGAAGCGGCTCGAGGAGCGCCTGAGGCAGGCGCTCTCCGCGCAAGAGCGGACCTGAGGCTCTCCTTTACCGACGTTTAATGCACGGCCGGCAGCGCCGTCTCGTCACCCGTGTTGGGGCATTCGGGATGCCCGAAGCCTCCGGCGCTGACACTGGCGATCGCGGACGATGTTCACCCCTCGTGCATGCAGCGAGACAGCACGCATCGGATCAACGCGGGCACACACTTTGCGGCGCGATGCGCTAAAGTCACGCCGTCCAGGACGGATACGAGAGGTGGGCCATGTCTGACTTGAGCGCGGTGATCGAGGCCGGCTGGGAGCGGCGCGGCGAGCTGACGCCGCAGAGCGTCGATGCGGAGCTGCGCGATGCGATCGAGACGGCGATCGCCGGTCTCGACGCCGGAACCTTGCGCGTCGCCGAGAAGCGCGACGGCGAGTGGATCGTGCATCAGTGGTTGAAGAAGGCCGTTCTGCTCTCGTTCCGCATCCAGCCGAATCGCGTCGTCGACGCGGGCTACACGAAGTTCTACGACAAGGTGCCATTGAAGTACGCCGGCTACACCGCGGAGGCGTTCGCAGAAAGCGGCACGCGGGTCGTGCCGCACGCGATCGTCCGCCGCGGCGCATACGTCGCGCCCGACGCCGTGCTGATGCCGTCGTACGTGAACATCGGCGCGTACGTCGATCGCGGCACGATGGTCGACACGTGGGCGACGGTCGGCAGCTGCGCGCAGATCGGCAAGAACGTGCATCTCTCGGGCGGCGTCGGCATCGGCGGCGTGCTCGAGCCGCTCCAGGCATCGCCCACGATCATCGAGGACGACTGCTTCATCGGCGCACGCTCCGAGATCGTCGAGGGCGTGATCGTCGGTCGCGGCAGCGTGATCTCGATGGGCGTCTACATCGGTCAGAGCACGAGAATCTACGACCGTGAAACCGGCGAGATCCTGCAGGGCCGCGTGCCCGCGGGCTCGGTCGTCGTGCCGGGGACACTGCCGTCGAAGGACGGCAAGTACGGGCTCTACTGCGCGGTGATCGTCAAGAAGGTCGACGAGAAGACGCGCGCGAAGACGAGCCTGAACGAGCTGCTGCGGCCGACCGACTAGTCGCGGCACCGTTCGGGCTCCGCCCGAGCACGTCGAGCAAGGCCCGCCGCGCCCGCAAGAACAAAAAGCCCATCGGTCACGACGCATGACCCCGCTCGCGAAGGCCAGGCTTCAGATCCACGTCTGCGTCGTGCTCTGGGGCTTCACGGCGATCCTCGGCAAGCTGATCAGCCTCGCGGCGCTGCCGCTCGTCCTGTGGCGCATGACGATCGTCGTCGGCGCGCTTGCGCTCGTGCCGCGCGTATGGCGGGCGCTCTTCGCGCTTCCGGCGCGGCTTGCGGCCGCGTACGCCGGCATCGGCGTCCTCGTCGCGCTGCACTGGCTCACGTTCTACGGCGCTGTGAAGCTCGCGAATGCGTCGGTCGCGGCGACCTGCATGGCGCTCGCGACGGCCTTCGTCGCGATCGTCGAGCCTCGCCTCGCCGGCGCGCGTTTCTCGCTGCGCGATCTCGCGCTCGGCGTGATGATCGTGCCCGGCGTCGCGCTCGTCGTCGGCGGCGTGCAGGAAGGCATGCGCATCGGCATCGCCGTCGGCACGCTGTCGGCCCTTCTCGTCGCGGTGTTCGGCTCACTGAACAAGCGGCTCGTGGCGCACGCCGATCCGCTCGCCGTGACGGCGCTCGAGCTCGGCGCCGGCGCGATCGTGCTCTGTCTGATGTCGCCGGCCCTGGGGCGTGTCTTTCCGGACCTCGCGAGCGACCCGTTCGTGCTGCCCGACCTGCGCGACGCGGCGCTGCTCGTGACCCTCGCGCTCGCATGCACGCTGCTGCCGTTCGCGCTGTCCCTCGTCGCGCTGCGGCACATTTCCGCGTTCGGCGCGCAGCTCGCGGTGAACCTCGAGCCGGTCTACGCGATCCTGCTCGCGATCCCGCTGCTTGGCGAGCAACGAGAGCTGACCGCCCTCTTCTATGTCGGCGTCGCGATCATTCTCGGCGCGGTCTTCGCACACCCGCTGCTCGAGCGGCCGGCACGAGTCGAGCACACGGAGGTGCTCGCGACGGCCGAGGCGAAGCACGTCGCCGACTGACCGGGTGAAGGCGCTCGGATCTTGCCTACTGGACGATGTGCTCCGCCAGCTGCTCCTCGAATCGCCGGTCGTAATGCACAGTGGCCGCGGTCCCGCCCACCTCTTGAACGACCGTGTAGTCGTCGATGGCGGCCACGCGGGTCAGTTCTCCCTCAGAGCGACCGAGAGATCGATCCTCGACGCCCTTGCTATCGAGCCTTCTCTTCGCTGTCGGCGCGCTCGACCCTTACGCGCTGATCGGCGCCGCGCTCGCCGTGCTCGGCGCCCGGTTCCTCGCGAGCGCGATCCCGGCACGGCGAGCCATGAGCATCGATCCGATCACGACGCTTCGGCACGAATGAGACGACGCATCTCCCTTTCGGCCGCGCGCATCAGCTCGCGCTCCTTCGGCTTCCAGCGGTGATCCCAGCCGGCCTTGTGGGGCTTGCACAGGCCGCAACAGCGCGACTTCCTCTTGTATTGCTTTCGCATCGCCGGATCCCTGGCGCTTCGGACTTCGAGGAGAGAAATTGATCCAGTTACCTGAGCCGCCCCCGCGTGGAACTCTGCGGCCAACGTCAGTGAAGCTCGTCTGCTCGCGACCTCGCGAAGTCTAGCGCTTACTCCCCGAGTGCCGCCACAACGGACGGAGGCCGCGCAGGCGGTCGCAGCAGACGACGATCCATCAGTTTTCCTCGGCTTGCCGAGAAACGTCCGCGAACGCCTCGTCGCGCCCGCGGCGGACGAGCTCGCGCACGCGCTCCGCGAGCGCGCGGAGCTCCGCATCGTGATTCGCGACGAGCGCGCCCGCCATGCGCACCGGATCGCCGAAGAAGAACCGCTCGTAGAGCACCTGGCGCGAGCCGAACGCGGACATCGAGACGTCCCACGCGAGGCGAAAGAGCGGAATGCGATCGAACGCCTCGGCCCGCGCGGCCTGGTAGTACTTCCGGATATCGTCGACGAGCGGACCCTTCAGGTCCTGCTCGGTCGGCATCGCAACGAGCCCGCTCGCGCCGATCTGCTGAATGATCTCGATCATGCGCGGATAAAGGCGCGGGAACAGATTGCGCGCGGCGTCGAGCGGATTCCATGCCGGCCGCATCACGCCCCACTCGTCGAGCGATGCGTCCGCCTCGGCGGCGCGAAGCAGCGCCTTCATCGTCTCGAGATTCACCCA
>Ga0079224_100007005_pt1 | contig 15038 bp, 14 predicted proteins | sample Stecom2015_FD_80414 | JGI IMG/M metagenome (GOLD analysis project Ga0079224, IMG submission 80414) | Agricultural soil microbial communities from Utah to study Nitrogen management - Steer compost 2015 | ecosystem: Environmental > Terrestrial > Soil > Agricultural land | place: USA: Utah...
TTAACCGAAAGACTGGCGGACTCTACTCTGGGTTCCCGGGGGGACGCTAAATCCAGCCGGCCAACTCGCGGCGAACGAGCACTTCCAGCATGTCCATGCCAGGCTCACCGGCATTGAGACAGGCAAGCGCGGCGAAGCGCTCTCCGCCACCGCCGAGGAACTGCTCGCGGCCGCGTATCGCCAGTTCCTCGAGCGTTTCGAGGCAATCGGCGGCGAAGCCTGGAGCGGCGACAGCGAGCCGCTTAGTGCCGCGCGCGGCTTCTTCGTCGAACACTTGCTGCGTCGACGGCTCCAGCCATTTGGCAGGGCCAAAGCGCGACTGGAACGCAGTGCTAATGCGCAGGCCGGGGCGAGCCAGAGCATCCTGCAGCAGTCGCGCCGTCTTGCGGCAGTGGCAATGATACGGATCACCTAGATGGAGTGTGCGCTCGGGCATGCCATGAAAGCTCAGAACCAGCGCTTCGGGTTCAAACTCGAGCGCATCGAGTTGCGCGCCAAGGTCCTTAGCCAGCGCCCCGATATAGGCGGAATCGTCATAGTAGGGCGGCAGCGTGCGCAGCGTGGGCTGCCAGCGCATCGTCCGAAGTGCGTCGGCCGCGCGGTCTACGACGGTGGCGGTCGTGGCAGCGCAATACTGCGGATAAAGCGGAGCAATCAGAATACGGTCGCATCCGGCCCCCATCAGCGTCTTCAGCTCGGCGGCGATGGTCGGGTGGCCATAGCGCATTGCATACCTCACGCGGACCGCTTCCCCCAGACGGGCCTGGAGCTTCTCGGCCTGGTCTGCCGTAATGACCGCGAGCGGCGAGCCTCGGTCAGTCCAGACTTGCGAATACGCGTGCGCCGAGCGTTTCGGTCGAGTCCTCAGCACGATACCGCGCAGGATCGGCTGCCAGGCGATAGCCGGGATCTCCACCACGCGCCGGTCCGAAAGGAACTCGCTAAGATAGCGCTTCACTGCGCGCGGGCTCGGCTCGTCGGGCGTGCCGAGGTTGATCAGCAATACGCCTATCCCACCCGTTTGGACGGGATCGTGATCAGCTGGCTGGCTCACAATCCCCCCGATAGCAGTGGCAATCGTCTAAGACGAAGGCCGGTGGCAGAAAACAATGCGTTGGCGATCGCTGGCGCGACCGGGGCCACTGCGAGTTCGCCAGGGTCGAATGGGTCGGCCGTGCTCTCGATCAGGTCCACGCTGATCTCCGGGCTGCCGGCGAGCGTCGGCAATTCGAGCCCGGCGAGACGACTCTGGAGCGGCAGTCCGCGCTCGTATTCGAGGCCGGAGCCGAGCGCCAGGCCGACACCGTAGAGTAGCCCGCCCTCAATCTGCTGCAACGCGATGTCGCGATTGATGACGCGGCCAATATCGACAGCCGCGGCGAGCTTCTCGACCCGCACGCCGCCTTCTCCGGCGACCGCGGTGGCGACCAGGGCGATCCGGCCCCCAGCCTCGTGAGGCGCCATGCGATGACATGCCAGGCCCTGCCCTGTACCGCGTGCGCCACCCCCCCATTCCGCCAGACGCGCCGCGCGTTGCAAGCACTGCACCAGTCGAAGATCGTCGGCGAGCATGCCGATGCGAAAGCCAAGCGGTTCCTGCGCGTTTCTCTGCGCCACTTCGTCGATGAAGCTTTCGATGAAGAAGCAGGTATAGCCGTGGGCGTTGCCGCGCAGTCGTCCCGTCGGCAACGGAACCCGGACTGGCACATGGTCGACGGCGACGTTGGGAATACCGTACGGTGGCACTGCCCCCTCGAGAGCCATCACGTCCGGCTGACCCTCGACCGCGTCGGCGGCCGCCCAGGTGGTCATGTTGTCGAACAAGCGGCGACCGAACTCGAGCGCCGACGGCGGCATGGCCAGGCGAGAGCGAAGCGTTTGAATCCGTCCCTCCGGGCCGATCTTGGCTGACAGGACCGCCGCAACCGGTGGACGGGGGCGGAGCATGAGCTGTTCCTGCCAGCGCGACCAGGTCAGCTGCACAGGCCGGCCGCATTCCCGAGCAATCAACGCAACTTCGATCGCGTGATCGTGCTCGAGTCGACGGTCGAAGCTGCCGCCAGCCGGCATCGGATAGAGCACGACGTCCGACAACGGCATGCCGAGGGCCCTGGCTGCCGCCTCGCGAGCGCGTTCCGGTGCCTGGCTGGCGATCCACAGCTCAAGCCGCCCGTCGCTGAGGCGCGCGGTGGCGCTGGCCGTTTCGATCGTGCCGTGAGCCGCCGGCATGACGTCATAGCGCAGCGCGAGGTCCGGCCTTGTCATCTCATCGTCGCCGATGCCGCGTATTGCAATGCGCTGAGGCTCCCCGCGGCGCACCCCTCGATCGAGCAATTCGTCGATCCGGGCGGACGTGACCGGCGCGGCCGTCTTGAACCGGGGCGCCATCGCATCGAGCGCTCGCTCCGCCGCCCACCAGGTTTCCGCCACCGCAGCAAGCCAACGCTTGCCGCGCACCACTGCCACGAGCCCGTGACGCGGGGCGATCTCCTCGCGTTCGAAGCTGGACAACTCCGGGTGATCGATCGGCCCGTGACGGATGGCTGCATAGGCCATGCCCGGCAGCCGCACGTCGCCCGGGAACAGATAGCTGCCATCGACTTTCGACGGTAAGTCGAGACGCGGCCAGGCAACCTCCTGGTCGACGACCTCGATACCGGTCGCGCGATCCGCCGGCGGCTCCGGGCGCAGGGGCAATGGATCCGGCGGACTATATGCCGAGGCCTCGGCTGCCAGTTCCCCGAAGGTCAATCGTTGCCGTCCGTGAACAATGAACCCGTTCCGGGCCTCACATTCCTCCCAAGCGACGTCCCAACGATCGGCGGCGGCCATAGCCAACATGGTCCGAGCCGCCGCCCCCGCCTCGCGACATGGCCGCTCGAACGCCGCAAGCGAGGTGCCTTCGGCGGTCGCGCCAAAGCGCCTGCTCTCCGCCCAGCGTCTCAGGAAGTAGTCATCGGCCTCATCATTGAGCGAGGGGGCGAGGGGGCGCCACAGCGGCGCCCAGCGGGCCGCGAGCGGCAGGTTGGGGTAGGCTCCACTCGCCGGCGTCGGCTCGACGGCCATCTGGCGCCAGTCGGCACCCAGTTCCATGGCCACGATCTGCGGCAGGAGCGTTGTGATGCCCTGCCCCATCTCGAGCTGAGGAACAGCGACCGTTACCACGCCGTCGCGTCCAATCTTGAGCCAGTTGCCGAACGCGGTCTCGCCTCGCCCAGGGGACAGGGGAGATTCATACGTGCGCGGGAGCATCACCCAGGCGACGAGCAGCCCGCCGCCGACCGCCGCGCCGGCCAGAAGACCGCGCCGGGAAACCTCCAGCCGTTTCAGCGCCGCGCTCTCATTGATGATCGAGCCAATCACCGAGGCTTCTTGCTATGCTGGCGAAACCCTGGCCTTGGGGGCCATCGCCGGCCGCGGGCGGCTGCCCGGTATCGCTTGCCACGCGGATTTCCATTGCGAGCGGGATGCGCCCGAGGAAGGCCTCGCCGAGCGAACGAGCCGCAGCTTCCGCCCCGCCCGAGCCGAACGGATCGCTCGGCTGCCCGCAATGCGGACAAATGTACCCGGCCATGTTTTCGACTATTCCGATGATCGGAACACCGGTCTGGCGGAACAGGTCAATAGCGCGGGTTGCGTCGATCAGTGCCAAGTCCTGCGGGGTCGAGACGACGATGGCGCCCGCGGGCTTGAACTTCTGCAGCATGGTCAACTGCACGTCGCCGGTCCCGGGAGGAAGATCGACCAGCAGGAGCTCGGCATCGCCCCACTCCGCGTCCATTAGCTGGCTCAGCGCGCTGCCCGTCATCGGCCCTCGCCAGGCGATCGCCTTGCCCGGAGCGACAAGCTGACCCATCGAAAGCAGTTTCACGCCGAATTCGCTTTCGACCGGGATCAGCTTTTCTCCTTCGGCCGTCGGCTTGCTGTTCGATGCGTCGAGCAGCATGGGTTGCGACGGCCCGTAGATGTCCGCGTCTACTACACCGACCTTTCGACCCGCACGAGCAAGCGCCACGGCCAGATTCGCGGTCAGCGTCGACTTACCGACACCGCCCTTCCCCGAGCCGACGGCAACGATCCGCCGTTGGACTTTGTCGGCCATCAGGGCGACGCGGACCTCGCGAACGCCTGCGATCGATCCGGCCGACTGCTCGATCTCCCGCTGAAGATCGGCGGCAGCGCCTCGGCCCAGGCCGGACGCGTCGGCAACGAGAGTGGCAATTCCATCCGCGAAGCGGACGGAGCGGACCCGTTGCGCAATGGAGGGAGGGAGGCTTCGCTCTATCTCTTGGGGGGTAGTCATGAGCCCGCTGCTAGCCGTTCTATAGCGCGGGCGCAGCGAAAATGTCCTCGTTCCCCTGTTTTTTGCGGCGACGCGTCCTATAACAACACCATGGAACGTTTGGGCGGGTTTTACGACAGGATCGTGTTGGCGATGGCCGGCAAGCGCAGCCCCTGGGGCAAACCCCCGGGCGATAAGGAATCGGCCGATGGCAATTCCGGCGACGAGCCGGAGCCGGTCTCGCCGGGCAGTGAGGACAAGCCGCGAGGCCCGCGCAACCCTTGGCTGCCCGGCGGCGGAGCGGAAGACCGTGGCCGTCGCTCGGCCAATATCGAAGATTTGTTCAAGCATCGCGGTCCGGAAGGCCCGAAACGCCGCTTGGGCGGTCCAGGTGGGAATTTCCGCCTTCCGACGGGCCCAGGCGGGCGATCGCTGTTCCCGGTCGCGGTCGGCGCGATCGTGCTGGTGTGGCTGGGCTTCAGCTCGGTCCACCAGATCGCTCCGCGCGAACAGGCAATCGTCACGACGTTCGGCCAGTTCTCGCATACACTCGATCCCGGGCTTCATGTCACTTTGCCGTGGCCTGTCCAGAACGTCGACGTGGAGAACGTGAGCGAAATTCGTTCCGAGCGCATTCCCGACGGCACGGCGGAAAAGCTGATCCTGACCGGCGACCAGAACCTGGTCGACCTCAGCTACCTGATTCGCTGGAGCATCAAGGACCTCAAGCAATACAAGTTCCAGCTAGCCGATCCGCAGGAGACCCTCCGCGAGGTCGGCGAAGCAGCAATGCGCGCGTCGGTCGCCGAGCACGAGCTTGACCGGGTGCTATCTGGCGCTGGCCGCGCCGACATTGAGCAGGCTGTGCGCACACGTATGCAGGCGATTCTGGACGCTTACCGGGCCGGCATCGTGGTGCAGGGCATCGAGGTCCAGAAGACCGACCCGCCAGAACAGGTGGTCGAAGCGTTCAAGGACGTGTCGGCGGCTCAGCAGGACGCAAATGCCGCGATGAACGTTGCACGGACTTACGAGCAGCAATTGCTGGCCAAGGCTCAAGGCGACGCCGCGGCCTTCGACAAGATTTACGAGGAATATCGCTTGGCGCCCGAAGTCACCCGGCGGCGCCTATACTACGAGACGATGGAAAGCGTGCTGAGCAAGACTGACAAGACGATCGTCGAAGCGGAGGGCGTAACGCCGTACCTGCCGCTGCCCGAAGTGAATCGGAGGCGGCCGCAGGCAGCCCCGACGGCGGAAGGGCAGTAAGATGGAGAAGTTGTGGGAAAACCATAAGCTCACGATCATTGTTCTGGCGGTGGTGGTCATCGCGCTCATGTCCAGCATCATCGTCGTGCGGGAAACCCAGCAGGTCGTGGTCGTTCGGACGGGCGAGCCGGTGCGCACATATAATCGGTATCTGCCGAACGTCCCCTTCGGCCAGACCAACACGGGCCTGAGGCTTCGTATCCCGTTTTTCGAGCGGGTGCTCATGATCGACAAGCGCGTACTCGACATCGACATGGAGCGGCAGGAAGTGCTTTCCAGCGACCAACAGCGCCTCCAGGTCGACGCTTACGCCCGCTTCCGCGTCATCGATCCGGTGACCATGGTTGAGAACGCGGGAACCGAAGAGAACGTTGCACTGCAACTGCAGCCGATCCTGGGCTCGGTGCTCCGCCAGGAGCTAGGCCGGCGTACATTCGCTGCGATGCTGACCGCGGAACGCGGTGAAGCCATGACCAATATCCGCAGGACGCTCGACCGGCAGGCGAGGCAATACGGGGCGCAAGTGATCGACGTTCGGATCAAGCGGGCCGACTTGCCCGACGGCACCCCTCTCAACGCCGCGTTCCGGCGGATGGAGACCGATCGAAAGCAGGAAGCCGAAACGATCCGCGCCGGAGGCCAGCGCGACGCACAGATCGTCCGCGCCGAAGCGGAAGCGGAAGCCGCGCGCATCTATTCGGACGCCTATAACAAGGACCCGGATTTCTACGACTTCTACCGCGCAATGGAGAGCTATCGGCGGACTTTCGAGTCGAACGAAAGCTCGAGTTCGATCATCCTTTCGCCTGACAACGAGTATCTGCGACAATTCGGCGGCGGGAACCGTTGATCCGTTCAAACGGTGTTCAGCCCGTGGTCGTTGAATCCGGCGCGGGATTGCACCAGACGGCGCCCGGCGGGCGCTCGACAGACAAGAGGATTTAGAGGACGTGAAGCCCGTGCGCTATTCCTACGGCATTACCGCGGCACTGCTTGCTGGCGGGGCCGCCGTCTCCCTCGTTACCGGCCAGCCCGCCGGAGCCCAAGTCGCGCAGAACGACGATCGCCAGATCAGCGGTATCGTGCCGCGTTCCGGCGCTCCCGTGAGCTTTGCCGAGCTAACCGAGCAGCTGCAGCCGGCGGTGGTCAACATCTCCACGCGCCAGCAGATTACCGTCGAGACCAATCCGTTCGCCGGAACTCCGTTCGCAGACTTGTTCGGTAACCGCGGCGGTCAGCCGACGACACGCGAGGCGCAATCGCTCGGTTCAGGCTTCATCATCTCGGCCGACGGCTACGTGGTGACCAACAATCACGTCATCCAGCCCGACGGCCGCGCTGAGCTGAAAGAAGTCACGGTGACTTTGCCAGACGGCACCGAATATCCGGCCGAAGTGGTCGGGAGCGACGCACAGTCCGATCTCGCGGTCCTCAAAATAAGCCGTAATCAGCCGTTCCCGTTCGTCCATTTCGGCGATTCGAACCAGGCGCGAGTTGGAGACTGGGTAATTGCCATCGGTAACCCGTTCGGCCTCGGCGGCACGGTGACCTCGGGCATCGTCTCAGCCGTGCTTCGCTCGACCGGCGGCGGCGCCTATGACCGCTACATCCAGACGGACGCGAGCATCAATCGGGGCAACTCGGGCGGTCCGCTGTTCGACATGGAAGGCAATGTGATCGGCATCAACAACGCGATCTTTTCGCCTTCGGGCGGGAGCGTCGGCATCGGCTTCGCCATTCCGGCCGAAACTGCCGAGCCGATCGTGCGCAAGCTGATCGCCGGCGAGGAAATCATGCGCGGCTATCTGGGTGTTCGCATTCAGCCGATGAACGAAGACCTTGCCGATGCGCTCGGCCTGCAGGCCAACCGCGGCGAATTCGTCCAGTCGGTCCAGGCGGGTGAGCCCGCCGATACGGCTGGACTGCAGGCGGGCGACGTGGTGCTGCGCGTCGACGGCAAGGAGGTCACCCCCGACCAAACCCTGTCGTGGATCGTCGCCAATATCGAGCCTGGCGAGCGTATCAATCTCGAGATCGTCCGCGACGGTCAGCGGCGCACCCTTCCGGTCACCGTGGGCCGGCGCCCGACCGAGGAAGAGCTCGCGGCGCAGGTCTTCAACCCGGACGAGCAGAATCCGCTCGATGGGCCGCAGGCCACGGACGGCGGGCCCGTCGAACAGTCGCTCGGCGTCCAGGTCATCCCGATGACGCCGCAGATCGCCGCCCAGCTGGGCATGCGAGGTGATGGCACCGGCCTCGTCGTGACGGCCGTCGATCCCAACGCCGACGCTGCGCGCAAGGGGCTGAACCGCGGAACGGTCATTATCAGCGCGAATGGGCAGGCGCTCAGCAGCGTAGCGCAGCTCGAAGCCGTGATCGCCGCGGCAAAGACGGAAAACCGGGAGGCGATCCTGTTTCGCGTGCGAGTGCGCGGCGCGCCGGAAATTTCGGTCCCCGTCCGTCTGCGTTAATTGTTCCTCCTCCTTTGAGGAGGAGGAGGCCAAATCCTCCCGCAGAGAGCACCGCGCCCGGCGGCTATTGTTCCTCGTTGCCCCTGGGGGCGCGTTCCTCGCGCCCGGTCGCACGGTCGAGGAAATCGTCGCTGGCCGCCTGCGGCGCCGGCCGGCCAGGCGGGGGCGGAGGTGCGCGCGGATCGGGTCGCGGTGCAGGGCCATCGATCCGCGGCAGTGCCTCACCCTCGATCGGGAACGGGAGGCCGCCCCGGTCGCCAGGTAGACTTGGTTCGATCAGGTTTCCCTGCTCATCAATATAATAATATTCGTCTGCGCGATCGCCGAACATCCACTCCTCGTCGGGCTCCAACTGCCATTCGGGTAGCTCGACATCTGTGTTGAACTTCTCGACCGGACGGTCCTTGACCGCGAAGCGCATGAAATCCGAGAATGCCCGAGCCGGCGCGGCACCACCCTGAAGCCCGGGCACCGACTTGGCATCGTCGCGGCCCATCCAGACGCCGGTGGTAATCCCGCTCGAAAAGCCGACGAACCAGCCATCCTTGTTCGAGCTCGTGGTGCCCGTCTTGCCGGCGACCGGGCGGCCGATCTGTGCCGCGCGCCCGGTTCCGGTATTGACCGCCGACTGCAACAGATCGGTCATCCCGGCGGCAACGTAATCGGGCACGAGCTGCTGCTGACGCATCCGTTCGTGCCGATAGAGCTCGTCGCCGCCTGCCGTGACGACGCGGGTGATTCCATAAGGTTCGATCGAGCGCCCGCCCGCGGCTACAGCCGCGAACGCGCGAGTCAGGTCGAGCACCCGCACTTCCGAGCTACCGAGCACCATCGAGGGAAAGGTCGAGATCGGAGTGGTGATGCCGAAGCGTCGAGCCATCCCGGCGACATTGGAGAAACCCACTTCGTTGCCAAGCTGCGCGGCGACGGTGTTGATCGAGTAGGCGAACGCGGTGCGCAAGTCGATCTGGCCGGCGTATCGGCCGCTCGAGTTACGTGGGCTCCAGTCACCGATTGTCACCGGCATGTCGGTCACGGCATCGTTCGGAGTGTATCCGGCTTCGAGGGCCGTAAGATAAACGAACAGCTTCCAAGCCGAACCAGGCTGGCGCTCGGCATCGGTCGCTCGATTGTAGTTCGATTTTACGTAATCGTTGCCGCCGACGAGCGCGAGAATCGCACCGTCGCGGTCCAGGCTCACCAAGGCACCCTGGGCACCCGCCGGCGAATTGGATTCGACCGCAGCGGCAGCCCGGCGCTGCATTCCGAGATCGAGCGTCGTCCAGACTTCAATCGGCTCGAAACCACTACTGTTGGGCAGCAGAAGATCGAGCTGCGGCAGCACGTAGTCGGTGAAATAGCGCGCCGAGTTCTGTGATCCTTCCTCGCGAAGTTTGACCGCCGAGATGTCTACTGCCGCAGCCTCGGCTGCGCCGATGGCTCCGTAGCGACGCATCGCATCGAGGACCACGTTGGCGCGGCCGACCGCAGCCTCGACGTCGGCAGTCGGCGAATAGCGGCTCGGCGCCTTGACCAGCCCGGCGATGATCGCCGCTTCCGCCGTCGACAGCTCGCGCGCCGAATGACTGAAGAATTTGCGGCTCGCGGAGTCGATGCCATAGGCGCCACCGCCGAAGTAGACCTTGTTGAGATAAAGCTCGAGGATCTGCTCCTTCGAGAACTTCCATTCGAGCGCCATCGCCAGCACGGCCTCGCGCAGCTTTCGGTCGATCGTGCGATTCGAATTGAGAAACACGTTGCGCGCGAGTTGCTGCGAAATCGTCGAGGTAGCGCGCACCGGCGTGTCGTCGCGCAGCGCTACGAAGAGCGCCCGAAGCAGGCCGAGGGGATCGACGCCGAAGTGGGAGTGATAGCGCCGGTCTTCGACCGCGACCATCGCATCCTTCATCACTTGCGGGATTTCGTCGGCATAGAGCCACTGGCCGTAGCTGGGGCCCATCGCCACAATCTCGGCGCCGTCGCGGGCGCGGACCACAATGGTCTGTCCGACTTGGCTGTTCATCAGCGTGGCGTAGCCAGGCATGTTGCGCGCAGCGAAGAAAACCGAAGTCCCAATGGCGAGCAATAGCAGCGCTGCCAGCGCGCCGCCCCACACCAAGCCGCGCTTGAACCAGACGCGCCAGCGCGGCAGCTCGCGCGCCGGCTCGGCTTTCGTTCGTTTAGCGGTTCGGTTGCCCCGCTTCTGTTGCGCCATCGGGCAATGTCATCCTGAAGCCGGGCGTGCCGCGCCCTCCGATCCAGCCGCGCAGTGCATAGGACATTCGTAACGCAGCGTTAATGAGCTTGCCGCCCCGGTTCTCAGTTATCCTCCGGCTTGAACTCGAGCGAGGCGCTGTTCACGCAGTATCGCAACCCGCCCTGCTCGCTCGGACCGTCAGGAAATACATGCCCGAGATGGCTTTCGCAGCGCGAACAGACCACTTCGGTGCGGATCATGCCGTGCGCGGTATCGCGGTGCTCTTCGACCGCGCTCTCTTCGGCAGGCCGCGTGAAGCTCGGCCAGCCCGAGCCGCTGTCGAACTTGGCGTCGCTCGCGAACAGCGGCTGCCCGCATGCGGCGCAGACGTATTCTCCAGGGGCCTTGTTCTTCTCGTACTTGCCGGTGAAAGCCCGTTCAGTGCCCGCCTGGCGCAGGATTTGGTACTGCTCCGGCGTCAACCGTTCGCGCCACTCGGCGTCGGTCAATATCAACTTCTCGGGCATCGGGGTCTCCTTTTCGGGGAGATATGGGGTGCGAAGTTCAGGGAGCAATTGGTGCATGGTTTGGCGCCACTTCACCACTTTATGGGGAGAAGCGGTCGGAGGCCCTACGCATTCACATCCGCATAATGGCTGGGCGGCGGGATGCCTTCCATCTTCTCGGACAGCAGCGGCCTGAAGCTCGGGCGGCTCTTCATGACGCGATACCAGCCGTGAGCGCCCTCATGGCCGGCCCAGTCTATCCCGCCCAAGTAATCTGCCACCGATATCTGCGCCGCCGCGGCGAAATCCGCCAAGCTGAGCTGCGCGCCGGCTAACCAGCGACGATTGTCGACCAGCCAGTCGATGTAATCGAGATGCTCGTGCGCCAGCCGCATCGCGCCGCGCAAGGCTTTGGAGTCGGGCGGCTGACGCAAGACCGTGCGTTTCTTCATCTTCTCGTGCAGCAGCGGATGTGTGACATCTGCGAAGAAGCTCTCGTCGAACAGTGAAGTCAGGCGGCGGATTTCGGCGCGGCCGGCGGCGGTGCCGAGTATCAGCGGACTTTTGTCGACCGTCTCTTCGAAGAACTCGCAAATCGCCTGGCTGTCGATCAGCGTGAGATTCTTTTCCTCGAGCCGGAGCACCGGCGTGCGGCCGGCCGGGTTATAGGAATAGAACGCATCGCTTGCGTCCCACGGCGTCTCGCGACGCAGTTCGTACCCAACACCCTTCTCGCTAAGTGCGAGCCGGACCTTGCGGCTGAACGGACAGAGGGGGAAGTAATAGAGCTGCCACATGGACCTTCGCTGTCATGCCGCAAGGCGCGGGCGGCGTCTATGGGGCTGCGCGCGGATTATTCGTAGATGTCGCGCCCGATGTCTTCGGCAATGCGATCACCCATCGCGCGAAGCTCCGGCAACATCAGATCGAGCGTGGAGGCGGCGGTCGCGAGCGCGCCCATCATCTGCGGCAGGCGATGCGCGATCTGGTAAGGCATTTCGGTGGCCTCGGGTCCGACGAGGTCGCCGAGCCGCAAGTCAGGATCGATATAGTCGGGATCTTCCCCCGCGATCGTCTTGGCCGCTCGCATCAGCGGGCCAGCCGGCATGTCGAGAACTGCGGTGGTCATCGCCTCGGCGGCCGCGGCGAGCTGCTCCTGGCGGACGGGATCGTTCAGCTCCTCGGCGACGCGCGCGGCATCGCCCCGTGCGGCCAAGGCGGAAACGGGCGCAAGCGCGCCGGCGAGTACAAGTGTGGAAAGGACGATGCGCATCGCTCCGTCTCCTGTGTAAAACGGTCCATCGACCCCTAGCGGCAATTCGCTGAAGCGGGGGTGAATTTACTGCTCCGAGGCGTCGAGCACCGAAAGGCAGACAGGCATGACTGCTGTGAGCGTGCCGCCTTGCAGCAAGCTACGCGCTTCCGCCTCGAGCGCATCCGAGATGGCGGCACGATCGAGGCCGGCCTCCTCCATCACTCGCGCCGAAGCGCGGACGAAGAACTCGCCACCGCGTTCCTTGAGCGGCGGGAATTGCTGGACTTCCGGATCGCCAGCCTGCTGCCGGTGAGCGATCAGCGCGAAGGCGGCCGAACAGCGCAGTAGCATACGGTGTTCGAGCGTCAGCCGGGGGGGCGGGACGACTTGCGCGGCAGCCGGCGCCGCCAACAGAGCGGCCGCGAGGAAAGGAAGGAACCTGATCATGACGCCGCCCTTTACACCCGCCAATCTGAACGAAGCCCTCAGCCGGTCGCCTTGGCCTTCCGGCGCGTCTCGGCAAAATTGTCGCGCCGCGCTTTTTCGAATGCGACCCGCTGGTCGTAGCCCGCGTCCTGTGGATAGTCGCGGAAATCGGCGAGCACTTCGTCGAACAGCTCGCGCAACTCCTCTTCATGGTCGGGGTGGGTGAAGATGTTCGCTCGGTTTTCACGGATGCCATCGAGAACGCGCGAACCGATCGTGTCGGGCTCCATGCCGAACTCGTGGATTCCCGCGAGCCGCTCGACCGCGGCCGAATCGACTGGCTTCATCGCGCCCTTGAGTCTGTCCGGACGCAGATCGTCGCTGGCGTAGATCATGCTCTTCACTAGTCCCGGATGCACCACCGACACGCCGATGCCGTACTGATACATCGAGTGCCGCAGCGAGTAGCTCAAGCCCCGTACTGCGAACTTGGCCGTGTTGTAGATGCCTGGAGCCCCCCCAGCGATGAAGCTCGCCATGCTGGCTGTGTTGACGATGTGACCGCCAATCAGTTCACCTGACTGCGCGCGCGCCTTCATCCGGGGGGCGAAAGTCATGACCCCGTTGATGACACCGCCAAGATTCACCCCGAGCACCCAGTCCCAGTCGTCGTAGGAGCTCTCTTCGATCGTTTGGAAGAGGTTGATCCCGGCATTGTTGAACAACAGGCTGACCGGACCGAATTCGGCCTCGACCTCGTCCGCCGCCGCGACGAAGCCATCGCGATCCGTCACATCGAGCCGCACGCCCATGACCTCGCGGCTGTCCAGATTCGCCAACGCGGCGTCGATCGACTCCTGGCGGATGTCGGCGATGGCGACCTTGCAACCTTCACCTAGGAGGTTTCGGACGACGCCGATCCCGACGCCGTTGGCGCCGCCGGTGACGAACGCCGTGCGGCCGGCGAAGTCGATCACGATGCCGCCTTGCGATCCATGGCCAGCACCGGATTGGCCGGGCCACTTTCGCGCCCGGTCAGGAATTCGTTGAGGATGCGCCGGATGCTGAACAGCCAGCGACCGTCGACCCGCTGCAGCTCATCCTCGTAGGTGCCGAAGGTGCCCAGTGTCGGGGTCAGACGCCCGGCCTCGTTGCGCGGGCCGTCATTGGCCGTCTCGAACCAGAAGCCGGTATGCCAGGCGCGATCCCCCTCGACCCGGATCGACGAGTGGCAAAGCACGTGGCGCAGCACCGCAGGCTTGCCGTCGACGTCGACATAGATCGCGCCGACCGCTTCCTTGAAGCCTTTTGCCGCCGCCTTGATGTTGTCGCGACCGGTGACCGAACCGCGCGCGAATTCGAGCGTCCCGTCTTCGGTGAAGGTTTCGCCGTAAGTGTCAAAATCGTTGTAATCCATCGCGAACAGGTAGCGCGAAAGGAGATCCTCGATTTCGGCGCGGTCGCGCGCATAGTTATCGTCGTAATTCTGCGTCATGCCTTGAGTTTCTCCTGGCGGGCGATTTCTGCGGCGTGGACTGGGTTGCGGAACAGCCGCTCGAAAGTTTGCTTGTATTCGTAATTCTCCGGTCGACGATGCGGAACGGACGCAACCATGGCCGCCGCGCGATCCTTCACCCCGTCAAGAAATTCGGAGTGGGTGAGTATGAACATCTCGTCGGCGAGGATTCCGCGAAGCACCCTGTCCCCGGCTTCCTCCTTGGTCATGAACAGGTGCATGAAATTGTCGGAGCTCTGGCGGGCCTTGTCGCTGACCGCATATCCGGTGTCGGCAAACTTCTCCTGCCGGGTCTTGCCCGCCTCGGCGATGTTGGACTGCACTGCGCCGGGGCAGAACGCGCTGCAGACCACGCCGCGATCCTCCAGTTCGGCGCGCATCGATTCCATCAGCCCGACCACTGCGGACTTGGCCGTCACGTACGTCGCTGCCCCCGCGTGAGGCACCATCCCGCTCATCGACGCGGTAGAGACGATGTGCCCGCCCTCGCCGTGCGCCAGAATCCGCGGCAGGATGGTGACGATCCCGTTGATCGTGCCGCCAAGGCAGACGCCGAGCGTCCAGTCCCAGTCGCCGTATGTCGCGAGCTCGACCGGACCCAGAGCCGCGACGCCCGCATTGTTCACCAGCACGTGGATCTTGTCGAACTTTCGCTCGGTCTCGTCGGCAGCCCGGACGAAAGCCGCGCGATCGGTTACGTCTAGCGGGATGGGCAGCACGTCGCCGCGCCCGTCCAATTCCTCCCGCGCGTCCTCGAGGTGATCCTCGCGAATGTCGGCGATGACCACTTTCATTCCCGCGCCAAGCAGCGCCTTGGCGATGCCGAGGCCGATACCGCTCGCGCCGCCGGTAACGAAGGCGGTCTTGCCCGCAAGGTCCTGCATTGTTCGACTCTCCCGGACGTCTACGCGACCGATTGCGACAAAATTTCGGTTTCGTGTTGCACTATTCACCTCCTAGAGAACCGGGCAAGCGGAATTGCGACAAGATCCCGAGTAAACGGGGCAACGCGGGGAGAGCATCCGGATGGCCATTGCGCCGACGTCCCAACAAATGACTACCCAGTCCGACGGGGTCGCCGAAGCGGGCAAGAGCATGCCATGGCCGAGTGAGAAA
>Ga0079224_100007006_pt1 | contig 15038 bp, 11 predicted proteins | sample Stecom2015_FD_80414 | JGI IMG/M metagenome (GOLD analysis project Ga0079224, IMG submission 80414) | Agricultural soil microbial communities from Utah to study Nitrogen management - Steer compost 2015 | ecosystem: Environmental > Terrestrial > Soil > Agricultural land | place: USA: Utah...
GCTCCGCGTTACACTGTGTCGGCATCGGGGCTCTCCGGTGGGTGAGTTAACTCGTCGTCGTAACACAAGTTTTACTCACTCACTGCCCCGATGCACCCTCCATCGTGAGAAATCCGGGCTAGACCGATGAAGGCCCGGAAGGCGTCCCAGCGGACGCCCGACTCGTCACACGCACTGCACCGTTGCCGGCTTACCAGCGGCCGGTGAAGTCGATGCCGTAGGTGCGCTCCGGAATGTAGTTGGCGATTTTGTTGATCACCGTCGGGGCGTAGGCGACCACGTCGTCCTCGTCGAGGAGATTCTGCGCCCACAGCGACACGCCCAGTTTGAAGCCGCCGACGGAGAACTCCCTGAGACCCACGCGCGCATCGACAAGCGTGTGTGACTTGGTGAGAGCGAGCCGGTCGACCGCAGGCACACCGGTGTCGAGGATGCTGGGTTCGCCTTCCGAATGCCAGCGCCCGTCGAGTCGCACGTAGGCGTTCGCCCCGGAGGCGAAGGGCGCGAAGTCGTACTGCCCGTAGAGCCGTACGCTCCAGTCGGGGGCGAGCTGCGGGTGGACGGCGTCCGTGATATCCGTGTCGGCCAAGATGAACTTCTGGTACTCGAAGTTGGTGTAGCCCGCCGCGCCGCCGACGGCGAGCCGCTCGGCGAGCAACGCATCGACTTCAAGCTCGAGTCCGTAGCTCTCGGCCTTCGCGGCGTTGTCGAAGCGCTGCACGCCGTCCTGGAAGCTCTGGACCTGGATGTCCTTGTAGTCCATGTAGAAGGCGGCGACGTTTGTGCGCAGCCGGTTGTCGAGGAACTGCGACTTCACCCCGAGCTCGTAGTTGGTGAGCTCCTCGGGGCCGTAGGGGATCGCATCGAGCTGGCCGCCGGCCACGTAGCCCGTGGCCACCTTCGCGTACGTCATCAGCCCTTCCCTCGGGGTGTAGGCGAGGTTCACCGTGAAGTTGGTTTTGCTGAAATCCGTCTTGTAGACGCCGGGCCCGAGCGAGCCGCCGCCGGCGGACGCGCCGGTCTGGATGAGCTTCGTCTCGCGATCGTCCTGCGTGTAGCGCAACCCCAGGGTCAGATCGAGCTTCTCGGTCGCATGCCAGGCGCCCTGCGAGTAGAAGGCGAGTGAGCGGTTGTCTGCGATCGACTCGTTGACCCCGCTGCCAAACACCCCATCCAGAGGCGTCGGGATCACGACGCCGTTGGCCACCGGCTGCATGACGCCCAGGACGTTCAGGCCCGGGGAGTACTCCTCGAAGTAGAAGGCGCCCGCCACCAAGTCGAAGGCCTGCTTCGTCACGGTGACCTGCAGCTCCTCGCTGAACTGGCGCTGCGAGGTCTGGCGGGCGGTGAGCAGCGTGAAGAAGGAGTCGTTCGGGCCGACCGGAAGCGTGGGGATCTCAGCCGGCGCGCCGCCGAGAAGTGCAAAGAGCTGCGGCAAGGTGAAGCGCAGCCCGCCAGTGCCTGCAAGATCGTGGATGTTCGGATCCTGATTCATCTCGCGATAGGCGGCGATGCTCTTCACGCTCACGTCATCGTTCAGCTGCCAGGTGGCGGTCAGGTTGTGACCTTTGACCGTGAGCGGCTGGACACTCGAGGCGTTGGCGACGCTGTCAAGACGCGTTGTGCTCAAGTTCGTGACGCCGCCGAAGAGCGGCTGGAAAGCGAAGATCCCGCCCACGAGCGGCGCCGTGTCGCCCACGATCCCGAGCAGTTGCGTCGGCATGGCCACCGTCTTGCTGTCGGTGTAATCGAAGCGGTAGTCGAAGGTGAGCGCATCTGTGACCTGCCCTCGTGCGGCGAGCTGGAAGGCGTCCACCTCCTTGGCGCCGAGGCGGTCGGCATAGCGCAGCACGCCCATGCGCGGATCGCGCACCCGGAGATCGATCGTGCGCCCGCCGACGAGGTTATCCGCCACGCCGTCGTTCTCATCGTGCAGATAGGAGAGCTTCAGGGCGAGGCTGCCAAAGGCAGGCAGGTTCAGCACCGTGCGGCTGCGGAAGGCCTCGTTGTTGCCGATGGAGACGTCCTGCTTGATCCCAAACTCGCCCGTGGGCGCAGCCGTGATCAGGCTGATTGCGCCACCCGTAGCGTTGCGGCCGAAGAGCGTGCCCTGCGGGCCTCTGAGCACTTCCACCCGCTCGATGTCGGCCAGATCGAAGATCGCGCCGACGCTTCGGCCCACGTAGACGCCGTCTAGATAGAGTCCGATCTTGGGATCGACCGAGTTCTGCGAGACTCCCGAGATGATCCCGCGCATGGCGATCATTGGGATCGACTGCACGCCCTGATTGATGATGCGCAGATTGGGAGCGAGGCCGGTGAGATCGCGCATGTGGGTGACGCGGAGGTTCTCGAGGGTGTCCGCCGCCAGCGCCGTCACGGCGACCGGCACCTTTTGCAGGTTTTCCTCCCGGCGCTGCGCCGTGACCACGATTTCCTCGAGTCGCCCGCCCACGTCGGCGGCTTCTTTCGTCGATCCGACGGATTCCTGGGCAGTGACCGCGGTCGCCACGCCGAGCGCAGCCATCGTCAGCACGAATGCAGATGTGCCTCTCATGATGCTCCCCCGTTGTCGTCGAACCTGGTTCTTCGGACCAGTGTCTGGCTGCTGTGGCCTCTCGGATCAAGCAGCCCGGTCAGTTTGATCAGCGCGAGCGTCGCCGGCGTGGCCGTTCAACCGATGAACGCGCGGAAGGCGTCCCAGGGGACGCCGGACTCATAGAGCGCCGCCTCATCCATGGCGTCGCGCGGAACGGTATAGCGCCCGAGGTCCATCGCCTCGGCGAAGTGCGCCCGCGCCTCCTCGATCGTGAGGTTCTTGTTCGTGCCGCGATAGCCTTGGCTCACCCCGACGAAGACGCGCGCGAAGCCGCCGCCGCCGACGCTGAACATCTCGCCGTTGCAGGGCGACTCGGCGTGAGCGAGGAGCGCCACGATGGGAGCAACCGCCTTCGCCGGAAAGTCCCGCTGCATCAGGTTGTTGATCTCCTCGCCCATCAGCACGGTCATGCGGCTGCCGGCGATCGGCATGATGCAGTTGATGCGGATGTTCTTCTCCTTGGCCGCAGCCGCAGAGGCGAGCCCGCGCGTGATGCCCCACACCGCGCCCTTGGCCGCCGGGTAGCCGACCCCTGAGCCCAGCCCGAAGAACGAACCGGAGGCGACGTTGACGATGCGCCCGTAGTTGCGCTCCCACAGATGCTTCCAGACCGCGCGGCACATGTAGAAGGCGCCGCCCGCAGCCACCCCTGTATCGGTGGCCCACTGCTCGTCGGTGACGTTCCAGAGGGGGCCGGCGCTGCTGACGACGCCGGCGTTGTTGACCAGGATGTCCACCCGGCCCCAGGCGTCCATGGCGTGGCGCACGATCGCCTCCGCGCCGGCCGCGCTCGCCACGCTCTCGCCGTTGGCTTCGGCGACGCCGCCGGCGGCGCGGATCTCCTCGGCCGCAGCTTCCGCATAGCCGGAGGTCGAGCCGGCGCCCGCAAAATCGCAGCCGAGATCGTTCACGAGCACTTTCGCGCCGCGCTGCGCGAGCAGCGTCGCGTAGGCTTTGCCGAGCCCGCCGCCAGCGCCCGTCACGATGGCGACTTGGCCGTCGAAGCGCAGCTCCTGCATGGATCGTCCCCCCGGTGTCTCGCCCCGCACTGCCTCGGAGTCTCCGCCAGAGGTCGCGCTGAAGGAATTGCCGGGACGATCAATAATCGCTACCCGAGCGCTCACGCGCGGCGGCGGCGGCAGCGCCTCCGCCCGCCGCTTTGATCCGCCTCGCCAGAGTCGCTTTGGCGGCCCCGGTGGACACATGAGCGTGCTGTCGAAAGGGGCGCTCAAAGGCGATTGCGACAGCATGGCGCCATGAGGCGCCGGCAGGGGGCGGGGGTCTATCTCGAACGGGAGCCGCTGCGGCTCGCAGAGAGCATCGCCCTCGCGCTCACCGCCTCGGCAATGGCGTCGCTCGCTTCGCTACTCGACGAGCTGCCTCTGCAGAGCGGCGCGCTCTTCCGGCCCGACTCCGAGCGCGGCCTGCAGATAGTTCTCAACCGAGCCGTGCTCACGCTCGGTCGCTCGAAGCGCCGCCTCCAGGTAATCCGCATCGGCTGCGAGCAGCACGCGACGGGCTTCAGGCGCCAGCTGCGCGAGCGTCTCCCAGACGCCGCCGAGCCCGAGCGTGGCGTCGTGCTGTGCGAAATGCCCCTCGAGATCGACCGAAGTGTTGGTCAGCAGATAGTCCTCATAGATCGCATCGCGCTCCACTCCCAGGGCGCTCAGTATCAGGGCGGCGGCGACGCCGGTGCGGTCCTTGCCCGCCGAGCAGTGAAAGACCAGCGGCGCCTCGCCCGCGGCGAGCGCCTGGAAAAGCCCTCGCAGCCGCGGGCTCAGCCATCGAGGCATTCCCTCGTACAACGCAAGCATCGCTGCACGCAGCTCCGGGGCGCTCGGCGTGTCGCCTCGCGGCCAGAAGTCCCAGGCCGTCGGGGAGTGGTCGATCGGATCGTCGAGATAGCGACAATCGACTGCAGGATCCGGCCAACGCGTCGGAGCATGCTTGCGCTCGCTCGCGCGGCGCAGATCCCAGATCGTGCGCACGCCGAGCGCGCCGAGATACGGACCCGCCGCCGCGCCGAGACGACTCAGGCCGCCGGAGCGAAACAGCCGACCAAAGCGCACCCGCCCGCCGCCTGCACAGAGATAGCCGCCGAGATCCCGGAAATTGCAGGCGCCCTCGAAGGCGAGCACACGCTTCGATGTGCAAACGGCCGAGCCGAGGCTCGCGCTCACTTCAGATTTTCCCCTTGCGCGGGCGGGATCACGTAGCCGGCCAGCGGCTCACGCCCGTCCAGAGTGTGCACGGTCGAGCCGAGCTCGCGCAGTAGATCCAGACTCAGGACGCGGCGGCCGGAGAGCTCGGCCGGCGCGCGCGAGCAGAGCTCGAGGACCGCCTCGGCCATAGCTTCCACGGGCTCCATATGCGCGGCCGCGTCGATCGTGCCGAGCGCCACCGCGCCCTCGCTCGCCACCGCCTCCACGGGCGCCACCGTGTTCACCGCAATGTTGACCGCCGCGAGCTCGGTCGCCAGCCCTGAGCTCAGACGCTCGAGAGCCGCCTTGCTCGCTGCATATACCGAGGGGCCTACCTGGGCGTTGAACTTGAAATAGCGTTCGTCGTGATCGTAGGGCGCAGGCGTCGGGTTATTGGAAGTAGCGCTGGAAAGATTGACGATCCAGCCGGCGCCGCGCTCGCGCATGCTCGGCACGCACTGCTGCACGAGATCGAGGGGAGCGTGGAGATTCACCTCGAAGCACAAGCGAACGTGTTTCGAGGCCTGAGTGTGCGCCGGCTGGTAGCGCGACCAGGCGGCGTTGTTGATCAGAATGTCCACGCCTCCAAAGCGCTCGATGACTCGCGGAACGATGTGCGCGCGCTGCTCGGGATCGGCCAGATTCGCCACGATGCAAAGGCACTCTCCCCCGAGCGCACGGATGCGCTCGGCTGTCTCGGCGAGCGAACCGGCGAGCTTGCTGCTGCCCGCTTCCATCGATCGAGCGACCAGCGCCACGTGCGCGCCTTCGGCGGCGAGGCGCACGGCGATCGCAGCGCCGATGCCGCGGCTGGCGCCTGTGACGATCGCCACCTTGTTCCTGAGTTTCTGAGTCATCGGGCCGTCCTTCTCAATTCAATGCTGACGATAGCGTCGCTGCACGTGCTCCTGACGCACGGCGATCACACGACGCCGCTCCTCGGGTGTGATTCGCCGCGTCTCGGGCGGCAGGTGCTCGAGCACCTCTGCGAGCTTGACCTTCTTCGCCGTCGCCCACGGCCACTTGTCCTGCTCCTTGGGCTTGTGCGAGTAGGCCCACCGAACCGAAAGATAGCCTTCCCTGTGCCCAGTAGTGTCGAGCCAGTTGGCGACGCCCGGATCGGTGTGCGCGATCACGTAGCGCAGCACGTTGTCCGGGTCACGATGCGCCTGGAGCGCGTTCAAGCTGCTCTGGTGATTGGCGAAATCGAGCGACTCGCCCCAGAGATTGCCGAGATGAAAGCCGATGTACTGCGGCTCGACCGGCTGATGGAGCTCGGCGATCAGCGCCTCGTCGGGCGCCAGCTCGTAAATCCCGCCGCAGTAGATATTGGTGGTCATGCCGCCGGCCGTGGCGAGCGAGGCGGCGTTCGGCTTGTTGAATTCATTGCGCGGCATGAAGCATCGGCCGTCGCCGTTCATGTCGCCGTAGGCCTCGAGGGTCACGGCATAGAACTCGTTCCAGAACCATACCTGGTTGCGCGTGAAGCGTCCGATATCTTGCATCTGCTTGGCGGCGAGTTCCGGCGTATAAACAGGCGCAGGCGCGCCGAGCCGATCATTCCGATAGATAAACAGATCCATCGGCTCTTCGTTCTCCCAGTCGCCGAACAGCTCGCGCAGCACGACGAACTCGGCGACGTACTCGCGCTCGACCAATTCGCCGCTCTCGTTGCGGCGCTTCTTCAGGGCGCGCGTGCGCATGAAATTGCCCTGGTAACCCTCGGGCCGCTCGGGCGCGAGAAGAATTTCGAAGGAGCCGTCCTCGTTGATCTGCAGATCGCTGGAATCGAGTACATCGCAGTTGGCGCGGCTTCCCGGCGCCATCTCCTTGATGCTGCCGCTGTCCCCGGAGTAGCCGCTCGGGGTCTGGAAGATCACATAGTGCGGCGCCTTGGGCCTCGCCCTGACAGGCGGCTCGCCGCGCCAGTGGCGGGCGTCGCCGGTGCGACCTTTGATGGTGTAGCTGTGATCGCCGTCGATGGGCGCCATCAGATAGATCGCATCGGCGTTGTCGATGGTGGAGCGGTTCAGCGGCTGGATCACCCGCACGAAGTACGGGAACTCAGCGGTGGGCCCGAGGCAGCGGGACAACGAGCCGTAGAGGAAGCCGAGCACATAGCGATAGCCTTCCGCGAGATTGCGCGGCGTGGCCGGCGGCGGCCAGCGCTGCGGGTCGTCGATGCCGTCGCGCGCTTCCTGAAGTTGGGCGATCAACCGATCCCATGCCGCGCGCAACTCTTCGGCCGCCGCCGCCGGGCGCGCATCCATGCTCGCGGGCGCGCCTTTTCCGGTCTTCATGCGTGCGTTCTCTCCTCGGGCTTCGACGACGGAGCGTCGGCGTCCCAACCGAAACGCTCGAAAAGGGAACCCAGGCGAGTACGTATCTCACGATCATCCAGCCCGAATTCCGCGAGACTGTAGCGGTGTTCGGTCTCGTGCCGACGCGCACGTTCCTGCTCGCGCTGCAGAGCGGCGCGGAACTGATCGGTCATCTCCAGCCCGATCTCGACGTAGGCGCGCTCGATGGCGCCTTTCGGGTCCGAGATGAGCTCGCGATAGTCGATCGAGGCCACCGGAGTTTCCGGGCGGCGAGCCAGAGCTTCGAGTGGATAGAGATAATGCTCGTAGGACAGATCGGTCATCGCCCGCGTGGACTCGGCGATCTTGGCGGCGTCTATGTTGCCCGCGTGCTTCCAGCTCACGTGCAGGAGCTTCAGCAGACTCGGAATCGTTTCGTAGGGGTTGCGGTAGAGTATTACGAAGCGCGCATCGGGAAAGATCTCCAGGAGCGACTCCACCCGACCGCACCAGGTGGGATTCTTGCTCAGGTGAATTTTTTCGCCGCCGTTCAGATAAAGCTGGCGACGCACGCACTCGCGATAGAAGCGCATCAGGCGCTTGCGGCTTCGCGGGGCGCGCCGATCCAGGTGAAAGAAGTCGAGGTCTCCCATGAAGGGGAGCTTGGTCATCCAGAAGCCCGAGGCGCACGAGTCGTAGAAGATGAGATCGTCCTCCTCAGGGACGTTCAGGCCCATCTTGTGGATCTGCTTCACCGCACCGAACTTGCGCTCCTCCCAGGCCGCCAGTCGCCGCTCGATGCGCCGCCCGAACACGTGGCTGTCGAGCCAGGCGAGCGCGTGCACGATCTTCTTTTCCAGAAGCGAGGGCAGCCGCAGCTCCCAGTACTTGAAAGCGCTCATCCGCTGGTCCATGCACATGAGCCGATGCGCGAGCGTCGTGCCGCTGCGGGCGTGGCCGATGACGAAAATAGGGGCCTTCACCTTCACGCGCCACAGGCCCGGAAAGAGAACGCCGTCGAGAAAGAAGCATATCGAGTGGGTGAGCGCGCGCAGCGGGATGGTCAGCAACAGCAGACGCCTCAGGCCGCGACGCTGACGCTCGCTAGGCACGGCCGAGGCCAGACGGATGAGCTTGAGCCAAGCGGCGAAATCGAAGTAGAACAGCATGGTCGGGGATGATGATCGCCGCGACCACGCGGTTCATCGTCAGGATTGAGTAGGCTGCGCCGGCGCAAGCCCGCGGTCGCCCGCGGACGGAGAGATCCGCCGCCCGCAGCGCTGCATGAGCAGGACTATCGAGCGCCGCCTCGGTCTGTGTGGACTTCGTGCGGATGCGTGCGCAGACGCTCGATGAGCAATCGCTCCTGGGGTTTCTCGGAAGCTGTTTTCGGAATCTCTGGCACGATCTGCAGATAACTTGGCGCGAAGTTCGGCTCCAGACCGGCGCGGCAGCGGGCGAACACGGCCTGGACGTCGAAGCGCGCGTGATCCACGGGCTTCACGGCGGCGACCACATCCTTCTCGCCCGGCGCCCCGGAGCTCACAGGCACGCCGTACACGAAAACGTCGTCGACCTGCGGATCCTCGGCGATCACCCGCTCCACGAAGCTGGGGTTGATGAAATCGCCGTTGCGACGGATGCCGCCGCCCGCGCGGTAATCGAAGAAGAACCAACCGTCTGCGTCACGATGGCCCATGTCGCCGCTGCGGTTCCAGCCGTCCCGGATCTTGCTCCTGGAGGCCTGCGGATCGCCGAAGTATTCGATGCTCGCTTCCCCGCCTTCGGGCCGGCAGCAGATCTCGCCGACTACGCCTGGCGGGCACTCCTCGCCCTGGGCGTCCAGGATCTTCATGACGATCCCTGGCATGGGCTTGCCGAAAGAGCCCACCGGACCTTCGCCCGGACGCTTGAAAGCCATGCCGCCGCCGTCGCTGGCGCCATAGATCTCGAAGATCTTTACGCCGAAACGACGCTCGAAAGGCTCCCAGATCGCCGCCGGCATGCCGCCGCTGATGATCATACGCACGGGATTGTCGGCATCGTCCGGCCGCACCGGCTCACTGAAGATCGCCGTCGCCATGCCGCCGAGCACAGAGAACGAGGTCGCGCCGTAGCGACGGCAAACGTCCCAGAGCTTGGACTTCGTGAAGCGGCGGCTGATGATCGCGCGATGCCCCGCGAACAGCGCCGGCAGAAGCGCGGTGGTCTGCGCATTGCTGTGCGTGAAAGAGAGGCCGGTGTAGGGTCGTTCGTCGGGCTGGTAGCCGAAGAGCCGTCCCACCCAACCAGTATTCCCCATGCGCTGCACATCGCCGATGACGCCCTTCGGGTCGCCGGTGGTGCCCGAGGTGTAGATGATCTGCGCCGGATCGGTCAGCGCCACCGGCGTGGACGCCACGGTCGCCACGGGACCTGCCAGCACCTCGCGCAGGGAATCTGCGCGGGCGAGCTCGGCGGTCGAGCAGGCGCCCTCTTCCTGCGTGGCGAGCGCCAGCACCCATTCGCAGCCCGGCGTCTGTTCGCTCACGGCGTGCACCGCTTCCAGGGCGTAATCAGCCGCAATCACCCCACGGCTGCCGGAATGCCGCAGCATGAAAGCAAGCTTCTCGCCGCGGGTGCGCGGATCGATGGGCACGAACACCGCGCCCAGAAGAGAAGCCGCGATCATGGCTTCGACGAACTCTGGGTGATTGCGCATCATGATCGCGAAGCGATCGCCCTTGCGCAGACCCTTGGTTTGCAGATACGCCGCAATGCGATGCGAGTTGTCGCGCAGCATGCGGTAGGTGCGGATCTCGTCCGCGCCGGCGCCGCCGTCGAGGCTGAAATGCTCGAAGGTGAGAACATCGTGGTCGGGACGTTGCTCGGCCCGGGTCTCGATCGCATCCGACAGCCGCAGATCGTTGCGCTCGCTCATCCGCGCACCAGGATCGTAATGTTCATGGCGGCCACCTCGTGGCCGATGCTGCCGCCGCCGTTGTGGGCGAGGCCGACCCGCGCACCCTCGACTTGGCGCGCACCGGCGCGGCCCTGCAGTTGCAAGGTCAGCTCCATCACCTGCGCGACGCCGGTCGCGCCCACGGGGTGGCCCTTCCTCAGGAGTCCCCCCGAGGTGTTCACAGGAATGCGCCCGCCGAGGCGCGTCTCCCCGTCCCGGAGCAGCTTCAAACAATCCTCGGGTTTGGCGAGCCCCAAGTGCTCGTAGGTGATGAGCTCTGTGACCGCGGAGGAATCATGCAGCTCCACACAGTCCAGGTCGTTGGGTCCGAGGCCGGCTTCCTCGTAGGCTTCGCGGATGCTGATTGAAGTCACGTTTTCGGCGGCGCCGGGCGGATGCTCGAAGTACGAATGCAGCACCGTGGATGCGACGCGCACCGGTTTCGCGACGCCCATCTGGCGCGCCTTGCGCTCGCTCACGACCACGACCGCTGCGCCGCCGTCGGCCAGCGGACAGATCATGGGACGCGTGAGCGGATCGACCACCACGGGCTGCGCAAGCACTTCTTCCGGAGTCAGCGCCTCGCGGAACTGAGCGTTGGGATTCAGACTGCCGTGGTGCGAGTTCTTCGCGGTGACGAGCGCGAAGTCCCGCAGCGTCGAGCCGTACTTCGCCATGTGCTCGCGCGCCAGCACGCCGTAGAAGTCGGCGAACATCGAGCGACGCGCGCCCGAGCCGGGCGGCTGACCGGCCGAGTTCTCGGCGATGAAGCGATCACGCTCCTCGATATCCACAGCTCCACTGAAGGCCGCATAGCTCACCGCCTTGTCCGGGTGGTAGAGCTTTTCGAAGCCGACCGCGAGCGCTACGTCGTAATAGCCGGCCGAGACCATCATGCAGGCCTGGTTGAGCGCCGTAGCGCTGCTGCCGCAGGCGTTCTCGATGTTGATGATGGGCACGCGACCGAGCCCGACGCCGCGCAGCGCGACCTGCCCGCGAATGGATTCCTGTCCGGTGACCAGACCGGCCGCACAGTTGCCGACGTAGACGGCCTGGACGTCGGTGAGCTCGAGCCCGGCGTCCTTCACCGCCGCGAGCGCGGCCTCGCCGGCAAGCCATTTGAGACTCTTGTCGAGGTGCTTTCCGAAAGGCGTCATGCCGACGCCTGCAATCACCGCATTCACGCGCATCGGCAGCCCTCCTGCGTTCAGATCATGCCGTTGCGCGGCAGGTTGTACTTGCGGCGCAGGGCTTCGACTTCCTCGTCGCGTCCCGGCAGCGGCGCCGGACGCTGCAGCATGCGGCTTCGCTCGAGCTCCTTGACCACTTTCTCGGAGCGCGGGAAGGGAGTGTCGAGTGAATTGAGCTGAAAGAGTTGCTCGAACGGCAGGCGCGGGCGCTGGCCGCCGGCTTCCTTGCTCTCCGCCGGATAGCCCACGGTCTGCACGACCACGATGCGGCAGCTGTCGGGGAAGCCAAAGGCCTTCTCCACTTTCTTCCAGTTGGCCGAGCCTTGGCAGCAGGTTCCCAGCCCTTGATCGATCGCCACCAGCGTAGCCTGCGCGACAGCCTGGCCGAGATCCATGTCGACCATCCCGGGAAGCTTCAAACCGTCGCGTTGTTTGGTGAACAGCGGCACGAGCGTGCGCTCGAGCTCTTCGAAGCGGCCCTCGCCATAGCCGAGCGCGCCGACCTGAACGAGCTCGCGCAGCCGCTGCCCGGCTTCGTTCATGGCGTCCAGCTGGATGTACCACAGGATCACGACGGGCGCCTGCTGTATCTGGAAACCACCGACCGGCGAGGGTAGGCAGGCGATCTGCTCGGGCGTGGCCGTGGAGCGCTGCACGACGAGCGCACGCGCGGCGTTGTTGTTGCCGAAGTGGGAGGCGAGCCGCGCCGCTTCCAGCATCTTCTGGATCTTTTCGAGCTCGACCGGCCGATCTGGGTCGAGATAGCGGAAGGATCTCCGGCTGCCTATCGCCTCTTGCAATTCCATCGAGTGAACTCCTCTCGGATCAAGGGTCCAGGTAAGCGCTGATCGAGCCTGCAGCGTCGCCCAGGGAAGCTCTGATTGACCTGCCGCCCTGGCGGTTCAGCGCAAGGAAACCCCCGCAATGCGAAGGCGTTTCCAGCGGCTCGAGATCACAGCAACAGAGTAAATCAAAGATTCTTTAGAGGCGCGCAGCGGCCATCAGTCCCAGCATGCCGTTCTCACCGTCCTCGATGAGCGAGGCGCGCGCGTCGCGAAACAGCTTCTCGACGGGATATTCGCGCGTGAGGCCGGCGCCGCCGAGCACCTGGATCGCCTCGCTCGCCACTTCGAAGGCTGTCTGCGTGCAGAACACCTTGGAGCTCGCGGCGTACTGGAACGGGACGCCTCCGGGCTTGACGGCCGCGGCGACCGCTACGCGAAGCGCATGCGAGCGGGCGACTTCGACCTTCTGGAACATGTTGAACAGGCGCATCTTCACCGCCTGGTGCTCGAAGATCGGGCGTCCTCCCTGAACGCGCTGCTTGGCGTATTCGAGGGCGTAATCGTAGGCGGCGCGCGCGACGCCGACGAACTGCTGGCCCATGTGCGTGTTCGCATGTCCCAGATAGTTTTCCCAGATCAGCGGATAGGCCTCTGGACCTTCTGCGATCACGAAGCGGCGCGGCACGACTACCTCGTCGAAGAAAATCTCACCCTGATTCAGCGAGCGCTGTCCGAGTTTCTCGAGCGGCTTGCCGCGGCTGACGCCCGGCAGATCGAGCGGCATGAGCAGCACTACGCCGTCGGCCAGCCCGGCCCTGGAATCTTCGAAAACCGCCAGCACGATGCCCGAGCCGGCGATCGTGCCGCAGGACACCCATGCCGACTTCTGACCGTTGAGGACGTAATCCTCGCCCTTGCGGCGCGCCCGCAGCGAGGGCTTGAGGCGCCCATCGCGGTAGGCAGGTTCGGTGAAGGCGACGTGATCGCTGCCGTGAGCGGGCTCGGTGACGGCCAGACAGCCGACCTCATCGCGACTGGCGAAGAACTCTTCGAGATCGGGACGGCCGAAGCTGCGCGCGACCGTCGGAATGATGTTGTACATGCCGCAGGTGATGAACAACCCGACATCACCCCACGAGAGTTCTTCGAGGATAAGGCCGTGCAGCAACGCCCTCTGGGCGGGCGTCAACTCGGTCTCGGCGAGCTGCGCCCCGCCGCCGAAACCAAGTTCCTTGTACTGGCGCAGCACGTCCCAGAGCGGCGAGTCTCGAGCGATCACTTCCTCGGCCGAGACCTGGTCGAGCTTCGCGCCGACGGGACGCAGCACGTCGCGGGCGAACCGCCGGCAGCGATCGCGGATCGCGAGCATCTCATCGGTGAGATCGATGTCCAGGTCGAAGTCGCTCATGAAGAGCTCCTTGTCGGCGGGTGAGGTCGCCGGGATTGCAGCATTAATTAACCAAGCGGTCAATTATCCTCGCGACGCATTACTGGCCCTATGCGCCCCTGAGGAAGTCCCCTTTCAGCATGCGTTCGAAGGTGCGCAGCACCATGGCGAACTGCCGCTCGCTTCGCAGCGTGCCGTGCAGAGCGCCGAGGCCGGCGACGCAGGCGAGCAGCACCTTCGACGCCGTCTCGATGTCGACGCCCCGAGCGAGCTCCCCGCGACGGCGCGCGCGCTGCAGAAGCTCCCTGAAGAAGTCCGGGAAGGCGTTCGCATCCCGCTCGTCCAGCCACTCAAGATCGCGGTTGCGCTCGATCTCAGCGGCCGAGGCCGAGGCGAAGCGCATCAGCCCGGGCCGCCGGCGCGACAACTCGATCACTTTCTCGAGCCCCAGACTCAGCTGCGCCATGCTGCTCGCTTCCGGCGCCTCGAGACAGGCCGTGCGGTAGGCGCCGATCAGGGCGGCGTTCACGTCGTGCAGCGCCGCGCGATAGAGCGCCGCCTTCGAATCGAAATAGTGATAGAGCAACGCGCTCGTCACGCCTGCCTGCCGGGCGATGGCCTGATTGGTCGTCTCGGCGAAGCCGCTGCGGCCGAAGCACAGCACGGCGGCTTCGATGATCCGGCTGCGCGTGTCGGCGCTGTTGGCGTCGGCGGGGCGGCCGGGACGTCGCTTCGGCGAAATTTTCATGATGCTGGGATCGTTCCGCGCGTGGCGCCGCGCGGGTGGAGATCCTCCACGCCGCGGGGCATGCCGGCAAGCGAAGAGGCCGGCAAAGCGCCGTCCACCGCCGCATCGGCTGCGGCGCAGCCTCGCGAGTTACGGGCGGACCGTAAGCCGGCTCGTCAGGAGTCGAGCCCCACCCAGCGGCGGAAATTGCGCCCGGCGATATCGGCGCGCTCGTTTTCCGTCAGCGGCAACGTCGCCAGCGCTTCCAGCCCCTTGAGCGTCTGAGTGAGCTGATACTCCCCGGGCGACGGGGACTTGTCCGGATGCAGCACCTCGTTCAACGGGAAGTTGCTGCCATAGAGGATGCGATCGACGCCGATGCGGCGCAGGTGCGCCACCATGTCCTCGGGTGGGATGCGCCCTTCGGTCACCTCGGGCAGCCGCAGCGAGAGATCGCCGCAGACGTTCGGATACTTGCGCGTGAGTTCGAGGAACTCCGCATCCGCCCCCTTGCCGAACTCCCGGCCGTGGCCGATGTGGGAGAAGATCATGCGCAGCTTCGGGAAGGCCTCGAGCGCCTCGCCGCAATGCACCGGGCGGTTCAAGCCCGGCGCCCACTCCGCCGTGACCATCTGGATCGGGATGTCGCGGCTCTGGAGGTAATCGTAGAGCGGCCACAGACGCCGGTCATTCGCCAGGATTCGAACGTCGGGGAACTGGGTCTTCACGCCCTTCGCCCCGCCATGCATTGCGCGCTCCACTTCCTCCAACATCGTCTTCTCGTCCATGACCACCGGATCGACGCCGCAGAAGCAGCTGAAGCCGGGGTTCTCACGCACCGTGCGCAGCGCCCAGTCGTTGTTGTCGCGGATGCGCCGCGCGACGCGCGCCCGCAGCTCGCGCTCACC
>Ga0079224_100007009_pt1 | contig 15035 bp, 12 predicted proteins | sample Stecom2015_FD_80414 | JGI IMG/M metagenome (GOLD analysis project Ga0079224, IMG submission 80414) | Agricultural soil microbial communities from Utah to study Nitrogen management - Steer compost 2015 | ecosystem: Environmental > Terrestrial > Soil > Agricultural land | place: USA: Utah...
CTTTTGGGCCGGATTTGTGCTATGCTTATTTTCGCCACCGGGATTCGGGGCGTGGCGCAGTTTGGTTAGCGCGCTACCTTGGGGTGGTAGAGGTCGCTGGTTCGAATCCAGTCGCCCCGACCAAAGGAAAAGGCCCATCGGAAGCGGATTTCCGATGGGCCCTTCTTCTTTGTCGCCGTTCACGAGGGTATGCTTCCGCGCGACAATCGCGCGACAAACGGTTCCCTGTGGTTCCCGGCCTCCGGCCAGTAGGAACCAAGTCCCCCCCTTGGCCATACCATGACGAGCACCGGCGCCGTTGACAACCCCATGCTGGCGGCCGCTCCGGCGGGTGTCCCCCAGGGGCCGAGTCGGCCCGGGACCCGGAGGGCCCGCGGGTGAGGAGGAGCCCCGGTGCGGAACCTGCTCGTCTTGGCTTTCGTCGGATTCCTGGCCCAGTTGATCGATGGTGCGTTGGGGATGGGGTACGGCGTAACCTCGTCCTCGATGCTGCTGGCTTTAGGCGTGGCTCCTGCCGTGGCGTCCGCGTCGGTGCACGCCGGCGAAGTGGTGACCACCCTCATCGCCGGGTTGGCCCACTGGCGATTCGGCAACGTCAACCGTCGCATGGTGTGGCTGCTGGGCCTGCCGGGCGCCGCAGGCGCCTTTGTGGGGGCCGTGCTCTTGGCTTCCATGCCGGTGCGGGCAGCCCGCATCGGCGTTGCCGGTTTTCTTTTCGCGTTGGGTGTGGTGGTCCTGCTGCGTTTCCTGCGGGGGGGCCGGCAGCCGAGGCTGGTGGGCCGGCCGTTGCCTGTGGCGTTGTTGGCGCCTTTGGGCTTTGTGGCCGGTCTTCTGGATGCCACCGGCGGGGGCGGCTGGGGGCCTGTGACCACCAGCACCCTCGTGGCCCGCCAGCCTGCCGAGGCCCGCCGGGTGATCGGCTCCGTGGACGCCAGCGAGTTTTTGGTGGCTGTGTCGGCCACGGCCGGATTCGTGTTGGCCTTGGGTTGGCAAGGGATCAGCTGGCTCTGGGTGGGGGCCATCGTCCTGGGCGGGGCGGTGGCCGCGCCGCTGGCCGCATGGTTGGTCCGGCGCCTGCCCTTGGACATCCTGGGCGTCACCGTGGGGGCCATGATCCTGGTCTACAACGCCCGCACGCTCCTGACGGAGCTGGGCGTGGCCGTTCCCGCCGGCGTCGTGCTGGTCGTCCTGGTAGTGCCGGCGGCGGCGGCGTGGCTCCTGGGCCGGATGCGGGTGCGGCCCGCCCAGGAGGCGGATCCTGTCTAGCCACCGGCGCCCCGCGGGAGCCGTCAGCAGGGGTCCCGGTTGCGCCCGGAGAAAAATCAGTCCCATGGGGCAGGCGGGGCCGGTGCCGCGGGCAGCCCATGGACCCCGTGCCCATCCCATGCGCCCAAGACCACCAGCAACGGTTTCCATGCGCCGAGGATCCGGGCAAGGGAGTGGATGGGATCCATGCGGGAAGGCCAGTTGTTGTGGCAGCCGTCGCCGGAGCGGCAGGCCCGCTCCACCATGGGTCGGTACATGCGCTGGCTGGGCCAGCGGTACCAGAGGCATTTTGCCGATTACGACGAGCTCTGGCAGTGGTCGGTGACGGATCTCGAAGCCTTCTGGGCGTCGGTGTGGGAGTTTTGCGACGTGGTGGCCGACCGGCCCTACGCCCGGGTGCTGGCCGATGATCGCATGCCGGGGGCCCGCTGGTTTGTAGGGGCAGAGCTCAACTACGTGGCCAACGTGTTCCGCGACCGTCCCCCCGACAGGCCGGCCGTTCTGTTTCAGCAGGAGGGTGGACCCGTCCAGGCGCTGTCGTGGCGGGAGCTGGCCGCCCAGACAGGGGCCGTGGCACAAAGCCTCAAGGCTCTGGGGGTCGGGCAGGGTGACCGGGTGGCCGCTTATATCCCCAATATCCCTGCCGCGGTCGTGGCCTTCCTCGCCTGTGCCAGCCTAGGCGCGGTGTGGTCCAGCTGTTCCCCGGACTTCGGCACCCAAAGCGTGGTCGACCGGTTTCGACAAATCGGGCCCAAGGTGCTCATCGCCGTCGACGGCTACCGCTACGGCGGGAAACCCTTTGACCGGCTGCCGGTGATCCGCCAGCTGCAGGAACGGTTGGACACCGTGGAGCACACGGTCATCGTCCCCTATCTGAAGGAGCAGCCCGACACCGCGGGCCTCCGGGGCGTAGTGCTGTGGGAGGAACTTTTGCGGCCCGAAGCCCAGCCCGCTCCGGTGGCCGTGCCCTTTGATCATCCCCTGTGGGTGCTGTACTCCTCGGGCACGACGGGTCCGCCCAAGGCCATTGTCCAGGGTCACGGCGGCATCGTGCTGGAGCACCTGAAGATGCTGACGCTGCACATGGACCTGAAGCCCGGCGATCGGCTGTTTTGGTTCACGACCACCGGCTGGATGATGTGGAATTTCGTGGTGGGTGGGCTGCTCGCGGGCCTGACCATCGTGCTCTACGACGGAAACCCAGCCTACCCCTCGATGGACGCCTTGTGGCAGCTGGCCGAGGAGACCCGCATGACCTGCTTTGGCACCAGCGCCGCCTACCTTGCCGCGTGCATGAAGGCCGGCATCGAGCCGGGCCGCCAGTTTGCCCTTCAGCATCTTCATCAGGTGGGATCCACAGGGTCGCCCCTATCCCCCGACGGCTTTGCCTGGGTGTACGAAAAGGTCAAGGAGGACGTGCACTTGGCGTCCATCAGCGGCGGCACCGACGTGTGCACGGCCTTCGTGGGCGGCTCGCCCCTCTTGCCGGTCCGGGCCGGCGAGATCCAGTGCCGGGCGCTGGGGGCCAAGGTGGAAGCCTACGACGAAGCGGGGCGGTCCGTCATTGACCAGGTGGGCGAACTGGTGGTGACCCGGCCCATGCCGTCCATGCCCCTGTTTTTCTGGAACGACCCCGACGGCCAGCGCTACCGCGACAGCTATTTCGCCACCTACCCAGGCGTATGGCGCCACGGCGACTGGATCAAGATCACACCCCACGGCAGCTGCGTCATCTACGGCCGTTCCGATGCCACCATCAACCGGGCGGGCGTGCGGATGGGCACCAGTGAAATCTATCAGGCCGTGGAGAGCCTGCCCGAGATCGCGGACAGCCTGGTGGTGGACATGGAGGGGTTGGGAGGCCGCTCCTTCATGCCGCTGTTTGTGGTCTTGCGGCCGGGGCACACCCTGGACGACGGCCTGCGGGAACGGATTCGCCGGAAGCTGCGGGAGGACGTCTCGCCCCGGCACGTGCCCGACGCCATCATCGAAGTGCCGGAGATTCCCCGCACCCTCAACGGGAAGAAGCTGGAGGTGCCCGTGCGCAAGATCTTGCTGGGCGTGCCGCCGGAGCAGGCCGTCAATCCCGGCTCCATGGCCAACCCCGAGTCCCTGGGAGCCTTCGTGCAGCTGGCGCGGCAGCTGGGGGCCGACCAGGCCAGCGGCGCCTGACGGGCGGACCGCATAAGGCGGTTCCCGCTACCGCACACTACCGGCGAAGGCTTCGAGGGGCGCCATGCCCGGCCGGCCGCCACGGAGGGAACGCAGGCCCGGCCAGCGGCTGCTGCTCGAAGCCTTTGTCGTTTTTTGGGGGGGCGGCGTCAGGCCGGACCCGGCGGTGGGGAGGCAGGAGGGCGCGCCTTGGCTGCGAATTGGTGGCGTATGGAAACACGCGGGTGGGCATGGGTTGCGGCCGCGGCGGTGTGGCTGCTGGCGGTGGTGGCCGGGCCGGCGGCGGCCGACGCCCTCGTCCACGAGCAGGACCTGCCCTTTGGCCCTGCGGCCGCGGCGGCGCTGGTAGACGTGATGGGCGACGGCCAGCCGGCGCTGGTGCTGGCCGCAGACCGAGGCGTGGGCGTGTACGCGTGGCCCGCGGGGGGCGACGACGGCCAAGGGTGGCAGCCCCTGGCTCTGCTGCCGCCGCTGCCGGCGCCCCCGACCGCCGTAGGCGTCGGCGACGTGACGGGCGACGGGGTGCCGGAACTCGCGGTCGGCACGGGGAACGCGGGCGCCGTTTACGTGTTGGCCTGGACGGGCCGCCGCTGGACCCTGCTGGGGCAAACCCCTTACTTGTGGTCGCCGGTGCGGGCGTTGCGTGTGGGCGATGTGGACGGCAACGGCCGGGCGGAGCTGGTCGTGTTGAGTGAAGCCGGTCAGCTGGTGGTCTTCGGCTGGCGCGACAGGGTCTGGCACACCCTCTGGCGCTCCCCGCCGGCCTGGAATTCGGTGCTCCATGTGGAGCTGGCCGACCTGACGGGAGATGGGCACCCGCACGTCATCCTTGCCGACCAATCCGGCGCCGTGGCCGTCTGGCGGTGGCCCTTCTTGGAGCCGGTGAGCCAGGGCTTCGTGTGGGGCACCCCCATCTCCATGGCTCTGACGGGTTTGGACGGCGGGCAGCCGCAGGTGATGGTCACCACCAACGAGCGGCTCCTGTACCGGTACGTGTGGCGGGAAGAGCAGCTGATCCCGACCGGGACGCCCATCCACGACGCCCGGCTGCCCTTTGACTTGATGCAGCCGGTGCCTTGGCCCGGCGAACCCGGCACAATAGTAGCCGGTCAGTACGCGGGCGGCCTGGGGCTGTGGCGCATCACCGGCGCCGGGCTGGAGCTGTTGGCCGTCGGCCGGCCCCAACACCCCCGCTGGATCTTGGCGGCGGGAAAGGAGCGGCTATTGGTCGGCGAGCAAGGGATGCCCGCCAGCCTGTGGGCTCGCCGGCCCGCGGATTTTCTTGAGCTGCGGGTCAACGGCCGGCCGCAGCCGCTGCAGGAACCGCCCTTAGTTTCCGGCGATCATGTGCTCATCGCCATGCGGGACTGGGCGGCCCTCTTGGGCCTCACCCTGTATTGGGACGCGGAACGCCAGCGCCTCACCGCGGTGGGGCGCGGCGGGTTTGCCATCTTGACCGTGGGGGACCCGCGGCTGTGGTCGGGGCAGGGCATCTTTTCCTTGCCCGTCGCCCCGATGTTGCGGGCAGGCCGCACCTACGCTCCGCCGGATCTGGCCCGCGCCTTTGGTGCGGCCGTCGCGTGGGATCCCCGCCGGCGGCAGCTGATCCTGGAGCTCGCGCGCTAGCCGCCGGACCCTTCGGCAGGAAGGAGCTGTCCGCTTTTGGGTCAAGGACAACTGCCTTTGCCGCTATTCGGCTCTCCACAACCCCAACCGGCCCCGGAGCCCGCGGCGGGCTTGCGCGCCGCGGCGGAGCCTGGGGCGGGCTCTGATTCCGGTGAAAAGCCTGTGGAGACCGCGGCCCCGGACTGGCCGGCGGCCGATTCTCTAGAAGCGCTGGCCCAAATCGCCCGGGCGTGCAGCCGCTGCCGCCTGCGGGCCGGCTGCCGGCAAGTGGTGTTTGGCGAGGGAAATCCCCGGGCCCGGCTGATGTTTGTGGGCGAGGGCCCCGGCCAGCAGGAGGACATCGAAGGCCGGCCCTTTGTGGGCCGGGCCGGCCAGCTGCTGGATCGCATGATCGAGGCCATGGGCCTTAAGCGGCAGGACGTCTACATCGCCAACGTGGTCAAATGCCGGCCGCCCGGCAACCGGGCGCCCCAACCCGACGAGGCCGACGCGTGCTGGCCCTATCTGCGCCGCCAAATCGAGCTGGTGGACCCCGAGATCATCGTCTGTTTGGGCGCCGTAGCCGCTCAGCGGCTCTTGGGGCCCGGCACCGGGGTAACCAAGAGCCGCGGCCGGTTTTTCTCCTGGAATGGGCGGCGCGTCGCGGTGACCTTCCACCCTGCGGCCCTGTTGCGGTTCCCCGCCAACAAGCGCCTGGCCTGGGAAGACTTGAAGATGGTCATGCGGGCCTTGGCGGAGGACGCCGCCGATCAAGGCGCCTGAGGATGCGCTGGGCCCCCGGACGCCCGGAGAACGGCCCCGGTCCCAAGGCAGGGAAGGTGCCCGTCGTTAACGAAGCTATTTGGAGGCGCCGTTCACAATGTTCAGGGCAACAGGAGGGGGTCATCCTTGAAACGGTATCAGGCAGCGCACATCCGCAACATCGTCCTCGCTGGCCACGGCGGCGTGGGGAAAACTCAGCTGGCCGAGGCGATGCTGTTTGCCACCGGCGCCCTGAGCCGCATGGGGCGGGTCGACGAAGGCAACACGGTGAGCGACTGGGATCCCGAAGAGGTCAAGCGGCAGATCAGCATCGGGACCTCCCTGATCCCGTGCGAGTGGAAGGACCACAAGATCAATGTCCTGGACACGCCGGGGTACTTTGACTTCGTGGGCGAGGTGCAGGGCGCCCTGCACGCGGCCGACGCGGCGCTGCTGGTCCTCTGCGGGGCCTCCGGCGTCGAGGTGGGCACGGAGAAAGCGTGGGCCATGGCCACAGAGCACGGGCTTCCCCGTGCCTTTTTTGTTAACCGGATGGACCGGGAGAACGCCAACTTCGACCGGGCCATCACCCAGCTGCGGGACCTGTTCGGCAACCAGGTGGTGCCCCTGCAAGTGCCCATCGGGCAGGCCGAAAACTTTCGAGGCTTTGTGGACTTGGTGGACATGCAGGCCTATACCCAGGGCGACAAGGGCCTGGTGCCGGCGCCCGTGCCCGATGACGTGCGGGGGCAGGCCGAGACCATGCGGGACTGGCTCATCGAAGCCGTCGCCGCCACCGATGACGAGCTGACCCTCAAGTACCTGGAAGAGGAAGAGATTAGCGCCGAGGAGTTGCGGGACGCCCTGCGGGGCGCGGTCCGTTCCGGACAGGTTGTGCCCGTCTGGATCGGCTCGTCGCTCTTGCCCCTGGGTGTGGATACGCTGCTGGACGGGATCGTCAACCTGTTCCCGTCGCCCGTCGACGCGCCCGCCCGCCAAGGGGAGGATCCCCGCAACGGCGGCGCCGTCCAGTGCGCCCCCGACCCCAACGGTCCCTTGGCCGCCTTGGTGTTTAAGACCATCTCCGATCCTTACGTGGGCCGGCTGACCTTGTTCCGGGTGATGTCGGGCACCTTCACCGCCGAGGGGAGCGCCTACAACGTCAACAAGGAACGGGAGGAGCGCATCGGCCAGCTCTTTGTCCTGCGGGGCAAGGAGCAAATCGCCGTGACAGAGGTGGGCCCCGGCGACATCGGCGCCGTGTCCAAGCTGCAGGTCACCACCACGGGCGACACCTTGAGCCGAAAGGACCGGCCGGTGCGCCTGCCCGGCATCGCCTTTGAAAAGCCCAACCTGACCTTGGCCCTGGTGCCCAAGGCCAAGGGCGACGAGGAGAAGGTGGGCACGGCCCTGGCCCGCTTGCTGGAGGAAGACCCCACCTATGCCTTGGAGAAGCACCCGGAAACGGGCCAGCTCTTGGTGTCGGGGCTGGGCGACGTGCACCTGGAGATCTTGACCACGCGGCTGCAAAAGAAGTTCGGCGTCGAGGTGGAACTGTTGCCGCCCCGGGTCCCGTACCGGGAAACCATCCGCGGCAAGGCCCACGTGGAAGGGAAGCACAAGAAACAGACGGGCGGCCGCGGGCAGTACGGGCACGTCATCATCGAGATCCAGCCCTTGCCGCCTGGGAGCGGGTTTGAGTTCGAGGACAAGATCTTCGGCGGCGCCGTGCCCAAGCAGTACATTCCGGCCGTGGAAAAGGGCATCCGCGAGACCATGGAGGAAGGTGTGCTGGCCGGCTACCCGGTGGTGGACGTCAAGGTCACGTTGCTGGACGGCTCGTACCACAGCGTCGACTCATCGGAAATGGCCTTCAAGATCGCGTCCTCCATGGCCTTCAAGAAGGGTTTTATGGAGGCGCAGCCGGTGCTGCTGGAACCGGTCCTGCTGGTGGAGGTGGAGGTGCCGGAGCGCTTCATGGGCGATGTCATCGGCGACCTCAACAAGAAGCGGGGCCGCATCCTTGGCATGGATCCCGTCAACGGCAACCAGCTGATCCGGGCCCACGTGCCCATGGCCGAGATGGTGCGCTACGCGGTGGACCTGCGTTCCATGACCCAGGGCCGGGGCACCTTCCGGGTGCAGCCCGACCACTACGAAGAAGTGCCCGAACATTTGGCCCAGGCCATCATCGCCGAGGCCAACGCGAACCGGGCGTCCTAGACGAACGACAGGCCAAGGGGGCATAGCCCAGCCCCCGCCCGCATAGGGATGGGTCAGCGGCAGGGCCCTGGGCAGCTTGGCCGCAGGGCCCCATGGCGGCCGGCCACCGGCCGGCCCGGGCCGGGGGAGGGGTAGCGCGTGCCCCTTTTGGCGCGGGGTTCCCAAAGCGGCGACGGCGGGTTCCCACTGGGCGTAGGGAGCCTGCTGCAGGGCGTGGGCTTCAGTCTGGTGGCCGCCCTGGGCCTTTCCACGGTGGTGGGATTGGCCGTGGCCTGGACACCCGCTTGGGACGCTTCCGACGGCCTGCTCAAGGCCCTTAATCTGCTCGCGGTGGCGGCGGGGGGGCTGTTGGCAGGGCGCCGGGCGCCGCGACTGGGCTGGCTGCACGGCGGCTTGGTGGGCCTGGTGTACGTGCTGCTGGTGACAGGGATGCTCGTCCCCGACGGAGGGCTGGGCCGCCTCATCAGCAGTGCAGGCCTGGCGCCGGCGGTCTACGCTTTCCTGGCCGGCACCCTGGGTGGGATGCTGGGCGTCCTCTCCCGGTAACGCCAGGCCCGGTGAGTTGGTCGACGGGGCATCGCCGAGGGCCCGGGGCTGGCCCGCCCCTGGTGGGGGGCCGGCCCCGGGCCCTTTGCTTCCCGGGCCTGCTACTTGGCCCGGGGCGCGCTTTCAAAGCCGTTCTTGTGGGAGCCGTCGCAGAAGGGCTTATTCTGCGACATGCCGCAGCGGCAAAGGGAGAACACTTCCTTGGTCTCAAAGCGGTTGCCTTCCGCGTCCAGCAAGACCACGGGACCGCTCACCCGCAAGGATCCGTTGTCCCGGATCTGGATGACCACTTCCGACACCGGTGCTCACCTCCCTACACTAGGCTCTTCTTGGGCGCCGCGCTGGGCGGGCGCGGATCCTGGCAACAGGCGCCGTTTCCCCGCTACCCGGCAACGGCGCCTTCGGCACCGTCGTCCGCGGCCCGGGCCGTGTAAGTGGTGATGAACCCTTGCAGGCGCTGCACTTCCTTCCACAGGCAGCGGTTCATCACCACCGGCAGGCCCGCACCCGCGGCGATCTCGGCCGCCTCCTGGCTTTCAATGCCTTCCTGCAGCCAAAACACCGGGCGGCCCGGCAGCTGTGCGGCTTCCCGGGCGATGCCCGGCGCGGCGTCGGGCGCCCGGAACACCTGGACGACGTCCACGGGCACCGGGATGTCCTGGAGGCGGGCATAGACCGTTTCGCCCAAAATGGTGCCGCCTTTGGGGTGCACGGGAATGATCTTGTACCCGAGCCGCTGGAGCTTGCGGGCCACCCGGTGGCTGGGCCGGCCCGGGTCCGGCGACAGCCCCACCACCGCGATGACCTGGGGCCGGCGGGCGCCGGTGCCGTCGTCCGCGGGCACCGTCGCGCTGCCGGCCACCCGCCGGATGACGGTTTCGCTGTTGAGGATGGGCTCGCCCGGCTGGCCGAGGCCGGTGGCGGCATAGAGGGAATCGTCCAACTCCGCGATGAGATCCGCGACCCCCTCCAGGCCTACCGACAGGCGCACCAGGTCGGGGCTGACGCCGGCCTGGGCCTGCTCCTCGGGGGACAGCTGCTGGTGGGTGGTGCTGGCGGGGTGGATGATGAGGCTCTTGGCGTCGCCCACGTTGGCCAGGTGGGACCACAGCACCGAGCGGTCGATGAGGCGCGCTCCCGCGGCCGCGCCGCCCTTGATGCCAAAGACGACCATCGCGCCCGCGCCCCGGGGCAGGTACTTTTCCGCCAAGGCATACTGGGGATGGCTGGGCAGCCCCGGGTAGAGCACCCACTCCACGGCCGGGTGCTCCTCCAAGTGCTGGGCCACTCGAAGGGCGTTTTCACAGTGGCGCTCCATCCGCACCGGCAGCGTCTCCACCCCCAAGAGGATCAAGAACGCGTTGAAGGGGCTCATGCAACCGCCCACGTCCCGCAAAATGCGGGTGCGCAGGCGTGTGGCAAAGGCCAGAGTCCCGAATTCTCGATGGAAGCGCAAGCCGTGATAGGTCGGGTCCGGCTCCGTCAGCAGCGGAAACCGGCCGTTGCCCCAGTCGAAGCGGCCGCCGTCCACCACGATGCCGCCGATGGAGGTGCCGTGGCCCCCCAGCCACTTGGTGGCCGAGTGCACCACGATGTCCGCCCCCCACTCGATGGGGCGGCACAGGAAGGGGGTGGCGAAGGTGTTGTCCACGATGAGGGGCACGCCGTGCTCATGGGCGATGCGGGCCACGGCTTCGATGTCCAGCAGCGACAGCCGCGGGTTGCCGATGGTTTCACCGATGACCGCCTTGGTCCGCTCGGTCATGGCCCGGCGGAAGTTGTCCGGGTCCGTCGGATCCACAAACTTCACGGTGATGCCCAGCTGCGCCAAGGTGGCGGCCAAAAGGGTGTAGGTGCCGCCATACAAGTGCGCGGCGGCCACGATCTCATCGCCGCTGCCCGCGAGGGTGAGGATGGCGCTGGTCATGGCGACCTGGCCGCTGGCAAAGGCCACCCCGGCCACACCCCCCTCCAACTGGGCCACCCGCTTTTCCAGCACGTCCACGGTGGGATTGCCGATGCGGCTGTAGATGTTGCCCGCCTCATCCAGGGCAAAGAGCTCCTGGGCGTGGCGGGTGTCGGCAAAGACGTAGGACGTGGTCTGGTAGATGGGCACGGCCCGGCTGCCCGTGGTGGGGTCCGGCGCTTGGCCGCCGTGAATGGCCAAAGTTTCCAAGGTGTAGCCGCGCACCGGCCGGCGCGGCAGATCCTGGCTCATGGGGCACACCTCCTGGGGTCCAGATGACAACGGGTTCGTGGCAATTGGTTCGCCGGGCGCCGCCCCGGCACCTTTTCCCCAAAGTGCTCTATTCCGATGGGGACATGCTTCTTTGCCGCCCGTTTCCACGGCCGCCGATCCGATGCGCTACCGGGACCGCCCGTACATCCACACACCGTAGAGGCCCGCCGCCAGGCCGCCCAATGACAGGGCGTAGGACAGGAAGGCCAGCCCGTAGCTGAGGGGCACCATGCCCATCACCATAAGGAGCGGCAGCAGCCAGCCGATGATGAGCAGCACGCCGCCCACCAGGATGAACCTAAGCGGAGTCCGGTCGAACATGGTCGGCATATAGCCAGCACGCCACCTTGTGGGCCGGCGCGAGCTCCAAGTCCGGCGGCGCCGCCCCATCGCACACGCCCCGGATCACCGCGGGGCAGCGGAGATGGAAGCGGCAGCCGGGGGGTGGGTGGAGCAGGCTGGGCGGCTCGCCGCCGGGCACTTCCCGGAAACGGCGGGCGTTGTCCGGGTCCGGATCGGGAATCGCGTTGAGCAGGGCCCGGGTGTAGGGGTGCTGGGGCCGGCTCAACAGGTCCTGGGTGCGGGCTTGTTCTACGATCTTGGCCCCGTACATGACAAGGATCCGTTCGGAGAAAAAGCGGACCGTGGACAAGTCGTGGGTGATGTACAAAATGCTGATGCCGTACGTCTCCTGCAGGCGCCGCAGCAGCTGCAGGATTTCCACCCGCACTGAAGCGTCCAGCATGGACACGGGTTCGTCGGCCACGATGAGCTTCGGTCGCAGGATGAGGGCCCGGGCGATGACCAGCCGCTGCTGCTGGCCGCCGCTGAGCTGGTGGGGAAATTTGTCCAGGAAGTCCTCCACCGGCGTCAACCGCACGTCCTCCAGCGCCTCGCGGATGCGAACCTCGCGGCGGGCCCGGTCCTTGATGCCGTGGATGACGAGGGGCTCGGTCAAGATGCGGCGCACGTCCATAAAGGGCGGCAGGGCGCCGAAAGGGTCCTGCTGCACGTACCCTACCTGGGCCCGGTAGGCCCGCATGGCCGCCTCGTCCTTGGGGTCCAGGGGTTGTCCGGCAAAGACGATGCGGCCCTTGGTGGGCGCGTGCAACCCCAGGATGGTGCGGGCCAAGGTGCTCTTGCCGCAGCCGCTTTCGCCCACCACGGCCACCGCTTCTCCCCGGCCCACCTGAAAGCTGACCCCGTCCACGGCCCGCACGTAGCCCACGCGGAAAAAGCCGAAGCGGCGCAGCTCAAACCACGTATGCAAGTCCTCGACGGTCAACAGCACGTCGTGTTGGTGCACGGTCGTCGCCTCTCCCGGCCGGCCTTGGCCAGCCCTCAATGGTACAGCCAGCACTTGACCTGGCGCCCGTCCACCGCGGCGGGCGGCGGCTCCACGGTGCAGCGGTGAAACCGGAAGGGGCACCGGTCCGCGAAGCGGCAGCCCGCGGGCGGGTTGACCAGGCTGGGCGGCCGCCCAGGGATGGACTCCAGCTGTTTGTCCTCACGGAGGGTGGGCACGCTGGCCATGAGCTTCTTGGCGTAAGGGTGCAGGGGCTCTCGGTAGAAACGTTCCGCGCTGGCCAGCTCCACCACCTGCCCGGCGTACATGACGGCCACCTCGTCGGCCAAATCGCTGGCGGTGGCGATGTCGTGGGTGATTAAGAGAAACGTGGTGCCCAGGTCCCGCTTAATGCGTTTGAGGACGTTCATCAAGTTGGCCTGGGTTAGCACATCCAGCGCGGAGGTGGGTTCATCCAGCACCAGCAGGTCGGGCTGGGTCACCAGGGCCATGGCGATGGCCGCCCGCTGCCGCATGCCCCCGCTGAGCTCAAAAGGATAGCGGGGCAAAAAGTCCAAGGGCAGCCCCATCAGGCGGAAGGCTTCCCGCACCGTCTCCAGGGCCGCTTCCCGGCTCAGGCCCGGACGGTGGGCCCAAAGGGGCTCTGACACCTGGTCCTCGATGCGCAGCACGGGATTCAACGAGTTTTGCGCGGCTTGCGGCACCAGGGCCATCCGGGTCCACCGGACCTCCCGCCGGAACCGCTCCTCATCCAGGGCCATGACGTCCTGGCCGTCCAGCAGCACGCGGCCCCTGTACGCGTGCACGTTGCGGGGCAGGAGCCGGAGGATGGCCTTGGCCAGCGAGCTCTTGCCGGAACCCGATTCGCCGATGACCACCAGGGTGCGGCCCCGGGAGAGGGAGAAGCTGACGCCGTCCACCGCCTGCACCGGCCCCGCCATGGTGCGGAAGTGCAGGGTCAAGTTTTCGACCCGCAAAAAGCCGTTGGTGTCCATGATCACATGCCCCTGAGCCTCGGATTGAAGACCCGGTCCAAGGTAAAGCCCAGCATGGAAAAACCCAGCCCCGTCAGCAGCAGCAGCGCCGACGGCGCCAGCACCCAGTAATAGTGCCCGTTAAAGAGGGCGCCGTTGCCCCACGCCTCCCACAACACCCGGCCCCAGGTGGGCAAGAGGGGATCGCCCAGGCCCAGCACGGCCAGGGTGGCTTCCAGGAAGACAAAGGACGGGATGAGGGTGACAAACTGGGGCAGCAGCACGGGCAGCACCCGGGGCACCATGTAGCGGAACACGATGCGCAAGTGGCTGGCGCCGTAGGCCCGGGCGGCTTCGATGTAAGGCGACGCCTTGACCTGCAAAAACATGGCCCGGTACGTCTTGATGCCGCCGCTGAACACACTGAGCAGGACGAACAACCCTATAATCACCACCAGGCTGCGGTTGTACAAGGTTCCGACCATGATGAGGATGGGCAGCACTGGCAAGATGAGATGCAGCTCGGTGATGCGCTGGATAAGGCCGTCCACCCAGCCGCCGTACCAGGCGCCGATGGCCGCGATGAGCATGGTGCTCAAGGTGGCGCCCACCGCCGCGGCCAGCCCCATCAGCAGCGCGATGGGCGTCCCCCACAAGAGGGCCACGGTAATGTCCCGCCGTTGGTGGTCAGTGCCGGCCCAGCCGTGGAGCTGACCGTACACCACCAGCTTGGCGTCGATGTCGGCCCCCTCCTCAAAGACGAGGCCGTCGATGACCAGCTGGTGGATGCCCTTGAGGGGCCGGAGATCCGGCGCATTGGGGTCCGCGAGCAAACCCACCTCCGCGGGCTGACCCCGCAGCCGCCGGGTCAAGCGGGCGTCCTGGGAGAGCCGGAAGGTCTCCGTACTGCGCAAGCTGCTGTCGGCCACGGGGATCTCCCGCCCGTCGGGGGTGATCCAGTACATGGCTGCGTGGGGGCGGGCCTGCTGGAAGCGGGCGGTCACAAAGACGGCCACTTCCTGGGGAAAGCCGTCGTAGCGGTAGTCCACGGGGAACACGATGCGCACTTCCGCAAGCCCGTCGCCCAGGAGATGTACCGTCTTGCTCTCGGGCTGCAGCCGGCTGTCGAAGACTTGCGTCACGGGCAGCTTCTCCCGGCGCAGCCCGTTGAGCCACGCGGGGGCCGCGTTGCGGGGCGTGTCCTGCCAGACCCCTTCGCCGGCCCGCCATAGACGGACGGCCTCGGCCAGCGGCATGGACAAGACCGCGTAGATGGCCAGGGCCGCCAGGAGCAGAATGATGGCCAGCCCCAGCGCGGCCGACGGGTACTGGACCAGGAGATGAAGGCTACGCTTAAAGCCGCTCATGGCCATCGCCCCTCGGCGCCGACCTTGATCCTGGGATCCACCAGGGCGTAGACGAAATCCAGGACAAAGACGGTAATGGCCAGCAAGTAGGCGTAGATGATGGTGTTGCCCACGATGATAGGAGTGTCGAATACCTGCGTGGCTTGGTAGAAGAGCCGTCCCAGGCCAGGCCAGTTGAAGACCTGCTCCAAGATGATGGAGCCGCCCCACAGGCCGATGACCGACAGGGCAAAGGACGTGACAATGAAGGGCAGGCTCGGGCGCAGGATGTAGCGGCCCTCGATGGCCCGGGCCGGCAAGCCCTTGGCCCGGGCCATGTCCACGTAATCTTCGGTGGAGTAGATGAGAAAAAAGGTCCGCCAGCTGTAGATGCCGATGAAAAGGGAGCTGAGGACGATGGAGGAAACCGGCAGGATCATGTGCTTCATGAGACTCAGGAAGTACGCCCCCGGCGTCGGCGGCGGGGGCGCTTCCACCATGCCGCCAAAGGGAAGCCAGCGCAAGACCGCGGCGAAGATCAAGATAAGAAAGATGCCGTAAAACCACGGCGGTCCCGCGGAGAGGGGAGCCAGGGC
>Ga0079224_100007010_pt1 | contig 15035 bp, 9 predicted proteins | sample Stecom2015_FD_80414 | JGI IMG/M metagenome (GOLD analysis project Ga0079224, IMG submission 80414) | Agricultural soil microbial communities from Utah to study Nitrogen management - Steer compost 2015 | ecosystem: Environmental > Terrestrial > Soil > Agricultural land | place: USA: Utah...
TATCACCAATCCAACTGGTACCTGGAGCGACCGATGCAGTTCCCGTCCGAAATAATAGGCCACACCGCTAAGTTTTCCGGCTGTTTGCGGAGACACTTTCTGCCAGGTTCCCTTTGCCTCCTCAATAGGCATTTTGACAAACCTTTTTTCGATTTTTATAAACCTGATTTCCGGATAATCTGCGGCAGCGATTTCGTTTTCATAATCAATAACGCCTTCCAGCCAAGGCGGGTCGGCTTCCATCTCCATATCCATATTGGATTGTCCGCTGCAAAGCCAGACTTCGCCGATCAACAGGTCGCTCAACTTGATTTCTTCCGAACCATGGGTGATCTTTAAATTATATTTTTTAAAGTTTCCCGGCATGGCCGCGGGCACCATAATTTCTCCCGACCATTTGCTATCCTGTCCCACCTTAGCGGTTACTATATCTGAGGCCCATTCAGCCTGAATGGCTATAACTTGATCAGGTTTGCCGGTTCCCCATAACACCAGCGGCTGGCCCTGCTGCACCACCATATGGCTTTGCAAAACGGAGTTGACTGTAAATTCCACCAGGCTGTCGGCTGTGGTTTTGGCATGTAGCACCCCGACATCCACCCATACAAACATCAGGGACAGCCAGTACGGCATAGACTTCATCCAGGGCTTGTGTTGCTTCTTCAAGACTTAATCATTTTGCTAGTTTTCTAAAATCACTCGGATAAACCTGGGTCGATATAAATTGGGATGGTCTTTGATTTCATTGAAAAAATCAAAGGAGTTGATATTATAACTGATGAGCAATTCACCAGGCTTTGATAAATTGGAATGGACCTTGGCATTATAACTGATAAACTCCCTACCGACATTTACATCCTCAGTCGCATCCCACACTGGAATTATAGGGCCAAAGGGCCCTTGGGGAGAAAGGGATAATCTCAAGCCCACTTCAGTTCCTATTCCATCCTTTTGAAACACCATGGCGTACCTTCCATCTTTTAACGGGGTTACGCTCATCTCATTAGAGCCCCGATCAGCTATTGCAGCAGCTTGCTCCATCTCGGGTTGCCACGCTTCGCCATTCCAAAATGTCCATTGTTCAAAATTCTCTATATCTTTTGGATCTACCCTAGCCACCAATACTTCCTTGTTTTTTCCCCTGATTCCATACACGTACAGAAACCCATCCGGCCTCGGTGCTCCAGCGGCTTCTGTGTTGACGAAAACAGCAGCTCCGAACGAACCGTTACTGTCCGGTGAATCGCCATGGATATAAAACGGCGTATCCAGCTGCCTCTGGTCACTGAAAGGAGGCTGGCTGCCAGCCGGTATGACAATGAGCACATTTCCGACTTCCTGAAAACCAAAAACTTCCGCCCCGGTATTCTTTATTCTGTATCCGAAAATATAGGTGTTGTTATTTTTTTCGGTATTCACAAATCCATCCCCTAACCAGAAATAGTCACCTTCCTGAGTATTGGGAGTGTTGGGAATAAAAATGCTTCTGGGCTCACCGGTCGGCTCTTCATCCCAATGAAACGATAAATTCTCCTCGACGGGCTCCACCCCTTTGAGCAGGGCGACCGAATTGTTTATCATCACAAAGTCACCATCCAGCTGGCCATCTTCAATTTCTCCAATGAGGCTGTCACTGAACAAAATCATGGTGGTATCATTTGCCGCCGCACCTGCTGAGTCAACACCGTTCATAGGGATGGCAAAGATCCCGTCGCCTCCAAACCATCCAATTGTTCTATTGAACAAGCCTGACCATTCTGGTGCCTCTTCTGCTGAGAATTTCAATTCGGTGATTGAGGTATTGACCGGCGGTAGATTTTCTTCTTGCGTGGAGTCGCCGACTTGTGAGCAACCAAACATGGAAACCGTCAACATGGTAGTTGCACTCAGTAAGGTTCCTGTTGTATATTTCATATTCATGGCTTTATAGCATTTCAGTTAGCGTAGAATTGGAAGGCTTTCGACTCCCCACTGTTTGTTAGGCTCAGGGCCAAGCCATATTTCCAAGAGACCGCCTTGCGAATACGCTTCATGGGTAAACCAAAATCGATTAAGTTCTTCGCCATTCAAGCTGGCTTTTTGGATGTACATGTTTTCAGGAGAGTTGTCAAATGTTCTGATGACAAATTCTTTTCCTGAGTAATATTGGGAATCCAGTTGAATCCTGACCTCATCAAAGATGGGGCTCGTGATTTCGTAGATAGGGTCTTTGCTGACATTACCCTGAATGTTAAAAAGCCCGATCGCCATCAGTGCGCTGACTCCCCCCATTTGTCCTTGGTCTTCATCATGCCCCCCATAGCCAAAATCCGGTGTGACGCCGCCGTAGGCTTGTTCTTTCACTTTCCTCACCCAATACTGGGTCAGCCAAGGCCTGCCTGCATGACTAAACACATGGGCATTCGAACATCCAGGCTGATTGGCATAACTTACATATCCATCATTGTAGGCGAAAACAAAATCTGAAGGCTGTGCTTGCTCAAAGGCATAGTTAAGTTTTGAGGTAAGCGTATCGGCACTTCCAATCAGTTCGATCAAACCAGGGATATCATGAGAGACGCCCCAAGTCGCCTGCCAGGCATTTGCCTCTACCCAACCTGCCCCACTTAATGGGTTGTCATGTAAAAATTCTCCGGATCGATCCTTCGGAAACAAGAGATTCTGTGATGGATCAAAAAGGGTCTTCCAACCATTGGAGCGTTCTCTAAAAAAACTAACGTCATCTTGGTATCCCAGTTTTTCAGCCATCTGGGAAATGGCAAAATCTTGAAATGCCGCCTCTATGGTAATTCCGGCATTGTCGGGCCAGTATCCCTTTTCTGTATAAAAAGCAATATCTTCTTTAGCACCCAACATCCCGCCGGGTAAATGATTTTGTTTTACGATCCGATAAGCTTCTTGTGCATCTACTTTTGTCAAAAGACCTTTCTGAAACGTGCTTGCAATGAGATTAGTAGCCGGACAGCTTGTCATAATATATGAATAACCCCCGCCGGCCGGACCTCGCGGTAATAGATATCCATTCTTTGCATATTGGACCATTGATGCAGACATTTCATCCTGCATTTCAGGCCAAGCCAGTCCCCATAGCACGTTCAGATTCCATTGAGTGAGCCACCAGGCATCTGAATTGTACATGTTGAATTTTAAGCTTCCGTCTGTATTTTTTGGGAGGGTTTTTATTTTGAGAACCGCGTCGGTAAAATTGCCTTCTCTTTTACCCTCAGTCCGGTCGGGGTAATCTCCATTGATGTCGTTTATTTTATGTCTCCCCAAAAGGACGTGCCATAGGTCGGTGTAAAATTTCACCTGCTGATCCATACTGCCTCCGGTAACGGAGATTTTGCCCAACCATTCATTCCAAATGGCACGGCTTTCTGCCCTGACTTCATCAAATCTCCAGTGGTCACATTCAGCATTTAAATTTTCCCTTGCATTTTCTATACTGGTATAAGAAATGCCGATTTTCATCAGAAGCTGTTCTCCTGCAGCCATCTGGTATTGGGCAGCCACGCCTGCCTGATCACCCTGCACCTGTGACACATCTTCCAGAATAGCATCACCCTTCCATCCCTTCAGGGATAGGAAGGGTTTGTCAAACTGAATGACAAAGAAGACCTTAACATCCTTAGGTCCTCCCCAATACCTGTCCACAGAACTAAATGAACCTTCCAGCTCATTTGCTTCTACTTTTTTGACATCGGCATTGGTCATGGTGCTATTCCCCATATAGCCTCCTAAGTTGGCGATGATTTGTGCCTCCATATCTTGGGTGTAAGTGAATCTATAAAAGCTGACCCGGTCAGTAGCAGTCAGTTCCACCCAGGTCTTATAGTCCCGCAGAAAAACCCTTTGATATCCAGGCTGCACGATTTCGTCATCATGGCTAAATTCTGATTTCCACCCCTGTTCCCCCAATGTAGGGTTTATTGCAGCCGAAGTGGGCATAATTTCCAGTCCCGCCATCATCCAATTGTGGATTTGACCAAAGCCTAAAATCTCCGTTTCATTATAGTTATAGCCCCCTCCGTTTTGGTTTTTGTTTCTGGTATGCGGTGCCGCTCCCACCATACCAAAGGGACGGCCGCCGGTGACAAAAAAGAAATACCGGCCCCGGTTAGTCTCAATATAAGGGTCTACCCTACTGACGTAGTCGGTTTTTGGAGAGGGGGAAGCAAATACTTCTATTTCCGAAAAACCCAAATCTTTCCCCTTTCCATCTGTAGTCACAAACTTGATCCAAGTCACCTGCTTGGATTCAAAATGAATTGCCTTGGCGGTTCCATCGTTTGGGATTTGGTTGACCAATACTTCTGTGCCATCACTGAACTGCAATCTTCCTCCGGCGATATGGTCTTGGGCCGAAGGCCGGTCATACAATACTACTCTATTGATCTCGTGAGGTTCATCCCAGGAAAGCTGAATCCATGGAAATCTGACATAGCCCCAATCCGTGGTCGCACCTTCACACGCCCATTCCCCAAGGTTATCCACTCCGATAATCCCATCCACCACCTTGTCGGCGGCGAAATCCGGATGCAGTACCGTTGAAGCCTCAACTTTTGCCAAAGGAGCAATATTGTCCGGTCCAGCAATTATCACATGGGACAGCAATAAAAGAGATCCAGACAGGATGATGCTTTTGAAGTAGATTCTGGAAAAAAACCAAAACAGGGTGTGCATTAAGTCTTGGGTTAAAATCAATATCATCGTGTTCGTTATCTAGTCCAACTTTGTTCTATTTCTTCCAAAGTCCGCTGTTTGGTTTCCGGAATCATCTTATAGGTGAATACCAACAGAATGATAGCATTCACCATAAACATCCAGAAAGTAAATGCACCTCCCATGTTTTGCAACAAAATGGGCGTCAGCTGGGTGATTAAAACCACGCCTGTCCAGAGGACAACGGTGCAGAACGACATGGCCACCCCGCGGATTTTGGTAGGAAATATTTCTGAAATGATCACCCAAGGAATCGGTCCCAAGGAGGTGGCAAAGCAGGCTATGAAACCTAGGATAAAAATCAAGAGCCAGGGCCCTTCGGAAAAATTAAAATGGAAACAAATGCCCACAGCCAAGAGACAGATAACCATTCCGCTGACTCCCCAAAGAAGCAGCGTCCTTCTTCCTGCCTTATCAATTAACCACAAGGCCACAAAAGTGAATACGGTATTTACTAAGCCAATAAATATGGTTTGCGTGAATGCCGAATCTGTCGCAAATCCAATACTTTTGAATATTTCCGGTGCATAATAAATGATCGCATTGATACCGGTTATTTGAGAAAACAAGGACAAAATCACGCCAACGATCAACGCGACTCTTAAACCCGGTTTAAACAATTCGCGGATGGTGCCTGATTCCATGTTCAAAGCCAGTTTAATTTCTGCCAAAACTTGAGTGGCACCGGCAGCACCATTCACTTTTTCCAAAATGGAAAAAGCTTCCTTTTCCCGCTTGTTTTTAACCAGCCAGCGGGGACTTTCCGGGACCAGAAACAAAAGCACTAGAAATATCATTGCAGGTATGGTTTCAGAACCCAACATATACCTCCACCCGTACTCCACGTTCCAACTTTCGGTATTTTGGGTGGCAATTTTCATGTTGATGAAGTAAATCAGGTTAATGCCCACCACAATAGCCAGTTGATAAAGGCTCACCAAGGTGCCCCTAATTTGCGAAGGTGCAATCTCCGAAATATAAAGCGGGGACAACATGGAGGCAGCCCCGACTCCCAGACCTCCTATAAATCTGGCGAGAATGAATTGGGTCAGGGTATTGGGAATGGCCGAGCCAATGGAAGAAATTGCAAATAATACCGCTGTTACAATAAGGACTTTTTTTCTTCCGAACCTATCGCTGAAATAGCCGGCAAACATCGCCCCGGCGATACAACCCCAAATGGCGCTGCTGGCGGACCATCCCACCATTGCGGGGGATAAATCAAATTTTACCTGTAGATAACCTATGGCACCTGCTATGACTGCCGTATCATAACCAAACAACAACCCGCCAAGCGCCGCTACTACAGAAACTTTGACTACAAAAAAAATGGTGCCCTCTTTAGGGTCATTTCTCGTCGAAATAGAAGATGGATTCATGGTGCAATTTCAAATTGTAAGTATAAGATTCCCCCTGAAGAGATTCCAAGGGGAATCCAAAAACATCGTGAAAGCCCTAAGTTATCTAGGCGTAGCAACGTAAGTAAAGATGAAGGTTTCTTCAGTACTTTCACCAAAGTCGGATAGATCCATGGTTTGTTCCATTTCCATCTTTTCTGTGGTTAGACCGACAATTTTGTAGGTATCTACCACTATTGTCTCGGGAGCGAATATCCCATAGCCCTCCCTGTTAAAATATTGTACACCGTCCTCTTCGGTGATATACCACTTGTTATATACCGTAAAGCCATCGAAAGCACAATCTCCTTGGGCAGTATCCGGACCAAAGTCAAATACCATACTGCCGTCTTCATTCAACAACATGCTGTTATCCTTTTCGCAATCTTTAATTGCCTCTTCATCTTGATTGACGTGGAATACGGAGGTCAGGAGCCAGCGTCTTCTGGGCAAATTGTCTATAGGGGAGAGCGTAACCACCAGTTGCAGGTCAATTTCCTTCATAGCACCGTTTGAATTGGTGCCTTTGAAATTAAAGCCTACCAGCTGATCTACATCATCCACGCTTGGGGTATAAGCGAAGTCGAAACTCGCTTCATTGCCTGAGACATCCATTGTAGTGGTGCCGTTGGTACCATAGCTTTCATCAATAATATTATTGACAGTTTTGGTAATGACCATATTCGATAAGCCTACCGTAGACTGGATTCTTGCGCTTATATTCACTTCATTTCCCGATTCAACCTGATACCGGTATTCCCCCGGGCTTGATGGTTCTAAATCTTCAGCGGATAATGTGATATTAATGGACTGATCGGGTTGATCCTCCTCTTCAGAACAACCGGAGAAGATCGCTAAGGCGGTTAAAACCGCCGTATACTTAAACATGCGATTGAATAGTTTCATAATTGCTGAATTATCTTGAACTTGATTGATGGATTAATAACCCGCGTTCTGAGGCAAATTGGGATTTACGTTTCGTTCCCGTTGAGGGACCGGGAATTTATTGTATATGGGATTAACCGTGATTCCTTTACTGCTTTCCACTTCCTCTTCCAGTCTTTCCGTCCTGACCAAGTCAAACCACCGATGGCCCTCTGCCACAAATTCCTTTCTTCTTTCTAACAAGATCGCGGCCTCTAATTCCTCCCTATTCGTATAATTGGCTTCTTCCAGCCCGGCGCGGGTTCGTATCATATTGAGATATTGATTCCCATTCCCAAGATTCCCCAAAGCAGCCTGTGCTTCTGCATAAATCAACAGCACCTCGGCATAGCGAATTACAGGAAAATCATTGGAGGAGCCGCCCGCAGTGGGATCCGCCTGGCTGTCCCAATATTTCTGAATATGGGGCCTCTCCAATCTCACCACATCGCCATCATCAGCTACTATTTCCGTCATAAAAGTAACGGCCCTTCTTTGGTCATTCGCGCTGAAAGCATTATAAAGGTCAAGGGTCGGTATCTGCCAGCCATGGGTGTTGGACACCGCCGCTCTTACCCTGCTCAATTCCGCAGGTAATAGGCGTACGTTAAATTGCCCCGCTTCCCAGAATGAAATGGCACCATCCGCATCCCCGAAACCAACCGAGAAAACAGCTTCTTTTCCATTTCTGCTTGACAACTTAAATACCTCGGAAAAATTTTCCCATAATTCATAGGTGCCGGAATTAATGACTTCCAAAGCTTTGGTTGAGGCATTCTCATAGTCCCCCGTCGTCAGATAAACCTTAGCCAACAGGGATTTTGCGGCGCCTTTTGTGGCCCGGCCATTTTCGATACTCCCCTTTTCAGGTAAATTTTCCGCATCCTTAAGGTCCTGGATGATCTGTGCGTAGATATCGTCGGTCCCGCTCGCTTCGGGATATAAAGGACTCTCTTCGCTTAATAATAAAGGGACCTGCCCATACATCCTCACCAGATTAAAATAAAGCAAACCCCGCAAAAACTTTGCTTCATTCACCAATCTGGACCTTAAAGTCTCATCCATCGAGATCAATGGAATTCTGTCTATAGCGATATTTGCCAGGAAAATGGTTTTGTAGTGCATCTCCCAGATTTCCTGCATGTTGGGGTTCTCAGCATTATGGGAGAATGTGGATAATTCATCGTTCCAAAATGTACCCAGTTGGTTGTTGTCCATTTCGTCAGAAGCCAGCCCCACGGTTACCCAAAAGGTACTGTGATATATCCCTGCGGTACTCCCGGTCGAATAAGAGCCTAAATAGGCATAGACGGAATTCACTGCTGCTTCCGCATCCTGTGCATTCAAATAGAAGTTATTTTGGGCCACCCGGTCCTTTGGATCCTCTTCCAGGAATCCCTCACAGGATGCCAAGATCAGGATGGGGACGATATACAGAAGTCCTCTGGAAATAAGGTTGTTCAATAATGCTATCTTTGAGTTTATTGCTTTCATGATCTAAGGCGATTTAAAAACCGAAATTCAATCCCATCAAATAAGTTTTGGCCTGGGGGTAATTGCCGTCATCCACGCCTACGAGGTTGGTGGTAAATCCGTAGGCATTCCCTTCAGGATCGTAACCACTATAGTTTGTCAAGGTCCAAAGATTTGTAGCACTCGCATAAATCCTTAAGTTTGAAATTTTCCACCTACTCAATATTGCCGTAGGTACATTGTACCCAAGGGTGATATTTTTTAATCTTAAATAAGAGGCATCTTCGACAAGTCTAGAGGAAAAGAAATTATCTGTTGAGGTAGCTAACGCTCTCGCGTACCGGTTGCTAGGATTTTCCGGTGTCCATCTGTTCAAACCCGCTTCAGCCAACACATTTTGCTGACCGTTCACATTCTCCAGGTTGAGTAAATTCATGTTTACCATTTCGTTACCCTGGGAGCCTTGCAAAAAGAACGAAAGGGTGACGTTTTTAAAAGACAACTCATTGTTGATCCCAAAAGTAAAATTGGGCTGGGCGCTGCCTATGATGGTCCTATCAAAGTCGTTGATGACGCCATCAGGCACTCCTTCCGGCCCGCTGATGTCCCTGTATTTTCTATCACCGGGTCGGGGTTGTTGCCCCACCATTGTTGGACTTGACGCCGCTTCATCCACAGTTTGGAATATTCCTTCAAAAATATATCCGTAAAACGTCCCAATAGGATGACCTTCACGCAGAATATTCCCTCCTATACCCAGGTTGATGTCCTCGTCACTTGCCAGGTTGGTCACCTCGTTCCGGTTAATGGAAAAATTTAGAGAGGACCTCCAGGAAAGCTCCCCATCCACGTTGATGGAATTAATTCCCAGATCAAAACCCCTGTTTCGTACATTTCCAATGTTCAATAAGGTGCTGCCAAACCCGGAAGTAAAAGGAATCGGGGTGTTGAGCAGTAGATCATGGGTGTTTTTTTGATAAACGTCAGCAGTCAGCTCCAGCCTGTTTTCAAACAAGGAGAGGTCCAGCCCGATATTGGTTTGTTCAGTGGATTCCCATTTCAGATCGCGGTTCGGAAAAGACAAAGGCTCTCTTCCTCTAAAAACAACCGGGCCAGTACCACTGTTAAACACGCCCTCCCCAAATGGGCCTACAAGTGCCAAGGATTGGTAGGGAGCAATGGCCTGGTTACCAGTCCAACCATAACTTAGCCGCAGTTTAAGATCTGAAACAAATGTCAGATTGCTCATAAACGGTTCATCGGAGACCATCCAAGCAAATGCGCCCGAAGGGAAGTAACCGTACTTGTTTCCCTCAGCAAACTTGGAGGAGCCGTCAATCCTTCCGGATAAGGTGAACATATACTTATCCCGCAGCGAATAATTGATCCTGCTTAAGTACGAAAGCATGCTCCATTCCAATTCACCGTTGCCCGGGTTTTGGGGGTTGGTGGCCGCTCCTAAGTTGTGCCAGCCGGTTCTGGGATCAGGGAAACCAAACGCAACCGCCATCAACGATTCGTTACGGAATTGTTGCAGTTCAACGCCTGCGAGAACATTTAAATTACTGCTTTCGCTCAGGGCTTTATCATAGGTGATGGTATTGGTATTTAACAAAGTAAAAGCCTCCAATGTTGAAACAGAAGCTTCTCCTCTACTTCCTTCCGTCCTTTTGAGTCCGTGGGGGCCAAAAGTGTTTGATTTGGTGTTGAGCCCGTCCATTCCGACGCTGCTTCTAATATTCAGTCCCTCGATGACCTTATACTCGGCAGACACGCTGCCCAAAATTCTCGAGGTATTGGTGAGGGCTTCATATTCCAATGCTTCTGCCACGGGGTTGGCTATACCTGCCTTTAATAAGTGTTCATAAGTATAACCCAAAGGCTCGTCTGGATTGTACACGGGAGACATGGGGTTAAACTGCAATGCATTGGTAATTACGCCCGGGACAATGTTGCCGGGTCCTGTCAGTACACCGTTTGATGAAAGCCGGCTATAAGAAAGATTCGTACCCACCGTCAACCTTTCACTCACATCCGACTCCAAATTCACCCGAAATGAATATCTATCGAAGTCAGATCCCACCACTATACCATCCTGTGAAAAATACCCGCCGGAAACAGCATACCTAGTGCTGACATTTCCACCGGATAGAGAAACTTGATAATTGGCGATCGGGGCCACTTGGAAAAGCTCCTCTTGCCAATCAGTCCCTTCCCCGCGCCTGCCGGGGTTCAAATAGACAGGAATTCTTCCGGCATTTGTGTTGGCTTCATTTACCAAGGTAGCAAATTGAGCAGCATTCAATAAATCCAGCTTATTGGCCACTTCCTGTAAACCATAATAAGCTTCGAAATTTACGGAACTCCTACCGGCGCTGCCTTTTTTGGTGGTAATTAAGATGACGCCATTTGCTCCCCTGGATCCGTAGATAGATGTTGCTGAAGCGTCTTTCAGTACTTCTATGGATTCAATATCATTGGGATTGATGGTAGAAAGCGCACCAATCCTAGGGCCTCTTCCGCCTATGGACATTTCATCATTATTGCTGTTGATGAGCATGCCGTCTATTACATACAGTGGCTCGCTGCTGGCATTAATAGAGCTAGTCCCCCTAATCCTAATGTTGGTTTCCCCTCCGGGCGCGCCTGTTGTCTGAACGACCTGAACACCCGCGGCTCTACCTTGTAAGGCTTGATCAAAGGAAGTCACGGGAACAGCTTTTATTTCAGCTGCTTTTACCGAGGAGACTGACCCCGTTAGATCTGATTTCCTTACCGAACCGTAGCCGATTACCACAACTTCATCCAACTGCTCCGTATCCAGTGCCAGTTCAATGTCCAGCGTGGACTGGTTGCCCACAGGATATTCGGCAGTAACATACCCAACAAAGGAGAAAACCAAGGTAGTTTGGGCCTCTACCTGGATAGAATAGTTGCCCTCCATATCCGTGACTGTACCCCTTGCGGTCCTATCCTTGACTACCACATTCACTCCGGGCAAAGTCTCACCGGTGTCCGAATCCCTGACGGTTCCACTCACCCGGTTCTGGGCAATCGCTTCATCTAAAACGAATAAGCAAACAAATACGTAGAGCAAAGCTTTTTTCATAACCTAAACCAAATTGGTATGTACTTACATATGAACAAAGGCAAGCTATGAGAAATAAAGTTAACCGCCAAACCATTTTTTAATTTTTTTTTGCTATTCTATCTGAAAATGAATGTAGATGACTAGATACTACATAGTTTTAACTTTGTTTTAAGTATCTAAAAAATATAATTTTAAATCAAAACAATAACATTCTTAGCGGAACACAGCTTTGGAACCTACGGAAGTGAAGATTGTTTGACTATCTTTGTTCATACATGAATACATAATACCTTGAATGGAATTAAAAATTGATCATAAGAGCCCTATACCTTTGCATATCCAGGTAGAGTCCTTGCTTCGGGAATTGATAGAAGAGCCTGCGTATCAGGAAGGAAAACTCCTGCCTAAAGAAGTGGATTTGGCCAAGATACTTGGCATATCGCGTAATACAGTCCGCCAGGCCACAAATAAACTGGTCCACGAGAATCTTCTGGATAGAAAAAAAGGAGTAGGTACTAAGGTCGCAAAGCAAGCTGTATCTACGAAATTGGACAACTGGCTCAGTTTTTCTAAAGAGATGCACGAAAAGGGCATCGGATTTAAAAGTCACAAAGTAGAAGTAAGCTGGGTGGAGGCCAATGAAGAAGTTGCGACGGCATTGACCATCAAAAAAACGACGAAAGTCCTGAAGCTAGAAAGATTAAGAGGATTTGAAACAGGTCCATTAGTTTATTTTGTGTCCTATTTCCATCCAAGAGTCGGGCTCACCGGAAATGAAAACTTTGGCGGGTATCTCTATGAAATCCTTGAACAGGATTATCATACCATTCCATCCATTTCAAAAGAAGAAATAGCAGCCGTACTTGCCAATAGCACGCTGGCCAAGCTGTTGGATTTAAAAATCGGAGATCCGGTGCTGTTTAGAAAGCGTCTGGTCTGTGATCCTGGGGATCGTCCGATAGAATACAACCTGGGTTATTACAGAGGAGACCAGTTTACCTATACAATTGACATTAAGAGGTGAACTCCTTTTTCACTATTCCACCGGTAACGCTGTCCTTTGTGATAAAATCATATACTTGCTCCCAGAGTTAATTAGCGATCAGAGATGGTAAAAGGGGCGACCGTACCTGAAGTCTGAGCCTGGGGATCCACGGAACCTTTGTTTTTTGCTCTGTCTGGTTTTTTGATCATGGGAGCTGCCTTAGCTTGGTGTTTTGTGGAACTCCGGGATCAAGTTGGGGCTTTATGGGGATTTTTGGCCGCTATGGCCCCGGTGTTTCTATATTTTACGGTATGGTTCGTTTTTGTCCGAAGCAATGCGGAGCAGTACGCCAGCTATGACTGGACCATGTGGATGAACAGGGCTTCGGCTGTTGCTTTAAATGGCCTTTTTTCTCTGGTATTTGATCAATCAATTTCCAGGAGCTTAGAGGCTTCCCGCAGATCACGCTGGTCTACCTGCCAGCAGCGGGGCGCAGAGATGTTCTGCGTCGATCAGCGTCCTCCGCGGGAATATAAAGATCTAGTTTTTGCTTTTTGTAGTGATTTCAATGACTCCGTCTTTGCCTTCTTCGCCGTATCGCTCTATGGCGCTTTTTCCTTTAAACACAGTCATTGCATCGGTATTGTCTGGGTCGAGCTGGCTTAGTTCATTCTTAGTGAGTTTTTCTCCATCTACATAAATTAGAACATTTTCATCGGCGCCTCCCATAGAAGTTACTTTGTTGTTTTTAATACCCATTACCACGGGTTCTTTGTCTTCTTTATGGTTTTCAAGGTTGGCGGAGAGTTGGAGGGAATCGGTGGAAATTCTGACTGATATTTTATTGTCAGGACGGGAGACTTCATGCACCACGGGGTCTTGGCTGGCTTTTTTGGTGGTCACCAGGATTACTCCATGTTTGCCTTCATCGCCATAAAGGTTGGTCGCTCCATCGCCTTTGATTACGTTGATGGATTCTACAGTTTCAGCCTTTACTCCCTCCATCGAATGTTGCTTCTTGCCGTCTACTACATAGAGAGGCTCATTGCTCATTAAGGGATCCTGAAGAGCTGACGGACCAACAACAGCTTTATGAGCATCCTTTTGGAGAGACTGGACGATCACTGCTTCTTTTTCTTCCACCGCGGCAGCTGGTTCCGGTAGATTGGTTTTTATATTCTGTTGGAATTTTTCTTGAATTCCTTCTTGTTCATTGGCCTTGGAAACCCCCAAAATTAAGGATCCCAATATTACTGCAGGAAGGATAAACACATATTTTCCCAAGTGCATTTTTGAAGATTGTTTCTTGTTCATCATGATGATTCGTTTTTTGAGGTTTTTTAAGTTAAAATGGTTGCCCAGATAAGAGGGATGGGATAGGGTGGATATCTGGAGGAGACTGTACTGGTAACTCTTCTTGTCGATCCCTAAGGATAGGACCCTCTGGTCGGTGATGAACTCAATGTTTTCTTGAACCGCCTTGCGGATCAACCAGCAGAAGGGATTGTACCAAAAGAAGATTAAGGCTGCTTCGGCGAGTAGTACATCCAGGCTGTGCAGCTGCCTGACATGTACCTGCTCATGGCTGAATATCTTTTCATATTCATCTTCAGCATACATCGTGGGATTGAAGTAAATATGGGTCATGAAGGAAAAAGGGGATATTTTTTCCCTGCTTTTTCTATAAGCAAACCTGTTCCACCTGGCAGGAACTGACTTAAAATGTATACGTCCCAATCCCATCAGCTTGATCAGCAATAGGAGGAAGAACAGACCAACGCTGAGCCAATAGAAGAGAGAGAAACCTCTATAGGCTGAGGTTGCTTCTTCCGGCATTTGAAGCTGTGGCCAATCAATTATCGTCGGCAACAGTGGCGACGATAAGTCCGGGCTGGAAACAAACCACTGGTTGAACGGAGTAATTGGATAAACTGCGGAGAACACCAACGCGAAGATCAGGTAAAACCTGTTGATTCCGTAAAAGGTTAGCTTTCTCAGCAAGAAGTGATAACCCAGATAGGACAGCGCCAAAGCGACATTGGCTTTAATCAGGTAAAGGAGCAGGTCTGACATGGGGTTATGATTTGGATTTCTCAATCATTTCCAGAATTTCTTTTAGTTCCTCGGGCGAAATTTTTTCGTCCTGGGCAAAGAAGGTGATCAGGTCTTTGTAGGAATTCTTAAAGTAGTCGCTGACAAAATTCCCCATAAAGGCTTTCTTATATTCATCCTCTTCGATGAGTGGCTCATAGCGGTAGGAGTTGCCCATCTTGATTGCCTGGAGATACTGTTTTTTTTCCAAGTTTTTAAGCGTGGAGGCCAGGGTGGTATAGGGCACTTTGGGCTCGGGGAGAAGTTCGAGGATGTCTTTTACAAATCCTCCCTTGTTTTGCCATATCAGTTGCATGGCCTCTTCTTCTTGTTGGGTAAGTTTTTGCATAGA
>Ga0079224_100007012_pt1 | contig 15034 bp, 13 predicted proteins | sample Stecom2015_FD_80414 | JGI IMG/M metagenome (GOLD analysis project Ga0079224, IMG submission 80414) | Agricultural soil microbial communities from Utah to study Nitrogen management - Steer compost 2015 | ecosystem: Environmental > Terrestrial > Soil > Agricultural land | place: USA: Utah...
GAAGCCGATCCGCGCCTACACCGGCCGTTTCTTCCCCGGCCCCCTCGGCAGCGACCCGCCCCCGCCCGACACCGGGATGGGCTTCTACCTCGTCGACTCGATCGCCGACTTCGTCGCGTCCGGCCACCTCGTCGAGATCACCCCCGGCCGGGCCGGACACTAGACTCGCGGAACGAGGAGGGAGACCCATGACCGACGCTCCGGGCCGCGGGCCGATGCCGTACGACCCGCAGCGCTACGACGAGCTCGTCAAGGGCGTCGCGACGCTTCTGGCGCGGGCCGCTCCGGCCGGCTGGAAGCGCATCGACATGAGGGCCCTCATGACCGTCGGCGTGTCCGACGTCGCGCTCACCGTCGTCCTGCAGGACGGCACGTCACCCCAGATGGAGCTGCCGCGCGACATCATCGGCATGCTCGGGGAGCTGCGCTCGAGGATGTACCGGCCCGGTGAGGGCACCTGGCTGAGCATGCGCCTCATGATGGACCCGCCGGGCGCCTACTACACCAGCTTCAACAACACACACGACCCGCTCTGGGAGCCCGACATCACGGCCGCCGACTGGGCCGCGGACCTGGCCGCGTTCCCCCGCGACGACGAGCACGTCCCCGGCTGGCTGCGTGACAGGCTGCAGGAGGCACGGTGAGCGAGCAGCTGACCCCCGCCGAACAGAACGAGCTGCTCGAGGAGATCACGCTCGTGCTCGTCCACACCCTCCCCGCCGCGTACGAGGAGTGCGTGGTCGTCCACCGGGCGCTCGGCTCCCACAGCGAGACCCTGGGGCAGGTCCGCAAGGTCTCCGGCCCGGGCTTCCCCAGCCTGTGGACGCCGCCGCCCGCCGTCGGCGAGCTGTTCGACCGGCTCCGCTCCGGCATGTACGCGGAGGGGCTCGGCACCTGGTTCTCCGCCAAGTTCCGGCTGACGTACCCGTTCACGTACAGCGTCGAGTACGACCGGGACAACGAGCCCCGCTGGGCCGAGCCGCCGCCGGAGGCCGCCTACGCCGAGGAGCTCGAGCTCTACCCGCGCGCACCCGAGGACGTCCCGGACTGGCTGCGGGCGAAGCAGCCGTCCGGCGGCGCCTAGGCGGCCGGGGGCGGGCACGGTGACCGGGTCGCCCCGTCCGGAGTTCGAGGCTTCGGACCAGCAGCTCGACGGGTCCTACCGGCCGCCGGCGGGGACACCCGCGGAAGCGTCGGGCCCCGCCGAACCGGTCGGACATGCCGAGCCGATCGGACACACTGAACCGGCGGCGGGCTCTCGGTGGCCGGGCTCCCTGCGCCGACCGCGGATCCTGGCCGCCGCCGCGGTCGTTGTCGCCGCCGCGTGCGGCGCCGCCTGGGCGCTGGGCGGCGACGAGCAGTCCGGCCCCGCGCGTCTCACCACGCTGCCGGAGCCGTGCCTGCTCGTCCCGGGGACGACGCTGGAACGGCACGTCCCGGACTCCGGCCCGCCCGTCGCCGGCGAGTCGGACGCCTCGGAGACCGAGCGGTACGCGTCCTGCGAGTGGGCGGAACCCCTGCCGGGAGCGGCGGGCGACGAGACCGCCGCCCACCAGTTGACCGTCGCGGTGAGACTCCATCTGGACGGGGTCGCACCGGCCAAGTCCGAGTACGAGGGGGCCTGGACGGGCGCTAGGCACCTGTCCGGCACGTCCAGGAGCGCGAGCGGATCGCTGCACGCCGAGGCTCCCGCCCTCGTGGACATCGGAGACGAGGCGTTCACCTCCTACACCACGCTCACCGGTCCGCTGGGGCGGTCGGGCACCGCGACGACGACCGTCCGCCTGCGCAACGCCGTCATCACGGTGCGGTTCCGGGAGACGATCACGCCGCCGGGCAAGGACGCCTCCCCCAAGGGCGGCGCGTCGCGGGCCCCGGACGAGGACGCGGCACGGGCGGGCGCGGAAGAGGCCGCCGAGGGCGTCGCGGACGCCCTCGCGAACTGCAAGGACTGCCTCAGCGACTGAGTCCCCGCGCGGAAGCTACGCGCCGGTCAGTGGCCGGGCGGCGGGTTCTGCGGCCCCGCGGGCGGCTGTCCTCCGGGCTGGGGGCCGGTCTGGTAGGGCGACTGCTGGGGCGCCCCGAAGCCCTGCGGCGGAGACGCCATCGGGCCCGCCGCCCCACCGGACGGCGCCGCCGCCGGTCCGCGTCGCCGCAGGAGCAGGAACGCACCGCCGCCCAAGAGGAGCAGTACCACCACCGCACCGCCGACGAGCAGCACCGGGAAACCGCCGGAATGCTCTTCCTCCGCCGCGGCGGGCTTCGTCGAACCGGCCCCGTCCTGGCTCCCGGCGACCTTGTCGAGCCGCGCGTACACCGGGTTGGGCGCCGTCTCCGGGACGTCCTGCTTCAGGGCGCGCGGGATGCTGATGACGCCGTATCCCAGCATGTCGTCCTTGCCGGGCGGACCGAAGTCCTTGGCGGTGGCGATGAGGCGCTGCACGACCTGCCGGGCCGGCATCTCCGGGTAACGGCTGCGCAGCAGCGCGACCGCCCCGGCCGTCAACGCGGACGCCTGGCTCGTCCCGGCCCCGGACGTGGCCACCCGGCCGTTCTTGTCGATGTAGCCGACGCCCTGCCCCGGCGCCCCGACGGTGACGTAGCTCTGCCGCTGGGTCGACTTCCACGGCTCGCCGTCACGTGCGAGCGCCCCGACGGCGACGACGCCGGGGCACGATGCCGGGTAGGAGGGCTTGTTGTCGTAGTTGCCGGAGTTACCGGCCGCGGCCACGATCACGACGTCCTTGCTCGCCGCGTACTTGATCGCGTCGAGCAGTTCCGGCGGGCACTGGTTCGGATAGATGTCGGCGGCCGTGCTGATCTGCGAGATGTTGATCACCTTGGCGCCGCGGTCGGCGGCGAAGCGGACCGCCTTGCCCGTGTTGCGGCCGCTCAGGGAGGGCGAGGCGATCGGAAGAATCTTGGCCTCCGGGGCGACCCCCACGAAGCCCGTCTTGGTGCCCCGCGAGGCGATCAGGCTCGCCATGGCGGTGCCGTGGCCGCCCTGGCGGGTGTCGTAGTCCTCCCGGCCGTCACCGCCCTGGCCCGTCATGTCGCCGCCGGGAACCACCGCGGGCTTCAGATCGGGCAGCTTGGCGTTGACCCCGGTGTCGATGACGGCGACCGTCACACCTTTTCCTTTGGTGACGGGCCACACTTCCTTCTGGATGCTCCAGGCGTCGAACCACCACTGGTGGGGGGCGGGAGCAGGTGCGGCGCTCGCGGGAGCGACCGGGACCATGGCCAGCCCGATCGCCACCGTCGATGCCGCCGTCCGAAGCAGCCACCGCATCCGTCGCACACTCCCTGGTCTAGTCCGTCGCGACCCGGTCCGCCGCGACCCGGTTCATCGCGCCACGGTCGGTCGCGCGGGCCCGGGGAGGGCGGAGGCTCCGGCCTCCCCGGGCCCGCGCGTCCACCATGGTTCAGCCGATCACGGGAGGCGCGGTGTCGTCGTCGCCACCCCAGACGTCCTCGTCCTCGGACAGCCAGGTCTCGCGTTCGCGCTCCTCGCCGCCCTTGCCGCCCTGGCCGGGGGCCATGCCCATCGGCATTCCGCCCATCGGCATTCCGCCGCGCATGCCGGCGCCGCGGCCCGCCGCGCCCATCGCGCCGCCGCCGGGGCCGAAGCCGCCCGCGCCGGCACCGGCTCCCGAGCCGGGCCCGCCGAACCCGCCGGGGTCGGCGCCGAAGCCGCCCCCGGCGCCGCCGGGGAGGCCGCCGCCCAGACCACCGCCGCCGGCACCGCCGCCGGGGAAGCTCGACAGGTCGGAGCTGGGTGCGCCGCTGAGCGAACCGCCACCGCCGCCGCCGGGGAAGCCGCCGCCGTCGGCGCCGAACCCGCCGCCGGCGCCGCCGCCGCTGCCCGGCGTCCAGGGACCGGCGTTCTCCAGGCTGCCGGATCCGGGCCCGCCGCCCGGCTGCCACGGGCCCGCACCGTCGTGCGGGGTGGGGCTGAAGGGGGAGGCGCCGTCAGAGGAGGGGAAGCCTCCTCCGCCGCCGGCACCGCCGAACTTGGGCGCGCCGCCGCCCCCGCCGGGGAAGCGGCCGCCTCCGCCGCCTCCACCGCCCCCGCCGCCGCCTCCACCGCCGTCGTCACCGAAGCCGCCCGTGGGGAGGTCCTTCTCGATGTTGAGCGGGTGGGCTTCGAAGGCCTCTTTCATGCGGCCGATGAATCTGTTCATCAGCTCGCGGGCGTTCTCGTCATCCCCGCTGGTGTGGATGAACCCGTCGGTCATGGTGTCGCCTTGGGTCTTGTACCAGTCGAGGATGCTGTGCTTGTACCAGGAGTAGAGCGTCGCGTTGTTGTGGCTGTCGTCGGAGAGCTTGGCGGAGGTGTTGTACACCTGCTCCAGCTGGTCCAGAGCCTTCTGCGCGGACTCGCCCTTCCAGTGCTTGACGATCTTGTTGGCGAAGTTGTTGCGCAGCTCGTCGGTGAGTTCGGCCAGGGCGTCGGCGGCGTCCTTGTAGGCGGTCGAGGCGTCGCCGACCTTTTCCGGCTTCAGGGCCTTCAGCTTGTTCTTGACGTCCTCATGGCTCATGCCATCGGCGTTGTGCGACCCGAAGCTCATCCCGTCCCTGATCGGGTACAGCTCGGCGTTCTTGCCCATTCGACCCTCCTTACGGGCTCGTGATCAGCTGAGGTCCGGGACGGGGCCGGCGCTGGGGTCGACGCCGCCCACGGTCGACTGGGTCTTGCTGTGGGCGTTCTCGTACTGGTCCGCCGTGGCCCTGAGCCTCTCGATCACGCCGTTGTAGGCGGTCTGAATGGCCCCGATGTACTCCTGGAAGCCGGCCTTGCTCGCGTTCACCACGCCGACGAACTCCTCGGAGCCCTGGATGTTGCCGAGGTCGGCCTGCGACACCGAGATGGTGGCGACCTTGTCGAGCTTGCGCTTCCAGATCTGCATCTTGTACTGCATGGAGCTGGCGAGCGCCCGGAGCTCGTCCGGATCGACCTCGTAGCCCTCCTCGGCCTTCGCGGTCCACTTGCCGCGCTCGGGCTCCGTGCCGCGCGGAAGAGCGTTCTTCGGGTCGTCCCACTTGCCCGCGTCGGCGCCGGCGCTGTACTTGAAGAACAGCTCCCGCTGCTGCCACTCCGGGAGGTTGTTGAACTCCTCCCGGGTCGGGCTCTCCACAACCTGGTCGGGGGTCTTGTAGTTGCCGTGCCACTGACCCTCGAAGGTGTGGTTGATGCTCGCAAGCTCTTCGTCGCTCAGTCTGTAGTCACTCACCGCTCACCCTCCCGGTGAACCCGTCTGTGCCCCCGTCACGGCCGCGTCGTGCGCGTCCGCGGCGGGCGCGCACGACGCGGCCGGAGCGTGCGGGACGCGCGTCAGCCGGCCCAGATGTTCTGGTTGGCGCGCTCCGCCCCGCTGTAGTTGCTGTGCGCCTCGCCGATGGTGACCCCCAGCTGGTTGAGAACCTGGCCGATACGGGCCGCGGCGGCGTCCCACTGGCGCTTGGCCTCCCAGTAGGCGGCCTGCGCGCCGCCCTCCCAGGCGCTGAGGTTGTTCTCGAGGTTCTTCTCGAGGTCGTCGAGTTCGTCGACCAGGGCGCGGTAGGCCAGCGTGAAGTCGGCCTGCGCCTGCTGCATCGCGCTGAAATTGGCCTTTGTGTAGCTGTCGCTCACGGTGGGAGTCCTTCGTTCGGAGGGTTGGCGGGTGGACGGGGCCCGATCAGGTGGTGCCGTTGAGCAGCTGGTTGATCTTGTTGACCGCGTCCTGCTGCTCCTGCTCCGTGCTCTCGTACGTGATCTTGGTCTGCACGAGCTTCTCGTGCATGCCCTCGAGGGCGGTCCTGACCTTGGTCATCTCCGTCTGGAACTCGGTGAAGACCCGGTCGAACGAAACCGCGGCGTTGCCGGCCCATCCGGACATCAGCTGGCTCTTGTGGCCGTCGAGCTTGGTCTGCAGGCCCTTCACGATGCCCGCGGAGTCCTCGATCCGCGTCGCGGCCTGCTGCATGGCTGCTCTGTCGACTGCGGACTGGTCACCCACAGTGTCACCTCCGTTGCGGTTCTGAGTCGCACACCTCAGGAGACGGGGAGCCATCCGCCGTACACCGACGGGCCCGGGAGCCCTCCTGACGGCACGAGATCTCAGCGATCATAGGTCTTCGGCGCCGTCTAAGTCGACGCGGTTGATCACCTTCCGGTTCATGTGATCCATGTCACGTTTATCATCCTCTGGACGTGGAAACCGGCCTGCGCGCGAGCGCCGGATCGAGCGCGGGTCCCTGCGGGATCAGATGGACGACGCTGGACGGGACGGGCGCCGCCTTGCCCGCGTCGTACCCGAGCTTCTTGGCGACCTCCGGCGACGGCAGCGCGAACCGGACGCCCTGGTCGTTCACCAGCGACAGCGAGCCCGAGCCCCCGTCCCCGACGGTGCTGGTGTCGCCGCCCGCGGGCACGAGGCTCATCAGCGCCGCGCCGCCCGGGGGCAGCACCATCTGGTCGATCGTCCCGGACGCCCCGGCGGTGCCGGACCCCAGCGCGCCGGCGGACGGCGCCGGCAGCGAACCGCCGACCGTCAGCCGCGCCGTCGACGACCCGACCGGGAAGACCGCGCACAGCGGCGTCGAGGTGTCCCAGTCGACGAACTTCGGTAGCGCCGGGGGCAGACTGTTGTCGAGCAGCCGCGTCGCCGACGCCCGCTGCTGCGCCGAGGGAACGTCGGTCGGCAGCGGCCGGACCTGCTCGCCCGGGTAGGCCTTGGCCGTCTCGACGTCGCGCAGCAGCAGCTGCGCCTGGGTCTCGTTGATCTGCGAGAGCCCGTCGGGGAGCATCACGTACCACAGCGCCTGCCCGCCGGCTCCGGTGTCCGCCTTGAACACCTGGCCGACGCGGGCCTCGCCGTCGCGGGGGCCGGGCACCTTCTCGCCGCGGCGGGGCACCTGCGGGGAGCCGAAGTTCCCCGCGGCGGGGATCGCGTTCAGCCACGTCGCCGGCACCTCGACGGCGGCGGGCCCGCCGGTCAGCGCCGTCACCTGGTTCGCCGGAACGGTCAGCTGCATGCGGTGGTCCTTCCACACCACCCAGGACGTGCCGCCGCTCCGCACGACGACGGCCTCGCCGCCGCCCAGCCGCCGCCCGCCGACCTCGCGGCCCGCGGCGAGCGCGGTGACCTGCCGCTTCAGGCCCGTCGGCCCGGCCGCCTCGCGGGTGCACACCGACCAGGGGCCGCGGACGAGCTGGTCGTCGTCGGGAAGCGAGTCCGGCGCGCCCGGGATGCCGATCATCGCGCCGCGCTCGAACTTCGCCAGCGACTTGCGCGACACGCTGCGCCGCTCGGGGGCGCTGTCGGAGTCGAGGGCCAGCAGCGCGGACGCGTAGTTCGCGACCGGGAACATCTTCCGGGTGCCGGCGTCGTAGATGTACTTGGTCCCGGTCTCCTTCTCGATGATCAGCTTTCCGGGCTCGTCCAGCCCCTTCGCGCCGCCCGGCGACAGCAGGCCCCAGATCCCGAACACCGCGACGATGAGGAGGCCGACCATCACGCCGGCGAACGCGCCCACCGACAGCCGCCGCATCGGCGACTCGGCGACGTCGGGCTCGCCCTGCAGCAGGGCGAGCCCCACCCGCTGGATCATCAGGCGGTGCGCCTGGTAGAGATCCCGCCTGCTCTGCATCGTCCCTCACCCGGCCAGCCCGCGGACGCGGGCGTAGACGTCGAGCACCGCCAGCGCGAGCGGGATCAGCGAGATCATCACGATCATGTCGAGGATGTCGCCCCACCGTCCCCAGACCGGGGTGGGCCGGTGGCCGGGCAGCCACAGCGTCACGGCGACGACGACGGCCGCGAGCACCAGCAGCGGCACCAGCGCGGCGGCGAGGGCGACGACCTGGCTGCCGTGCACCGCCATCCCGATCGCGGTCAGCACCAGGCCGAACAGCCCGACCACCAGCATCCAGGAGCGCTGCGCGACGCCGCGGAAGATGCGGGCGCGCAGCAGCAGCGACACCGACATCACGGCGGTCATCGTGGGACCGGCCCAGCCGCCGGCGCCGAGCAGGAACAGCATCGCCCCGGCCGCGACGAGCGCGATCGCCGCGATCAGCCCGGTGGAGAACCGGTCGGCGGCGGCGGTCCGGGTGAGCACCTCCCGGCCGTCCACCGTCTCGGTGTCGCGGCGGAGGTCCTCGGCGCTGGTCGGCACGGGCGGCAGCGGCATCCGCGCCAGCTTGAACGACAGCGACGGGACGGCCGCGAAGAACATCATCGTCACGACCGCGGAGACGGCCGCGATGCCCGCGGCGGGCAGGTCGCCGAACGCGAACCCGACCCCGGACCCGATCGTGCCGACCAGCGCGGCGAAGAAGACGCCGAGGAAGACCGGCAGCCCGTCCGCGACGGCGAACGCCGCGATGATCGCGGCGAGCGCGGTCAGCCCGAACCCGGCGAGCAGGTGCGGCGCGCCGAGGTCCAGCAGCTCGAGGTCGTCGCGGGCGGGCGCCGCCAGCCCGGCGAGGAACGCGTACGGCAGCGCCGCGTACCCGAGGACCACGCCCGCGCCGGAGTCGGCGATCGCCCGGGACAGCACCGTCGCCACCACGAGGACGAGCAGGGCGATGACGCCGGCGGCGACGGCGGGCACGAGCCACGGCGGGCCGGACAGCGCGATCACGACCGCGCCGACGAACAGCGCGGCGCCGCCCGCGCCGAGGCCGAACGAGCGCGTCGTGGTGGGGCGCCAGCGGTCGCGGCGCTCCCTGATCCCCGACGCGATGACGTCGGCGACGTCGTCGAAGGACATCTCCGGCAGCTGCGCCATCCGGGGCCGGAAGTACAGGATCTCGCCGTCGCGCACGCCCAGCGCGCTCATCGTCTGCGCGGGGTCGAACGGCTCGGAGTCCAGCCGCTGCAGCACCCAGCCGGAGTGGGCGAGCCCCTCGTCCGCCAGTTCCTCCCCCGCCGCCCGCAGGAGGGTCGGCAGCATGTGCGCCAGAGGCACGTCCGCGGGGAGGCTCACGTCGATCCGTCGTCTCGGGGCGACCACGGTGACCCTGCAGAGTTCGGTTGTGGCGGGCGAATTCACGGGAGCTCCCGGCCTCCATGTGAGATCGGCGATGGATCCGATCGGCGCGCGACTTAGGATGTGACGCCGGGCTACGTTAAAGCAACCTCAAGCTTCGACAAGAAGAGCACCGACAAGTATCCCGCGGGCCGGCCGACCCCCCGACGACGAAACGGCCGCCCGGGGCCAGCTCCCGGAGGGACCGCCGAGGTGAGCACGATCCTCGTCAGGCGCAAGGAGCGCCGCAAACCGCCACCGGCCCCCAAGGGGGAACTGCTCCTCGAGTCACCGCCGGAGATTCCGGAGACGCAGAGCGGCGGCCTCCAGAACGTGCTCATGTACATGCCCATGGCCGTGATGCCGATGATGATGGGCCTGATGCTGCTCGGCGGCGGCACCCGCAGCCCCATCATGATGATCGGCAGCGGCGGCATGGCGCTGGCGATGGGCGCCATGATGCTCGGTCAGCTCGGCCGCGGCTCCGGGGAGCGCAAGTTCAAGCTGAACGGGGCGCGGCGGGACTACTTCCGCTACCTCAGCCAGGCGCGCCGCAAGGTGCGCCGCGCGGCCGAGCAGCAGCGCGAGTCGCTGGAGTGGAACAGCCCCGCGCCCGACTCGCTGTGGTCGCTGGTGATGAGCGCGCGGATCTGGGAGCGCCGCCCGTCCGACTCCGATTTCGGGAACGTGCGGATCGGCGCCGGGCCGCAGAAGCTCGCCGTCCAGCTGATCCCGCCGGAGACCCGCCCGGTCGAGGACCTGGGGCCGATGACGGCGGGCGCGCTGCGCCGCTTCGTGCGCGCGCACTCGACGGTGCCCAACCTTCCGGTGGCGGTGTCGCTGCCGTCGTTCGCGCGGATCCTGCCGATGGGCGACCTCGAGGCGGCGCGCTCCATGGTGCGGGCCATGCTGGCGCAGCTCACCGCGTTCCACTCCCCCGACGACATGCGGGTCAGCGTGTGCGCGTCGCCCGAGGCGATGCCCCACTGGGACTTCGTCAAGTGGCTGCCGCACGCGATGCACCCCACGATGTCGGACGCGGCGGGCCCCGTCCGGCTGATGACCAACAACCTGTCCGACCTCGAGCGGATGCTCGGCAGCGAGCTGAAGGACCGCGCGCGGTTCACCCCCGGCCTCCAGCAGAGCGACCTGCCGTACCACGTCGTGATCATGGACGGCGGGACCGTCACGCCCGACTCGCAGATCGGCTCGGACGGCATCGAGGGCGTCTGCGTCATCGACCTCACCGGCCACGTCGCGCCGACCCCCGACAGCACGATGCTGCGGCTGCGGGTCGCGCCCGACAGGATGGCGATGCTGCGCCGCGACCGCACCGGCAAGGACGTCCCGAGCTCCCTCGGCCGCCCCGACCAGTTCAGCTACGTCCAGGCCGACGGGCTCGCGCGGCAGCTCGCGCCGCTGCGGGCCAGCACCGCCACGGGCCCGGAGATGGACGCCCTGTCCGCCGCCACGACGCTGACGACGCTGCTCGGCGTCCCCGACCCGACCCGGATCGACGTCCGGCAGGCGTGGCAGCCGCGCGCGCCGCGGAACCGGCTGCGGGTCCCGATCGGGCTGGACTCCGAGGGCCGCCCGATCGAGCTCGACATCAAGGAGGCCGCGCAGGGCGGCTACGGCCCCCACGGCCTGTGCATCGGCGCGACCGGATCCGGCAAGTCGGAGCTGCTGCGCACCCTCGTGCTCGGCCTGGCGATGACCCACTCGTCGGAGGTGCTGAACTTCGTCCTCGTCGACTTCAAGGGCGGTGCGACCTTCCTCGGCATGGAGGGCCTCCAGCACGTGTCGGCGATCATCACGAACCTGGAGGACGAGCTCCCGCTCGTCGACCGCATGTACGACGCGCTGCACGGCGAGATGGTGCGGCGGCAGGAGTGGCTGCGCGCCGCCGGCAACTACGCCTCGCTGCGCGACTACGAGAAGGCCCGCGAGCAGGGCGCCCCGCTCAAGCCGATGCCGACGCTGTTCGTCGTGCTGGACGAGTTCTCCGAGCTGCTGTCCGCCAAGCCCGACTTCGCCGAGCTGTTCGTGATGATCGGGCGGCTCGGGCGCTCGCTCGGCGTGCACCTGCTGCTGGCGTCGCAGCGGCTGGAGGAGGGCAAGCTCCGCGGCCTGGACACCCACCTGTCCTACCGGATCGGCCTGCGGACGTTCTCGGCGGCGGAGTCGCGCGTCGTGCTCGGCGTCCCCGACGCCTACGAGCTGCCGCAGGCGCCCGGCAACGGCTACCTGAAGATCGGGACCGACACGATGACGCGGTTCCGCGCCGCGTACGTGTCCGGCGTGTACCGGCCGGAGGAGGACGTGGCGCAGCAGTCGCGGCAGGGTCCGCGGCAGCTCGCGCAGATCGTGCCGTTCACCCCCGCCTACGTGCGGCCGCACGTCCAGCAGCCCCCGCAGCAGGAGCAGCGTCCCGCCGAGCGGGACGACCAGGGGCCGCAGCTCAGCCTGTTCGACCTCGTCGTCCGGCAGCTCGCCGGGCACGGCCCGCCGCCGCACCAGATCTGGCTGCCGCCGCTGGAGGAGCCCGCCAGCCTCGACCAGGTGCTGCCGAACCTCCAGCAGACGCCCGAGCACGGCTTCACCACGGCCGGCTGGGACGGCCGGGGCAGGCTGCACGCCTTCGCCGGGATCGTGGACAGGCCGTTCGACCAGCGCCGCGACCCGATGTGGCTGGACCTGTCCGGCGCCGCCGGGCACGTCGGCGTCGCCGGCAACCCGCAGTCGGGCAAGTCGACGGTGCTGCGGACGCTCATCACCTCGCTGGCGCTCATGCACACGCCGCAGGAGGTGCAGTTCTACTGCCTCGACTTCGGCGGCGGCGCGCTCGCGCCGCTGGCGGACCTCCCGCACGTCGGCGGCGTCGCCAGCCGCCTGGACCCCGACCGCGTGCGCCGCACGGTCGCCGAGGTGTCGGGGCTGCTGGAGTCGCGGGAGCGGTTCTTCACCGAGCGCGGCATCGACTCGATCACCACCTACCGGCGGATGCGCGCCGAGGGCCAGATCGCCGGGGACGGCTTCGGCGACGTGTTCCTCGTCGTGGACAACTGGCTGACCGTCCGGCAGGAGTTCGAGGCGATCGAGGCGACGATCACCGATCTGGCCGCCCGCGGCCTCGGCTACGGCATCCACGTGATCGCCGCGACGAACAAGTGGTCGGAGTTCCGGCTGACGATCCGCGACCTGTTCGGGACGAAGCTGGAACTGAAGCTCGGCGACCCGTACGAGTCGGAGATGGACCGCAAGCTCGCCGCGAACGTCCCCGAGGGGCGGCCGGGCCGCGGCATCACCCGGGAGGGGCTGCACTTCCTCGGCGCGCTGCCCCGCATCGACGGCCGGCAGTCCGCCGACGACCTCGCCGACGGGGTCCGCGGCCTGGTGGAGGCGGTCAAGGAGGGCTGGCGGGGCCGGCCGCCCGCGCCGCCCGTCCGGATGCTGCCGGATCTGCTGCCGCACCAGCAGCTGCCCGCCGTCGCCGAGACCGGCAAGCGCATCCCGATCGGCATCGACGAGAACACCCTGTCGCCGGTCCTGCTGGACTTCGACAACGACCCGCACTTCGTCGTCCTCGGCGACAACGAGTGCGGCAAGTCGAACCTGCTGCGGCTCATCGTCGAGTCGGTCAAGGCGCGGTACACGATCGACGAGGCGCGGTCATCATGCTCGACTACCGCCGCGCCCTGCTGGACTCGGCGGAGAGCGAGCACGTCATCGGGTTCGCCGCGTCGTCCACGGCGGCGGCCGGGCTGATGAAGGACACCCACGGCGCCCTGGTGAACCGGCTGCCCCCGTCCGACCTGACCCCCGACCAGCTGCGCAACCGGTCGTGGTGGAGCGGCGCGGAGCTGTTCCTCGTGGTGGACGACTACGACCTGGTCGCCACCCCGTCCGGGAACCCGCTCGCGCAGCTCGCCGAGCTGCTGCCGCAGGCCCGCGACATCGGCATGCACCTGATCCTCGCCCGCACGATGGGCGGTGCGGGACGCGCCATGTTCGACCCGGTCCTGCAGCGGCTCAAGGACATGGCCAGCCCGGCGCTGATCATGTCCGGCAACAAGGACGAGGGCAACCTGTTCGACGTCCGGCCGAGCCCGCTGCCCACCGGCCGCGGCACCCACGTCGACCGCCGCACCGGCAAGCGCCTCATCCAGACGGCCTTCTACGAGCAGTGACCGCTCTCCACGAGCGGTGACCCCGGCGGGCGGAGCGCCCTTGGAAGGCTCTCCGCCCCGGGGTCGCCCTTCGCCGGGCTCAGTCGACGGGCCCGGTCGACGGGCTCAGTAGACGGGCTCAGTCGCGGTCGTCCGCGGTGACGACCGTGCGGCCCGGCTTCCAGCCGCGCCTGCGGCCGAGGGGGATGACCGCCCCGCCGAACGCGACGAGCCCGGCGGCCGCCAGGGCGCCGCCGGCGATGGCGAGGCCCACGGTGCGGGACCGGTGGTCGACCGGTTCGGGCTTCGCGATCGGGACGGCGCCGCTCATCGGCCGCTCCTCCACCTGGCCCGGCTCGGCGTCCGGGTCGATCAGCGCCGACACCGCCTGCAGCGGGCTGATCATGCCGTGGCCGCTGCCCTGCCCGTTGCCGCCCTCCGCGGTGATCAGGATGCGGTTGATGACCTGCTGGTAGGTCAGCTTGGGGTGCCGTGCCCGGACCAGCGCCGCGACCCCCGCGGCGTAGGGGGCGCCGAAGCTGGTGCCCTGCAGCCCGCCCACGTAGCCGTCGCCGAGCGTCGAGATGACGTTCTGCCCGGGCGCCGACACGTCGACCCGTGTCTTGAGGTTGGAGAAGTTCGCGATCGTCCCGGCCTCGTCCACCGCGGCCACCGACAGGACGCCCCGGTAGCTCGCCGGGTAGGACGCGCTCTCCTTGCCGCGCTGGTCCTGCGCGACGTTGCCGGCGGACGCGACGATGAGGGCGTCCTTCTGCTGCGCCTTGCGGACGGCCGCGCGCAGCGCCGGGGTGTCCGGGGCGTCCGCCGAGACGTTGATCACGTCGGCGCCCTGGTCGGCGGCCCACGCGATGGCCCTGGGGAGCAGCGTGTTGTCGTTGGTGCTCTGCCCGCTGGACCACTTGGCGTTCAGCAGCGTGACCTGCGGCGCGACGCCCACGAACGGCACGTCCCGGTCGCGCATGTCGCTCGCGGCGATGATGCCGGCGACCTGCGTGCCGTGCCCGATGCAGTCGTCGGCCGTGGTCCGCGTGGCGTCGAAGCTCGCCGCGACCCTGCCCCTGAGCTGCGGGTGGCCGGTGTCGATGCCGCTGTCGACGACCGCGACGGTCACGCCCTTCCCGCGGGTGATCGGCCACGCCTGCTCGAAGTCCAGCCGGCGCTGCGCCCACGGCTCCACCGTGATGGCCGACGCGGGCTGCCCGGCCGGCTTGTTGCACTCCGGCTTGGGCGGCGGCGCCTGGGTTCGGCGCCGTTCCGGCTTGTCACGGTCGGGGGTCCGGCTGGGGGTCGGCGCCGCCATCGGCCGGTCCTCCGGCGCCGCCGCCGGGGCGGCGGCGGCCGCCGGAGCGAACACCAGAACGGACGTCAGGGCCAGGCAGCCGGTGCCCGCCGCGAGTCGCCCTCCGCGCATTCCTCGTCTCTCCTGACGTTTGCGAACCCCACGACTGTAAACGATCGGGGCGGTCCTCGGCCTGCGGGTTGTCCCCACAAGGGGGTCGACGTCGGTGTCCTGCCGTTCTGCACGGATTACCATCTGGCGGGTGCACTCATACGCACCGGTCCCCCCGCCGCGCGGGGGGACGGACGGGGAACGGGGACGGCGCACTCCGGTGCGGCGTTGGGGGGTGCCGTTGTGCGTGCTGGGGGTGCTGGCCGTCATCGCGGCGGTGCTCTGGGTCACCGGGGGGCTGAAGGAGACGCCCAAGCAGCCGGTGAAGCAGCCGGGGAAGGCGCTGGACCTCGGGTTGTTCACCGTGACGGTCCGGGACGCGCGGATCGGGACGGCGGACGCCGGGTTCGGATCGGAGCGGGAGCGCTTCCTCATCGTC
>Ga0079224_100007013_pt1 | contig 15029 bp, 14 predicted proteins | sample Stecom2015_FD_80414 | JGI IMG/M metagenome (GOLD analysis project Ga0079224, IMG submission 80414) | Agricultural soil microbial communities from Utah to study Nitrogen management - Steer compost 2015 | ecosystem: Environmental > Terrestrial > Soil > Agricultural land | place: USA: Utah...
CAAGGCCCCGGGCGGGTACGCCGAGCGCGTCCTGGTCAGCGAGGCGCTGACCCTCCCGGTCCCCGACCACGTCTCCCCCACCCTGGCCGCGCTGATCGAACCGCTGGCCGTCGCCCGCCACGCCGTACGCCGGGGCGAGGTCGGCAAGCGAGACGTCGCGGTCGTCATCGGCTGCGGCCCCATCGGCCTCGCGGTCATCCTCATGCTCAAGGCGCAGGGGGTCCGTACCGTCGTGGCCAGCGACCTCTCCCCCGCCCGGCGCGCGCTGGCGTCCGCCTGCGGCGCCGACATCGTGGTCGACCCGCAGGTCGAGTCGCCGTGGGAGGCCTATGGCCGACGGCGTACGCACTTCACGACCGCGCCGGCGCTGTTCGACTTCGCCCTCGACAGCACCCAGGCCCTGCGCCGCGTCCCGGGGCTGCCGTGGTGGCGGGTGATGGCGCTCGCCGAGCGGCTCGGGCAATCCCCGCGCGGTCCGGTGGTCTTCGAGTGCGTCGGCGTGCCCGGGATGATCGACCGGGTCGTGGCCGATGCGCCGATGCGCTCGCGGGTCGTGGTGGTCGGGGTGTGCATGGGGCCCGACACGATCCGCCCCACGATGGCGATCAACAAGGAGGTCGAGCTGCGGTTCGTCTTCGCCTACGACCCCGCGGAGTTCCACGACACGCTGCGGCTGGTCGCCGACGCGACGATCGACCCCTCGCCGTTGGTCACCGGCACGGTCGGACTCGACGGGGTGGCGGCTGCGTTCGAGGCGCTCGGCGATCCCGAGCAGCACGCGAAGATCCTGGTCGACCCCGCCAGCGACGTCAGCGTGCCCCCGCCAGCGCCAGCGCCGAGGAGGTCATGAACCCGCGGACGTCGTCGCCGGTGATCCGGGAGACCGTGGGGACTCCCGGTTGCGCCTCGCTGACCAGCATCCCGATGCGGGCCAGTTGGAGCGCGCCGAGCGCCGAGGCGTACATGTAGTTGGCCAGCAGGGTCGAGTCGGCGACGTCGAAGTCACCGGAAGCCACCCCGTCGTCGAGGGTCGTGATCACCGAGCGCAGGCACGCTGACAGGGCGCGACCGAGCCGGAAGAGCGCAGCCTCGCTGAGCTGCTCCTCGAGCTCGCTGCCCTGCAGCCGCATCAGAGCCTGGGCGCAGTCGACGAAGGCGGGGTATTCCAACCCGTAGTCGACGAAGGCGGCGACCACGGCGGCGAGCCGGTCGCGGGCAGGCCCGTCGGCGCCGGCCGCGCTCTCGAGCCGCTCGCGGAGCTCAGCGAGATAGCCCTCGACCGTGAGCGCGAAGAGCTCGTCCTTGCCGGAGAAGTGCCGGTAGATGATCGCGCGGTTGATGCCCACCGCGCGGGCGATGTCCTCGATCTGCACATCCCCGACCCCGGTGGAGTCGAAGAGGCTGCGGGTCGCGGCGAGGATCTCCTGCTCCCGGACGCGGCGGCGGGCCGCTGCCGTCGTACGGGCCGGGCGGGGCTGCGGGCCGGGAGAGTCGGTCGCGGGCATGGCCGCAGGGTAATGCAACCGTGTGTCACACAGCCGTGACACGGGCGACACAGGCGGGACGGCGAGCGGCGCGGGGAGCCGTGCCCGTCGCCGGGCCTATCCTGCGCGGATGACCACTGCTCCCGCCGCCCCGCCCGCGATCGCTGCCTGGCACCGGCTCGTCGAGGTCGGCCGGGAGGACCGCGCCGCGGCGTACGGACTGCTCGACGAGGTGCTCGCCGACGACGTGGTGTTCCGCTCCCCCGCGGTGCACACCCCGCAGGAGGGTCGCGCGATCACGACGGCCTACCTCCGCGCCGCGCTGCTGGTGCTCGGGCCGACGCTGACCTACCAACGCGCGTGGTACGCCGCGGACTCCGCGGTGCTGGAGTTCACCGCCACGGTGGGTGAGAAGCACGTGCACGGCATCGACATGATCGCCTGGGACGCGCAGGACCGGATCGTCGACTTCACCGTCATGGTCCGTCCCCAGCAGGGGCTCGCGGCGCTGATCGAGCAGATGGGTGCCGAGCTCCTGCGTACCGCCGAGGAGGGCGGCCGCTAGTCGGTGACCTCGATCCGGACCGGTTCGCGCCGGTCGGGGTCCCGCCCGACCTCGATCGTCCCGGGCTCGGCGAGCAGCCCGTCGGGGTCGTGCACCTCGACCTCCCGGCCGTCGAGCACCAGCCGGCGGATCGCCTCGTGCAGCATCCGCCGCCCGACCTTGCGGATCTCGTGCACGCGGGTGAGGTCGATGACGATGCGGTCGTGCACGGGCGGGTCCTCGTCGAAGGTGCGCAGCACGCGCTCCATCCCGACGAAGTTGATCGACCCCTGCAGCTCGTAGCGCCACGCGTCGCCGTCGCTGCCGGCGACCATCGACCGCGCGGGGGCGGGGACCTCCATCAGGTGCATCCCCATGTCACGCGACAGCTGCCGGAACATCGTCACTCCGCGCACCGAGTGGCCGTGATCATCCAGGCGCGGGCTGAAGCTCGCCACGCCGGTCTGGCCCGGGAGCGCACCGATGATGCCGCCGGAGACGCCGCTCTTGGCCGGGATGCCGATCGAGGAGAGCCAGTCGCCCGCGGCGTCGTACATCCCGCAGGTGGCCATCACGCTGAGGACGTGCCGGGCGACCGCGCGCGAGACCACCTGCTCCCCCGTCACCGGGTGCACCCCGCCGTGCGCGAGCGTGGCGGCCATCAGCGCGAGGTCGCGGACCGTGACGCGGACCGCGCACTGGCGTACGTAGCCGCGCACCACGGACCGCGGGTCGTCGGTGATGATGTCGTGATTGCGCAGCATGTAGGCGATCGCATGGTTGCGGTGCGCGGTAGTGACCTCGGCCTCGTAGATCGCCTCGTCGACCTCGAGGTCGCGTCCGGCGAACCGCCCGAGTGCTGCGAGCACTCGCGCGAAGCGGGTCTCCTCGTCGAGCTCCGGCCCGCCGATCAGCGCGTGGATGGTCAGCGCGCCGGCGTTGATCATCGGGTTGTAGGGCCGGGCCGACCCCGACTCCAGGGAGAGCTCGTTGAACGCTTCCCCGGACGGCTCGACCCCGACCCGTCCGAGCACCGCGTCGATGCCGTGCTCGGCCAGGGCGAGGGCGTAGACGAACGGCTTCGAGATCGACTGGATGGTGAACTCCAGATCGGCGTCCCCCACGGCGTACACCGTGCCGTCGACGGTGCTCAGGGCGAGCGCGGTGACGTCGGGCTCGACCTCGGCCAGCGGCGGGATGTAGTCGGCCAGCCGCCCGGAGTGGTCGCTGCGGCAGCGGTCGACGACGTCGGCCAGGTAGTCGGGGATCGGCGACCTCATGCCGCCAGCGTGGCATCCGCCTCCACGGCAGGCACCCGATCGGCCTCGTCCAGCTTCACCGCGACGACGCCGACGACGATCAGCACACCGCCGAGCAGCTGGATCCAGGCCGGGAGCTCGCCGAGCAGCAGCCAGGCGAAGAGCACGGCGAAGAGCACCTCGGTCAGCCCGAGGAACGAGGCGACCTTCGAGCCGAGCGCGCGGGCCGCGGCGATCCCCACGGCGTACGCCACGGCGGCAGCGATGACCCCGAGGCTGAGCACGGCGACCCACCAGGGCACGTCCTGACCGGCGAACGCCACGTCGGCGGTGGCGGTGCTCATCGGCAGCAGCCCCACGGCGCCTCCGGCGAGCAGGACGACCGCGCCGACGCCGAGGCCGAAGGTGGCCAGCACCAGCGGCGGGAGTCCGTCGATCTCGCGGGCGGAGAGGATGAAGTACGTGGCGAGCCCGACCGCGGCGAGCAGGCCCCAGGCGACGCCGATCAGGTCGACCCCGGTGGCGCTGGTGAGGTCGAGGATGAGCGCGAGGCCGGCCAGCGACAGGACCACCCCGACCAGGGTCAGGCGGCGCGGGCGGCGGCCGTGGCGGATCCACAGCCAGCCGACGACCAGGACGAGGCCGAGGTATTCGAGCATCAGCGCGACCCCGACCTCGAGGCGCTGCACGGCGTTGAAGTAGGCCCATTGGCAGCCAGCGATGGGGATGACGCCGTAGGCGAGGATCAGCGCCGCGTGCTCGCGCAGCAGGTGCCAGCGCCCGCGCAGGGCGAGCAGTGCCGGCACGAGCAGGACGAGCGCGCCGACGCCGACGCGCGCCGCGACGGTGGCGCCGCTGCTCCACCCGGCCTCGAGCAGCGGCTTGGCCAAGGTGCCGGAGGTGCCGAAGGCGGCGGCCGTGATCAGCGCCAGCAGCAGCCCGCCCGGGGCGCGGCGCACGCGCGCGAGACCGTCCTGGGGGTCGGTGGTCGTGGGGGTTGCGGGCGTCGTGGTCACGGTGCCTCCCTTCTCTGCGTCGGTGGCCGGCATCATGAGTCAAGTGGTAGAACGGTGATGACGCTAATCCCGCGCACCGTCAGGAGTCAATGTGGTTTTCACCCATGACGCTCAGGCGTCGTTGCGGTGTGCCGTCGACCTGGTCAACTCGGCGCCCGACGGTGACGACGCGCTGGGCACGCCGGAGGCGCTCGACGCCTTCTGCGCCAAGTGGGAGGTCACCGGGCGCCGGGACCACGACGCGCGCGAGCTCGCCCAGGTGCACCAGCTGCGCCCGCGGCTGCGGGAGCTGTGGTCGCTGGCCGCGACGGGTGCCGAGACGGCGTTCGTCGAGGAGGTCAACGCGCTGCTCCGCGAGGGCGAGGCGCTCCCGCAGCTGGTCACCCACGACGGCTGGGACTGGCATATCCACGCCCACCGCCCGGACGCCCCGCTCGCCCGCCGACTGGCGGTCGAGGCGGCGATGGCGCTGGTCGACGTGGTGCGTGCCGGCGAGCTCGACCGGCTCTCGATCTGCGCCGCCGACGACTGCGACGCGGTGGTCGTCGACCTGTCGCGCAACCGCTCGCGCAAGTTCTGCGAGGCCGGGTGCGGCAACCGGATCGCTGCGCAGGCCTACCGGGCGCGCAAGGCGTGAGGGGCGACGTGGGGGTGCGGACGGTGTTGGTGACCGGCTTCGAGCCGTTCGCCGGTGCCGCTGACAACCCGTCCGGGGATGCCGTACGCCGACTGGCTCGCGACTGGGACGGACCCGAACGGCTCGTTACCGAGGTCCTGCCGGTCACGTTCGCCGACGCGGCGGCCCGGGTGTGCGCGCTGATCGACGAGCACGACCCGGTCGCCGTCGTCGCGGTCGGGCTCGCCGAGGGTCGCGCGGAGCTGACCCCCGAGCGGGTGGCGGTCAACCTCGCCGACGCCCGGATCCCCGACAACGCCGGGGCCCAGCCGGTCGACGAGTCGGTCGTGCCCGGCGCCCCCGCCGCCTACCTCGCCACCGCTCCCGTCAAGCAGGTCGCCGCGGCCCTCCTCGCCGCCGGGATCCCCGCCGCGGTCTCCCACACCGCCGGCACCTTCGTGTGCAACCACGTCTTCTACGCCGCCCTGCACCATCTGGCCGCCACCGGTCGGGCCCACGTCCCCGCGACGTTCGTCCACGTGCCCGCCGCCACCGTCGTCGCCGTACCCGACCAGGCCCGCGCGCTTGATCTCGTGGTCCGGACCCTGCTCGCGCCCTCCCCCGCCCCGCTCGTCGGGGGCGCGCTGCACTGAGCCAGTTTCGCCACATATGTGGCGAAACCGGCTCTTCGTACACGTTCCCGGCGGCGTGTCGTCACAGAACGTGTACAAAGCACTGCCGCCGCGGACCGACGCGGGGCGAAATTCACTTGCCGCCCGCCAGCGCCCGGCGGAGGCTTGCCGGCATGACTGCGATGATCCGGGCACGCGGACTGGTGCAGACCTTCACGACGCGGCACGGGCGTACGACGAAGGAGGTCCGCGCGGTCGACGGGGTCGACCTCGACGTCGCCGAGGGCGAGGTCGTCGGGTTCCTCGGACCCAACGGCGCGGGGAAGACAACGACCCTGCGGATGCTCACCACCCTGCTGCGGCCGACCGCGGGCGAGGCGACGGTGGCGGGGTACGACGTCGTGCGCGAGGCCCGCGACGTACGCCGCTCGATCGGGTACGTCTCCCAGGCCGGCGGCGCGTTCTCCGCGGCGCGTGCGGGCGACGAGGTCGTCGACCACGGCATGCTCTACGGGATGTCGCGGCGCGAGGCGACCGAGCGCGGCCAGCGGCTCTTCGAGCAACTCGACCTGCCGGGATTGTGGACGCGGATGCCGCGCACCATGTCGGGCGGTCAGAAGCGGCGCCTCGACATCGCGATGGGGCTGATCCACGAGCCGCGCCTGGTCTTCCTCGACGAGCCCACCACCGGTCTCGACCCGCAGGCGCGCGCCAACCTGTGGGAGCACATCACCGACCTGCGGGCGCGCCGCGGGGCGACGGTCTTCCTCACCACCCACTACCTCGACGAGGCCGACGCCCTGTCGGACCGGATCGTCATCATCGACGCGGGTCGCATCGTCGCCGCCGACACCGCGGCGAACCTCAAGGCCCAGGTGGCCGGCGACCTGGTCGACCTGGAGATCGCCGACCCCGAGCGGGTGCCGCAAGCCGCCGAGCGACTCGAGGCGCTGCTCGCGACCAACGGCACCGGGCCATCCGCCGTCGAGGTCGACGGCCGGCACGTGCGCGGCCGCGTCCCCCGTGCGGGCGGGAAGGTGCCCGGCCTGCTGCGCGACCTCGACCGCCTCGGCATCGACCTGGCCTCGATCGAGGTGCACCGCCCGACCCTCGACGACGTCTTCCTGGCCCTGACCGGGCGGTCGTTGCGCGACGCCGAGGCGGCGGCCGAGGCCGGGCCGGACGAGGACGCGCCCGACAACCCGGGGTCCGCACCCGCCGCACCCTCCCCGACCCCACCGACGAACTCCGCTACCACGTCCGCAGGAGCCGACCGATGACCGCGCTGACCACCGCCTCCGCGCCCAGTCCGACCGCGCCGCCCGAGCGCGGCCCGGTCGCGTCGTTCCTGCGCGAGTCGTTCATCGTCTTCCGCCGCCAACTGCGGATGAACCTGCGCAACCCCGCCTGGGTGATCATCGGTGCGCTCCAGCCGGTGCTCTACCTGCTGCTCTTCGGGCCGCTGCTCGAGCCGCTGGTGGCCGAGTTCGGCTTCGCCAACGCCTACACGTTCTTCGTCCCCGGCATGCTCGTCCAGCTCGGGCTCTTCGGCGCCTTCTTCGCCGGCTTCGGGCTGATCGCCGAGTGGCGCGAGGGCGTGGTCGAGGCCGAGCGGGTGACGCCGGCCAATCGGACCGCGCTGCTCGTGGGCCGGCTGATGCGCGACGAGCTGCAGCTGCTGGTGCAGGCGATGATCCTGGTCGCGCTCGGCTACGCCCTCGGCATGCGCGCCCCGGCGCACGGCGTCGTGCTCGGGGTCGCGCTGACGATGCTGATCGGCGGCGCGTGCGCGGCCGCCTCCAACGCCCTCGCGCTGACCACGAAGAGCGAGGACGTGATGGCGCCGATGATCAACATGATCATGATGCCGGTGCTGCTGCTGTCGGGGATCCTGCTGCCGATGACACTGGGCGCGAAGTGGCTGCAGACCGTGGCCGACGTGATGCCGACCAAGCACGTCGTCGACGCGGTACGGACCTCCTTCGCCGGCGAGTTCGTCGGCTCGATGATGTTCTGGGGCGTCGGCTGGACGGTCCTGCTCTTCGTGCTGGCCGTGTGGTGGGGCACCGCGACCTTCCGGCGCGAGAACTCCTGACGCCGGCGTCCCGCTGGGCCGAAGACGCGTCCCGCTCGGCGGGTGCCGGCGTCCCGCTGGGCGGAAGACCGCCGTCGGGGCCGCGGCGGCGCTGCCTACCGTCCGATCTATGACCCAGGTCACACCGGCGATGCCCGCCGTCACCCACGCCACCATGGCCGAGCTCTTCCTCACCCGGGCCGAGGACCCGGGCACCGGACTGCTCTTCGAGGACGACCGGTGGAGCTGGCGCAAGGTCGTCGCCGAGGGTGCCCGGCGCGCCGCCGTCCTGCGCGAGCTGCGCCCGGCCGACAGACGCCCCTGGCACATCGGGGTGCTGCTCGAGAACGTCCCGGAGTACCTCTTCCTGGTCGCCGGTGCGGCCCTGAGCGGCGCCACGATTGTCGGCATCAACCCGACCCGCCGCGGTCGCGAGCTCGCCGCCGACATCCGCTCGACCGACTGCGCGGTGATCCTCACCGACGCCGCGTACGCCGACCTCCTCGACGGCCTCGACACCGGCGCGCGGGTGGTGCGCACCGACCGGGCGGAGTACGCCGAGCGGCTGGCCGCGCACCGGGACGCCGTACCCGAGGCGTCGCGTGAGGCGCTGGACCCCACCACCACGTTGCTGCTGCTGTTCACCTCCGGGTCGACCGGCGCCCCGAAGGCCGTGGTCTGCTCGACCGGGCGCTGGGCGTTCATCTGCCAGGTCAACCCGATCGCCTTCACCCCCGACGACGTCGCCTACAACGCGATGCCGCTCTTCCACGGCAACGCGCTGATGAGCGCCTGGGGGCCCTGCATCACCCACGGCGCGGCCTTCGCCCTGCGCCGGCGCTTCTCCGCCTCGGGGTTCCTGCCCGACATCCAGCGCTTCGGCGCGACGTTCTTCAACTACGTCGGGCGCTCACTGGCCTACGTGCTCGCCCAGCCCGAGCGCCCGGAGGAGGCCGACAACCGGCTGCGGTTCGGGTTCGGCACCGAGGCGTCGGCGCGGGACCGCGCGGAGTTCCACCGGCGCTTCGGGGTGCAGGTGCACGAGTCGTACGGCTCCTCCGAGGGGACCTGCTACATCATCCACACCCCCGACACTCCCGACGGCGCCCTCGGCAGGCCCCAGGTCGGTCATGTGCCGGAGATCGTCGGCGCCGACGGACAGGTGTGCCCCCCGGCCCGGTTCGACGCCGACGGCGTGCTGCTCAACCCCGAGGAGGCGATCGGGGAGATCGTCTCCCGCGGCGCGGCCGCGCGGTTCGAGGGCTACTACAACAACCCCGAGGCGAGTGCGGAGAAGCTGCGCGACGGCGACTTCTGGACCGGTGACCTCGGCTACCGCGACGAGGAGGGGTTCTTCTACTTCGCCGGGCGCACCAGCGACTGGTTGCGGGTCGACTCGGAGAACTTCGCTGCGGCGCCGGTGGAGCGGATCATCGCCCGGCACCCCGATGTCGCCGTCGCCGCGGTCTACCCGGTCCCCGACCCACGCACCGGCGACCAGGTGATGGCCGCGATCCAGCTCGTGGCCGACGCCCCGCCCTTCGACCCGGCGGCGTTCGGCGCCTTCCTGGACGCCCAGGCCGACCTCGGCACCAAGTGGCGCCCGCGGCTGATCCGGGTCACCGCCGACCTGCCGACGACCGCGACCAACAAGGTCGACAAGCCGGCGCTGCGGCGTACGCACTGGGACTCACCCGACCCGGTGTGGGAGTGGGTGCCGGCGCCCGACGGGGCGGGGTCCTACGTCGCGCTGGACGCCGCCCGGCGGGCCGTGCTCACCGCGGAGCTCGAGCAGCACGGGCGGGGGCACCTGCTGGGCCGCTGATCTCGAGGGGGCACCCCTCTTGCCACCGCGCTTTACAAATCGTATCGTCTTGTAAAGCCCGCGGAGATGGAGGTCCCCTCATGGCGCAGCACGCTGGCGAGACGATCGCGAACTCGACGGTCCCGCACGGCTCCACCGAGCGGTGGCGCGACCCGAAGCGCTACCTGTGGTTGATCGGCCTGGTGGTGCCCTCCCTGGCGTTCATCGCGTTCGGGATGTACTCCTGGACCGGCTCGGGGCTGTGGTTCTGGATCGGGCCGGTGGTGATCCTGATCGTCGTGCCGGCGATCGACCTGGTCGCCGGGCTCGACCGCTCCAACCCGCCCGACGACATGATCGAGGCGCTGGAGAACGACCGCTACTACCGCTGGATCACCTACCTCTACCTGCCCATCCAGTACGCCGGCTTCGTCGCCGCGGCCTGGCTGTTCGTCGACGGTGACCTGGGCTGGTTCGCCAAGATCGGGCTGGCGATCTCGATCGGCTGCATCGGTGGCATCGGCATCAACACCGCCCACGAGCTCGGCCACAAGAAGGAGAGCCACGAGCGCTGGCTGTCGAAGATCGCGCTGGCGCAGAGCTTCTACGGGCACTTCTACATCGAGCACAACCGCGGTCACCACGTGCGGGTCGCGACTCCCGAGGACCCCGCCAGCAGCCGACTCGGCGAGACGTTCTACGCGTTCTGGCCCCGCACCGTGTGGGGCTCGCTGAAGAGCGCGTGGAACCTGGAGAAGAAACGCTACGCCCGCCGCAAGCAGCACCCCTTCCGCCTCGGCAACGATGTGCTCAACGCCTGGTTGATGTCCGCGGTGCTGTGGGGTGCGCTGATCGCGGTGTTCGGCTGGGAGCTGATCCCGTTCCTGCTCATCCAGGCGGTCGTCGGCTTCTCCCTGCTGGAGATCGTCAACTACATGGAGCACTACGGCATGCTCCGCCAGAAGGTCGGCCGCGAGGGCCGGAGGCGCTACGAGCGGGTCGACCCCAGCCACAGCTGGAACTCCAACAACATCGCGACCAACGTGCTGCTCTACCACCTCCAGCGGCACAGCGACCACCACGCCAACCCGACCCGGCGCTACCAGACCCTGCGCGACTTCGAGGAGTCGCCGGTGCTGCCGACGGGGTACGCCGGGATGATCGTGCTGGCGCTGTTCCCGCCCCTGTGGCGCCGCGTGATGGACCCGCGGGTCGTGGCGCACTTCGACGGCGACGTCACCCGCGCCAACATCCACCCCGCGAAGCGGGCGAAGGTCCTGCGCCGCTACCCCGCGCCCGCAGCACCCGCGCAGGAGCCCACCGCCGAGGACACCGCGGTCGAACTCGACGAGGTGCTGGCCGCCCGGTGTCCCAACTGCGACTACGTGTACGAGGTGGCCGCCGGCGACGAGCGCGAGGGATTCGCCGCCGGCACCGCCTGGCGCGACATCCCCGCCGACTGGTGCTGCCCCGACTGCGGGGTGCGGGAGAAGGTCGACTTCGTCGCCTTCGACCCCGACCGGGTCACCGGGCCCACGGACGCGGTCGCCTGATGCGGATCAGTGTCGACCGCCCGCGCTGCGAGGGCCTGGGGATGTGCGAGTCGATGGCGCCCGATCACTTCGAGGTGGTCGAGGACGACGCCGGCAACGAGACCGTCGACATCCTCGTGCCCGAGCCCGACCCGGCCGACCGCGACCTCGTGCACGCCGCGGTGCAGTCCTGCCCGGTGCTGGCCCTCACGCTGACGGGCTGACCCCGACGGGCCCACCCCGACGGGCCGACCCCGGCCGCGACGGGGTCCCTACGATGGCCCCATGGTGGCTGGTGGACCCGACGGCGCGGCGGTGACGAGCGCGCCCGCGCGAGCGGTCCCGACCCGCGATGCGCTGCTCGACCGCGCCGCCGAGGTCACCTGCGGCCCCGGGTGGAGCACGATCACGATGGCCAAGCTCGCCGATGCGGTCGGGGTGAGCCGGCAGACGGTCTACAACGAGTTCGGCTCCAAGAGCGGCCTGGCCGAGGCGTTGGTGATGCGCGAGCTGCGCCGGTTCCTCGCGGTGGTCGAGGCCGAGCTGTCGTCGGGCGACGACGTGGTCGACGCGATCCGGCGTACGACGGTCGCCGTGCTGAGCCTTGCCGCCGACAACCCCCTGTTGCACGCGGTGCTCTCAGCCTCCCACGGCACCGGCAACGACCTGCTGCCGTTGCTGACCAGCCACTCGGCCGGCCTGATCGACACCGCTTCGGCGGTGCTCGCCGACAATGTGCGCCGGTTCACGATCCCGCTGACCGACGCGCAACTCGCCTTCGTGATCGACGGCGTCGTCCGGCTAGTGCTCAGCCACGTCATGCAGCCCGGCGCCGCACCGGAGGAGACCGCCGACCGGGTCGCCTGGTTGGCCGGACGGGTCGTCGCGGGCGACCCGTCACTTCGTTGACGTTGCGGCGTTAGGCTGGGTGAGGCGGTACGACGCGCCCCTCCCGTGCGTACCGTCATCGCCGCCGGCGCGCTGTGAGCCGTTTCCCCAGCCCCTGCCAGGAGGACCGATGAGGCATGCACCGAGCCGTCGGCTCCTGCGCTCGGGCCTCGCCGGCGTCGCGCTGGTGCTGGTGTCCGGGTGCGGATCCACCATGCAGGTGGGGGGTCCGGGATCCGACCCCTCCCTCGCGGGCGGTACGCCGACCGCGGCCGGGGCGTCCGGCACGCCCTCGACCGTGGCCGAGGCTGACGGGTTCATGCTGCACCGGGTCGCCGACCCGGGCCCGCTGAAGGAGTCCCTGCTCTCGGCCGATCTGCTGGTCTACAGCAACCGGACGCTCACGGCCGAGGAGCAGGCCGGCGTCGAGAACACCCGCGGCGTCGCCCACGCGCTGCCGATGGCGCTGGCCCAGGTCGCCGTCGACGGACGCACCATCCACGTCGCCGCGGCGGACCCCGGCAAATATCGCCGGTTCACGCTCCCCAACGCCGCCCGGCTCGACGACATCTGGACGCGCGTCGCCGGTGGCGAGATCGCCGTGGAGCCGGAGCTGGGGCGGCAGTTGCAGGCCGCCGACGGCGGTCTGTCGCTGGGCAACTCCGAGAACGCCCCGCGCCTGCACATCGGCGCCCTGGCCTCGATGGTTCCGCAGGTGCATGCAGTGATGAACCCCGCGTGGGGCGAGGCCGTCGGCATGGTCATGGACAACGCGCTGCTGATCTCGACCGGCAAGCGGTCGCCCCAGGTGGTCGCCGAGGCGCTGCGTACGCGGTTGGGCGCCGCGGCGTCGGTGCAGATCCTCGGCCCCGACCTCGACGTCACCGCGACCCAGACGGCCTACCTGACCGGCGGGTCGGTCGCCGAGGCGGTCGGCTCGTTCACCTACACCCCGCGTCCGGACGGCACGGTCGCGGTCGACCCCGCCTGGGTGAGCGCCAACATCCGCACCGAGACGGTCCCGATCCTCGGCACCGTGACCTGCCACCGGGCGATGCTGCCGCAGATGCGCGCCGCGCTGCAGGAGATCGTCGACCGCGGACTGGCCGACAAGATCAACCCCGGCGAGTACGCCGGCTGCTTCTATCCGCGCTTCATCGCCCACGACCCCAAGCAGGGCCTGTCGCTGCACAGCTGGGGCATCGCCTTCGACATCAACGTCCCCGGCAACCAGCGCGGCACCTCCGGCGAGATCGACCGCACGGTCGTGGAGATCTTCAAGAAGTGGGGCTTCGCCTGGGGTGGCGACTGGTCCTACACCGACCCGATGCACTTCGAGATGGCCGCGGTCGTCGAGCCGCGCTGACGGGCCGGAGGCTCAGGGGTCGATGCCGGTCCGCACCCGCCACGCGACCAGCGCGGCGGCGAGTCCGGTGCGGTGCAGCGGGTCGGCGAGGTCGGCGCCGAGCAGCGACTCGATCCGCTGGATCCGGGCATAGAGCGTCTGCCGGCGGATGCCGAGCTCGACGGCGGCCGCCTGCTTCGACCCCCCGGCCCGCAGCAGCGCGTCGAGGGTGCGTACGAGCGTGCTCGCGTGCCGACGGTCGTGCTCGACGAGCAGGCCGATCTGGTCGGCGATGAACCGCTCGAGCCGCTCGGCCGGGAGCGCCGAGAGCAACTGATGCATCGCCAGGTCGCGCGGGCGGGTCAGACGGGACCGCACGCCGAAGTCCCGGGCGTCGCGCAGCAGGGTCCGCGCGTCCTGCACCCCGGGCCCGACCGCCGCGGGGTCGGCGACCGGCGTCGTCGCCGCGACCAACGGCCGGCGCCCCAGCCGGGCGGCGAGGTCGGCGTACCACTCCTCCGTGGCCCGCCGGATGCGGGCGGGTCCGCCGGCGGCGCGGACCAGGAGCAGCGCGTCGCCGCCGACGGTGGTCACCAGCGCCCCGCCGTACGCCGTGTGCGCCGTCGCAGCGACGGCCGCGGTCTCCTCGGCGAGGGGCACGCGCGGGTCGAGGTCGACCGCCAGCGGCAGCAGTGGACGGTCGGGGCTGCATCGCCGCCCGAGGTCGTCGAGGCGGCGGCGCACCTCGCCGGGGGTGTGGACCGCGTCGGCGAGCAGATCGGTGAGCAGCGACTCCGCCGGGTCGCGCACGGACCCCGGCCCCCGCAGGCGGCCCAGCTCCAGCGCCACGGCGACCGCAGCGCGGTCGGCGATCGTCCGCAGCCGGTCGGTGTCCGGGGCGCGGAACACCAAGCGGCCCAGCAGGGTGCCGGCCGCGCGGACCTGGGCGAGGGTGGTCCCCTCCGCCTCGACCGGGCGGGTGCTGCTGCGCTCGACGAGCTGGTCGTCGGGGTCGTACAGCTCGACCGCGCACCCCGCCGTACGGGACACCGCGTCGAGCAGCGCCCGCAGGCCCGCGCCCGCCAGCACCTCGGCGACGAGCTCCTGCAGCAGCACCTCCCCCTGCGCCGCCGCACCGAGGCGCCGGTGCAGCAGGAGCTCGTGGAAGTCCTCGCCGAACCGCTCGAACGGCACCACCTTCGTCAGCGCCAGCAGCACCAGGCCGGTGCGCCGGGCCTCCGCGACCATCGGCTCGGGCACCTCGAAGAACGAGCGCCCCAGCTCGATGGCCAGTGCCGCGCACCCGGCGTCGGCGAGGCGGCGTACGTAGGCCGCGAGCTGCTCCGAGGTGCGCCCGTGCAGGCCGAGCCCGGTGGTCAGCAGCAGCTCGCCGCCGGCCAGGAGGCTCCCCATCTCGTAGACCTCGCTGGAGTGCACCCAACGGATCCGCACCTCCTCCGGTGACCCGGCGAGCACCTCGATCCCGGCCGCACGGGCCGCGGGCAGCCGGAGCACCTCGGTGAGGTTGATCAGCATCGCCGCGACCGCAGATGGACGATCCGTCCGGCAACTGCACGCGCCGCGGTGACGTTGTGTCCGTTCACGGACCGCAGGTTATCTGGTGCAGTGGTCCGCATCACAGTCTGATGGCCCCGCCCGCGGGGCCCGACCCGAGGAGGACTCGCCATGGTGGACGAGGCGGACCGGTCGTACCTGAAGCTGGCCATCGAGCAGGCGCAACTGGGCTGGGAGGAGGGCGGCATCCCGATCGGTGCCGCGCTCGTGCACGACGGTGAGGTGCTCGCGGTCGGGCGCAACCGGCGCATCCAGATGGG
>Ga0079224_100007014_pt1 | contig 15028 bp, 9 predicted proteins | sample Stecom2015_FD_80414 | JGI IMG/M metagenome (GOLD analysis project Ga0079224, IMG submission 80414) | Agricultural soil microbial communities from Utah to study Nitrogen management - Steer compost 2015 | ecosystem: Environmental > Terrestrial > Soil > Agricultural land | place: USA: Utah...
ACTCCCATTCCCATCAAGAAGCGAATCTATGACGAGAATCGTTGGTTCTTGACCAAGATTGTTGCGGACAGCGCCCCTCCACCTCCACATGGAGAGGACTGGCGCTTCATCAAGAATTTCCGTGAGCACGCAGCCGTTTCGTCCCGACGCAACGGCGAGTTCAAGTTCATACACCTACTGACCCCACACTATCCGCTGTCAGTCGACGCGAGCTTCACCTACAGCCCCGGTCTAGCGAACACACGCGAGAACTATGTAAACCAGGCCCGCGGCGCGCTCCTGCTCGCGAGGAAATTGCTGGGAAAGCTCGAGGAACTCCGGGTGTACGACACAGCTGAGATTATGATCATAAGCGATCATGGCACCGATCGGTGGGTACCAATTGACCAGCAATTCGGCGATCACGGACTTGATATCCCGGTTTCCCATATTGGAAGCGGGAGGCCTCTTTTTCTTCACAAGCCAAGCGAGGCAACAGGAAGCCTCCGACAGAGCTCTGAGCCGATGCATCTTTCATATGTGCCGTGCATTCTGGGCGATCCGAAAGCGTTTGATTGCGAGAATTATTTGGCATCCCGAAAAGCGAAGAACGTTCCCCGGCAGCACTTTAGATACACGTGGGCCCATGACTTTTGGTACAAGAATTTTTCGCCCCCAATGACGCTTTATGAAGTTCGAGGCGATGCAAGGATCGGGGAGTCATGGGCGAACAGTGAGATTGTCTATACTGAGGGCAGTTCACATCAGTTGGATCGGTCCTATAAATTGGGCGACTTGGTCGACTTTGGGCAGTCTGGCCCCTCCGAGAAGTATATTGTGAGTGGCTGGTCCGTGCAGGAAGCTGAGCACCGATGGACCGAAGGAGAGGTTGCCAAGTTGGCGATGATGCTGGACGAACCGCCGGGCCGAAGCATTCGTTTGGAGCTGGATGCTTTAGGTTTTTCGCCTGATGGAAGCCGACCACAGTCAGTGGCGGTCTTGATCAATGGAAGGGAAGTGGCGGTTTGGGAAGTTCTGGAGCGTCGACGCTATCAAGCAGAGATCCCAAGTGAGGTTATTCCGGGCAATCGTATTAGCATCACCTTCAAAATTGGCGAACCTCGTTCACCCTATGATGCAAACAAGGGGGCCGATCGTCGTCGAATCGGACTCGCTGCATTTGGATTAACGTTGAACAGTTTGCCCTAATCAGCCTCCGCCCCAGTTTTGGCACCACAGTGCGGTCGCCTGGACGCAATGGCGCGGTATTTCAATGTATCAAGCAGCGACACGGCCGGAGACAGCAATGCCACCAATTGAGAGCCCAGCGATCACACCGGAGGCCATCGAATGGGCGTACCGGCTCTTTCTCGACCGGGAGCCGGAAAGCGACGAAGTGGTCGAGGCAAAGCTCAGGGTCCTCCGGAGCACCGAGGACGTCCGGCGCGAGTTCACGAGCTCGGAGGAGTATCGGCAGAAGTCTGGCGGGGCCGGGACACCGCCCCAAAGCCCCTTCTTTCATTACGCGTCGGCTTTTGATGCGGAAGCAGTCATGCGGCGTCATGCCGCGCAGCGGCTCGAGCCCAGGCCAGGCTATCTGACCAATTTCCTGGGCGTTCGCATCGATCCGAAGTTTTTCCCCACCATTCTCGGCAGCAGGTCCGGTCAGGTTGAACCGATCCCGATACCGGCAAACTGGCATGCCGACATCGCGGAGTGGGGATCCGCGCTGCGCGCGGTCGATCTCTCCACTGGGGCGTTCACGATGATCGAGCTCGGCTGCGGCTGGGGGTGCTGGATGAATAACTGCGGTGTCGCCGCCAAGGCCGCGGGCCTTCGGGTGCATCTCATCGGTATCGAGGGCGATCCAGGACATCTCGCCTTCGCCAGGGAATCGCTCGAAACCAACGGTTTCGAGCCCGGCGAATATACGCTGCACCACGGGATCGCGGGGGCTCGCCGAGGCATAGCCCTTTTCCCGCGGCAGGATGTTCCCGGTGCCAACTGGGGCAGCGAACCGATCCTTGGCGCGACGGAGAGCGAACGCGCCGCAGCTCTTGCCTCAGGTACGCATGACGAGCTTCCCATGATCCCGCTCTCCGACATCATGGCACCTCATGAGCGCATCGATCTTCTTCACATCGATATCCAGGGCGGCGAGGCGGATCTCGTCGACGATTGCATGGACGCTGTCAACGAGCGGGTCGCCTACCTGGTTATCGGTACACATTCGAAGCAGATCGAGGGTCGGCTGTACAGCTCGCTCCTGGCTGCTGGATGGCGATTGGAGATGGAACGTGCCGCGATCTTCGAGATTGCGGACGGGAAGCCGCAAGTCGTGGTGGACGGGGTCCAGGCGTGGCGAAATCCCGCTCTCCTGCCCTAGGTTCTGCGACTCCCCTTCTGGCCGAGGATAACTTCCTTCAGCTGACAGGCGCTGTCCTTCCAGCTCAGCCGCGGCATGCCGTCCGATATCGGGTGCATGCCGGCCTCGTACAGCTGCAGCCATTCCTGTATCGCCCGGGCCAGCCCTTCTGCGGTCGAAGCGCTGAAGAAGAACGCATGGTCCCCGGCGATCTCGCGGAACACGGGTATGTCCCGTGCAATGATGGGCAACTCGTGCTGGGCCGCCTCGATCAGCGGCAGGCCGAACCCTTCACCGTAAGAAGCCGCGATCAAGCAAGTACTGGCCGCGTATATCAAATCCAGGTACTCGTCGCTGACGGATTCCAGCCAGAACATTCGTCGGCCGGCTTCCTCGTGCGTGCGGAGTCTCGGGACCAGATCGTCTACGAGCCAACCCTGCTTTCCTACGATTACCAGGTTGACATCGACGTTCGTAGCCCATAGGTGCTCGAAGGCGTCCAGGACATGTTCATGCCCCTTTCGCGGTTCCACCGTTCCCACCATCAAGAATGTCGGCCGACTCGCTAGCGCCTCCAGCGTCGCTCCGGCATCGGCGGGCACTCCCCGAGTAGGCGCGCTGGCTTCCACGTCGGATCCCAGATGGAACCACTCGATCGCCAGCGGGCGCTCGCGTGGTGCCCCATGCACCGTCAGCCATTCCCGGACCTCGTCCGCGACGGCATTCGAGATGCACGCCAAGCCATCGAACTCGCTGGCGATCTGGAGCCAGTTCCTCTGCACATCCGCCAGCCCGGATGTGAAGAAGCGCGACATCAGGATCGGCAGGAGATCGTAGACGACGAACCAGACTCCAACTCCACGTGAGTGCCACTCCTTCAGATACGTGCGCTGAAGCGGGACGATGTTCATCTGCAGGTCCAGGCCCACGAAGACATCGCCCGGCCAGGCTTCCGCCGGATCGTCCGAGGCCCAATCTGAAGGGACTCGAAGGAACTCACTCATGAACCGCCGCGCATAGCGATAGCCCGTCGATTCGGCGGTGGCATACACCGGCTCTACCTGAAAGCCTTCTGGCGGATTTTCGATCCACTCCTTCAGGATAGCCCGTACGACCCTCTGAATCCCGCTCTTGGCGTCACGCTGGACAAGTTCGGAGATATCCACCAGGAGCTGCGCACGTCGCGGAGCTGGGGGGAAGTCAAGCGCCAGGCAGGAAGCCAAAGACGTCATCTCTTCCATGGGCGGCGCAAGCGTCGCGATCTCAGCCAGTAGCCCGGGCAAGCCCGCCCGTGCCTTCCTGTAGAAGTCTTCGATCGCGGCAGCGTAACCTTCCGCACATCTGGCCGGAGCGTGATGCTCGCGTACGACCTCGGTCGCGCGCGCTCCCAGGCGCTTGCGCTCCTCCGGGTTCATCGCCAATGTATTCAGCGCCTCGACCAGCTGGGCGTCATCGAACTGGTCCGGCAGCATCCACACCGCTGCCGGATCGATATCGGCCAGGCTGCCGTGGGCGTTGATGATGGTGGGCAGGCCATAGTTCATACAGACCAGCACGGCCCCCGAGGTCTCACCCCGAGACAACGCGCGCAGCTGCACACCGATGTCCGCCGCCGCAAGATAGCGATGGAACGTCTCCGGGTCCGCCCAGCCCGTGATCTTGATCCGCTCCCCAGCACCGCTCGACTCGATGGAGCGCAAGAGCGCCCTGCCGTAGTCGCCCCCGTGGTTCTCGCCGACAAACACGAGATGAGCCGTACGGCAGTCGCGCAATGGGCTGGTCAACCACGCCCGAACCAGCCGATCGTTGAGTTTCGTCGGGCCAAGCATCCCGAATGAACAAATGAGCACGTCATCGTCGTCGAAGCCTAGCTCTGCCCGCGCCGCTGCACGGTCTCGATGCCGCGCGTCGGTGCGCAGCAGTGGAACGACGGCCCATTCATTCGATGCGCCCGGTCCATACCACTGCTCCGCGAGCGCACGGCAATAGTCATTGTGAACGACGATGCCGATCGCCCTCTGCAGCACCGGCAGGTTCGCCGGATAGCGCCATGTGACCTCATCGGAATCGGGCGCATCGAACCGCTCTCGCACCGACCGATAGCCATGTCCCGCATGCAGAGCCCGGGTCCATGCGCCTGGCGCCCTTCCATTGAGCTCTCGGTAGGCCTGAACCGCTGACAGATAGAAATCATGCAGAACGACGACACCGGGCACCTTCTCGAGCAACGCGAACATGTGTTCGTGAAACGGCGAGTTGCCGAAGTGATAGAGCACGCGCTCGTACTGCCCCGCATGGTCGATCAGCCATTGCGGTGAACGGATGGGGCAGTTCTCTCGAATCCAGGGATCGGTCACTGCCTCGGCCTGATCGACGATGACCTCTACGTCGTAGTGTTCCGACAACTCTGGGAGAAGGTCCGCGCTGTAATCCGCAATCCCCGAACGAACGGGAGGCAATGGCGAGATGTAGGCGAGCCGTCGCCGGCGGTTCTCTGTCACCGCTGGATTCGCGCCACCTAGCGCCGTGTTACGCCAGTGCTCCATCGCATCGAGGCACCGCTGGGCACTTTCATCCCAGGAGAACCGCCTGGCTTGCTCGCTAGCGTGCCGCATCAACGCCTGTCGGTACGCCTCGTCGGTCAGCCCTCGCTCGAGAGCATCGGCCATTGACTGGTCCGAGCGGGGATCGAACAGTGCATCCTCCCTGCCGATGACCTCGGGGAGGCTCGAAGTGTTCGAACCGATGACAGGGGCGCCGCAGCGCATCGCCTCGAGAGCGGGCAACCCGAAGCCCTCCTGCCACGAAGGGAACACGAAGAGCTTGCACAGGTTGTACAAGTCCACCAGGTCCTCGTCGGGCACGAACCCGGTCAGGACAATCTCATCCGGTCCGAGGCGCTGCGCCAATGCCAGCTCCTCGATCGCCTGGCGGCTCGCTGCCTGCACGGAGCAAACGATGACCAGCTGGTGATCCTTGCGAATGGCCTCGTGCAGGCTCGCATAGGCGCGGACGAGTCCCTCGACGTTCTTCCGATAGTCGATCCCTCCGGTGTACATGACAAAGGGTTTCCCGATGCCATAGCGCTGCCGAATCGCCCGTTCCTGCTCCGGCGACATGACCTTCTGCTGGAGCTGCTCGTCCGCGTCGGCAGAGATGTTGACCGCACGGTACTCGGGGAATCCCAGCTGCGTAACGATCTCCTGCCTCGATGCCTCCGAGATGGCCAGGCACAAATCCGAGCGCTTCAGGTGTTCAAGCTTCTCCGTATACCACCGCTCGACGACCGGGTTCTCGAGGTATGGCACTGGATTGAGATAGCGGATCAGGTCGTAATGGACCACCGCGACCGGCACTCCATGCGGGAGACGGTGGATGCTCGTTACCGCGTCATCGCTCAAACCTTCGAACAGGCTCGTTACCAGTATGAAATCGGGTTTCTGGTTCGCCAGGAACGCCTCATACGCGAGCTCCGCAATCTCGCGACGGCGGTCGTTGCTCGATTCAACGTGTGCGACAGGCCCGGGCGCACGCCACACGCGAATGTTCCGTTGTGGCACGAGCTCCTGGAATTCGGCCCGTAGCGGCTCGATGGTTTCCGGAAACGCCCCGTTAAGCGCGAGCACCAGGTCATGCCCGGCCGACCGCCGGGCCAACGCCTTGGTGATGGCGAGCGAGTAGCGACCTATGCCACGCTCCCGGGATTCGAGGCTCTGCGCCCCTTGCAGGTCAATGATGATGCGCATCAGCCGCCCTTACGCAACAGTCGAACTGCCGTCTCGAGATCGGCATAGATCTGGCGGGCGCGCGGAGTTAGCGGCTGCATCTCCGATGGCACCTCTACGCCACGAGCCTGCAGGCCCGACTCACCATGGGCGCGTGCCCTCCCGTGCTGGTACAGACGCATGAGCAGGCCAAGCGTGCCCGTCTTCCGTGCGATCGCACCGCCCCATCGCCGCAACGATGGCGAAGCGTCCACCCAACGAACTGCTGTCCTCGCAGTCGACGTGCGGAGCTTTCGAAGCAAGGCAACGGTCCGAGCACGCGGTCCGTGCTGGGCCAGCAGCTGAAACTGGAAAGACGCCCAGCGCAATGGGGCTGTAAGCCGCCACGAGCGACTCGCGTAAACAGCGGCCAGCGCCTGGCGTGCTTGCGATGCATCGGCCTCCGCATGTTGCACGCGTTCGACGGCTTGCCGTGCCTCCTCGGCAGCCGCGCGTGCAGTCGCTTCGGCACGCAGGGCAGCCATTGCCGCCGACCGCGCATTCGCGGCCGCTTGCCGGCTCCGCGTGTCGGCCCGCTCGGCGACTGTACCGACCCGGCTAGCCGCTTTCAATGCTTCCTGAGCGGTCGAGACGGACTCCCGGTTCGCGGCCGCGATGGCGGCATCGTATCGATCCGCGAGCGCGTTCAACGTCAATCCATACTCCGGGCGGAACGCCTCGTCGAACAGCCGAAGCACCTCGAGTGGCGCAGGCTTCTGCGCGACGACCGCATAGTCCGGACTGGCCCCTTCGAAGACTTCGTGCAGCGTCGGAGATTCCTTGCCGGACAGGCTGGCGGCCTCTTGCAGTCGAACGACCTTCGAGCGAGCGAACCCATAGAACTCCGGGAGGAACGCGAGAAGTTCGGGAGGAATCGGCTTCGTATGCGTTGGGTCGAGGAAGAAGTATCGTGTCGCCACCACGACATTCTCCGGATTGGGTGTCTCCATGATCAACAGCCCGCCGGGCTTGAGTACACGGAAGGCATGCTCGACAACGCTACGCAGCTGGTCGAAGGAAATGTGCTCGACGAAGTGGAAGGCGGAGACGATGACCTGGCTTTCATCGGGCAGTTCGCGCAGGAAATCGATTGCATCCGCTTGCCGGGCCGCCAGGCCAAGCTCGTTGCACGCCTCCAGCATGCCCTCGTCGAGATCGACACCCAATGCGTGAAATCCTTTTCGGGTGACGAGCTCGAGCCATTCCCCTCGCCCACACCCCAGGTCAAGGGTCTCACCGCCCGGGTAGACGGACAGCAGGGGGTCTACGAACCGGGAATAGGCTTCCAGCCTGCCGAGAATCAGTTCTCTCGAACCCCGATACTTGTCCTCGAACGCTCGATAGAAGTCGTCACGCATTGGTGTGTTCCACCTTCGGCGGCAGCCATGCACAGCCGACGAACGCGGCCTTGTCCAGATTGACAACGTTGAAGACGACAGCCAGGTCCTTCCACTCGTAGCTCTTCGCGATATGCGTGTCGGCTGTGTGCAGCGCCGTGGAGATCGAATAACTTCCCGGTCCGAGACTCGCCGGGAACGAGAACACGAACGTCACGGTCGCGCCCGCGCGGACCTCTCGCAGGACACGCTTGAGATGGTGTGTATTCGTGCCGAATACGGGCTGCCCGAGACGATCCTTGATCAAGTAGCCGATCACGAGCTCGGGGAGGTTCGACTCCGCTTTGACGACGATCCTGAGATTGACGAGTTGACCCACGTTGACGACTTCGACCGGCTTTCCATCCTCGTCGAGCAACGTGGCCTCGGTGATGGTCGCCTCTCCAGACCCCGAAATCGTCTGCACCTTTCCGGACTCGGTGAGCCGCGTACGAACCGTCTGGCCCTCGCGTTCGGCGAGCATGGCGTTGTAGTAATCCATGACGGCTTCGGGCGCGCCCTCGAGCGCCAGGCGCCCCGCATCCAGGAGGATGGCTCGGTCGCAGATGGACTGAATGGACTCCTTGTCGTGGGAGACGATCAACAAGGTCGTGCCTTGCTTTCGGAACTCCCGGATCCGATCCACGCTCTTGTGCTGGAAGTACGCGTCGCCCACCGACAGCGCCTCGTCCACGATGAGGACGTCCGGCCGGCGAGCGGTCGCGACACTGAATGCGAGTCGCATCTGCATCCCGCTTGAATACACACGCACTGGCTGGTCGATGTACTCGCCAATTTCCGCGAACGACTCAATCTCCGGCATGAGCAGCGCGATCTCGTCCGGGCGATAGCCCAGCAGCTGTCCCGCCATGAAGACGTTCTGGCGTCCCGTAAAGTCCGGGTGAAAGCCCATGCCCAGCTCGAGCATGGCTGCTACCCGCCCGGTGGTTTCTACCGTGCCCGTGGTGGGTTGGGTCGTGCCGGTGATCATCTTGAGCAAGGTGCTCTTGCCCGCGCCATTGATTCCGATGATCCCGACGGCCTCGCCAGCGCACACGGTGAAATTGATGTCGCGGAGCACCCACTTGAGTGTGTGCCTCGGCCGGTGTCCGGGAATCAGCCACTCTGCGAGTCGACCCCAACGCGAATCGTATTGCTTGTAGGCCTTGCCCAGGTTACGTACCGTGATTTCGCCCATCAGAGCTCGTCCACCATTTCCCCGGAATGCCTGCGAAAGAGGCGCATGCCCCATGCACACAGGAACAGGGCGACCAGGGCAACGGGCACCAAGGACGCCCAATCGGGCCACTCACCGTGCACCAGGATTCCCTGGTAGGCGGCCATCACCGGCATCATCAGATTCAGGTGCATGAGCGCCTGCATTCGCTCTGGGAGGATCGTGATCGGATAGACGATCGGGGTAAGCCAGAACCAGAACTGCAGCACGACCCCGAACAGCTGGCCGACATCACGAAAGAATACGTTGAGCACTCCCAGGACGATGCCCAATCCGATTGCGAACGCAATCTGGACCAGCATGACGGGAGCGAGCGCGATGTACGCGAGCCCCGGGAAATTGCCTGTCACAACGAGAAAGATCGTGAATAGCCCGAAAACGATCACAAAGTTGAGCAGGGCGGTCGAGACAACGATCACAGGCAGACAGAGCCGCGGAAAGCTCAGCTTCTTCAGGAGATTGGCGTGTTCCAGAAATACGTTCTGGCTTCGACCGACGATTTCCGCAAACAGGCCCCATGTGAAGATTCCTGCGCACAGGTAAATACTGTACGCAAACGTGCTGTCCACGCCCGGCAATTTCGCCCGCATGATCTGCGCGAAGATTACCGTATATACGACGATCATCGCGAGCGGGTTCAAAACGGTCCATGCGGCACCCAGGATCGAGTTTCGATATTTCGCCTGAAACTCCCGCTTGACGCTACCGACGATAAACCCCCGGTAGTTCCAGATTGCCCGGAACATGTGGGTCATCGACGCCAATCCTCGTCACAAGGCGCGACAAGGGACGCTGCCGACAAGGGCGCTGGTCCATAGGGGCAGGGGGCCCGCTTCATCGGGAACGTGCTGCGCTCATGGAAATCCGCGAACAGGCAATTATGCACGGCTTCATCAGCCGAACTTGCCGGCATGCGGCAACGGCCGGGATCGGCCCGGTCCATCCGGACGGCCCTGGTTTCAGGTATCCACCTTCCGCGCCAGCCGGTCCATCTGGTGCCGGACCATGCGTGCCACCAGCTCCTCGAAGCTGACCTTCGGCTGCCAGTCGAGCAGCCGCCGCGCCTTCGAGGGATCCGCCTGGATTCGTCCGGGCTCCAGCGGCCGCACGAGCGCGGGATCGCTGACCACGCAGTCCCGCCAGTCCTTGCCGACGCTGCGATAAGCGCATTCGCAGAGATCCTTGAGGGTATGGATCTCGCCCGTCCCGATGACGAATTCGTCCGGTTCGTCATGCTGGAGGATCCGCCACATCGCGTCGACGAAGTCCGGCGCGTAGCCCCAGTCGCGGGCCACCTCGAGATTGCCGAGCGCCAGCTTCCCGCCTTCGACGATGGGCCGGCCCCTTTCGTTCCTGTCGGGCGAGTCGGCGATCCCCAGCCCGGCGCAAGCCGCCCCGTACGCCACCTTCTGCGTGAGGAAATGCAGGGGCCGACGCTCGCTCTCGTGGTTGAACAGGATTCCGCAAGCAATGTAGAGACCGTAGCTCTCCCGATAGATCCTCGCCATCTGGTGCGCATAGACCTTCGCCGCGGCATAGGGGTTCACCGGATTGAACGGGGTCGACTCGTTCTGGGGCGCGACGGTGGCCTGGCCGAACATTTCGGAGGAGGACGCGTGATACACGCGGCAATCGGGCTGGTTGTGCCGCACCGCCTCGAAGAGGCGCAGCGCCGCCAGGCCGTTGACCTGCAGCGTCTCGGCCGGGCGCGACCAGGACTCGCCGGGGCGGGATTGGGACGCGAGGTTGTACACCTCGTCGGGCTGCGCATCGGTCACCGCCCCCGCGACATCGACGCCCTCGGTGACGTCGCCGAACAGGATCTCGATCCTGCCCGCGAGATGGCTGGCGCAATTGGGCTTGTACCAGCTTTCCTGGCGGGCAAGTCCGAACACCTCGTAGCCCTTGTCCAGGAGGAGTTCGGCCAGGTAGGAACCGTCCTGCCCGGTGATTCCGGTAATCAGCGCACGCTTCATTCGATGCTTCCGTCACGCTTCGGTTGCGAGACGGCCTCCTCGTAGAGCTGTAGAAGTTGGCTGGCGCTATCCCGCCAGCTGAATCGAGCCGCCTGGCGAACTGCTCGCTCCTGGAGGCCCTCCCGCTCGTCCGGGTCGCCCGCGAGAGCGCACATCGCATCGGACCAGGCATCCGGATCCTCTGGCGCCAGCAGGATGGCGGCGTCGCCCGCGACCTCGGGCAGCGAGGCTGCAGTCGACGTCATCGTCGCGGCGCCCAACGTCATGCCTTCGAGCACCGGAAGGCCGAAACCCTCGAAGAGCGACGGATAGAGGTTGGCGTAGCAGTTCCGGTAGAGCCAGACCAGTTCGTCGTCGGAGACATACCCCGTCATCACGATACGGTCCCTCACTCCCAGCGACTCCAGCAGGCCGAGGAAATCGTCCATCAGCCAGCCCCGGCCGCCCGCGATCACGAGCGGCATCGGGTCCCGACAGCGCGCGCTGTACCGAGCATACGCCTGGGCAAGCACCCGATGGTTCTTGCGAGGCTCGATCGTCCCCACCGTCAGCCAGAAGCGCCCGGGTTCGATGGACCGCAGCGCCACCGGCATTCTACCGGGGCCGGCCAGCGCCTCGAATCGCGTGCAGGGATAGATCACGCGGACCCGTTCGGCGGGGAAATGCGGGAAGAGGTGCAGGAAGTCGTTCCGGGAGGCGTTCGATATCGCCACGATCCAGTCCGCGGCGAGCGAGGCACCGAAGACGCCCTCGAAGCAGCCCAGCCGGTTCTCTTCGGTCGTCCATGCCGGCTCGATCATGAACGCGAGGTCATAGAGGGTGTACACCAGCCTCGCGGAACGCAGCTGCGTCGGGCACCAGAAATTGTTGGAATGGACGATGTCGGGATTCCCGAGGGCACCTTCGAGGCCAGGTGCGTTCCAGAAGGAAGCGGCGGCATCCCGGTTCGAGTAACGCGGCCCGTATTCGATGCGCGGGCCCCGGATCGGGCTGCGCGCGGGCATCCTCGGGTCGAAGTAGAAGTCGCCGAAGCTCGGATAGAAGGCAAGGCGATGATCGCCGCCCGCAAGGCGCGCGAGCGAATGCGCCAGGGCATGCGCGTAGTAGCCGCACCCGGCCTTGTCCCTGCCCGTCTGGCTGATGTCGAAGCCGATGTGCATGCCTATACGCCGTCGGCCGCTCGCTCGAAGACCGCCCAATACTCCTCGACCATGCGCCCCACGTCGGTGAACTGGGCCGCATGCGCTGTTCCCGCCTCGACGAGTCGCATCCGTCGCTCGCGATCGCAACACAGCTGGACCATCGCGCGGGCGATCTGGTCCGGGACCCTCGGATCGAAGAGGATCGCCGCGCCGTCGGCCACCTCGGGCAGCGCCGTCAGGCTGGAACACGCCACCGGGACGCCGGCCACCATCGCTTCGATCACCGGCATGCCGAACCCTTCGTAGAGCGACGGGAAGACCAGTCCCGCGGCCTGGGCCAGGAGCGCGGCGAAGGCCTCGTCGGGGACATGCCCCGGGAACCTCACCCGGCCCGCGACGCCCATCAACCGGGCCGCCTGCGACAGGTAGCGTTGGCGATCCCCGCGGGCGCCGGTGCATACCAGCACGACGTCCTCCGGCAGGCCCTCGCGCATCGCGAGGCCCAGCGCGAGGAGCAGCATCTCGTGGTTCTTGTGCCGCCAGAAGTTGGCGGGGTACAGCATGTACCGGCCGGGCCGCAGTGCCATCTCCCCGAGCACTCGCGGATCGGCCGGCGCTTCGAGTCCGGTTCGCCGGGCGATCCTGTGATGGACGACATGGACGCGGGACGGATCGATCCGGGCGTGCCGCAGGACGGATTCGCGCGTGTAATGCGAGACCGCGACCAGGGCGGTCGCCCTGCGCGCGGCGGCCCCGAAGGACGTGTCCCGATGGAGCAGGTCCGCGTGATCGAAGAACTGAGGGTAGGTCTTGTACTGCAGGTCGTGGACCACGCAGACGGTCGGCACCCGGGAATCGGAGAACGTCGGCGAAGTGAACGGACAGAAGAGCATGTCCGCCTTCAGCTGGCGAAGCAGCGACGCATGGCCCCGGCGATCCAGCCAGCCCCTTGCGCGAAGCCGTAGCCGGCCCAGGCCGGATCGAGCACGCGGCGGAAGCTTTCTCGCGAGGACATGCGCCCACGCCGTCCGGGGTTGTCGCGGCCGTTGGCCCGCCATGCCCGTGATGGCGAGATGCCGACGGACGTTCGGGGCGTCCAGGGTCGCGAGCTCGTCATGGCTCGCCTGCCGGGTCAGCAGGACGAACTGGACGGACGGACGGGAGGCCGCGAGGCGTCGGACCAACTCCACCGAGAAGATCTTGGCGCCACCGTTGTCGCCGCCGGGCGACAGGGGCGTGAGGTCGACCACGATGGTCGAAAGGGATGTCACGCGGCTTCGGCAGGGCCAGGGAACGAGGAGGCCAATATTAGTACATCGCCCGGAGGGGGAAGCCTGGCGGAAGGCGCCCTAGGTATCATCCGTGCCGAACACCGCCTCGCCGGGATCGCCGTCCCGGGCTCGCGGCCGTCCACCACATGCAGGAGTACCGTGACGACCCGTCCATCGCGCCAATGGCTTCGGCGCCTGATCGGCGTGCGCCTGGGGCAGTTCTCGATGTACCCGCCCCGCCCGCTCGAGCTGCCCTCTCACTACCGCGCGGTGCGCCGGAGCAGCGGTCGGCTGCCGATCTCCATCGTGACGCCGGTGTACAACCAGGCCCGCTACATCTCCCAGACCGTCGAAAGCGTGCTGGGACAGGACTATCCCGCGCTGCAGTACATCGTGATGGACGGCGGCTCGACCGACGGCACGGTCGAACGGCTGGAGACCTACAGGAATCGCCTGGCCCACCTGCACAGCGGGCCGGACGGAGGCCAGGCGGCGGCGATCAACGCCGGGATGCGCCTCGCGTCCGGGGAGGTCCTCGCCTGGATCAACGGGGATGACATCGTCCTGCCGGGTACCCTGGACGTCGTGGCCGCCTACTTCGAATCCCACCCCGAGATCGATGTCGTCTACGGGCACCGCATCATCCTCGACGAGGAAGGCCGGGACATCGGGCGGTGGGTGTTGCCGGCGCATGCGGACGCGGCGCTCGACTGGGCGGACTTCGTGCCCCAGGAAACCCTTTACTGGCGCCGGTCCGCATGGGAGGCGGTGGGCGGTCGGCTCGACGAGTCCTTCGCTTTCGCGATGGACTGGGATTTTCTCCTGAGGCTGCGTGATTCCGGCGCGCGCTTCGCCCGCCTGCCACGGTATATGGGCGGTTTCCGGGTGCACCCCCTGCAGAAAACCCATGCCGAGATCGGGACGACCGGCCTGGACGAAATGGGGCGGATCTACCGTCGGACCCTCGGGCGGGTGCCTTCCGGAACGGAGCGCGCGCTGCGCCTCGCCCCCTACGTCGTCCGGCATGCGATCCTCCAGCGGCTGGATGGCTGGATAGGACTCTACTGATCCCCCGACTTGGGGATAATGGCGGCCCGCCTGCCTGAAGTCGGCAAACGCGGCAAGGCTATAATTCCCCTCTACCTTGATGCCGATGCCGACTGCGCCAGATTCGGCACGCGGCGATTCAGCAACCGTCAATATTCGGGTCGCCAGTTCGCCCGACCTCAAGGAACTCCATGAAACGAGCACTGATCACAGGCGTCACCGGCCAGGACGGCGCCTACCTCGCCGAATTCCTGCTGGAGAAGGGCTACGAGGTCCACGGCATCAAGCGCCGTGCCTCGCTGTTCAACACGGACCGGATCGACCATCTCTACCAGGATCCCCACGACGAGGATCGGCGTTTCATCCTCCATTACGGCGACCTGACGGACTCCACGAACCTCATCCGCGTGGTCCAGGAGGTCCAGCCCGACGAGATCTACAACCTCGCGGCGCAAAGCCACGTGCAGGTGAGCTTCGAGTCGCCCGAATACACCGCCAATGCCGACGCGCTCGGGACGCTTCGCCTGCTCGAGGCGATCCGCATCCTGGGGCTGGAGAAGAAGACGCGCTTCTACCAGGCGAGCACCAGCGAGCTCTACGGCAAGGTCCAGGAAATTCCCCAGACCGAGAAGACGCCCTTCTACCCTCGCAGCCCCTATGCCGTCGCGAAGCTCTACGCCTACTGGATCACGGTGAACTACCGCGAGGCCTACGGCATGTACGCCTGCAACGGGACGCTCTTCAACCACGAGAGCCCGCTTCGCGGGGAGACCTTCGTCACCCGCAAGATCACCCGGGCGATGGCCAGGATCAAGCTCGGACTGCAGAAGAGGCTCTACCTCGGCAACCTGGACGCCAAGCGCGACTGGGG
>Ga0079224_100007015_pt1 | contig 15027 bp, 12 predicted proteins | sample Stecom2015_FD_80414 | JGI IMG/M metagenome (GOLD analysis project Ga0079224, IMG submission 80414) | Agricultural soil microbial communities from Utah to study Nitrogen management - Steer compost 2015 | ecosystem: Environmental > Terrestrial > Soil > Agricultural land | place: USA: Utah...
CAATCAACCATTAGATACGTCACGCATAATATGCTCTATAGAATTAAAAGCTTCTAATACACTAGGATTGTAATGCCAAATTTAGGCTTTATTTCTATCTATTTAACTCAGACAGTTTTTTATTAATTCCGCCACTTTCATGTCTCTTTCTTCAGAGCCAACCCAAAAAATATTTGAATTTTATTTAACAACTCTATATCCTTTTTATGTATGCAATAATAAATATGTTGTTTCAAGATATGAAAGTTACGATATTTTAAAACAAAAACTAAATGAAAATAAATAGGATAGAAATTGCCTAAAACCTTTACTCTTTCGAGAAGCTGGACTATATCATCATATAATAAATTTTGATTATTATACGTCTTACGTTTAGTCTCTGAAGGTTCAATTTAAATATAAATTTAAATTGCTTCCCTGCTGATTGTCCTAGGATTAGAACCCTAGGGTGTTCCAGCAATTTGTAAGATTTTATAGCTACACATTAAAAATCCCTAGTTAAAGTAACACCTTTGCTACCTCTGGTACTTGACTGGAATCTAGCATGTACCTAACCAGAGTAGATATGCTATAATTTCATATATTGGGTCTTATCTTGTACTTAATTACAATAAAAGATCCTGGCCCACGGGGGCCTGGATCAGTAACATACCGATCCTAAAGAAAAAATAGCACAAGAGTGGTTTAGCTAGCAATGTGTAGCCTTAGCAACACATTAATTAAATAACTTGCTGCACCAGAAATCTTCTCTGTTTTAGATAATTTCCTATTATCGAAGAGGGGCCTAAATTGTTTATCGTTTCCGTCATTTTCTTGGTTTTATTACTCATCAAAAACAACTTTTTTATACATAAAAAAGTGGTTACCTTTTTTTGTCATTACTGGAGTATTCTTAGTAATTCATCTACCTACTGATACTTTACTTACTTCAAAATACTTAGCACATTCTGCATTAGATTTAAATCTAAGAGTTTCAGAACTTTCTGTATTAGTAGCTAAAACATATGAACCTGATATGTGTTTTATGGAATAATTAGATACATCGTTTTGTTTTATTCCTAATATTCCTGTTGAATTGGATTCAATATAGTTGCTTTCACTTTGTAACAGATCCATAATTTCTTTATTTATTTCATAAGGTAAAGTACGTTTCAATCTCATTCTTGAATTTATTAAAGCTATAGCATCTTTTCCTTTAGATAGGTAGTGTTTTCCTTCAGAAATTAGTATAAACACTATAACTCAATCTATAAAATCTCAATACTTCACAGATAATCAATTTAGACTTATTAACAAATTTATAAAAGTATAAGCTGTACTATTTCCTTTTCCTACATATAAAACAGAATAAGGCTTTTGATTTAGTTTATCGGGTTTATAGTCAGTTATAGTTATAATCATACTATCTTCTAATTTTAGAAGATAATTTTGAATATTTTCTAAAACATAACGATTAACCGCAGTTTGAGATAATGTAAAACATACTGTTTTCTGATTTAAACGAAAACAACCCTCACCTTCAATAAACCCCAATAATCAGTCATTAGTTATAATTACTTCATGGTAATCAGGTAACTTGAAGTCAACTCTAGATTTATTCATAGTATTTTTTATACCGATTCCGGGGCCCAGAGGGCACTGGAATCAGGCCCCCTCCGGGGGCCCGATTCAGGCCCCCCAGGGGGCCAGGGATCTTTATAAAGAGGAATGTTTTTACCTTTCTCTTTTAATTCTTCCAAGTAATTATAATAAATCTTACGAGCTTCGTATCAAGCTAAAAAATCTAAAACTTTTGTCGTATTTAATCTACTAAAATAATCATACATATACTCTAGTAATTTATCAGTATCTTCTTTTCCACTAACAGTAAAAGTTGCCGAACCATTATTTACTACTATATTACCGATATTACCCAATAATTTTTGGATAGTATATAACACATCTACATCTTTTTCAGCTAAATGTATAACATAAGCAAAAACAATTCTTCTATGAGTAATTACTTCTTTTGTTGAGTTATTTAAAACTTTTCTGACGGATTTTCTTATTGAAAAATGCCCCTCCCCGTCTGTAAAGCCTCTTAATCATTCACGAAAGTCATAACTTTCTGGAGTTTTATTATGTTTTTCTAAACATATAGATAAAATTTTATTTTTTAATCTTGTATAAGAATAATTAAGCATAAACTTTACATTATATTGCACAGGATAGAACATTGGAATGCTAGAAGTAACATAGTCCATTGCTAATGTGATTCCAGTGGCTATCTGTATAATTAAACAAACTAATAATAAAGAACCAAAGTTTCATAAATAACTTATGTTACTTGGTTGTGATGCATCAATAAGATACGAATTAACTAATTTTAATAAAGGATGACTTTTTAATATTCTCATGTGTTTTTTAATAAAATAAGATGAAAATGGATAAAGATCATTAAACCAAACTACAAACCTCCTACAGCACACCAAACAATACATAACTTTATAATATATTATTATATTTAAAATAATTCTATTTTAATATTAATGTGCTAAACATTAAGCAGCATATAGTTACATTATAATGTATTGTACATACATATTGTACAACATATGATTTACTTAATTGTTTAAATACCCGCCTCTTACCCGTATATTATTTCAAACAAATAATGTTTGATTAATATACACTTTCAATTAACTTATTTAACTACTACCATTACTATATATCACGTTAACTTAAGTTAACGTAATGTATAATAAGCGCAGGAGCCACCGGTTACAAATATAACCTATAATTAGTATCTACCACCACCACCACCACCACCACCACAGAAGGCACCCTGCAGGTATTTATTAAATAATAATTGCCATTTTTTTTTTAATATTATAGTATTCATATTTTTAAATTCTCCATTTTAATATACACCATATCATACCAGCTACCACTTATATAGAGTATAAGATATTACCTAAAGCTATATTATTATATTAAAATAATAATCTAAAAGACTATTTAATTTTAATATATTTATTCAACCTACTCCAATATAGGCGGAGCAGATATCAAGCATACTAAATTATTCTAGAGTTATTAGAGTTTAATCAATATCATCTTATTATACATATAAATTATAGAGTTATCTATTAGTTTTTATTATTATAATTTATACTACTAGATAAAGTCTATGCGTTATTTTTACCATTATCACCTATTAATAAAAGTGAAATTATTAAAATAAGCGGTATATTAAATTGATTATAACTGAAAACTAAATACATAACTAAACCAATTAGTTGGGTCAGGCGTATTCCTGCCCACCGAACCGTACGTGATAGTCTCCCATCATACGGCTCTCCATCACTGCCACTGGCAATCTGCACCGCTGACATGGCGTCAGGTGTATCTTTATTACCGCTGCCACGTTTCGTCCCGAAGGACCGGCTGTAAGTATAACGTTCCACCTGCTTGACAGTGACTGCCACCCTTCCTGGATCAGTACTATGATGGCTCCGTCACCTCCCTTTTGGGACCCAGGAGCATATCCTGGTTCTTAGGCCTTCTCGGCCCTTAGGTGATCCCACAGTTCCTTGACGAGGGTTGTCATGGTTGGACCCCTGCACTTGGTGTTACTCTTAGTTAACACTTCTACTCTGCGTAGCTCCTATCACCTACATGCTCGGCTATCAAACATATTTCAAAATGATAGTAAGGTGATGACCAGCCCTTGACGTAGCGTGACTGGCGTCCATTTGTAACAGGTACAAGTGTACGTGGATTTCACGGTCAGGTTCGTCAGCCTAGTCGGTCCATGACTTAGATAAGGAAGAAAATCCTAGGGTTGCTACGTTTCCCCCGTTTTTCCCGTTAGACTCCGCTATCGATGTTGGGTTTCCCCTGGTGAGTTCGCTCACCCACCTGGAGCCCTCTTTAAGCGTCCGAGCGACGCGGTGGATTACTCCACCATCCCTGTGTTAAGGCACAATGGCGCACAAATATATAATAATGCATAAGTTGTCACATGACTTGTACTTAAAGATGATATATTCTTACTTAATCTTATTAAACCTTTTTCTAATCCAAAAGGTCCAAATAACTCTATACTACCTTTATCTAAAACCTTAGTAAGTTGCCCTCCTAAAGTAAGAACTAAATTTGTGATATATTTATTATAAAAGAATTCAACTAAAAATCTTTGATTAAAGAAACCAAAAATATTATAACCAAATCTAGATAATTTAAAATAAATAACCAATTCCGATAATAATTCTGATAAACTTAATGCTATTACAGTAAAAGATATAGTAAATATGAAAGGTAATAATTTAAATAAAACAGGAACCTTATGCAACTAGCAGAACTAGCAAACTCACAAAATGCAAATGTTAATTAGAAGCCCGCCTCCCTCCCTCTGACGACATGCGAAGCAGCGTCATACCAAAAAAAAATAAGTGAATAAAACTTCGCAGAATGCGAAGCTTGCTCTATTAATCATTTAAAGTGTTACTAGTAGGTACAACATATACGGTTTGACCATTTCACTCTATAGATTTTTTATTAGCTAATTTTCTAGGGTGAAACCCTAGCTTTACCCACATCTAAAAATTTAGCACAATCAGTCACAGAATCGAATTCTCTTATCACTAAACCATTACTATCTACCAATTGCACAGCTAAATTATTACCCGCACTGTAATACTTTCCTTCTGAGATAATAAATATTCTACCATCAGGGTGTACTTCAAAATTAGAAGGTAAACTAATTAAATGATTTAAATCGTTAAGGAGTTCACCCTCTGGGTAAGTAGTATCAGCCTTTTTAGTAGATAATCTATTATTGTTCATACGACCAATTAACCCTTCTATAACTTTTTTCCCTAACTCAGTGAAGTGTTTTCCCTCTTCCTTTAAAGTAAGCACGGTTTTTCAATCGTTATAATCTAACCCCTTTTTACTACGGAATACTAAAGAATCAAAAAAAGGAATAAGAACATTTCTAATAAATACAGGATCTCTTATCGCAATATGAGAGATAGCTTTAGAATTGTTTACAGCTTTACCTGTGTAAATTCCCACTGCGTTAGAGTTATTCCTAGTAGCTTTATACTCACCTGGCAATGCTAAGATAAATTCTCTTATTTTTTGCAATAAGGCTAACTCTGTGGAACTTTGACCTAAACTAAACCCCTCCGCAGGCTAGGGAAAATTTTTACCTTTTTTTACAAAAAAAGACCCCTCACCTTCAACAAACCCGAGTAGTCAATTAGGTGTAATATGAGGATTAGGTAAAACAGAATCAAATTCAGTTCTCTTTAAATTCATATTAGATCTTATAGTATTTATCTCTGAAGATAATGCATCAGACATTTTTGACTCCTTGTAAAGTAGAAAAGCTTTCTTAAACGCTAAAAAATTCAAATGCTTAATAGTATTTAAAGGTTGAGAATCAAAGAAATTTATAATTTCCAATACTTCTTTTTGAGTAGAGACACTGTAAGTAGCATACCCGTGATCAGGATACCCTTTAACTGAACCCAATGATAAAGAATCTCTAATAAATGAAAGCACATTAAGATCATCTATATGTAGAGATATAACAAATTTAAATAAAAAATTGGCTCCTTTGTTATTAGGAGTAATAATAAAAGAGCCCTCCGCGTCAGTAAATCCTCTGAACCATTCTTTAAATTCGACATCCTTTAATTTAGTTTTACTTAATGTACTATAATGCTTAACGCCTAATTCATTTAATGGAGATTTTTCAAATCTAAAGGGTTTAGGTAGTTTCCTAAAAAGCCCCCCTCCTCTAAAGCCCCCCCATCACTAACAAGGAGTGATGGGGGGTGCGGCGCAGGAGGGATAATTTTTTAGGGTGCTGCGTGCGAAGCGCAGCGCAGAAAAAGCTGTTGAAGGAGAAATATTCAAGTATTTAGAGCAATCCGCTAAAGAATTAAAAGTTTCAATAATTGAACCTTTTTCATCTAACAGATCTACTTGAATATTATTACGATCAGAATAATATTTATTTAATGATTTAATAAATATTCTACCATCTTCCTTGATCTCCAAGTTAGAAGGTGCAACTGTACTAATATAGAAGGATCCTTCGCTATCTACAATTCCGACGGAGTAGGAATCACTCTAAAAAAATTCGAATGTTCCTGAGATGAATTATTTATTGTACTATACCGTCTAATTCCTCAATGTTTGTTACCAGGAAGTACAGAATTAACTTGTCTATCTCTTCCTAAAGAACTTCTAATCTGAGATAAACTTTCCGTGTTCTCCTCGGAAACATTAGAACCTAGACATAAAATACCTAAAATAATTAATAAACATATATTACCAGCAAGATCGGAGTTAGTATAATAAGGTAACAAGATAAATAAAACAAATCCTAGGGCTCCGCCCTAGAGCATATGTTGTTACTGTTCCTACACTTAAACTATGGATAGTTTTACTTAAACTTATTAACATCTTTTCTAATCCGTATGGACCGATTAATTCAATTGAACCTCTGTCCAAGATCTTAGTAGTTATACTACCTAACTCTAGTACTTTGTTAGTAATATACTTATTGTATAACATCTCGATTAAGAATCTTTGATTAAAGAACCCATATATATTATAACCAAGTCTAGTTAATTTAAACCCAATTATTGTTTCAGGTATAAATTCCGGTAGAATTATAGCTAAACTGCTAAACATTAAAGTAAATCCAAATGGTAACAGTTTAAATAAAACAGGCACTGCAAACTCCGTATCCAAGAATATTTCATGTATAGGATGAATAAATAAACTATTATCTACAAATAAGTTAGAACCTATACCTATAAATATATCTTTAGTAATGAAACCAAAGAATATAGAAAATAATGCTAATATAACTAAAGGTAAAGTTAAGAAAAAGTCTCCCTCATGGGCAGGTTTATAACTTTTAGAATTAGTAAACAAGTTATCAACAGCAAGTCTATAATAAGCTCTAGAACCATTAGGGTTAGCTAAAAAAGTTAAGTATAAAACTTTAACAGATCTCTCCGCTAAAGATACCGCAAGCGGTTTACACAATTAGGAGGTGTGTCTAGGGGCTCCGCCTCTAGATTCAGGCATATTTCTTTTTTATATATAAAGACTGATTATTTAACAAAACAGGAGAACCCGCTCTTAGTTTTCTTCCTGCTGTTTGAGGAGAAATATTTAAGTATTTAGAACAATCGACTAATGAATTAAAAGTTTCAAATATTGAACCTTTTTCATCTAGTAAATCTACTTGAATATTACTACGGTCAGAATAATATTTATTCAATGATTTAATAAATATTCTACCGTCTTCCTCAATCTCCAGATTAGAAGGCGCAGATAATAGTCTATCTATCTCTTTTTGTAATAATTCTCTAGATACAACTTCTGTCTTTTCTTCACCTATAGTGGATAAACGATTATTGTTCATCTGATTAATGATAGTATTAATAAGATTAACACCCTCTTCTGTAAAATGTTGTCCTTTTAATTTAAGATTTAACACTGATTTAAAATCTTGGTAATCTAATTCTTTTTTACTATGTCAAACCAGAGAATCAAAGAAAGGTATTAAAACATTTTTTAGGAATTCCGCGTTTGTAATCTTAATATTAACAGTAGATTTAGAATTATTCACTGCTTTACCCTTATAGAGACTTACAACATTACTGTCACTACGTCTACCTGTAAATTTACCAGGAAGGTTAAGAATAAAATTCTTAATAGCTTCAAATAACGCAATCTCCTTAAAAGTTTGAATTAAACTAAAGGATAATATGAAATTCTGAGATCTTGTAATAGAAAATGAACCATCACCTTCTACAAACCCGAGTAATCAATAAGGAGTAATATTAAAATCCCTACGCTCAGGAATATTATCGTCAAGTCTTGAAGAATTCATATTACCTTTTATTGAATTTATAGCTTTAATTAAAGAAGGACTTTTCTCTTTCGTACTTGTATAAAGCTCGAAAGCTTCTTTAAAGTCTAGAAAATTAAGCTGTTTAGCCGTGTTAAGCGGATTACTAGAGAATATCTCTATTAATGTTTTAATCTCTTTTTGATTAGTTATTGTAAAGTAAGCAGCCTTACCTCTAGTTGTTACTTTCCCTATTTGTAAATTTTGTCTTATATACTCCAACATCTTAAGATCATCGACATGTAAACCGATTTCAAATCTAAACCCAAAATTATTAGAATTTACTACACTAATATAGAAGGATCCTTCACTATCTGTAATACCGACGGAGTAGGAATCACTCTAAAAATTCGGATTGTTGCAGAGAGGGGTTATTTATTGTACTATAATATCTAATTCCTTTAGATTTATCACTGAAAAGTACAGAATTAACTTGCCCCTTTAAAGAACTTTTAACATGAGATAAACCTTCTTCTGTGTTCTTCTCGTTACCATAAAAATCTAGAGATGCAAACCCTAAGATAATTAATAGACATAATTTTCCTTCAAGATCTTCAATATAAGGTAATAGAATAAATAAAACAAACCCAGTTAGTTGGGTCAGGCGTATTCCTGCCCACCGAACCGTACGTGATAGTCTCCCATCATACGGCTCTCCATCACTGCCACTGGCACTCTGCACCGCCGACTTGGCGTCAGGTGTATTTTTATTACCGCTGCCACGTTTCGTCCCGAAGGACCGGCTGTAAGTATAACGTTCCACCTGCTTGGCAGTGGCTGCCACCCTTCCTGTAAATCAGTACTATGATGGCTCCGTCACCTCCCTTTATATTGGGACCCAGGAGCATATCCTGGTACCTAGGCCTTCTCGGCCCTTAGGTGATCCCGCAGTTCCTTGACGAGGGTTGTCATGGTTGGACCCCTGCACTTGGTGTTACTCTTAGTTAACACTTCTACTCTGCGTAGCTCCTATCACCTACATGCTCGGCTATCAAACACATATTAAAATGATAGTAAGGTGATGACCAGCCCTTGACGTAGCGTGACTGGCGTTCTTTTGTAACAGGTACAAGTGTACGTGGATTTCACGGTCAGGTTCGTCAGCCTAGTCGGTCCATGACTTAGATAAGGAGGAAAGTCTTAGGGTTGCTACGTTTCCCCCGTTTTTCCCGTTAGACTCCGCTATCGGTGTTAGGTTTCCCTTGGTGAGTTCGCTCACCCACCTGGAGCCCTCTTTAAGCGTCCGAGCGACGCGGTGGATTTTTCCACCATCCCTGTGTTAAGGCACAGCGGCGCACATATGTATAAAGCATATGTTGTAACCACTCCTACGCTCATACTATGGATAGTTTTACTTAAACTTATTAACATTTTCTCTAATCCGTAAGGACCTACTAATTCGATTGAACCTCTATCCAAGTTTCTAGATAACATACCTCCTAGCTCTAGAACTTTATTAATAATATATTTATTGTAAAACATTTCAACCAAGAATCTTTGATTAAAGAAACCAAAGATATTGTAACCAAGTCTAGATAATTTAAATCCCACTACCGCTTCAGGTAAAATTTCCGGCAGAATTATAGCTAACCCGCTAAAGATTAAAGTAAGCCCAAATGGCAATAATTTAAATAAAACAGGTACTGCAAACTCTGTGTCCAGGAATATTTCATGATCAGGGTGGATAAAAATTGAATTATCTAAGAAAAGTCCTGAACCTATTCCAATAAATATATCTTTAGTTACAAACCCGAAGAATATAGAAAATACTGCTAATATAACTAGTGGGGCAGTTAAAAAGATGTCACCCTCGTGAGCCTTATCATAATATATCTTAGGTCCATTAGCATTAGCTAAGAATGTAAGATATAAAACTTTCACGCTGTAAAGAGTTGTAAATGCCGCACCAACAGTAGCTATTATATAAGCCGCTGCCCCAGAAAAACTATATTGTCCATAAGCAGATTCTAGAATAAAATCTTTACTGTAGAAACCTGTCATGAAAGGGAAAGCAACTAAACTTAAACTTGCTATAAGCATAACTGAATATGTTAATGGTAAATAATTAATTAAACCACCGTACTTACGTAAGTCTTGATTATCAGCTACAGCATGAATAACACTACCCGCACCTAAAAACAATAATGCTTTATAAAAAGCATGATTTATTAAATGGAATAGAGCTATGTTATAAGAAGATAATCCGATTCCAACAACCATCATTCCTAATTGCTGATTATAATAATCATCATAATATATGTAACTTATAATAATTACTTATTAATAAGTTAACTAATATTAGATTAAATTAAATTTAATTAATCAGTTAGTTAGTATCAATTAAGTCTAAATTGACCAGTTAACTAATTAATTAGTATTAGACAAATATTATAACATAATAGTATTAGCAACCGTAAAATGATTATTTTTTTTCAGCAAGTTTTCCTGGATTTCCTCTAATAGGAAGTTTTCCTTTTCCTTTTACGTCTACTGGATTTTTAACCGGAGGTTTTTCGGCAGGTTTTCCTGGATCTTTAAGAGGAAGAACTGGGCTAGGTCCTGATGGTTGTACCGGAGGTTCCATAGGTCTAGGTTTAGGACTATTTTTTCAAAAAGGTCCAGGTAATCCCATATAAGGGCCAGGCATTACCGGATAGCCATTGACTCTTCATCACGGCAACATACATAGAACTAAAGGTATAGTTACGATTGCTATTACACATACTAATATTACTATTAAGGGGATAATTATACCTGTAGTTGTTACATTTTCTACTATTATATCCAAAATAAGTCTATTATAATCGTATAAGTGTTGTAACTGCAGATTTTTAGGGAGTAAATTACTCATATCCATTCCTACTTTATTCATAAATTCTAGATTGAATCCACTGAATTTCAAATGATTAAAATTTTGATCATCATCTTGATCATCCTCATATGTTGTTAAATATGAAGAATTGCAAAGACAATATTCGGGTTTTTTAAAAAAACCCCACACACAACCATCTAATATTCTTCTCGATATATCAGTTAAGATCCCCTTAATTGTACCTTTATATTTGTACATATTACGTGTATAATATGTTACTAAACTATTCGTAAGCAGGTTATAATTATTAATTATTACAACCTGGGCCATTTCTTTGTTAATCTTTAAAATTATCTCATTTATCTTTGAATTTAGCTCATTCATATATACTTTCAGGTGTGATTTCTTTATTTTTATCAATTAATCTCACTCTATAATATTTTTTTATTAAATTAATTCTTTTCATTTTTATTGTCTTTAAAGGATACTTATTAAAATATTGATCTACTAGTCTATATAATTCTTTCTTTTTATAAATATAATATTGAAATTCATCTTTTTTACTATTACAAACCTCTATTTTTCCTCCATAAGTATTAGCTAAAAGATCTAATAAGTATTTATTTTTTTGAGTTACACTGATAAAAATTTGTCCTGCGGACTCCTTATAATGTATTGAACCATCACTATCAAGAAATCCACTAAATCACCCATTATCAAAATCAATTTTCTTCTTATAATCCTTTAATTCCATACCAAATCTTCGACATAGTTTAGACATTTGTATTAAACGAGTAGGGTTTCTAATTAATCCGTTAATATCTTCTAATAATGCCAATATACCTTTTATATTTGTTAGTTTATATTTAACAGAATAGCCATTTGATATTTCTTTTATGGATCCCCGATATCGTGATTGTAACAGCCTTAATACATTTTTATCTCTTGCATCCATAGTTATTTGAAACCGAGGATTTAGTCCTCGTTTATTTATGGTAAAGCGACCATCCCCATCTATTAATCCGGCTAGTCACTGTCTAAATGCAAGATCTTTCTTGTCTATGGGTTTTGACCTTTTGACAAATTTAACAGGGCGTTTAACAAAGTCTTCATCATCATCATCATACTCCTCAAAAATATCCGTATCCGTATCCGTATCCGTATTCGTATCCGTAGTTATTTTTGTAGACATTTTTCTACTAAATTCTAAAACCCCCTTCTCTAACAAGGAGCCCCCCCCTTCACTTCATCCCCCTTGTGCTGCAAAGCACCGGAACGGGGGCGTAAACAGGAGTGAAGGGGGGTGCTGCTTCGCACGCAGAAGGGATAATTTTTTAGGGTGCTGCGTGCGAAGCGCAGCGCAGAAATAATTTTTTTTTAAAAATGGTGATGGAAATAAAGGTTTATTGATATTATATGAAAGCTGCTCTTGAAGAGCAGGAGCGTATGTATCATTGATAAAGAGTTTTGACATTAAAATTATTAATTTTAATTCAAAATAGATTAACATCAAACGTATGGTCTCTGAAATTCCTACTAACTTATTAATTTCAAATTTTCATCTTATTAACCCGTACATAATGTTAATGTACAGATGTAATCATTTAATGATAGATGAATTAAAAAATTTGAAATTACCGTGATTATAACCGCAGCATATGCTCAGCTGTTGTAAATAATCACTAGCTTTGGTTATCTGCGAATTGGACGAATAGTTACTTAAAGGTAGAAAAATACCCTCAACGCATATAGTTTGATACATCAGTATATTGAACAGATATACTGTGCGAGCCTTACATTTTTTATTTTTACTCATTGTTGAATAAGCTATTATTTTTTTAATATCTTGTTGGAATAAACCTACAAGAGAGCTAAACACAGTAGTTATTGCTCCTAATCATAAGCATAATAATAATACAGTACTACTATATTCAATCAGAGGTGAACTACGCATTAAAAGGTAGACTCCGGCTGTTCATTTATGTTGGTTATTCTTTAACGAGCATTCTCATTACATTGAATTGAATAACAACATTAAATATAATACCAACAGCTGTGTGTACAGAGCGAGCAGCTGTTGGTATATTCTGTACATACTTCATGTAAAAGTGTAGTAATTTTTGTGTACATATCAGAATTTTTAGATTAAATAGTCTTTTTTTGAATGATATTGTAAGGAGGATGAATTTGACTTTAGATCCTTACTGGCCTGGATATATATATAACCTATTCCTCAAAGGAATCAGTCACTCTTTGTAAATAAACCAATTTACCTTCGTGTTTAAATAGATTATTTTTTAGCGATCTATTAGAAACCGAAGACCTACTAGTACCTAAAAACTTAGCACAATCATTAAATGAATTAAAGGTAGATATAATACTACCGGTTTCCCCATCCACTAATTGAACGGCTATAGCTTTATTTAGTCCCTCGTTTTTAAGGTATCTATTTAAGGATTTAATAAATGTTTTACCTTCTCTTATTTCATAATTAGAGGGTCCATTTAATAATTTAGTTATTTCGGCCTCAAGTAAGGATCTGTCAATTCTAGGATGCAAGGAAGAAGATAAACGATAATTATTCATTTGTCGAGTAATACATTCAATTAAAGCCTTACCTTCTGGAAGGTAATGTAACCCCTTATTACGAAGATTTAAAATAGATTTCCAATCGCAGTAATCTAAATATTTCTTACTATGTCAGGTAAGGCTATCAAAGAAAGGTATTAACACCTTTTCTATAATTATTTGACGCTTTACGACCATGATGAATGCTCCCGTATTCTTTGAGTAAACATTGGCAACGCTATTTCTGTCGCCAGCGTCACTACCCAGCTTAAGAGAGGCTAAATTATGTAAAAATGATACAATTGCCTCGAATAAAGCTTCATTCCCTTTTTGAATAATACCAAAGGTAAAAGATCTACTACCTATGCTGTAACTAAATCAACCGTCCCCTTCGACGAAACCCAGCAACCAGTTGCTTGTTATATTGAAATGAGTTGACGGTAAATAAAAATCAGTTCTTTTATTGTTCATTTCATTAATAATTTCATCTATAATAGCCTTTGACTCCTTACGACCCTCCGGGCTATTATTTTTCATATAAATACTATAAGCACGCTCAAAAGCTAAGAAATTAAGATGCTTAGTTGTGTTTAAACAGTATTTAGAAAAAATTGCAATAATTGCACCCACATCACGTTGAGTACTAACAATAAAACGAGCATTTTGGGAATTTACAGTTATTCTACCAAACCCTAAAGAGTTACAAATATATTTTAAAGTGTCTAGGTCATCTAAGTGTAATTCAATTACAAAACTAAATGAAAAGGCATTACCTTTACCTTTGGCAATACAGAAGCATCCTTCAGCATCCGTGAAACCTCTAAATCATTCAATAAAACTACGAGATAATACAAGTTTTTCCCCTAAAGGTAACTCAAAAGTTATAGATGATTCATCTGTATTATCTTTAGTAGTTGTACAAATCCCTCTCTTACCGTAATGAAAAGATTTGTATTTTGCATTAGTACGCCATAAGTTCGCTATTGAGTTCTCAAGCGAAACAAAAGAAGTACTAGTAAAAATATATACTCATAATTCAAATAAGAAATATATAAAAAGACTAAAATCTATAAAAGACGAGGAATAAACCATGAGGTAAGTCGCTGTTCATTTATGTTGGTTATTCTTTAACGAGAATCATTGTAATAAGAAAAATCTACCCTTACATTAAACATGCCTTTTATGAACATCCTCAAGGTAGAGGCAGATATATATTAAATCTTGCTCTTGAATAAAAAGAAATATATTTTATTCCTTTTACTCAACTTTTTTTTTTGGATAATATTACTAAGTCTTATAGCATCAACAGAGCGGGTAGCAATCTCTAATCGATAAATACCGAATAGTAAAAATAAATATTTTTTTAGACCGCTCACCGTAAAGATAATTTATTAAAAAGATTAACCTTTTATATGGAGCGTACTTAAACACTAAGGCCGGGGCCTTAGGATTAATATATACTCGATAACTTAATTTTTTTATACCCACCACACACCCTCATCCTCGGTGAGAACTTGCTCCAAACGAAGGAGACGAAATTTCCCCCGTTATCGTAAAAGGATTATCTATCTAGCCCCGGTTCTAAGTAATCTACCACTTTGCCTTAGGCGCTAGCTAGCTCCTCTCAGGATTATTAAAAAAATGCTAAAAAGTCATACTAGAACGGAAGGGAAGTATGCAGTAATAAAAAGTAATACTTCGAGAAACTTAATCCTTATTTAGCCCC
>Ga0079224_100007016_pt1 | contig 15027 bp, 13 predicted proteins | sample Stecom2015_FD_80414 | JGI IMG/M metagenome (GOLD analysis project Ga0079224, IMG submission 80414) | Agricultural soil microbial communities from Utah to study Nitrogen management - Steer compost 2015 | ecosystem: Environmental > Terrestrial > Soil > Agricultural land | place: USA: Utah...
GGGAACAACTCACGGAACTTGCGCACGCAATTTGGCCAGAAGCGCCAAGTCCTCCGCATGCGCGTCCGTCCCGCCCGGCGTCTCGAGCACCACGGGCAGCCCGGCCACGGACGGGTGCGCGAGCAGCTCCCGGAACGGGTCGGTCCCGATGTGACCCGCGCCGATGCGAGCGTGCCGGTCGCGAAACGATCCGCATACGTCCATGGAGTCGTTGGCGTGCACGGCCGCGAGGCGACCGGTACCCGCGACCTCGGCGAGGCGGTCCAGCAGGGCGGACATGGCCCCGGCCGGCGCCAGGTCGTGCCCGGCGGCGAAGGCATGGCACGTGTCGAGGCAGATCTTCGCGCGGGGATGGTAGTCGAGCGCTTCGAGGTACGGGCCGAGGTCGTCGATCGTCGCGCACAGCGAGCGTCCCTGTCCGGCCGTCGGTTCCAGCAACACGTCGGGCGCGTCGTCGTCGAGCTGGTCGAGCAGCGGCAGCAGCGCCTCGCGCACCTGGAGCATCGCCTGCGCGCGCCCGCCGCCGTCGACACACGAGCCGGTATGGACCACCACGCCGTTCGCGCCGACGGCGCGGCCACGGGTGACAGCGTGCGCGACGCTGTGCATCGAGCGCTCGTACGTCAGCGCTGTCGGGCTACCCAAGTTGACCAGATACGGCGTGTGGACGAGGACCGGCATGCCCGTCTCCGCGGCCGCTGCACGAAACGCTGCGTCAGCGGCGGGGTCGCCGGCGGTGGTCGCCCAGCCGCGTGGGTTCCCGAGGAAGATCTGGACGGATTCCGCGCCGAGCTCTCGCGCCCGGCGGGGCACGGTCGCGAGCTTGCCACCGGCGGAGATGTGCGTGCCGATCACCGGCGGGGTCGCAGGCACCGCGAGATCCTCTCCCTTGTCGCCGCGGTGACCGCCACCGGGCTGCGTGCGCTCAGAAGTGGTACAGCGTCAGCGTCGAGCCGTGCGGCTGACTTCCGCCCACCGGGTCGACTCGCACGACACGAGGCTTGCGACCACCGCCCGGCCCGTCGAACAGGTCGACCACCTCGACGTGGAAGCCGAGCTCGCGCAGTGTCCGCTCGGCTTCGTCGACCGGCTGGCCGACCACCGCAGGTACCTCGACCATCTGCGGCCCGTTCGACACGACCAGCTTGATCACGTCGCCGCGCACACCGGTGCCCTTGGTCGGATCTTGCGAGATGACGTGGCCGGCCTCGACGCTGTCGGAGAAATCTTCCGAGGTCGAGACCTTGAATCCGGCCTCGGCCAGGGCCTCCTGTGCTTTATCGGCCGGCTGCCCGGTGAAGTCCTCGATCTTGATCGGCTTCGGGCCGGCGCTCACCACCACACCGATCTCGGTGTCGGCTCGCGCCTGCTCGCCCGCCTCGACGTCTTGCGACACGATGTGGCCTTCGGCGATCTCGTCGTGGTGGGCCTCGTCAGCGACGTTCAGCGTCAGTGGCAGCCCGTCCAGCGCCTCGTTGGCAGCGTCGACCGTCATGTCGGTGAGGTCGGGAACCTCGTACCGTTCGGGCCCCTTGGACAGGATGTAGGTGATTTCGCCCCCGTCGAGGATCTGCTCACCGGGGCCGGGCTCGGTCGCCACGACCAACCCGGCCTCGACGGTCTCGGAGAACTCCTCACCGCCCTGGCTGGCGGTGAAGCCCTCGTCCGCCGCCGCGGCCTCGGCCTGTTCTGCGCTGAGGTTGAGCAGTGACGGCGTCGTGTCCCAGCGGCCGGATCCGTACCACCACGCGGCCCCGGCGACGCCGACGACGAGCAACAGCACGAGCAGGAACATGATCAGGCCCCGGCGGCTGCGCCGCGGGCCGGCCTCGTCCGCGGAGGCGGCCTGCTCTGGCGTGGCGGCGTGCGGCTGCGAACCGAGTCCCTGGCTGGCGGGGGTGGAGATGATGCGAGTGCGTGCCGAGTTCGGCGGCGGCGGTGGCGGCCCCGCCGCGGACACGACGGGGACGTCGTCGGCGGTGCTCGCGGCGTCGGCGTGGTCGAGGTCGTCGTCGTCATCGACCATCTCGCCGGCGAGCACGGTCTCGACGAGTGCTTCGTTCAACGCCACGCCCGCGGAATCGCGCGACTCCGCATGCGCTTGGCTCAACTCGGCGGCCTCGCCGGCGTCGGGCTCGGTCCCGGGCAGGCCGGTCAGTGAAGCGCGAGCTGAGCGCACGGCGGCGAGGAACTCCCCGGAGTCGGCGTAGCGGGCCTCCGGGTGGCGCGCCGTGGCCGTGAGCGTCAGCTCGTCGACGATCGGCGGCAGCGGGACCGCGGCCGACGGCGGCGGCACGTTCTCGTCGATGTGGCACCGCACCACGACGAAGTCCGTGGGGCCGTCGTGCGGTGGTCGTCCCACCAGCAGCTCGTAGAGCATGATGCCGGCGGAGTACACATCCGAGCGCGGGGTGGCCTTTTCCCCGAGCGCTTGCTCCGGCGAGATGTAGTTCACGGTTCCGAGCAGCCCCCGGGTGGTCTTCGACGAGCTGCTCACCGCCCGGGCGAGCCCGAAATCGGCAACCTTGACGCGACCGTCGTTACCGACGAGCACGTTCTCGGGCTTGACGTCGCGGTGCACGATGCCGGCGCGGTGCGCGGCGGCCAGTGCGGACAGGACGGACTCGGCCACCTCCAGGGCGAGCGCCGCGCCGAGCCGGCCGCGTTCATGCAAGACGTCGCGCAGGGTGCGGCCTTCGATGTACTCCATCGCCAAGAACACCGCGCCGTCGTCCTCGCCCTGGTCGAAGACGTTGACGACGTTGGGATCGGACAACTGAGCCACCGAGCGGGCTTCACCGATGAACCGCGCGACGAAATCGTCGTCGGCGGCCAGCTCGGCGTGCATCACCTTCAGCGCGACCCGCCGGCCCAGCCGGGTGTCGGTCGCCTTGTACACCGTGGCCATCCCGCCGCGCGCGAGCAGCGCTTCGATCCGGTACCGGCCGTCGAGGAGACGGCCGACCGGTGCCTCGGAGACAGAAATGTCCACGGTGGGAGTGTACGGGTCGCGGCGACGACTTCCGGCCACGGTCGCCGGCGGGGCGGGGCATGCGGCCGGACGTGCGGCGCCGCGTCGCAGGCAAGGCGTCGGCGACGGCTGTCAGGAGGCGCGGCGCATCGTCGTGGACGGCTGGGCGCCGACGAGATCACGCGGTGAATCGTGTGGCGGATCATGGCGGCGAGGGCTAGTCTCACCGCACGTGACCTCCGTGCCGCGACCCATACCGTCAGCACCGTTCGGTGATGACGACGGCTCGGCCGACCCTCGAGTCCGGGCGGCCCTCGAGGAGTTCGACCGCGCCGAGGGCGGCCCGGCGAACGTCCTCGCCGCGCTGGCGACGAGCCGATTACTGATTCCGATCGTGGCCGTCCCGGGTGATGACGGACCGAATGACGACGTGCCCGGTGCCGACGGATCGGGTGGCCGGGCCGACCATTCGCACGCGGACATGGCCACCGTCTTGACGACGGGCCGTGACGGCCGTCGCGGACTGTTGGCGTTCACCAGCGTCGAGACGCTGCAGCGATGGAACACCGAGGCTCGTCCGTCGCCGGTCCCCACCCGCACCGCCGCCGAGGCCGCCCTGGCCGAAGGGGCCGACGCCCTGGTGATCGACCTCGCCGGGCCGGTGATGTTCTCGGTGGATGCCCGCGACTTGCGCTCGCTGGCGTCGGGGTGGCGACCGTTGGGGACCTGGCAGGGCGTGGGCACCGCCGATCCACCAGTTGCGCCGTCGGCCAGGGCGACCGAGGCCGCGACGATCAAGCGCCGGGTCCGCCGGGCGGGCGGACGGCTGTGGCGCCGGGCCCGCCGCACGTTGGTGCGCTGAGCCGCTCGCCGTTCTCGGCGGCCGAGATCCCGTGTGGCCAGGGGCGGAGATGTCCCCGGCAGCGGGTAGGCGTGTTATAGTTGTCGACCGACCGGTCCGCCGTGTCCGAGCCATCGGGCAAGGTAGACAGCAAGCGGAGACACTCCCACCCGCACCGACCGTCCAGGTCGTCGGGTCCCCAGGTCAGAGCGTCGGCGACGGCGCTCCGAGTAGGCGCCGAACGGAATATTCCACGGCGTCGATGGGTTAGGCTCCGCGAGCACGTGTCGCGGAGCCTTGTGCGTTTCGCGGCGTGGTCGACAGGACACACCCCATCGATTTGCCGGGAGGAAGGCATCAGCGCAGAGCCACGCATCAACGACCGGATTCGCGTTCCGGAAGTCCGGCTCGTCGGCCCCAATGGTGAGCAGGTCGGCATCGTCCGCATCGAGGACGCACTGCGGCTCGCCGGGGAGGCAGACCTCGACCTCGTCGAGGTCGCACCGGGAGCACGGCCCCCGGTGGCCAAACTCATGGACTACGGCAAGTACAAGTACGAGTCGGCGATGAAGGCGCGCGAGGCTCGACGAAACCAGTCGCATGTCCTGATCAAGGAGCAGAAGCTCCGCCCGAAGATCGATAAGCACGACTACGAGACCAAGAAGCGCAACGTCGAACGGTTCTTGGCCGAGGGCGACAAAGTCAAGGTCACGATCATGTTCCGCGGACGGGAGCAGTCGCGGCCCGAGCTCGGGTTCCGGTTGCTCCAGCGCCTTGCTGAGGACGTCAGCGAACTCGGCTTCGTCGAGTCCTCGCCCAAACAGGACGGCCGCAACATGATCATGGTGCTGGGGCCGCACAAGAAGAAGTCCGACGCCAAGGCCGACCGTGAGGTCGCCAAGGCCAATCGGCAGGCGCAACGTCAAGCCGATGAAGAGGCCGAGAAGGCCGAGCGAGCCGCAGGCCGCGCCGCGGCCGAGGTAGACAAGGCCGGCAAGGGCTCACGTGCCCAGGCCGTAGCTGAGAACGAAGAGTAAGAGGAGACGAACGGCGCCATGCCGAAGAACAAGACGCACAGCGGGGCGCGCAAGCGTTTCAAGGTGACGGGCAGCGGGAAGGTCCTGCGCCAGAAGGCGAACCGGCGCCACTATCTCGAGCACAAGCCGTCCACCCTGACGCGCCGCCTGGCCGGCACCACCGAGGTGTCCAAGGGCGACCAGAAGCGGGTCAAGAAGCTGCTCGGCCGGTAGAACCGCGCCGACTGACATCGAGATGACCTTCGGCCCCCATCGGGCCGGACCGAGCAAGGAGTACCAGTGGCACGCGTGAAGCGGGCGGCCAACGCCCACAAGAAGCGCCGCGAGACGCTCGAGAGGGCCAGCGGCTACCGGGGTCAGCGCTCCCGGATGTACCGGAAGGCGAAAGAGCAGGTCACCCACTCGCTCGTCTACGCCTACCGCGACCGTAAGCAGCGCAAGGGCGACTTCCGGCAGCTGTGGATCACTCGGATCAACGCGGCAGCGCGCGCCGAGGGGCTGACCTACAACCGGTTCATTCAGGGCCTGCGCCTCGCAGAGGTCGAGGTCGATCGGAAGATCCTCGCTGACCTCGCCGTCAACGATCCGGCGGCGTTCAAGTCGCTGGTCGACACGGCTCGGGCCGCGCTGCCGGCCGACCGTAACGCTCCGGCGGCCTGATCAGCTTCGTTCGCCGCGTGGGCCCGTCGATGACCGACCTCGTCGACGGGCCCCTCGCTGTGTCTGCCGTGACGAACGCCGCCGTGACGAACGCCGCCGGCCCAGACCAAGGGCGGCAGGTGTGCTGACCGCGAAGTCCGGTCGCATCCGCGAAGCGCGCAAACTCACCCGCAGAGCCGGGCGCGAGAAGGCCGCGCTATTTCTGGCCGAAGGGGCGCAGGCTGTTCGCGAGGCCGTCGCCACGGGTCGAGCTGGTGTCGTCGAGGTCTTCGCGACCACCTCGGCCCGAGATCGGCACGCCCCGATCATCGCGGCAGCACAGGCAGCCGGGATCACGGTGTCGGTCGCTGACGACGACGCCCTGGCCGCCCTGTCCGAGACGGTGACGCCGCAGGGCTTGGTCGCGGTGTGTCGGCCCGTGGTCGTCGACGCCGAGACGGCACTCCCGGACACACCGTCGTTGATCGCGGTACTCGTGGAAGCCCAAGATCCTGGAAACGTCGGCACCGTGATCCGCTGCGCCGACGCCGCGGGCGCCGATGCGGTGCTCGTGACGCGCGGATCGGCTGACGTGCACAGCGGCAAGGCGGTCCGGGCCTCGGCCGGCAGCGTGTTCCACCTACCGATCGGCGCGGGCACCACCGTCGACGACACCGTCGCCCTGCTGCGCGGGCGTGGACTGAGCGTGCTGGCCGCCGACGGCGTCGGCGCCCTCGACCTGGACGAAGCCGAGCACGCCGGTCTCCTGGCCATGCCGACGGCGTGGCTGTTCGGCAACGAAGCGCGCGGGTTGCCCGAGGCCGTGCGAACCCTCGCCGACCACGTCGTCCGGGTCCCCATCTACGGCCGGGCCGAGAGCCTGAACCTGGCGACCGCGGCGGCGGTGTGCCTGTACGCCTCGGCCCGCGTGCACGCGGGCCAACGCACCGGGTGACCGCCGCGGCCCGAGCCGGCAAGCGTTCAGCCCCGCATGCGTGCGGCGAACTCCGCCATCCGTTCCTCGGTGCCCTCCGCCGGCCCGAACCACACGGCCAGCGCGTCCGCGCCGGCATCGGCGAACCGGTGCGCCTGGTCGATCACCTGCGTGAGCTCGTCAGCACCGCCGCTCCACGCGATTCTCGTGCCCAGCCGCAGCGGCCGCTGTGCTCGGTTGCGCAGCCGTGCTGCCACCTCGGCGAACGTCGCCGGCTCCACACCGACCCCCTGCCACTCGTCGGCCAGCGCCGCGGCCCGCGCCACGGCCCGGTCAGAGGTTCCACCGACCATGATCGGCAGGTGTCCCCGGGGCTGCGGCTCGAACACGCCCTGGTCGTAGCCGTAGTGGGTCCCCTGAAACGGCTCGCGGCTGGTCCACAGATGCCGCAGCAGCGCGATCGCCTCGTCGGTGCGGGCACCCCGGGTGGTGAAGTCGGCGTCCACGGACTCGAACTCGGTACGGTCCCACCCGATGCCGACCCCGAGGACGAACCGTGCACCCGACAGCTCGTGCAGCGTGGCGGCCTGCTTGGCGACGACGAACGGGCTGCGCATCGGCAGGACGAGCACCGAGGTGCCCAGCCGGATCCGGCTGGTCCGCGCCGCCAGGTAGGTCAAGGTGACCAGTGGCTCGTACACGCCGCCGTACGTCTCGCCGTAGTCGCGTGGCGGCAAGAGGTGGTCGGGCAGCCATGCGGTCTCGTAACCGAGGCGTTCGGCTTCGACGCCGAGATCGATCACCCGCTGGGCGTCCACGGCCGGCGACTCGTCGGGAAGCACGATCTGCAAATCCATACTCAGATTCTCAGTACCCGCCGGTCGGCGTCGGCACCCGCTCCGCGCCAGGCGACACCGCGCCCCGGCGAGACGGCTGGCATTACGCTGGTCCGATGCCCACGATTGCCACCACCACGACCGTCGATCTCGAGGGGCTGTTGGAATTCGTCCGGCCTCGCCACCACGGCATCCTGCTGACCTTCCGCGGCGACGGGTCACCGCAGGCCTCACCGGTGACATGCGGTGTCGACGACTCCGGGCGCATCGTCGTGTCGACCTACCCTGATCGCGCGAAGGCGGTGAACATCCGCCGGACACCGCGCGCCAGCATGGTCGTGCTGTCCGACGAGTTCACCGGGGCGTGGGTCCAGGTCGATGGGGCGGCGGAGGTCGTCGATTCGCCGCTGGCGGTCGAGCCGCTGGTGGAGTACTACCGCAACGTCGCCGGCGAACATCCGGACTGGGACGAATACCGCGAGGCGATGGTGCGGCGGGCCAAGTCGCTGATCCGGCTGACCCCGCAGCGTTGGAGCCCGATCGCCACGGGCGGCATCCCGGCCCACCTGGCGGGCCAGGACGACTGAGATCATCATGCCGGCCACGGACCTCAGCCCGATGCGGGCGCGAACCTCTGCCCGCTGAGGACGAGCTCGTGGATCCCGTGGGCGACGAGCCGGGGGAGCGCCGTAGACTCGCGGGGTTGTTCCTGAACCCGTACCCGGCGGGTGAGATATAGGTGAGTTGCGAGGAAGATGTCCGCGCCGAACAGCGATTTCGATCCGGTCCGAACGAGTAGTCTGCACCCGGACGAGCTGGCTCGCATGGTGCGCGAGGCCCTGGCGGCCATCGCGGCCGCGACCGATCTCGACGAACTGAAAGCAGCCCGGCTCGCCCATGCCGGCGACCGCTCGCCGCTGGCCCTGGCCAACCGCGAGATCGGCGCGCTTCCCCCACAGGCGCGCAAGGACGCAGGGCAGCGCGTCGGCGCGGCGCGGCGCGAGGTCGCCGAAGCCATCGCCAAGCGGCAAGAGGCCCTCGAAGCCGAGCGCGACGCGCGGGTGTTGGTCGAGGAAGCCGTCGACGTCACGCTGCCGTGGGACCGTGCGCCGGTCGGCGCGCGGCATCCACTGACCACGATCCAGGAGCGGGTCGGTGACGTGTTCGTCGCCATGGGCTGGGAGGTCGCCGAAGGCCCGGAGGCCGAGGCGGAGTGGCTGAACTTCGACGCGTTGAACATCGGCCCGGACCACCCCGCCCGGACGATGCAGGACACGTTCTTCATCGACAGCGACGGGCCCGAACCGTCCGGACTGGTGCTGCGCACCCATACATCGCCGGTGCAGGCGCGCACCATGCTCGACCGGTCACCGCCGATCTACATCGTCTGTCCAGGGCGCACCTTCCGCACCGACGAGCTCGATGCCACCCACACGCCGGTGTTCAGCCAAGTCGAGGGCCTCGCCGTCGACGAAGGGCTCACCATGGCGCACCTGAAGGGCACGCTCGATCACTTCGCCGAGGCGATGTTCGGTGCCGGGATGACGACGAGGCTGCGTCCGTCGTACTTCCCGTTCACCGAGCCCAGCGCCGAGATGGATCTGCTGTGCTTCGTCTGTCGCGGCGATTCGGTCGGCAACCCGGATCGTCCGTGCCGGACCTGCAGTTCCGAAGGCTGGATCGAGTGGGGCGGCTGCGGCATGGTCAATCCCCGCGTGCTGATCGCATGCGGCGTGGACCCGCAGCGCTACACCGGGTTCGCGTTCGGTATGGGCCTCGAGCGCACGCTGATGTTCCGGCACGGCATCGAGGACATGCGCGACATGGTCGAAGGCGACGTCAGGTTCGCTGCTGCGTTCGGGATGGAGATCTGATGCGCGTCCCCATGTCCTGGCTGCGCGAGTACGCCGACCTCGCGCCCGACGTCACCGGCCGTGAGGCCGCCGCGCGGCTGATCCGTGCCGGGTTGGAGGTCGAGACGGTCGACGAGGCCGGCGCCGACGTGACCGGTCCGGTCGTCGTCGGGCGGGTGCTCGACTTCACCGAGGAGACCCACTCCAACGGCAAGACCGTGCGCTGGTGCTCGGTCGACGTCGGCCCCGAGCACAACGCCGATCGCACCGACGAGGGCGTCTCCGCCCCCTCGCGAGGGATCGTGTGCGGCGCGCTGAACTTCGCTGTCGGCGACCTCGTCATCGTCTCGCTTCCGGGGGCGGTGTTGCCCGGCGGCTTCGCGATCTCGGCGCGTAAGACCTACGGGCACGTGTCCGACGGCATGATCTGCTCGGCCCGAGAGTTGGGCCTGGGCGATGACCACACCGGCATTCTCGTACTCGAGCCCGGCGCCGGCGAGCCCGGCGACGACGCCGCAGCGGTGCTGCACTTGCGCGACGACGTGCTCGACATCGCCGTGACACCCGACCGCGGGTACTGCCTGTCCATCCGCGGGGTCGCCCGCGAGGCCGCGACGGCATTCGGTGTGGCTTTCCGCGATCCGGCCAGTGCTGAGGCGGGCGAGGCCGCCGAGCCGTCCACCAGCGGTTACCCCGTGCGTGTCGACGACCCGCACCGCTGCCCGGTCTTCGTCGCCCGCACGGTGACGGGATTCGACCCCACAGCGCCGAGCCCGCGGTGGCTGCAGCGGCGGGTCCAGCTGGCCGGCATGCGGCCGATCTCCCTGGCCGTCGACGTCACGAACTACGTCATGCTCGAGCTCGGGCAGCCGATCCACGGTTACGACGCCGAGGCCTTGTCCGGCCCGATCGTGGTGCGGCGCGCCGAGGAGGGCGAGAAGCTCACCACGCTCGACGGGGTCGTGCGCACCCTCGATGCCGACGACCTGCTGATCACCGACGACTCCGGTCCGATCGGTCTGGCCGGGGTCATGGGCGGGGGCACCACCGAACTCAGCGACACCACCACGTCGGTGGTCATCGAGGCGGCACACTTCGAGGCCACCGGCATCGCACGCACCGCGCGGCGGCACAAGCTGCCCAGCGAAGCGTCCAAGCGGTTCGAGCGGGGCGTCGATCCTGCGCTGCCGATGGCCGCCGCCCGGCGTGTGGCCGAGTTGCTGGTCGAGCTCGGCGGCGCGACGGCACAGCCGGGTGTCACGGTCACCGGGCGCCCGCCACGGGCCGAGCCGATCGAGATCGACGTCGCCCTGCCCGGGCGCATCGCCGGGGTCGACTACTCCGTCGACGCTGTGACCGGCGCGCTGACGGCGGTCGGCGCCCAGGTGCAGACCGTGGACGCCGAGCGGATCAGCGTGGTCGCACCGACCTGGCGCCCGGACCTCACCGACCCGTTCGACCTCGTGGAGGAGGTGGCGCGGCTCAACGGCTACGACGCCATCCCGTCGGTGCTGCCCGCCGCGCCCGCGGGCCGGGGCATCACTCCGGCGCAGCGACTACGGCGGCGGATCGAGCGCGCCGTGGCCTCGGCGGGCTACATCGAAGCCCCGGCCTATCCCTTCGTGGGCGAGTCCGACTTCGACGCCCTCGGGCTGCCGGCCGACGATGCTCGCCGGCAGGCGCTGCGACTGGCGAATCCGATCTCCGAGGAACAGCCGCTGCTGCGTACCACCCTGCTGCCCGGACTGCTCGCGACGTTGCGTCGCAACGTGAGCCGGGGAGCACCCGATGTGGCGGTGTTCGAGTCCGGCCTCGTCTTCCGGCCGGAGCCAGGCGTGCGGCCGGCGGCGCCGAGGTTGCCGGTCGACCGGCGGCCCACGGACGCCGAACTGGCCGAACTCGAGGCCGCCATTCCGGCGCAGCCGCATCGTCTCGCCGTGGCGCTGTGCGGCGACCGTGAACCCCAGGGCTGGTGGGGCCCGGCGCGGCCGGTCGTCTGGGCCGATGCCGTGGAGGCCGGGCGCGTGGTGGCGCGGGCCGCCGGCGTGGAGGTGCAGGTCCGAAGTGATGACCACGCGCCGTGGCATCCGGGCCGCTGCGCTGCATTGTTCGTCGGCGACCTGCTCGTTGGCCACGCAGGCGAGCTGCATCCGCGCGTCGTGGCCGCCTTGGGCCTGCCGCCGCGCACCGTGGCGATGGAGATGGATCTCGACCTGTTGGGCAGTGTCGCCCGCGGCGTGGACGAGCCGGTCCCGGCGCCGTCGGTGTCCACGTACCCGGTGGCCACCCAGGACGTCGCGCTCGTCGTCGACGCCGCGGTGCCGGCCGCCGAGGTCGAAGCGGCGCTGCGCGCCGGCGCCGGTGAGCTGCTCGAGTCGGTGCGGCTGTTCGACGTGTACACCGGCGCCCAGATCGGGGAGGGACGGCGGTCGCTGGCGTACGCGCTGCGGTTCCGCGCACCCGATCGCACGTTGACCGCAGAAGAGGCGTCGGCAGCGCGAGACGCGGCGGTCGCGGCAGCGGCCGAGCGTACCGGCGCGGTCCTGCGGGGTAGCTGATGCCTCAGCCGGCCGGGCACGCTGCTCTGATCACCGGCGCCAGCCGCGGCATCGGCCGAGAACTGGCGATCGGCCTGGCCCAGCGCGGCGTGAGCGTGGGCTTGCTGGCCCGTGATCAGCAACGGCTCGACGCCGTAGTCGCGCAATGCCGGAGCCACGACGTCGTGGCGGTCGGCGTCAGCGCCGACGTGACCGACCGCGACGACGTGGCCCGCGCCGTCGACGCCGTCGTCGGCAGTCTCGACCGCATCGACCTGCTGGTGAACAACGCCGGCGTGATCGAGCCGGTGGAGCGGGCCTTCCTCGACACCGACGTCGAGGACACCTGGCGGGTGGTCGAGGTGAACGTGCGCGGACCCGTCCTGGTCAGTCATGCCGTTCTCCCGGTGATGCTGGCCGGTGGCGGCGGACGCATCGTGAACATCAACAGCGGATCGGGGTACAAGGCGACGCAGGCCTACACGGGGTACGGCATCAGCAAGGGCGCCCTGGCGCGACTGACCACCCTGATCGACGCGCAGTACCGTGACGAGGGCATTTACGCCTTCGACGTGGCGCCGGGGCACGTGCGTACCGAGATGACCACCGCGATGCCGATGCACGAGGGGCGCACGACGTGGACGCCGCCCGAGGCGGTGGTCGAGATGGTGGCGGCGATCAGTGCCGGCCGCCTCGACGAGCTGGCCGGGCGGTACGTTCGGGCGGGCACCGACACCGTCGAGTCTCTGCTCGACAAGCGCACCGAGATCGTGGATGGGGGAGCGCGGGTCCTGGGGCTGATCCCGTACGGCCCCGACGACCCCCTCCCTTGAGCCCCGATGCTTTCAAATGATCATGTTCACTAGGTATTCGCCTGGTCCACCACCCGTGCACGCCTGTTGATGCAGCAGAAGTCCTAGGGGTGCACCGCGTGCGGGGCGTCAGCGGCCCCGAGCGCCCCCGGTGCCGCCCAGCGCGGTGCTCGGACCGCACGATCGCCGCGTGCGGCGGGGTGGTGTCGAGCACCACGAGGCTTCGTGCTGCACCACGAGGCGTGTATGGGTGGTGCGGCAGGGAATCACCAAGTGAACATGATCATTTGGACCCACGAGGTAGGTGGTCTTCGACGGATTGCGGACGCGCGATCAAGAAGCCGGCGACGATCATCGCGAGGGCGACGACGATCATCATCATGATGGGCACGGTCCAGCCGCCGCTCAGGTCGTGCAAGAGCCCGAAGACGAACGGTCCCAGGGTCGCCGAGACGTATCCGCCGCTCTGCCCGAACGCCGACAGCGCGGTCAGGCCGGAGATGGTGCGCGCTCGCAACGTCACCATCAGCAACGACAAGGCGAAAGCGCCGCCGCCTGCTCCGATGAACGCCGGCCAGACCCACAAGCCCTGCGCGGGCCACATGAGCAGCCCCACATAGCCGACGACGTAGCTGATGGCCAGGGAGCCGACCAGGAGCGGCAACCGGGACTGTCGGCGCGCGAGGATCGGCATGAGCGCGGCGACTGGTATGCCGGCCACGACGAACACCGCCACGGCGCTTCCTGCAGCGGGCAAGTCCACGCCGGCGTCGACCAGGATCTGCGACAACCAACCGGTCACGACGTAGGCCTGCATCGACTGAGTCCCGAAGAACATCGCCATCGACCATGCGACCGGATTGCGCAGCAGTGCGCGCAGCCGGATCCGCGGACCCCCGTGAACCTGCTGCTCACCGGCGTTGACCCGGTCGGTGACGATCAAGGCGATCCAGGGGATGAGCGCGGCGCAGGCCAGGATCGCCCAGCTCCCTACTCCGGCGCGCCAGCCGCCGTCGAGTCCGTTCCCGATCGGCACCGTCAGGCCCGAGGCCGCGGCGGCGCCGACGAGCATGCAGGTCGTGTACAGCGACGTGACGGCCGCGACCCGGCGGGGGAAGTGAATGCGAACCAGCCCCGGCAGCAAGATGTTGCCCATCGCCATGCCGGCCAGGGCCACGACGCTGCCGAGGAAGACCGCGACGACGCCCGGGAAGACGACCCGCGCCAACTGGCCGGCCACCATGACCACCAACGCCGCGACCACGGTGCGGTGCGCGCCGAGACGCGAACCCACCGCGGGGGCGGTGAGCCCGAAGATCACGAAGCACAGCCCGGGTAGCCCGTTGAGGACGCCGGCTGCCGTGGCCGACAGGCCGAGATCGGCCCGGACCTCGGGTATCACGGCACCCATGGCGTTGGCTGCCGGTCGCAGGTTGAGCCCGATCATGACGATGGCGGTCAACGCCAAGATCTGATGACGACGGTGTGCGGGTGTAATCCTCCGGGCAGCCGTCACCCCAGCAGCCTACGTGGGCGACGCAGGCCGCCCGATCAACCCCAGTCGAGCCGGCGGCGCAGCCAAGCCAGCGTGGTCCGGTGTTGAGCGCGTTGGAATTCGCGAAGCGTCGGTAGGCCCGGCGGAGCCGGCCGGCGGCAGGCCAGGGCGAAGAACCCGGCCATGCCTGCGACGAATCCGGTGATGACGGCGGGCTCGACGGTGGCGAGCAGCGGATGCCGGTCGACGATGGGCTCAGGATCGTGACCGTGGAAGACGGCGTTCTTGACGAGCATCAGCGAGTCGATCCACGGTGCGCCCGCGAAGGCCCACGGCCAGTCGACGAACCACACGCGGTCGCCGTCGAGCAGGATGTTGTCCGCGCGCAGGTCGAAGTGGACGAGCGTGTTGCCGTCGACGTGGTCCAGCGCTGCCTCGCCGAGCTCGGCCAGATCGGGCAGGTGCCGTTGCTCCCACGGGTCGAGGTCGTCCGGCGCCTGTTCAAGCAGCTGCCGGTACCCGTGCAGGAACTCCTTCGCGATCGATTCGCGCGCGTTCGGCGCACCGGAGATCGGGCACGGCGTGAGCGTGCGGGACAGTTCGGTGACGGCGGTGAGGACACGATCGAGCTCGTCTCGGCGCCACGGATCCGCCGGCATCCGGCCATCGATCTCGTCGAAGATCAGCGCGACCCAGACGCCGTCGTCGTAGGTCGCACGCAACCGGGGAACCGGCGCGCTGCTCGGCAGTTGCGCCGTGATCCGCGCCTCGGCGCGGTGAATGTCGGGGGATCGGTCGTTCAGCTCGGTCCCGACGGCCTTGACGAACGCCCGGCTGCCGTCGGCGCAGGTGACCCGTGCCGCGACGCCGGGGGAGAAGCCGCCGGACTGATTCGTCGCACGCACGACCGGTGCGCCCAGGCGCTGTTCGATAGCGTCCTGGACGTGGGCGGGCAGCCGGTCCCACGGAAGACGGCTCCCGGCCGCCGGGGGTGGCGTGGACATGGGCATCATCGTGCCCGCGCGGCGCACGAGGCGCATCGGTTTTTTCGGCGCCTGAGCCGGGGCACACA
>Ga0079224_100007017_pt1 | contig 15027 bp, 15 predicted proteins | sample Stecom2015_FD_80414 | JGI IMG/M metagenome (GOLD analysis project Ga0079224, IMG submission 80414) | Agricultural soil microbial communities from Utah to study Nitrogen management - Steer compost 2015 | ecosystem: Environmental > Terrestrial > Soil > Agricultural land | place: USA: Utah...
CAGATCATCCTGGTTGAGCGGCACACGCGCGACCCGAAGACCGGGCTGCTGTATCATGGCTGGGACGAAAGACGGCAGCAGGCATGGGCCGATCCTGAGACGGGTTGCTCGCCACATTTCTGGGCGCGCGCGATTGGCTGGTACGTGATGGCGATTCCGGACGTGCTCGATCATTTGCCCCACGATCACCCGCAGCGCGACACTATTCTCGACATATTCCGCACCACAATTGACGCCCTGGTGCGGGTTCAGGACCCGGCAACCGGGTTATGGTATCAAATTCTCGATCAACCCGACCGCGCCGGGAACTATCTAGAGACTTCGGCATCGTGCATGTTTATCTACGGAATCGCCAAAGGCGCAGCCAACGGTTATCTCGCCGCGCACTATCGCGACATCGCCGCCAGAGCCTATCAAGGCATCATCGAGGACTTTGTGGAAGTAGACGCGCAGGGACTGGTCAAGCTGCACGGGATCTGCAGCGTAGCCGGGTTGGGCGGGAATCCCTACCGCGATGGCTCCTTCGCGTATTATGTTGGCGAGAAGGTCGCGACGAACGATTATAAGGGCGTCGGTGCGTTCATTCTGGCGGGTGTTGCGATGGATGACCTCTAGCGCGGGCGGGGAACAAGACTGAACCGCATCCCCAGGTTCAACCCCGCGCATCCACGGGGTATAGCCTTAGCTTCACGATGAACCAAACGAATCATTTCTGCGCGTCTAGAGAATTGGCGCTGGAATACCGAGCCGCTTCGAACTAGGCCCGGGCTAGTGCAATTAACTTGTCGATCGGTACGGTGGACACGGGAGGCGGTGCGATCCTGAGCCAGGGTGTGCTGACCGCCACTTACTGCAGGTTTGGACCCGATAACAAGTCCAGTTATGGATGTCCTATCCCCCGGAAACTGATCCAGGTTGTATGTATGAGGTGCGGACTTCCAAGAGAAAAGCTGGAAAAGGATCAGTAGAAATGGATTGGATAGAGGTCGCCAATGAACTAGAGGGCAAACTACTGTGCGTATTATCAACCCAGCATCACGCTGACGGGTATGGAGTCGCTTCAGCCAGTATATCAGCAAATCGTAGGCGGTGGCGTATACGACAGCTACTCCCCTGGCAGCAATTCCGAAATCGAACGTCTTCAGGCAGCAAATGAGTTCAGCGATCTTCTTGTGGTATTGCGTTTTCAGCACCTCATTCGCCGCAGTGCTGCATACATGCGTCAAGTCAAAATGCCTGTATTGGCAACATCTCACGATTTCGACTTCATCTACGAGGTTGATCCGTCCCAACTGTAGCCATCGCAGATGGCGCATTCTACATCCTGGTACACCACGTTAAAGCGTGTGACGCTGTTCAGGCCGGTCCAGAAGTGCGGCGCACTGCCCACACTGTGTACAGTATCCGGCATCCAGCGCGCCTCTCCAGTTTGTCGCCTGGAATCTGGCGGGCATGGCGCCATCGAGCGCGTTGAACACCAGTCCGTTGAGTTCGAGCGGCGTGCCTCTCTGGTTGATCAGAGTAATGGGTTCCGCGGCGTTGAGTAGATGCCGTCGTGCGGCAACCTTCTTCATTACTCGACGCGACTACGCCTTTGCGCCTCCCCAGCATGACTGTACTGCACTTCGGCATCGCAAGGTCGCCCTGCTTATAATTTGGACGAAAGCGCTCACGGGGAAACACGAGATCCCACCTTGATTTCAACCGATCTCCTGTTATTGCCGAGGCCCTTTAACTGTTCATTCAATCGTCTAGCAACTATCCCATCGATCCTCATTGCAGAAATCAACGTGGAGACAGGAAGGCGGCAGCGTGGACCTCATCTGTGAAGACAGGCCGTCGGACTCGCCGTTCGCGGACCGGATCTGGCGCAGCCACAGCGAGGACGGAGGCCCCTTCGTCTCGATGGCGGAGCGTCACTGGGGCCTGGTGGTCACGAGGCATCAAGGCAAAACAACCGTGACGGTGCGAGGGCCGGAGTCGAGAGCGACCCACGCGTACGCCCCCGAAGACGCTCAGTTCGTCGGGATTCACTTCAAAGCGGGGGTGTTCATGCCCCAATTGCCCGCCTCAACCGTGATGGATCGGCGTGACCTGATGTTACCGCTGGCGAGGAGCAACGCCTTCTGGTTTCATGGCTCTGGATGGCAGATTCCCGACTACGAGAATGCGGACACGTTTCTAGAGCGGCTGGCGCGCGAGGGATTGCTGGTATTTGATCCCCTTGTAGAGGCCGTGCTACAGGAACAACCGGTGGCAGTGTCGGCGCGTACGGTGCAGCGTCGCTTCTTGCGAGCGACAGGGTTGACTCACACTGCCATGGATCAGATCGAGCGTGCGCGCATGGCTGTGAAGCTCCTGCTAAATGGGGGTTCGATCCTTGATACCGTCGAGCAGACGGGTTACTTCGACCAGCCGCACATGACCCGAGCGCTGAAACACTATGTCGGCCTGACCCCCGCGCAGATTGCCGCTAAGAACAGATCAGAGATACTGTCGTTTTCGTACAATACGCCGACCGACTTCTGACATACGATACGCATGTTCAACGACTCGCTACAAGGAGCGAAAACATGAAAACGCGTATCGTCATCAGAACCACCATTGTTGTTCCCCTCATCTTCCTCGCCAGCGCGTTGGTGCTGCTCAGCTTCTCCTTCTTGGGGGGACAGGCAGCAAACGCCCAGGAAGGTAGTGGTGAGGGCCAATTCGCATCCGTAAATGGGTTGGAGCTGTACTACGAAGTTCACGGCGTGGGCGAACCGTTGATTTTACTGCACGGCGGTCTGAACACGATCGACATGGTGTTTGGACAACTGCTGCCGCCGCTCGCAGAGAATCGCCAGGTCATCGCCGTCGAGCTGCAGGGCCACGGCCATACCGCCGATGTCGATCGTCCCATGTCCTTCGAGCTGATGGCGGATGACATCGCGGCGCTCATCCAGCACCTCGGCTACCAGAGCGCTGACATCATGGGCTTCTCGCTGGGCGGTGGTGTTGCTCAGCAGGTGGCGATCCGCCACCCAGAGGTGGTGCGCCGCCTGGTGCTCATTTCGACGCCTTTCAGCAGTGATGGGTGGTATCCCGAGGTGCAGGCCGGTATGGCCGCTATGAATGCGGAGGCAGCCGCGGCTATGCTGGATTCTCCGATGTACCAGCTCTATGCAGCGGTTGCACCCAACCCCGATGACTGGCCAATCCTGGTCACCAAGCTTGGCGATTTGCTGCGGCAAGACTATGACTGGTCGGAAGACGTCGCCGCGATCACGGCCCCGATCCTGCTTGTCGTTGGCGATGCCGACAACATACGGCCGGAGCACGCTGTGCAGTTCTTTGCGCTGCTAGGCGGTGGTCAGATTGATGGAGATTCGGGTGGGCGGCCGACATCTCAGCTTGCCGTGCTCCCTGGCGCGACCCACTTTTCCATCCTGACCCGTACCGATCTGCTCCTGCCGGTCGTCGCCCCGTTCCTCAACCGGCCCCTGCCTGAGTCAGAGTAGTCGGTCGGTCCGGCCCCATTCTGGAGATCGATCGCTGAGTAGCACTTTGCCCGCTGTGTAGGGCGGGAAACTTGTCCCTTGCCAACTCAATAATCGGAGGAAAACAGCGATGAGGAAGATCGGCGCAGGTTTGTTCATCTCGCTTGACGGCGTCACGGAATCACCGGAAACATGGCAGTCCGAGTACTTCGATGCCGACATGCTGGCCGACCTGTCCGCCCAGATCGCGGCGGAGGACACAATCCTGCTCGGGCGACGGACGTATGAGGAGTGGCAGCGTTTTTGGCCGAGCGCTACGGTCGAGCCGTACGCCAGCCACATCAATAATGCGCCCAAGTACGTGGTTTCAACGGCGTTGGATCACGTCGAATGGGGGCAGTGGAACAACGTGACCTTGCTGGATGGGTCCTTTGACGAGGCGATCAGGCGGCTGAAGCAGCAACCCGGGAAGAACATCGGCGTGGGTGGAAGTCCTACGCTGGTCCGCTCACTGCTGCAGCACGATCTCCTTGACGAGCTGCGGCTGGCGCTCAACCCGGTAGTGATTGGCCGCGGCAGCCGGCTCTTCGAGGGGCAGAATGACCTGAAGAAGATGAGACTCGTCGATTGCAAGCGGACGGGCACCGGTGTCGTGCTTCTCACCTACGAGCCCGCCCCTAAATCCTGACAATCCGACCCCGCACGCGCCAATAAACGAGGTTGCTTCGGTGATGAGCAACCTCGTTGTTTTGTTCGGATGATTTTTACATGGCCCCATTACAACACACAGCGACCGCATAGCTGGCTTGACTATCGTCCGCCGTCTCCGGAGGCCACACTGGTTCCATCACGCACCACCGCCGCCCGGAGTCCAACTTTATGAGTGGCATAGATTCTGGGGAGCAGGTCAGGACGCTGTTTGGTTAGTTTGTCTGCTTGGGAACGTTCCCGGATATGACAGCCAGGCGCCTGGCAATTCCATCCACTACACCCCTAATCCTAATAGCGACGAACCACGCGCTTGTTTATTGCGCATCTGACTCATTAATCTTCGAGACGGCAACGTTTGTCGACAAACCTATTTCCGCGCGTGCTAGGCGATCAGTCAGAAACGAAATCACAGAAGTGGCGAACAACCGGGCTACTGGGGTATCATAGTTAGTCATCGTGCTCAAATACCGTTCCGTGAATTTTTACAAATCCCTCGCTTGCACACCATCCGGCGAGACCGAAGAAAGACCGCTGCCGACCGGCAAAAAGAGACCTCTGAGGGCAAACGGTGGTGGTTATGTATGTTCTCTCAGAAGCCTTCAGTGAATCGCGTATTCTCTAATCAGCGCGCTACTCGCCGGGCGCGTTTCAATCGCGGATGGCACTTTTTTCAACCGCCCAATTTTAGCCAGAAAGTCAGCGACAAATGGACCTTGAGGCTGTTCCTCAAAAGCAAATAGACGAGCTAGAGCATCTGGTTAAGAACCTCTTGATTGCGATGCGAAAAGCCAAACTCCACCGGGAGCCGTTGGCCGAAAGTCTCCGCCTATTTGATCAACAACTTGGAGACCTTCGACGCAAGCGGTATGACGAAGCGAATTCGGAATATTCTCACTACTGATCTATCGACCAGAGCCTGGGCAGGTGCTTGCTTAACAACAGACTGAACCATGATCGCCTTGCGCATTCGGCGCCGATCTCGCTCCGTACACAGAGGTCTATGTGTGACATCGTGCCGTCTTGCTGGATGGCAATTCCCCTCACCCCTCAATGGAGTACGCAAAGTAACTGTCTATCGGGGGGCATGGACCTACGACAACGCTGCTCAGTGTAAGACAACAGCATGACCGGGCCGGAGAAAAGGAGCGTGAAGGCGATGACAACAGACGTCGTGATCAGTCAACTGACCAAAGAACGCAATAGTATGCTGCGCCAGATCGAAAAACGTGAGAAAGAAATCGCACATTTCGACGAGCGTCTGTCGCACTCGCTGATGCCCAACCAGGTGGCCATGCTCAGGGCCCAGCGCTCGCGCCAGATTTCCATGCTCGACGCCGATCGCGGTGAGCTGGATACCCTGGAGAAGTCATTGGCTGCCGAAATGGTTAACCGGCCATAAGCCACAATCAGGTTTCATTCTGCCTGACGATATGAGAAGTGGTTCCGTGCCCGGCTAATGTGACGTTGTCATAACCTTACTGGCGCTTGCGAGCGGGACGGATTTTTTTCTTCATCTGTTTCGCGCGGCTCGCCGCAATTTTTCGATTCCGGAGCGTTGTTCCCTTCAGCGCCTGCAGGACCTGCTCTACCTGGCTACTGGGCACATCAACCAGCGAGAAGTGATCATACAATTCAATAGCACCGATCGAACGCCCTGAGATGTCGGCTTCGTTGGCTATCGCACCGACGATATCGCCAGGACGCACACCGTCTTCGCGGCCAATATCAAGGTAGAGTCGCGTCATGCCCTTCTCGACGGCAAATGGATTGCGGCGGCGACGCTTTCTTGTGCGCGGCGCGTCTCTGTCCTCTGGGGCAGGCTCCGGCTCGGCTAGCTTATCTTCAACCTCGTCAGGAGGTGTCCCCATCAGCAGCTTAAAGCTTGCCGCGGCGATTTCGGTAGGACTATATTCCTCGCCCATTTCCTCGGCCATGATCAGATATGGCTCTAGCCCGTCTTGGGCCAGCGTATCGCGCACCAACTCCTTGAATGTTTCTCGCCGCCGTACAATGACATCGGCAATCGTCGGCAGGCGCATCCGCTGCATATCCGCCCCTGTCACGCGCTGAATGGTTTGCCACAACCGGCGCTCGCGCGGTGTCACCAGCGTGATGGCGCAGCCAGCGCGCCCCGCACGCCCGGTGCGTCCAATACGATGCACATAGCTCTGCGGATCAAGCGGAATATCGTAATTGATCACGTGCGAGACGTGTTCGATGTCCAGCCCTCGCGCGGCCACATCAGTCGCGATCAGTAGCTCGACCTGTTCTGCACGAAAACGTCCCATCACACGATCCCGCTGGACCTGGCTGAGGTCGCCATGCAGCGTTTCAGCAGGATATGCGCGCGCGGTGAGCCGCTCTCCTAACGAGTCAACTTGCACCTTGGTGCGGCAAAAGATGATAGCCGCCGCTGGCCGCTCATAGTCGAGAATTCGGACCAAGACTTCGAACTTGTCGCGCCTGCCAACTTCGTAATACGTCTGGCGAATCTGCGGCACGGTCATCTGCTCAGCTTCGATGACGACCTGCTGCGGATCTCGCATGTACCGCTGCGCCAGCGCAGCAACTGGCGCAGGAATCGTGGCGGAGAACAGCGCTGTCTGGCGACTAGCAGGAGTCTGCTGAAGGATCGCTTCAATGTCCTCGATGAATCCCATGTCCAGCATCTCATCGGCTTCATCAAGGACGACCGTGCGAATTTCGTGCAGATTGAGTGTGTTGCGCCGGATATGGTCGAAAACCCGCCCTGGCGTGCCAATCACGATATCAACCCCGCGTCTCAAGGCATGAAGCTGCCGCTCAATGGGCTGTCCGCCATAGACTGGCAGGACCGAGACGCGCTGATATTTGCTGTAGGAATGGATGGCTTCCGCGACCTGCATCGCAAGTTCACGGGTAGGAGTCAGGACGAGGGCCTGGGGCACACGAGGTACACGGCCATTGTCGTCCAGCTTCTGGATGATGGGCAGGGCGAACGCAGCAGTCTTCCCGGTCCCTGTTTGCGCTTGGGCGATGACGTCTCGACCTTCGAGCAGCAAAGGGATGGTTTGCGCCTGAATTGGCGTCGGTTCTTCATAGCCAAGCTCGCTGATGGCCTTGAAGGTCTCTTCGTGTAAGTCAAGCTCCGCGAATGTTGTGATCATTGCCTTCTACCCTTCCGGACTACCTATCGAACGGCCAGCCGTCCAATGGTGAATATAGCTGAACGCAGCCGACGTGGGTAGAGTATGCGGTCTCGCAAAGCGCAAATCAGCCAAAGGCAAGCGCTGTCTGTTTCCACTGGCCAGCCAGCTGGAGCTTGTGCGCTCGTCGAAGTCGCTCGGTGACCGGGAAAAGCTGCCTAAAAGAATGTCAGATATCTCGTCATAGCTCGTAAATTCGACAAATTATAGAAAATGTGTATAATTGTGTTCTGTAGTGGAAAAGGACGACCGCAGAACGGGAACGTTATCCCCAGCGTAGGCGAGTAGTGGCGTTGGCTTACTGTCCCTCAAGCATCTCCATTCCCACAACATTCAACCAATTCAAGTGGGAAGGAATCCCAAGATGTCTGAAGAACGTGTAAGTGGTACAGTGAAGTGGTTCAATGCCCAGAAGGGTTTTGGGTTCATTGAGCGTGATGGCGCTCCGGATGTGTTTGTGCATCACAGCGAGATCCTGGGCGATGGTTACCGTGAGCTGTCAGAGGGTGAGGCGGTGACTTTCGTGGTCACTCAGGGACAAAAAGGCCCACAAGCGAGCCAGGTACAGCGGCAGAATTCATAGTGTGAGCTGATGCGAGTTGCGCGCCTTGTGTCACATTGGCACAGGGCGCGTTGTTTTCAATATGCAACCGGTTGGGTTCGAAGGATTGTCGGACAAGGTTAGTGTCAGCGCAGAGCTTGCGCTGCGTCAAGCGCCATCTGAACTGGTGGTGAAGACCCGGCAGCCCTGACGTGGAGCAATAAGTGAGCCCCCAGCTCACCGACTATAGTAAACAGTAGTCAGACCAACCCATGCTCTCGGCATGCCCAATGCTCCACGCGGAGGGCCGAACCGACTTATGCGCTACCGAACCTCCCATCCCAATGTATGTTACTGCAGAAGGAGCCTGTTACGATGACTCTTGAACTACGTCCACTGGCAGATCGAGTGGTTGTTGAGCCAATCAAACCGGACGAGACCTTTGCAGGAGGAGAGTTGGTACTGCCGTCAGCCGCCAAAGACAAGCCTCAGCAAGGTATGGTCCTGGCCGTTGGGCCTGGTCGGCTCGATGATGCAGGGAAGCGCATCGTGCTAGAAGTCCAGGTCGGTAACCGGGTCCTTTACGCCAAGTATTCGGGCACTGAGATCAGGCTAGATGACATGAAAGTACTGATCCTCAGGGAAGACGATATTTTGGCAGTTGTTGGAGCGTAAGGCCGCGAGCACTTCGCCGCAGTTCTAGGATGCTGGTGAGGTTCATATTCTCGTAACGGCCTACTCACTACAAACGCCATGATCTATGACTCTCATGCCGCTTCCGAACGTTCAGCATCGGATTATCTTGCAAGACCGGCAACGGTCCGCATGGGAAAGGAATATAATGAAGACGGATCACGAGGAACTGAAGCGCCAAGTCGTTGCGATCATCGATCGCAGCGGTGGACCAATTCGCATCGATGACATTGCCGTGCGGATGTCGCTACCCGAGGACGTGGCGCTGAGCGATCTGCTCGCGGAACTCGCTTCCGAAGGGCGTTTGATCAAGGGATTCACTCTGTTGGCGAACGGGAGCAGTGCACAGACGTTTGACTTGGCCCACACGAGTTAATCGGGCTTGACCGTGATGGACTGCCCCAATCCTATGCGAACCATGAGAGGAGACACTGCATGACGAAAAAAGTCTATATGTTTGGACCCCGCAATCTCGAGCGGGCACGACAACATGCTCAGAGGCATGCGGAGAAAGAGCTTGTTTTGCTGCGAGCTCCAGATCGCCGCATAGCCGTATGCAATCCACGCATTGCGTCAGAACTCAAGACACAGGGCTTCACACCTATCGAGGAAGCGTGACACACGAAACCTCTGACGCATGACTTAATATCGAACCGGACGCATAGTCCGGTTTTCGAATCTTGCCGCGGGAGGCGTGGTTCAAGGACTGTTTGTGTCATTCGTGAGGGTGACCAATAAGGGACTCCTAGCCTTCGCTTGGCTCCTTGCACTAAGCGCGCATCAAATCAGCGCCATGATGCTGTAAGGCCTGGAAATCGCCTCTGATTTGCTCCATCATAGGGATTTTGAGAACGCGCTTATTATATAGGCAACAAAAAAGCCCAGCTATAACTGGGCTTTGCGCCAGGCGGAATAGTGGGGGGCGACGGGCGTCGGGTTATCGGACTCCACTTGAGACGATGGTGTTGGGTGTTGTCCCACCGCAGGAGCAGGTGGCCGCGCCGCCGGCTGTGCGAGGCTGCACGCTTCTAGTAGGCGTCCGCCCTTGTATCTTAATACATTAACCTCTCGGTACACAACAGGACAACCACACTTTGTCAGAGCGCCACTTCAAGCGCTGTGAATGAGAGAGGCGGCAGTTGCAGCGTGATGATGCTGTCGTAAACTGCAGGGGCCGCGATGGCGCGAGCCACGATGCATTCAGGGTTGTCAAAAGTGTTGACGGCTTTCGGGTCTGTACCGGCGAGCTGATAGGCTGACTTCACACGGCTCGGGGTGAGCGCTTGCCAGCGTATGTCAACTGTGATGCTGTCGGTCTGGCTCCGATTCACGACAAAGATCGCGCTGTCGTTCGTCTCCGGGTTATGTGACGATGCCACATCCAGCACGGGCACTTCACCAAACTCGCGGGTTTCAATCAGCGGTGCTTTGACTGCCACATCCAATGCGTTGCCTGAGGCCATCCGGCTAAACAGCATGAACGGATAATACGTCGTGTGTTTGAGTAGACGGTCCCGTGTGGTGGTGATCGGCGAAATTGTATTGACGATCTGCGCCAGACACGCGATCTTCAGTATATCAGACTTGCGCAGGAACACGTTCAGCCACTGCGCGACTACTAGCGCATCTTCCAGGTTATAGACTTCCTCGGAAAGATGGGGCGCTTCGCTCCAGTTCCCTTCGCTACTTCGGTCTTTGTACCAGACATTCCATTCATCCCACGACAGATAGACATTATGCGTCGACCGCGTTTTGGCTTTCACATACCGCAAGACTCCTGTCAGTGTATCCACACAATTTTCGAAGTCTGCGCTGAGGGCCAAGTAACTGGCTGTATCATCGTGGCAATTGGCAGCGTAGTAGTGCATTGAATGATAGTTGACATGCTCCCACGCGATCTCAAGCGTGATGCGATCCCAGTCGGGATAGGACGGCATACGCGTGTGAGATGAACCGCATAACACGGCTTCGATTGAGGGATCGTGCCAGCGCATCATTTTGACCGCCTCAAGCGCCTTCCGACCATATTCGTCGGCAGGGAGATGCCCGATCTGCCAGGGACCATCCATCTCGTTGCCGATGCACCAGTATTTCACACCATAAGGTTCAACCTGACCATAGCGGGCGCGCAGATCACTATAAAGCGTGCCAACCGGCGCATTGCAGTATTCGACGAGATTAGCAGCATCCTGAATCGTGCCGGTTCCCATGTTGACGGCCAACATCGGCTCTGCATTCAGTTCCCGACAGAAATGTAGGAACTCGTCTGTGCCGAACTGATTAGTTTCAATGGTTTGCCAGGCAAGGTCCCGGCGACGCGGGCGCTGGTCTTTCGGGCCGATGCCATCTTCCCAGTGATAACCGCTGAGGAAGTTGCCGCCGGGATAGCGTATCGCGCGCAAATTGAGGTCACGCAACGCAGCAAGCACGTCGCGCCGCAAACCGTGTTCGTCGGCTTGCGGCACTGTGGGATCGTAGATCCCTTCATAAATACACCGGCCCATATGCTCCGCAAAGCCGCTAAAGAGCAAGGGCGAAATGGTGCTGATGACTCGATTCGTATCAATATACACAGTCGCTTGTGCCATGATCAGAGTACCTCATAATGAAAGAAATCTCCGGAAAAACCGATGCGCGACAGCGGCATTCGAAATCAATAGTCAGTGGTGCGTGTCACGCGCTCATCGGCCTAAACACTTACTTCATCCCTGCGCCTGGGGCGGCGATACCCTGCGTGAACTGATGGCGCAACAATAGGGACAAAATGATGTGCGCTCGTCACTCGTGCTGAATATCATCTACCTCACCGAGATCAGGGTGTCTTCTAGCCTGAGTTTTCTCGACTTGTTCCGAATACAAGTAGCATTTCACGGTTTGTCGTCCAACCTGAACGTCCGGCGGATCAGCCTTGCGGCAAATATCCATCACTTTGGGACAGCGGCCCGCAAACTTGCACCCGATTCTCCCATACTCTTTGATTTCGGTTGTTCCAAGCTCAATATGTTTTGCCCAGGACTCGCGTTTCAAGGGAGCAGGCTCGGGGACCGATTCCTTCAACAGCTGCGTATACGGGTGCGCAGGCCGTTCCAGGACGTCCTCAACCGGTCCCGATTCTACAATGTATCCGCGCAGCATGATGCCAATCCGGTCGCTGATGTAGTAAGCAGTTGCCAGATCATGCGTGATATAAATCACGCTCACTCCCCGTTCGTCGCGCAGCTTCCGGAACAGGTTTACGATCTCCATGCGTAGAGACGCGTCGACCATCGAGACAGGCTCGTCGGCGAGGATCAGCTTGGGCTCCGAGATCAGCGCCCGCGCCACCGATACGCGTTGGATCTGACCACCGGAAAGTTCATGCGGATAACGCTGCCTCACTTCATCCAGCGACAAGCCTACGTTGCGCAGAGCGTTGTCCACGACCTTGGCTGCATCCCGCCGGTTTGACGCCATCCCAAAGTTCTTGACCGTATCGAACAGGTACGCGTCGACCCGCCGCAACGGGCTGAAGGTCTCGAACGGGTTCTGGAAAACCGGTTGGACTTGCTTCATAAACTCAATGAACTCGGACCGTTTACGGACAGTAGACACATCGCGGCCTTCAAACAGCACTTTGCCCCTGGTGGGATCAAGATCGCGCAGCAACAAGCGGGAGAGCGTAGTTTTTCCACTGCCGCTTTCACCGGCGAGAGTGAATATTTCGGGCTTATTACTCTCCAGGGAGAAGGAAACATCATTAACCGCTGTGAGGAGGGCTCCCCCCAACAATCCACCAATGCGGAATTCGACCGTGACGTGCTGGACATCCAGAAGTTTTCCGTTTGCGCTCATAGAGAGCCTTCCTTGACCAGATGGCAGGCCACGCGATGACGCTCTTTAACTGTAATCAACTCAGGCGTCACGGTCCGGCATTCATCCATTGCATAAGGGCAGCGGGGGTGGAACCGGCATCCGCTCGGAGGATCAGCAAGGTTTGGCGGTGAGCCTCTCAGACCCGCTTTAGTCGATTTTTCGCCGATCACTGGCAGCGAGTTGATCAGGTGTTGGGTATATGGGTGGAGCGGCGCATTGAAGATGGTCTCAGTTGGCGCTTCTTCGGCTATCCGGCCCGCGTACATGATCATCACCCGATCGGCGACATTGGCGTGCACTGCCATATCGTGAGTTACCAGGAGAACCGTATTTTTGCTCGCGGCCTGGATACTTTTGATCATGTGCAGGACCCCGCGCTGCACAACGACATCCAGGGCAGTGGTGGGCTCGTCCGCCACAATCAAGGCGGGTTCGAACACGGTTGCCAGGGCGATGGCCACCCGCTGGCACATGCCGCCAGAAAGTTGGTGCGGGTAAGCGTCGAGCACATCGGTCGGGAGCCCCAGCCGGTTGATATGGGTGCGCGTCTTTTCAAGAAATTCATTTTTGTCTTTAATGTGCTCGTGTGTGTCAACAATATCCCGAAAGGTCTTTATCACCTTGCGCACCGGGTTGAGGACGCTCATCGAGCCCTGCATTATATACGAGAGTTCCTTCCAGCGGACTTTCCGACGGAGCTCATCCTGCGATATCTTCAGCATGTCAACTGTGTACTCACCAAAGTTGTAATTGACACTCCCTTCAAAAACCTTTAATGGAGGTTTTATATTCCCCGAGAGCACTTTGATCAGGGTGGTTTTGCCGCAGCTCGACTCACCGGCCACCCCATAAATCTCATTTGGAAAGAGGTCAAAAGAAACCCCGTCGACCGCACGTACGATCCGGGAGATTCCATAGGCCTCAGTCTGGTAGTAAGCACGGAGGTTCTGTACGCTCAAAAGGGTCACGGGTTATGCTCCAATCAAGCGCAAGCGAGTGCGCGGATCGATGTACTCGTTGATGCTCGTGAAGAACAAGTACAGGCCGAGGAACAGGATAACAGTCACCATCGCCGGTGCCGTAATCCACCACCACACGCCCGCGACTAACGCGCCGTGCTGGTTGGCCCAGAAGAGGGCAGTCCCCAGAGTAGGGGTGGTCAAATCTGAAAGCCCAAGAACACTCAAAGTGACTTCCATTCCAATTGACCACAGCATATTGTTGAGGGTGGTGGCAAACACGATTGGCAGCACGAAGGGAAGATGCTCGTGGATCGTGATCCAAAATCCACTGGTTCCGGAATAGACCGCAGTGCGTGTGAACGAGCGCTCCCTCAAGCTCAGCACCTGAGAGCGAATCAGGCGGGCGTCAAACGACCAGCCGAAAAGCCCCAGGATAATCGCCAGGGAAAACAGGTTCATGCTGCCGCGCAGCAAGAAACTCAGCAAGATAAGAATGGGAAGCAGGGGCAAAACCACGAAGGTGTCGCTGATCGCCATCAGCACCTTGTCGAGCCACCCACCCCGGTACCCGGCGGTCAGACCGACCAGGATAGAAATCACACGCGAGATAATCGCGGTCACCACACCCAGGTAAAGTGAATTGCGCACGGCAAAGGTCAACCACCAGAAGAGGTCCTCTCCCCGGGAAGTGGTGCCGAAAGGGTGTTCCGTCGATGGAGGCAGGTCCCAAGGGACCACAAAGGATTTGCCTGGATCATAAGGTGAGTCGTAGGATAGCAAAACCATTATCACTACGCCTGCCAGCAAAATCATGGCGAGACGGAAGCGGCCATCGTATCTGAGGAGATCACGCAGAACTTTGAGCATCGTTCGTTTCCTATTGGTAGCGTACCCGCGGGTCGAATAGCGGATAGAGTAAGTCCATAATGAAAACAGCGGTCGCAACCCCGATGATCGAATAGATGGTGATGCCCATGATCATTGAGTAATCGTTACTGTAGATCGCTTTTATGGCTAGATTGCCAATTCCGGGGTACCCAAAAACGACCTCCATGATGAGGGCGCCACTGAAGACCGTTCCGAGCACCATAGCCAGAGCAGTCAGTTGCGGCAGTATGGCGGTGCGCATGATGTACTGAACGAGGATCCTGTTCTTGCTCAGTCCGGCGGTTTCGGCATACACCACATAGTCTTCAGAGATAATATTGGAGGTGAGGGATTTCATGCCGACAAACCAGCCTCCAAATCCAACCAGAATCAGGGTGGCCGCCGGCAGAACGGCATGCTCAAGGTATGTCAAGATGAAATCAGGCGAGGACCAATCAGGACGAGTTCCGATCGGGTAAGCCCCGCTGAATGGAAAGATCGGGATGAAATACGAAAACACCACGAGCAGAACGATGGCCACGATGTAGTACGGAATCGATCGGACCACCTGGCCCAGCACCTCGAGCACACTCAATGCCCTGTTTGCAGGATAATAGCTGGACAAGGCCCCGAAAAGGTTGCCAAATATGAACGAAATAACCACCGCGGGAATCAACAGCCTGAGGGTGAACGGCAAAGCCTGGCCAATCATCTTGGACACCGGGGTCGGGAAATTA
>Ga0079224_100007021_pt1 | contig 15024 bp, 14 predicted proteins | sample Stecom2015_FD_80414 | JGI IMG/M metagenome (GOLD analysis project Ga0079224, IMG submission 80414) | Agricultural soil microbial communities from Utah to study Nitrogen management - Steer compost 2015 | ecosystem: Environmental > Terrestrial > Soil > Agricultural land | place: USA: Utah...
CACCCTACGACGTGGGCGCACCGCGGATCGACGGCGACGGCCGGTCAACTCTGCACACCAGCGTTGTAGGCGTTCAACACCCACTTGCGCCCGGTGCCGGCCCGGCGGATCAGCACCACCCAGTGGCAGTTGGCGACCCCGCCCAGGCTCGGCCACAGCTCGTGCGGAAGACCGAGCAGCTTCGCGGTCAAACCGATGATCAGCCCGCCGTGGGCGCACAGCAGAGCGGTCCCGCTGTACTGCTGGTCGAGTTCCTCCACCACCTCGACGGCCCGCTCGGAGACCTCCACCCGGGATTCGCCGCCAGGAGGAGCCCACTCCGGGTTCTGCCGCCAGGTGAGCATGGCCCCCGGCCACCCCATCTCCACCTCGGCACCGCTGAGCCCCTGCCACTCGCCGAGGTGCGTTTCCCGCAGCCTCTTGTCGAGCCGCGGCTGGAGACCGGTGATCTCGGTGAGCGCGGCAGCCGTGTCCTGGGCGCGGCGCAGGTCCGAGCAGACCAGGACGTCCGGCGCGTACTCGGCGACCACCGGGGCTGCTTTCCTGGCCTGTTCCTGGCCCGCCTCGGTCAGCTCGGTGTCGAGGTGCCCCTGGATCCGGCCCGCGAGGTTGTAGGAGGTCTCCCCATGGCGCCAGAGCACCAGCCGCTCGAGCGTCACGCCTCGGCGTCCTGTTCGTCGCTCGCCGGCTCGGCCTGGTCCTCGAACGGGATCCGCGGGCAGTCCTTCCAGAGCCGTTCCAGCTGGTAGAAGGCACGCTCCTCGGAGTGCTGGACGTGCACGACCACGTCGACGAAGTCGAGCAGCACCCAGCGACCTTCCCGGGTCCCTTCCCGGCGCACCGGCTTCGCACCGGCGAGCCGCATCTTCTCCTCGACCTGGTCCACGATCGCGTCGACCTGCCGCTCGTTCGGGGCCGAGGCGATCACGAAGCAGTCGGTAATCACCAGCTGCTCGGACACGTCCAGGACGACAACGTCGATCGCCTTCTTGTCGGCCGCGGCCTGTGCCGCCACCAGGGCTAGCTGACGCGAGTTCTCCGTGGCTGCCACGTCGCTCCTTTCGCTGGATCCGGTGTGCCAGGATAGCCATCCAGTGGAAGTTCCGGAGAACGGACTTCCGCTGCTCCCGGGCACTGCGCGCACCGGTTCGCGCTGTTGGCGCGGCTGGGCGCGCGATGGCCGTCGCCGGCCGGAACGGCGGCTGCGCTGGCGTGCCGGCCTCCGGACCACCGCGCCCGTCAGGCCTGCGGGTTCGGCCCCCACTCGGGCTTGTGCTCCGGCCCGCCTTCCCGGTACAGGCCGCGCTTGGCGATGTACTGGACGATCCCGTCGGGCACCAAGTACCAGACCGGCAAGCCCGCCCGCACCCGCTCGCGGCAGCTCGTCGAGGAGATCGCCATCGCCGGGATCTCCACGAGCGACACCGACCCCTTCGGCAGGTGGGTTCCGTCCAACGAGTAGCCGGGACGGGTGACGCCGATGAAGTGCGCGAGCTCGAACAGCTCCTCCACCCGGTGCCAGGAGAGGATCTGCTCCAGCGCATCGGCACCGGTGATGAAGTACAGCTCCGCGTCCGGGTACTGCTTTCGCAGGTCGGTGAGGGTGTCCACGGTGTAGGTGGGACCGCCCCGGTCGATGTCCACCCGGCTGACCAGGAACCTCGGGTTGGACGCGGTGGCGATCACCGTCATCAGGTAGCGGTCCTCGGCGGGGCTCACCGTCTCGTGGCTCTTCTGCCAGGGCTGTCCGGTCGGGACGAAGACCACCTGTTCCAAACCGAACTGCGCCTGCACCTCACTAGCGGCAACCAGGTGACCGTGGTGAATGGGATCGAAGGTGCCACCCATGACACCGATCCGACGCGGACGCGACATAAAAGCCAAGCGTAGGAGTCCACCCGGTTGCCCGCGGCACCGGGGAGGCCCAACCGGCCCGGGCGCGAAGCGGGTTCCGACCGCTCTCACCAGCCAGAACCCGCCGCAATCACACTTCCCGCACGGCGTGCTGCGCACCGTGACCGGCGAACTGTGACCGCCTCCACGGAGCGCTTCCGCGGCGCACCGGCTTCGCCCGCGGCGTCGTCCAGCCCTCCAGGACCAGCCGCTCCGCCGCGGGGCGGCTCAGCTGCTGGGGCGCACGTGGCCGTCGCCGAAGGCGATCCACTTGGTGGAGGTCAGTTCGGGAAGCCCCATCGGCCCGCGCGCGTGCAGCTTCTGGGTCGAGATGCCGATCTCGGCTCCCATGCCGAACTCGCCGCCGTCGGTGAAGGCGGTGGAGGCGTTCACCATCACCGCCGCCGCGTCGACCTGCGCGGTGAACTGCCGGGCCGCCCGCACGTCGCTGGTCACGATGGCCTCGGTGTGCCCGGAACCGTGAGCGCGGATGTGCTCGACGGCGTCGGCCAGCGAGTCCACCACCCCGACCGCGATGTCCAGGGACAGGTATTCGGTGTCCCAGTCCTCCTCGGTGAGCGGCACGACGCTGGAGCCGCCGACGGCGACCACCTTCTCGTCACCGTGCACCGTCACGTTCGCGCCGCGCAGCTCCGCGATCGCCCGCGGCAGGAACTCGTCGGCGATGTCCTTGTGCACCAGCAGGGTCTCCGCCGCGTTGCAGACGCTGGGGCGCCGCGCCTTGGAGTTCAGCAGGATCCGCAGCGCGGTGTCGAAATCGGCGCTGGCGTCCACGTAGACGTGGCAGTTGCCCACCCCGGTCTCGATGGTGGGCACGGTCGCTCGCTCCACCACCGTCGAGATCAGACCGGCTCCCCCTCGGGGGATCACCACGTCGACCAGTCCACGGGCGGTGATCAGGTGCTGCACCGAAGCCCGGTCGTGGCAGGGCAGCAGCTGGACCGCGTCGGCCGGCAGGCCGTGCGCCTGCAGCACGTCGGCCAGGATCCGCACCAGAACCGCGTTGGAGTTCTCCGCCGAGGACGAGCCGCGCAGCAGCACCGCGTTGCCCGCCTTGAGGGTCAGGCCGGCGGCGTCAACGGTGACGTTCGGGCGGGCTTCGTACACCATACCGACAACGCCGAGCGGAACCCTGACCTGCTGCAGCTGGATGCCGTTGGGCAGGACGCTGCCGCGCACCACCGTGCCGACCGGGTCCGGGAGACCGGCAACGGTGCGCAGGCCGTCCGCCATGGCGTCGATGCGCTTCTCGGTCAGGGCCAGGCGGTCGAGGAGGCTGTCCGGCAGGCCTGCTCCTCGACCGGCCGCGAGGTCCTGCTCGTTGGCCTCGATGATCTCCGCGCTGCGCTGCACCAGGGCATCCGCCATGCCGTGCAGCAGGCCGTTCTTGGTTCCGCTGGTGGCCTGCGCCAGTTCAGCGGCGGCTTTCTTGGCCCTGCGGGCCGCGGCGAGCACCTGCTCGCGCAGTTCTTCTCCGGAAGCTTTGACACTCGTGGAAGCCTCTGTGGTGGTCACCTGTCCAGCGTAGTCCGCAGGCGCAACCGGGACCCACACCCCGCGGTTCCTTTTCCACGGTTCGGTGCGCCGCGCTGGGCAGGAGCAGCTTTTCGGGTCACCACCGGCGCGGCGCACGTCGCGTTCGGAACAGCGCCGGTTGTTCTCCAGGCGCAATTCAGCGCACCGCGATGCTCCGAATGGAAGCGGGAAAAATACCGGCCGCGGATTGCATTCCCCCGATCAGAGCAATACGAGGAAGCGCATTCGCGATTTCAATTGTCGAAACGCCCGGCTTTGATTCCGGCGATGAATGAGCGCCACTGCTCCTCGGGGATCTCGAGATGTCCACCGGACGGGTTTTTCGAATCCCGCACCGCTGCCGCACCACCGGTCCGGCCGACCTCGACGCAGTCAGTTTCCTGGGCTGACCAGCTCGACTTCCGCCAACCGGCAGGTCTCGCCGTCATCACCTGACCCCTTCCATCTCTTCTGCGCACTTGGTGATGAACCGCAAGGATTCCTGTTCGTCCATCGCCATGTCCAGCAGGTCGGCAGCCGCGCGCAGGTACTCCTCGGCCGTCGCCGGGTTGTGGAGGAACACCGACGACCGGTAGTGCTCCAAGTGGACCACCGGGCCGGCTTTGGCGAACTCGAAGAGGACGAACGGGCCGACGTGCCCGGGGTGCCAGACCGTTGAACCGCTGCGGAGGACCCGCACCGAGATGTTCGGCCACTGCGCCAGGTCCGCGACTTTGCGCAGCTGTTCGGCCATGACCTGGTACCCGCCGATCGGTTCGCGCAGGGCGTTCTCGGCGATGATCGCGACGAACCGCGGCGCGCTGCGGGAGGCGAGGACTTCCCGGCGGCCGAGGCGCATCAGCACGAGCTTTTCCGCTTCACCAGGCGGTTTTCCGCGCATCACGGCTCGCGCGTAGTCGGCCGTCTGCAGCAGCCCTGGGACGAGCCCGGTGGCCACGTTGGTGATGCGCGTTGCGGTGCGCTCGAACTCGATCAGCGCGCTCAGCTCCTGCCCGACCCCGGCGCGGTCGGCGGTGAGCCAGTTCGGGGTGCCGGCTTCCCGCGCCATCTCCACCAGCCGGTCCTGCTCGGCAGCGCCAACGCCGAGAGCGGTGAGCACCTTGGTGACGAAGTCGGGAGACGGCACCGATTTCCCGATTTCGTACCGCATCAGTCGCACATGATTGGTGCCCAGTTCTCGAGCCAGTTTCCGCAGGCTTTTTCCTGCAGCTTCTCGCGCTTCCCGCAATTCAGCACCAAGTGCCCGCGCCTTCGGGGTGCCACCAGTGGTACGGGTCATGAACCATAGAAAAACAGAACGAAAATCTGTTAACTACTACCTGTTCAGGTAGTTGGCGCGGCGTTTCTGTACCACCAGAATGGTACGTGCGACGAAGGTCAGGGGGCGACGAAGAAGATGCTCCTCGAAGCTGTGCAGTCGGAACGAGCAGTGATTCCGCGCCGCGCTGTTCCTTCCCGAGCGTTCTGGTCGACCACCGGCCGCCAGGCCTTCCGCACCGGACCGAGACGCCCGGCCCGCTCGCACCGGGGCGGGGGGTGGTCGTAAGTGCCGCACCCGTTCCGCTGGCAGCCCGGCGAAGGACAGCGACACGCCACCCTGTGCGCTCGACCCCGCGGGGGTTTTCCGCCGGAAACCCGGATCAAGACCCTCTGCGGTGAAACGGTGACGGTGGACAACTCAGAACTGGCTTGGTTGTGGACCACCTGTCCGGAGTGCAACCAAGTCGCACGCGACCTGGCCAACAGCAGCGAGAGCGCCGAAACCACACCCGAAGACATCCCCTGAGGGCAGGCGGCCGCACAGCCTCGGCCGGCCCGCCCACCACCTCGAGCGCCACCGGAACCGGAATTCAGCGCAGCGGAACCAGGTCGTCGGCGTGGACGACTTCGCGCCGCTGCTCCGGGGGGAGCTCGTAAGTGGAACGCCCGACCAGTTCGGGCAGCTCACCCGCGTCGTAGGCGACGACCCCGCGGGCCACCACGTCCCCCTGCGGGTTCAGCAGCTCCACGACGTCGCCGCTGTCGAACTCCCCTTCCACCGCGGTGATCCCCGCGGCCAGCAGGGACCGGCGGTGTTCCACCACAGCCGTCACGGCCCCGTCGTCCAGCCACAACCGCCCGCGGGTGCCCGCGGCGTGCGCCAACCAGAACCGCCGCGCCGACAGGCGTGCACCGGTCGCGGCGAAAGCCGTGCCCACATCGGCGGGCCCCAGCGCCCGGTCGGCCAGCTCAGCGGAGGTCAACAGCACCGGAATGCCCGAGGTGCACGCGACCTTCGCCGCCTGCACCTTCGACACCATGCCTCCGGTGCCGACCCCGGAAGCCCCGGCTCCGCCGAGCTCCACCCCGACCATGTCGTCCTTGCCGTTCACCTCGCGGATCGCCGAAGCACCACCGCTGCGGGGGTCCCCGTCGTACAGCGCGTCCACATCGGACAACAAGATGAGGGCTTCCGCACCCACCAGGTGCGAGACCAGTGCGGCGAGCCGGTCGTTGTCGCCGAACCGGATCTCCGTGGTGGCCACCGTGTCGTTCTCGTTGACCACCGGCACAGCCCCCAACCCGAGCAACCGGTGCAGCGTGCGCTGCGCGTTGCGGTAGTGGCCGCGCCGGATCACGTCCTCCGCCGTCAGCAACACCTGGCCGACCGTGACCCCGTACCGGGCGAAGGACTCGGCGTACGCGTGCGCCAGCGCCAACTGCCCCACGCTGGCCGCGGCCTGCTTGGTGGCCAAGTCCTTCGGACGCCCCTGCAACCCCAGCGGCGCGAGGCCCGCCGCGATCGCGCCCGAGGACACCAGGACCACCTGTCCACCGGAGACGATCCGAGCCGCGACGGAGTCGACGACACCGGACAACCGCTCGTAGTCCAAGCCTCCCTCGGCGGTGGTCAGCGACGACGACCCGACCTTGACCACGACCCGTTCGGCTGCGGCGATCGTCTTCCGCGTCACCGAGATGTCTTCGTTCACCACTCGTCGTCCTCTTCCTCCGACCCGGCATACCCGCCGTGCTCATCCAGCGACGACCGGCGGGCCTGCCTGGCGGCTTTCCGCTCCGCCGCAGACACGCGGTCGCTGCCCTCCAGCCGCGAGTCGTGCCCGCGGCTGCCGAGCACACCGGCCACGCCAGCCGGAGTGGACGGTTCCCAGTCGAAAGTCATGTCGCCGATCGTGACCTGGCTGCCCGGCTTCGCGCCGACCTTGGCCAGCTCCTCCTCCACACCGAGCTTCGCCAGCCGGTCCGCCAGGTAACCGACGGCCTCGTCGTTGTCGAAGTTCGTCTGCCGCACCCAGCGCTCCGGTTTCGCCCCGCGCACGATGAAGGCGTCCTCCACGTCCGGGTCCGGCTCGACGGTGAAGCCGCTGTCGTCGATCGCGGTGGGTCGCACCACCACCCGCGCCGGCTCCGGCGGCGGCAGCTCCCGCCGGTACCGCTCCACCTCGGCAGCCATCGCGTAGGAGAGCTCCCGCAACCCTTCCCGGGTGGCGGTGGAGACCAGGAAGACCGGCCAACCCCGGGCTTCCAGGTCCTCGCGGACGAACTCGGCCAACTCCCTGGCCTCGGGAACATCGATCTTGTTGAGCACCACCATCCGAGGCCGGCTCGCGAGGTCCTGACCACCGTGCTCGGCCGCCAGCGCCGGGGTGTACTGGGCCAGCTCGGCCTCCAAGGCGTCCACGTCGGAGATCGGGTCCCGCCCGGGCTCCAACGTGGCGCAGTCCACCACGTGCACCAGCACCGCGCAGCGCTCGATGTGCCGCAGGAAGTCCAGGCCCAGTCCCCGCCCTTGGCTGGCACCGGGGATCAGCCCCGGCACATCGGCCACCGTGTACACCGTCTCCCCCGCGGTGACCACACCGAGGTTGGGGATCAACGTGGTGAACGGGTACTCGGCGATCTTCGGCCGCGCCGCCGACAGCACCGAGATCAGCGAGGACTTGCCCGCCGAGGGGAAGCCGAGCAGGCCGACGTCGGCCACCGACTTCAGCTCCAGCACCAGGTCCAGCTCTTCACCCGGTTCTCCCAGCAGGGCGAAACCGGGCGCCTTGCGGGCTTTGGACGCCAGCGCCGCGTTGCCCAGGCCACCTCGGCCTCCGCGGGCGGCGACGAACGTCGTTCCCGCACCCACCAGGTCGGCCAGCACCTCGCCGTCCGGGGTGAGGACCACAGTGCCGTCCGGGACGGACAGCACGAGGTCTTCCCCGGCGGCGCCGTTGCGCATGCTGCCCTTGCCGGGCTTGCCGTTCGACGCCCGAGCGTTGGGGCGGTAGTGGAAGTCCAGCAGGGTGTGCACCCCGGGGTCGACGACCAGTTTGACGTCACCCCCGCGACCGCCGTTGCCACCGTCAGGCCCACCGAGCGGCTTGAACTTCTCCCGGTGCACCGATGCGCAGCCATTGCCGCCACTGCCAGCCGCGACGTGGATGGTCACGCGGTCAACGAACCGCGACACGTATGCCTCCAGGAAGAGAAGGGGAAGTAGGTGCCTGACGATGAAACGACGAGGGGCGGGCCGGTAATCCGGACCCGCCCCTCGTCGGGAAGTTGCTGGTAGCCGAGAGCCGGGTCTCAGACCTCGGCCGGCACCACGCTGACTGCCTTGCGGCCGCGGTAACGGCCGTACTGCACGGTGCCTGCGGACAGTGCGAAAAGCGTGTCGTCTCCGCCGCGTCCAACATTCATGCCGGGGTGGAACTTGGTCCCCCGCTGCCGGACCAGGATCTCACCGGCCTTGACGACCTGGCCGCCGTAGCGCTTCACCCCGAGGTACTTCGGGTTCGAGTCGCGGCCGTTGCGAGAGCTGGAAGCGCCCTTCTTGTGTGCCATGACTACTCAGGTCCTCACTTGTTGATGCCGGTGACCTCAACGCGGGTCAGCTTCTGGCGGTGACCCTGACGCTTGTGGTAGCCGGTCTTGCTCCTGAACTTGTGGATGCGGATCTTGGGGCCCTTGGTGTGCTCGACCAGCTTGCCGGTCACCGACACCTTGGCCAGCGCATCGGCGTCGGTCGTCACCTCGGAACCGTCGACGACCATTAGCGCCGGGAAGCTGACCTCGGAGCCCGGCTCGCCATCGAGCTTCTCGACCTCGACGACGTCCCCGACAGCCACCTTGTACTGCTTGCCGCCGGTCTTGACGATCGCGTACATGAGTCGGAAGTCTCCTGCTGCTCGGTTTCGCTATTTCACCAGGTTGCGGCGGACGCCCACCCCCAGCCGCGCGGGCCGGGGACTCCTACCACGCCGCTGGTGCAGCGTCTCGGTGGGTTCCTGTCTCGACAGCCGAGCCTCGCGGGCGGTCGCCGCCTCAACAGGCGTTTAACCTCTCCGCCCGTCCGGCGGCGAGAATTTCCCACCCATCATACAGACCGCTTCGGCATACCCGACCGACCGGGGCGGCAAGAAGGGTGGTCCGGCGTCACCGCAGGTCCGGCACGCGCGGAAAGAGCCCGCTCTGCGGGCACCCGCAGAGCTTACGGAGCCGCAACCACCAGGTCAATTTACCGCGCGGAGTTTTTGCCGGAGATCACGCAGCTGCGACCACCGATCCGAACATGATTGCTAATGTTGACCGCCGTCGAACCGGATCCTGGGGAAAGCGCGTGACTGACACCGTCGCCGGAAACCGCGAGGAGAACTCCACCACCACGCCGTGGGCGTCCCGGCTGCGAACGTTCGGGCCGGTCCTGCTCGGCCTGCTGGCCGTCGTCCCGCCGATCATGATGCTGCGGGAAGTGCTGCGCTACCCGCAGATGCACTTCTACGACTACTGGTGGGTCCTGCTGGACATCACCAACGACGACGGCTCCCTGCGCCCGAGCGCCCTCCTGGGCTTCCGCAACGAGCACCCCTTCGTCCTGCCGAGCCTGCTGTTCTGGCTCAGCGCCCGCTACGGGAACGGGCTCAACCAACCGCTCGGGCTGCTCATCATCGCGTTCGGCATCGGTTGCGTCCTGCTGGTGTGGCGGATGCTGCCCGAGCACCTCGGCCGGTGGCAGCGGGCCGGCCTGGTGGCCGCCACCTCCACGCTGGTGTTCAACCCGCACGGCATCCACAACTACGTGCGCTCGATGAGCGGGGCCTCCTGGCTGCTGGCGATGCTGCTGGTGCTGGCCGCCCTGCTGGCCGCGCAGCGCCAGCACCACATCACCGCGGTGGCCTGCGGCCTGCTGGCCTCGATCAGCTACGGCACGTCGTTCGCGGTGTGGCCAGCCCTGGCGCTGACCGCCTGGCTGCGCGGCGAGCGCAAGCGCTGGGTGGTGACCCCGCTGGTGACCGGGGCGGTCGTGGTGGGCACCTGGCTGCTGCTGCGGGGCCCGCAGGGCGGCGGGGGCAGCGCCCCCACCGACGACCCCGCCCAGGTGCTGCTCACCGGACTGAGCATGCTGGGCATGCTGTGGACCGGGCTGGAACCGGCGCTGGCCGTCATCGCCGGGGTGGCCGGGCTCGGCGTCCTGGCCCTGCACCTCACCCGCGACCGGGAGCAGCTGCGAGCCGCCGCCCCCTGGTGGGGCCTGGCGCTGTACGCGCTCGGCTGCGCGGCGATGATCGCGGTCTCCCGCGCGGCCTTCGGGGAGGCCGCGGGCCTGCAGAGCAGGTACAACAGCATGTCCGCGGCGCTGTGGATCGCGCTGCTGGTGATCGCCGTGGCCTGGCCGCGCTGGCGCAACCACCGCGCCGCCCTGGTGGGCGGCACCGTGCTGGCCACGGTGGCCCTCGGCGCCCCGATGGCGCAGCAGGTCCGGGACGACGCGCCGAACCAGCAGCTGCTGGCCGTGGCGGCGCGGATCGGCCACCCGGACGCGTTCGCCGACCGCTTCCCCGAACCCGATCGACTGCTCCCCCGCCTGCAGGCCCTCGGCCACTACCCGTTCTCCGAGGAGTTCACCCTCGGCTGCGAAGACGGCCTCGAGATCGGCGACCGGGCGGACACCACCGGCTGGCGCTCCCCGAGCATCGGGAACCTGCGCGAACCCGGCCCGGACGGCCGCGACGTGATCCTGAACGTGGAGACCGACCAGGTGCAGGGCGGTGCGCGGATGCTCAAGGGGTGGGCGATCTCCGGCATCGAACGCGCCCGGTGCATCGCGGTCATCGACGAATCCGGGACGGTCGTCGGCGGCGGGGTCGTGGACATCCCCCGGGCCGACGCCGAGGCCCAGACCATCGGCACCGAAATCGGCCTGGGCTTCGAGGCCGTCGCTCCCGCGCACACCGGCCAGCTGCGCATCGCCTTCCAGTTCCCCGACGGCTGGTGGATCCGGCCGCTCACTCCCACACCGCAGGTGGTGTCATGACCGAGAAGACGGACTCCGGTGAGATCGAAGTCTCGTTGCTGACCCCGGCGAAGGACGAGCAGGCCAGTCTGCCGCAGCTGGTCGAAGAGATCCGCGCGGCGATGGACGGCCAGCACCGGTCCTGGGAACTGCTGGTGGTCGACGACGGGAGCGCCGACGGCAGCTGGCAGGTGATCGCCGAGCAAGCCGCCCGGGACCCGCGCGTGCGGGGCATCCGGCTGCGCCGGAACTTCGGCAAGGCCGCCGCGCTGGCGGCCGGTGTCGAGCAGGCCCGCGGGCGGCTGCTGGTGACGCTGGACGCCGATCTGCAGGACGACCCCGCGGAGATCCCCGCCCTGCTGGACGAGCTCGACAACGGCGCGGACCTGGTCAGCGGCCACAAGGCGCAGCGGCAGGACCCGCTGGGCAAGCGCCTGCCGTCCAAGCTGTTCAACTGGGCCACCGGGTTGATCACCGGGCTGCGGCTGTCCGACCACAACTGCGGTCTCAAAGCGGCGAAGACCGAGATCTACCGGCGCATCCCGCTCTACGGGGAGCTGCACCGCTACATCCCGGCCCTGGCCCACCAGCTCGGCTACGTGGTCCGGGAACGAGCGGTCCACCACCGAGCTCGCGTGCACGGCAAATCCCACTACGGCCTGGAGCGGTACGCCCGCGGTGCGCTCGACCTGCTCACGGTCGTGACCCTGACCCGGTACGGGCGGCGCCCGGCCCACCTCTTCGGCGGGCTCGGCCTGCTGGCCGGCACCATCGGCACGCTGATCCTGCTCTACCTGACCGGGGTTTGGGTGTTCACCGACCAGTCGATCGGCACCCGCCCGCTGCTGACGCTCGGCATCCTGCTGGAAATCCTGTCCGTGCAGATGATCTCGCTGGGGCTGCTGGCGGAGCTGGTGCTGCACCGGACCGGCCGACCGGAGGACGTCACCGCGCTCGTCGCCGACCGGACGCACCCCAGCGACTCCCGATCCCCGGCCGGATGACCGATCAGGAATCGATGATCGCGCGGATGGCCGGCCGGCGCAGGTAGAGCTGGGTGACCAGCTGCAGCAGCACCAGCACGGCCAGCCACTGCCCCAAGGACAGCGCCGGCACCACATCGATCGGCAAGGTGAACGCCAGCACGACTTGGACCACCGCGTCCACCAGCAGCCCCACTCCCCACAGGACCGTCAGCTTCTGCCAGACGCGGCGGAACGCCGCGGAGGCCTCCCACTGGGCGTCCCAGTCGTCCTGGTAGCCGGCCCGGGCGGAGAGCATCCGGCCCAGCGTGAACATCAGGGGCTTGCCGAACAGGGTCAGCAGCACGCCGACCCCGCACGCGGCGAACAGCAGCGCGTCCTTGGCCAGCATCATCCGCGGAGTGCCGCCGACGAAGGCCAGCAGGACGCTCACCACCACGACGCCGATCACGAACAGGGTGATCGGATCGGCTCGCCGGTGCGCGACCAGCTGGTACCCCAGCCGCAGCACCGGGACAGCGCCGCTGATCAACAGCGCTGCCACCGGTTCCGCACCGGTCGACCGCAGGAGGTAGTACAGCCCGACCGGCAGCAGCAGGTCGACCACCAGCTGCCAGGCGGACGATCGCCGCTGTCCGCTCACAGTTCGCGCCAGAACTCCAGTCGGTGGTCAGCGGCGAAGTCGGTGCGCTCGATCCGCTCCGGCGCCAGCTGCTGGACGTGCGGATCACCGGAGGCGAACGGGGCCCATTCCGGCAGACCTTCTCCGTTCGGGTCGCCGGTGCGGGCGAAGTTGGCCCAGTAGCTGTTCATCGTCCGGGCGAGCTTCCGCTGCGCTTCGCCCAGGTCCGCTGGTTCACCGAGGTCGAACTGGTAGAGGAGCTCGGCCGAGTGGTAGGCGCCGGCCGGGAACCCCGGCGGGAACGGGAGGATGTGCGGCGCTCCCCGATCGGCGAACTCGTAGACGAAGGTCTCCGAACGCCCGCTGAGCGCCTCGGCGAGCTCCCACGTGGACAGCGCCCACGCCCGGTCGGTGAGGATCTGCGCCCATTCCAAGCTGGCGAAGTCGAAGGAATCGGCGGAGTATTCGGCGGCCACCGCGGCGGCGTTCTCCCCGAAGGCCTGCTCGAGCAGGTGGGCGAGCCGTTCGGTGGTCACCGGCTGCCCCGCTGCCTCGTAGAACAGGCCGACGAACAAGCGCGCCTCGTCCCGGTTGCTGCCCAGCAGCACCGGCACGTCGTGGAACTGGCCGTTCCGCAGCGCCTCGTCGGGGGCCTGCGGCAGCACCTGTCCGCCGAAAGCTGGTCGGGTGAACACGGAGGACATCTGGAGCAGCTCGTCCACCTCGACTTCGCGCAGCTGCTGGAGCAGATCCCCCTTCTTGGGCAGCACCCAGCCGAGCTGGTCGGCCAGCTGCAGCCCGACGTGCTCCAGTTCGGGAAGCGGCATCCACATGGAGGACAACCCCGGCTGGCCGGGCATGAAGGTGTTGGCCGGCGGGCGCATCAGCGCGAAACCGCTCTGGATGATGGCGCGGTGGAACAGGCCCGCCGAGCCGGGGGCCACCAGGTGGGCACCGATGTTGAAAGCGCCGTAGGACTCCCCGAACAGCGTGACGTTGTTCGGGGCCCCGCCGAAGGCGGCGATGTTGTCCCGCACCCAGCGCAGCACGGCTTGCTGGTCCTGCAGGCCGAAGCAGCCGCCGTCCTCGAGACCGGGGAAGGCGAAGTAGCCCAGGATGCCCAACCGGAAGTTGGGGGTCACCACCACGACGTCTTCGTCCACGGCGAGCCGGCTCGCGTCGAACGCGGAGCCGGAGCCGTTGGTGCCGCCGCCTCCGTGCAACCAGACCATGACCGGTTTCGTCCCGGCAGTGCGCGGCGCGGTGACGTCCAGGTACAGGCAGTCCTCATCGCTGCTCTGGATGTTGGCGAACGCGCTCGCCGTTTGCGGGCAGGGGTTTCCCGGCTTGGTGGCGTCGCGCACCTCGGTCCACGGCTGCACCGGCTGCGGCGCCCGCCAGCGCAGCTCCCCGGTGGGCGGGGCCGCGTACGGAATTCCTTGGAAGAGCGAGAAGTCCTCGAAAACCCGTCCCCGGACGGGGCCGGTCGTCAGTTCCACGATGTCGTTCACGAAGCACTCCTTCCGCGCGGTCAAGCAGCGCGGGTCGCCAGGTCGAAGGTGGATGCGAGTTCCCGGGCGCACCGGCCGGTGTCGCAGTTCGGGTCGTCCGCGAGATGCAGCGCGATCCCGTCCAGGGCGTGCCGCAGCGCCAAGGCCATGACGTGCGGGTCGAATTCTCGGAACTCCCCCCGGCGCTGCCCCGACCGGAACAGGTCTTCCAGGTCCGCCAGTTCCTGCTGGCGGGAGCGCGCGGCCTGGTTCGCGGTCGCGCGCTGCCCGAGGGAGATCTCGGCGAGCGCCCGCATGTGCCGGTGGTGGTCCCGGTAGAAGTCGATGCTGGCCGTGATGAAGGCGAGCAGTTGACCGCGGGCGGTGGCTTCTTCTTCGATGCGGGCCCCCACGGTTTCGGCTGCTCGCGCGTAGATGTCGAGCACGACCTGGTTCATCAGGTCGTCCTTGTTCCGGAAGTGGTACGAGATCATGCCGGTGCTGCTCAGCCCGGCTCGCTCGGCGATCTTGCCGAACGAGGTTTTGGCGTAGCCGCGCTCGGCTATCACCTCGATGGCGGCGTCCACGATCTGCCTGCGCCGCATCAGCTCGGTGAAGGAGCGCCGGTCAGCGCCCGGATTTGCTCGCACAAGCAAAAAATAGCACAGTTGAGCAAACAGGTGGGCGTGGAAAAGGCCGGCCCGCGGAACGCGGACCGGCCTCGAGCGAGAATCAGTCACCGCTGCCGGCAACCGCCCCTTCCGACTTCACCGCGGCCGGCGGCCCAGCCGGGCGGGAAGCCGCCCGCCGGTTCTTCCGCACCGGCTCCGCGGGAGCCAGCTCCTGGGTGCTCTCGCCGTTCGAGCTCTCCACCGGCTTGCTCAACACCACCGGGCGCACCGGTTCCCCCGCGCTGCCGGCCGGCCTGGTGGCCCGCCGGCGGACGCGGCCGTTGACCGCCGGCTGAGCGACGGCCTCCTCCGAAGCGGGCTCGGCGTCGGCAGCAGCGGGCTCCGGTTCAGCGGCCTTCTGCTCCACCGCTTCCCGCGGCTGCTCCGGCTGCTGCTTCTGCTCCGGCTTCTGCTTCTGCTGCTTGGCGCCCCGCTCGGCTTCCGCTTCCGGGGCCTTCTCCGGTTGGGCCTTCTCCTGCTGCGGCTTCTCCGCGGTGGCCTGCTGAGCCGGCTTGGCCTCCTCCTTGGC
>Ga0079224_100007022_pt1 | contig 15020 bp, 11 predicted proteins | sample Stecom2015_FD_80414 | JGI IMG/M metagenome (GOLD analysis project Ga0079224, IMG submission 80414) | Agricultural soil microbial communities from Utah to study Nitrogen management - Steer compost 2015 | ecosystem: Environmental > Terrestrial > Soil > Agricultural land | place: USA: Utah...
CGCCCCGAGCACGGCGATGAACACCGAGGCGAGCGCGAATCCGAAGAAGACGTCAAGGGACACCAGGGGATCCACCGGCGAGGCGCCCTGGGCCTGTGCTCCGGCGGCCTCCCCGTCCGCCGCGGTGCCGGTGAAGTCGAAGGCGACCGCCACGGCGATCCCGGCCCCGAACAGGGCCGCGCAGATCATGACGATCCAGCTGGAGCGCAGCGACCAGAACTTGGTCCACTCCGATCGCAGCAGTCCGGCGCCGCTCAGGCGGAACCCCCTCGGGGGCGAGTAGGTCGCCGGGGTCTCGGCGAGCATCGTGGCGCTCATAACGCTGCCACTCCTTCCTTGGTCTGCTGGTATTCGACGGCGTCGGCGGTGAGCTCCATGAACACGTCCTCCAGGGAGGCGCGCATCGTCTGCAGCTCGTGCAGGACGATCCCATGCGCCGCCGCGGTCGTGCCGACGAAGGCGGCCTCGGTGCCCTGGATCTCCAGGACCCCCGACCGCGGACTGGTGATGGCGATGCCCGGGCCCTGGAGGCGCTCGGCGAGCGCCGCCGCGTCGGGGGAGACCACTCGGACCTTCCCGCCGCCGCGCCCGTCGACGAACTCGTCGACGGTGGTGTCGGCCAGCAGCCTGCCCTGGCCGATGACGATGAGATGGTCGGCGGTCTGGGACAGCTCGCTCATCAGGTGCGAGGAGAGGAACACCGTCCGGCCCTCGGCGGCCAGGCTCTTGAGCAGCTCGCGGATCCACCGCACCCCGTCGGGGTCGAGGCCGTTGACCGGCTCGTCGAGGATCAGCACGGCCGGGTCGCCGAGGAGGGCCACGGCGATGCCGAGCCGCTGGCCCATGCCGAGGCTGAACCCGCCGACCCGCTTGCCCGCCACATCGGACAGGCCGACCGTGTCGATGACCTCGGTGACGCGCCGTTTGGGGATCGAGTGCGTGTGGGCGAGCGCGAGCAGGTGCTTGTAGGCGCTGCGCCCGGCGTGCACGGACTTCGCCTCGAGGAGCGCGCCGACCTCGGTCATGGGGGAGCGGAACTGCGCGTAGTGCTTGCCATTCACGCGGACGGTGCCGGCGGTCGGGGCGTCGAGTCCGACGATGGCGCGCATCGTGGTGGACTTGCCCGAGCCGTTGGGGCCCAGGAAACCGGTCACGACGCCGGGCCTGACGGTGAAGCTGAGATCGTCCACGGCGATCTTGCGGCCGTAGCGCTTGGTGAGGTGCTCGATTTCGATCATGCCCACGACGCTACGGCCGCAAGGGGGACGATCCATCGGGCTCGGGCCTGAACTCGCCTGCTCGCACCGGTACCCCGGTACTACGACCGGCGTGCTCGCCCCGGAGCGGCCGGGCAGGGGCGGCCCGGCCGCTCCGGGGCGCCCCCACGGTCACGCCTCCGCCGTGAGCGTTCTCGGGGCGCGAGGCGGAGGAGACGGGCCTCACTTCGCTTCGGCGTAACTGTCGATGATCTTGGGGCGCAGGGGTATGCGAACCGGCAGATCGCCGAACAGCGTCCGCGTGGCCGCCGCCGCGGCCTCCTCGACCGCCGCGCACACCGCCGGGGCGTCCGCGGCCGGGCAGTGCACCATGACCTCGTCGTGCAGGTAGAACACCAGCTCGCCGAGGCGCTCCTCGTGAAGGCGCCGCCGCAGCAGCGCCAGCAGCACCAGCGCCCATTCGGCGGCCGTGCCCTGCACGATGAAGTTGCGGGTGAACCGTCCGCGCCTGGTCGCGGCCCGCGTGCCCCGCTCCGAGTTCAGCTCGGACCACCATTTCGCGCTCGGCAGGGGCGCGGTGCGGCCGAGCCAGGTGCGGACGGTGCCGCCCTTCTCGCCGATGCGGGCGGCCCGCTCGACGCACCCGGCCGCCGCGGGGAACCGCTCGCGCATGAGCGTCACCAGCGCGGCCGCGTCGCCCGCGGTGCCGCCGTACATCGCCGAGATGAGCGCGATCTTGGCCTTGGAGCGCTCGCCGCCCAGGTCGGGGGCCAGCTCGGTGTAGAGGTCGTCGGCCGCGGTGGCGGCGATCATCGCCGCGTCACCGCTGATCGCCGCGAGCAGGCGCGGTTCCAGTTGCGCGGCGTCGGCGGCCACCAGCTTCCAGCCCGGCTCGGCGCGGATCGCCTCCCGGACGGCGTGGGGGAGCTGCAGCGCGCCGCCGCCGTCGGTCGCCCAGCGGCCGGTGTCGGCCCCGCCGACGGTGTAGACCGGTCGGAACCGCGTCCCGGCCCGCTCGCCCTCGCCTGCGATCCCGGTCTCGGGCCGAACGCCGACCCAGACATCGGCCCAGTTCCAGCCGAACGCCGTCCACACCCTGGCGTGCTCGCGATAGACCCGCAGCGCCTCGACCGCCGGATGGTCGACGGAGGCCAGCTCCCAGTGGTGCGTCGTCTTCACGTCCACGCCGGCCGCGTGGAACGCGGCGAGGACCTGCTTGGTCGAATCGGGGTTGAGCCGGTGCCCGAACGCGGCGACCACCGCGTCCGCCAGCGCCTGCACCTTGCGCGGACGCATTCCCTTCGTCGGCCGAGGGCCCAGCAGCTCGCGCAGCAGCCGATCGTGCACCGCCAGATCGAACGGGACGCCGACCCGGCTCATCTCCGCGGCCGTCAGCGCCCCGGCCGACTCGGCGGCCAGCAGCGTCCCCAGACCGCCGAGACCGGCCGCCCGCGCCCGGCGCCGCTGGTCGAGCCAGGAGGCCTGGAGCCGCGTCAGCACCGCCGGGCCGTCGACCGGTTCGGGCTCCCGCTCGAACAGCGTGCCTGCGTCGGGGTCGGTCTCGACGACGTGCCGAGGCGGCTCGCGACCCTCCACCCGGCACAGGATCCGCTCCGACGCCCGCAGATCCCAGCCCCGATCCAGGCGCGCCCCGGCCTCCAGCAGCGGCGGGTAGTCCCGCGAGGTGTCCTCGAGCACCCAGCGCGGCGCGCTCGCGGCCTCCATCCGGGCCACGGCCGCCGCGAGGTCGTCGTGGCGGGCGGCCTCGCCTCCGGGCAGCGGCATCGTCCACCCCTCGGCGCCCCTGCCGGGCACGATCGCGACCGTCATGACGCAAGCCAAGCACGGGGGTCCGACAGGAGGAATCCGGACCTGACGTGTCGCACACCACTGCGAGCGCTCCAATAGTGGATCTGACCAGTGGAAACGGGCCCTCCGCGCCCTCGGGACGCCGCCCGAGGAACGCCGCGGCGCCCCTCCCGATAGGGGACGCACATACTTTCGGCGCTCAGGGGTAACCGTTCGGCATGGAATTCATTCTGTGGATACTGGCGGTCATCTTGGTCGCCTACGGCGTGTACGTGATCTTCCGCGGCCGAGTGATGATGGGCATCCTGTTCATCATCGTGGGGCTGCTCGTCGGACCCGGCGGGGTCAGCCTCTTCACATGAGCGGCGGCCCGGGGCCCACCTCGATCCGAGCCGCGCCCGAGCGCGGCGGACACCCCGAGGACGGCACCGGGCCGGAGAACGCACGGGAGCCGGCCGCTCAGGCCGACTCGCGGACCACCAGCTCGGTGGGAAGGACGGTCGAGGGCTCGACCTCCTCCCCGCCGAGCAGTTTCAGCATGTGGCGGGCCAGCGTCCGCCCGATCTCGGTGATCGGCTGGCGCACCGTCGTCAACGGCGGTTCGCAGTAGGAGGCCAGGGCGATGTCGTCGAATCCGATCACCGCCACGTCCTCCGGCACCCTGCGGCCCGCCTCCCGCAGCGCCGTCAGCGCCCCGTGGGCCATGAGATCCGAGGCGATGAAGACCGCGTCCAGGTCCGGTTCGTCGGCGAGCAGCTGCCGCATCGCCTCCACCCCCGACCTGGTGGTGAAATCCCCGATCGCCATGATCGCGCGCCTGCCGCCGGCGGCCAGAGCCCGCCGGTAGCCCTCCAGGCGGGCCCTCCCGGCGGACATGTCCTGCGGACCGGCTATGGTCGCGATCCTGCTCCGCCCCTGACCGATCAGGTGCTCCACGGCGGCCTCGACGCCGCCGATGTGGTCGACGTCGATGCACGGCGCCGAGGAGTGCGGCAGGGACCCGTTGCACACCACCGGCACTCCGCGCCGGAGCATGAGCTCCGGGAGCGGGTCGGCGTCGTGCAGCGAGGCGAACATGACACCGTCGACGTGCCCGCCGATCGCGTAGCGCTCCACGCGGGCGCGGCCCTCGTTCGAACCGGTCGTCATGAGCACCAGCAGCTTCCCGGCGGCGTCCAGCTCCGTCGCCACCCCGCGGATGACGCTGGGGAAGAACTGGTCGTCGGAGAACACCCGCGTCGGCGACTCGGGCACGATGAGCGCTATCGAATCGGTCCGGTGCGTCACCAGGCTCCGGGCGGCGGCATGCGGCACGTAGCCCATCTCCGCCGCGGCGGCCTCGACCGCCTTGCGCAGCGGCTCGGCGACGCTCGTCTGCCCGTTGACGACCCTGGAGACCGTCGCGCGCGAGACGCCCGCCCGCTCGGCGACCTCCTCGAGCGTGGGGCGCCGTCCCCGATGCCCCGCGTGCCCGACGAGATCGCGTTTGCGGGACGTGAACTCCTCCGGCCCCGGTTCCGTCTGTCGCATTGATCCGCCTTCCGCCTCAGCCCTTGACCGCACCTTGCATGATTCCGCTGATCATGTACTTGCCCAGCAGCGCGAACACCGCCAGCAGTGGAAGCGTAGCCAGCATCGTCCCGGTCAGCACCAGCGACTGGTCGGTGACGTACCCGCCCGCCAGCGTCGACAGCGCCACCTGCACGGTGTAGTTCTCGGGGCTGGACAGGACGATCAGCGGCCAGAAGTAGTCGTTCCAAGCGGTCAGGAACGTCAGCACGCCGAGCACCACCGCGGCCGGCCGGGCGGCGGGCAGCACCACCTGCCAGAAGATCCGGAACGTCGAGGCCCCGTCCACGCGGGCGGCCTCGATGAGCTCGCCCGGGAGCGCCCCGCGCAGGTACTGGGTCATGAAGAACACCCCGAAGGCGTTGACCAGCCCCGGCGCGATCACCGCCCAGAGCGTGTCGGTCCACTCCAGGTCGATCATGAGCATGTAGAGCGGGATGACGCCGAGCTGCACCGGCACCATCATCGTCGCGACCACCGCCACCAGGAGCACCTTGGACGCCTTGAACTCGAGCTTCGCGAACGCGAACCCGGCCAGTGTGGAGAAGAACACCACCGAGGCGGTGACGGTGAGGCTCACGACCACGGAGTTGATCAGGGCCGCGTCGAAGGGGACGGTCGTGAAGACCCGTTCGACGTTCTCGACCAGGTTCGCTCCCGGCAGCACCGGCGGCGGGATCTGGCCGAGCGCCGAGTTGTCGCGGGAGGCCACCACGACGCTGTAGTACAGCGGGAAGGCCGAGAAGAACAGGACCGCCACCAGCGTCAGGTACGCCAGCCGCCCCGGCCGGTTGCGCATGAGCCGCAGATAGGCGCGCCGCTTCCGGGCGCTGACCGCGGCCGGGGGCCGCCGGTCGGACGGGCCGGCGGCGGTGGGGCGTTCTGCAGTGGTCGCGGTGGTCACGAGTCGCTCCTGATGCGTCGGATGAACAGGTAGTTGAGCAGCGCGATGAGCACGATGACGGCGAACATCGTCCAGGCCACCGCCGAGGCGTAGCCGAACTCGAAGCCCCGGTTGAACGCGTGCTCGTACAGGTACAGCGTCAGCGTCTGGAACTGCCGCGAGGCGCCGCCGGTGACGCCGTTCGGCCCGGCGCCGCCGAACAGCTGCGGCTCGGCGAAGATCTGCAGCCCGTAGATCGTCGAGACGATCACCGTGAACACGATCGTCGGGCGGATCATCGGAACGGTGATGCGGAAGAGCTGCTGGAGCCGCGAGGCGCCGTCCAGCAGCGCCGCCTCGTAGACGTCCCTGGGCACGGCCTGCATGGCCGCCAGGTAGATGAGCGTGTTGTACCCGGTCCACTTCCACGCCACCATGACCGCGATAGCCACATGGGACGAGGCCTTGCCGGTCTGCCAGTCGATCCTGCCGGCGCCCAGCGATTCCAGGACCCAGTTGATGAGCCCGAAGTCGCGACCGAACAGCTGGCTGAAGATGACCGCGACGGCCACCACGGAGGCGACGTTCGGCAGGAGCATGCCCATGCGGAAGAACGTCTGGCCGCGCAGCCGCATGGTCAGCAGGTGCGCCAGCAGCAGCGCCGCCAGGAGCTGCGGCACCGTGGACAGCGCCAGGATCGAGACGGTGTTGCCCAGCGCGTTCCAGAAGTACGGGTCGGTCAGCAGCGCCGTGTAGTTGTCGAGGCCGACGAAGGACTGCTCGTCGGACAGCAGGCTCCAGTCGTGCACGGAGACCCAGGCGGTGAACGCGAGGGGGAACAGCCCGAAGGCCGCGAACAGCACGAAGAACGGTGCGATGTAGAGGAAGGGAGAGGCTTTGAGGTCGAGGCGGTACAGGCGGTCGCGCCAGCGCCCGGCCGGCGAGGGCCGTCCGGGGGCCGCTGCTCGACCACGCGCCTCGGGGGGCTCGGTGGCGATGGCCATGGGGTCGCTTTCAGTGTCGTCGTGGGTGGCGGGGCGGGGGCGGGGCGGCCCCGGACTGCGGGAGGGGCCGCCCCGCCGGGGCTAGAACGATTCGAGGTCGCTCATGACCTGCGCCCACGCCTCATCGGGGGACTGGGCGCCGTCCTCGATGCGGCCCAGGCCCTGGCCGAGGGTGGCGAGCACGTCGCCCTGCAGCGGGCCCTGGTACTGCGGCTGGACCGCCTGGGCCGCGGCGGTGAAGATCTCGCCCACGGGCGCGTCGTTGAAGTAGGGCTTGGTCAGGCCCGTGAGCGCGGGGTCCTCGTACAGCTCGGGCGTGGAGGGGAAGTTCCCGGTCTGCTCGAAGACCTTGAGCTGCTGCTCGGGCGCGGTGAGCCACTCGATGAGCGCGTAGGCCTCCTCGGCGTGCTCGCCCTGGGCGGGCAGCACCAGGTGCGAACCGCCCATGTTCCCGGCCCCGCCGGGCACGGAGGCGACGTCCCACAGGCCGGCCGCGTCGGGGGCGTTGGTCTCGATGTAGCTGGTCATCCACGCCGGGCAGATGATGGTCGCGAAGGTGCCCTCGCTGAAGCTGGCGTTCCACTCCGGCGTCCAGGCCTCCAGGCCGTTCGACATGCCGGCCTCGATGGCCTCGACCGTCAGGTCCCAGGCCTCGCCGATGGCAGGGTTGGACTCGACGACGATGTTGTTGTCGCGGTCGTAGACGCCCTGCTCGGCCTGCTCGACCATGGCGCGGAACATGTTGCCCGACGATTCGAAGTAGTACGAGCCGTCGGTGGCCTCCAGGTACTGGTGGCCCACCTCGACGTAGTCGCTCCAGGAGTCCGCCCAGAGCGCCGAGACCTGGTCGCGCTCGACCGGCAGCCCGGCGGCCTCGAACAGGTCCTTCCGGTAGCACATGGCCATGCCGCCGACGTCGGTGCCGAGCCCGATGAGCGCCTCGCCGTCAGAGGAGAGCGCCTGCTGCCACTTCCAGTCGAGCCACTGGCCTTCGAGCTCCTCGGCCCCGAGGTCGAAGAGGTTGTGGAACCGCTCGGGGGAGGGGGTGTACTGGCTGATGTAGCCGACCTCGACCGCCTCGATGTCGGCCGCACCCGAGCCGGTGGCCAGGTGGGTGGTGAGGTTGGTGTGGTGATCGGCGAACTCGCTGATGCGCTCCTCGATCTTGATGTCGGGGTTGGCCTCCATGTACTCCTCGTAGAGCGGGCCGAAGCCGAAGTCGCCGAACAGCGCCACGGTGAGGGTGACCGTGCCGTCGTCGGCCTCGGAGGAGCAGGCGGCGCCGGCGGCCACCATGGCCGCGGCGGTGCCCGCCGCGAGGGCGGTCCGGAAGGGCTTGCGTGTCATATCGCGTTCTTTTTCCTTGTCGTGCTGCGGGATGAGGGATCCGACCCCCGCGCCGGTTCGGCGAGGCCGAGAGGCGCGGGAGCCGGGGGAGAGGGGTGCCGCCGTCTAGCGGCGGAAGTGGAACCAGTTGACGTTGACGAAGTCGTTCGGCTGTCCGCTGGTGAAGGTCAGGTAGACGTCGTGGACGCCGGTGACCGGTGAGACGTTGGCGGGCACGGTCGTCCAGTTCTGCCAGCCGCCGGTGTCCGCGATCGCGAAGCTGCCGATCGGGGCGGAGTTCCGGTCGTCGACGCGCACCTCGACCAGGCCGCTGACGCCGCCGCCTGCCCCGGAGGCCACTCGGGCCACGAAGTCGAGCGGCGCCTGCGAACCGAAGTCGACGTCGTCGAAGCGGAGCCAGTCGCCGTCGCCGACCCAGGCGACGTTCTGGCCCCCGCCGTCGTCCGAGGTGGCCTCGGTCCCGGTGCCGCTCTGCTCGGTGAACGCCTCGGCCTGGATGGGGCTGTACGCGTCGTGGCCTTCGCCGGGCGGGTCGGTGGGGTCGGGCTCGGTCGGGTCGGGGTCGGCGCCGCCTCCGCCGCGCGTGTAGACCCGGACGTAGTCGACCAGCAGGCTGTGGCCGGGCTGGGTGGCCGCTACGGGGGTGGCGTGGCCGGCCACGCCATCGGGGAAGGCCCCGCCCATGGCGAGGTTGAGCAGGATGAAGTAGCCCGCGTGCGAGGTCATCTGCGACCAGGTGTCGGCCGGGAGGCTCGTCTCGCTGATCGTGTGGAACAGCTGCCCGTCGGCGTACCATCGCAGCTCGCCGTTCGAGCCGGACTCGTCCCACTCGAACGCGTAGGTGTGGAAGCCGTCGTGGCATCCGCCGCCGCACTCGGTGGTGTCGCCGATGCCGTTGAACTCGTCGCACGGGCCGCCGGGGGCGACGCCGCAGTGGAGCACGGCGTGGACGGTGTCCTGGCCGTTGACGTTCTCCATGATGTCGTACTCGCCGACCGCGGGCCAGTTCCAGTACTCGCCGCGGTAGGGCGAGCCGAGGGCCCAGAAGGCGGGCCAGTAGCCGAGCGCGGCCTCGCCGGTGACCTGCGGCAGTTGGAGGCGGCCCTCGATGCGGAGCGTGCCGTTCTCGGGTGCGTGGAAGTCGCCGCGGTGGGTCTCGATGCGCGCCGAGGTCCAGTTGCCCGCGCCGTCGCGCAGCGCGGTGATCTCGAGGTTGCCCTCGCCGTCGAGGGAGACGTTGGCGGGGTCGTCGGTGTGGTAGGCGATCTCGCCGGTGCCCCAGTTGGCGGGGCCGCCGGGGTAGGAGTGCCCGATGTCGAACCGCCAGTTGTCCGAGGAGGGCGACTGGCCCGCGGCGCCCTCGAACTCGTCGGACCAGATCAGGTTCCAGTCCTGAGCCGCGGACGCGTGCTCGTCGGCGGGGTCGGCGCCCGCGGTGGCGACGGCGACGCTCGCGGTGACCGCCACGGTGAGCGCGGCGGCGAGGGAGGCGGCGTGGCGCTTGAGTCGGCGCCGCCGCCGGGAGGGATGGGGATCGGAGGTCTGCACGTCGGTCATGACGACTCCTTTGCCGGGTAACAGAGAAATCGCTCTCTTGTGAAAGACCGTGCTCAGTCGTTCTTGGAGAGAGCGCTCTCTCAATGGACTTCGCCACTGTTTCTACCCAATGCTTCGGTGCATGTCAATGTCTCGTGATCGAAACGTTACGTCGGCAGAGGCTGGTGAAAACGTGATCACCCTTGCGGCGCTTGGGGTTTCGCCTCAAGGAAGTCGAGGCGGGCGGTTGCGCTCCCACGGCGGATCACCGCTCGGTCTCGTCCGCCCCGGTCTCGGCCTCGCCGTGCCCGAGCGTGCGGTCGCGCAGATCCTCGATGCGGGCGCGCCGCTCCGCGCTCAGACGCTCGATCCGCTTCCGCCGCTCCCGCGCCTCTTCGGGCGACTCGGTCCCGCCCAGCGTCCGACGCTCCACCCACTCCAGGTGCTCGGCGTGGGAGGCGGCGTTGATCGCCCGCACGTCCTGATAGGTGCCGCGCAACGACTCCATGCGGTGCAGCGCCTCATGGCACTGGGCCAGCAGGAGTTCGATGTCCGCGTTCTCGGCCGCGTCGGCGTCCTGCCGGCTCGCCTCCAGCCAGGCGATCCCCTCGCGCAGCCGCTCGCGCGCCTTCAGGTTGTGCAAGGCCAGGTCTTCGACGATCCGGTCGGTCAGTTCGAGGAAACGCAGATGCGGATCGGGGCGGTCGTCGATGCCCATCGGGCCGTCCTTCCGAGTCGGGAAGTGCCTGCTCCTCTACCATACGGGCGAGCGTTCGGTATTCTTCACCGCGCGCCCATCCTCCCCCTGAGAACTTGAGGCCACGTGGAACCCATCGAGACCCTCGTCGAGCGTCTGACCCAGACGCAGGAGACCCCGCCGCTCGGCGTCATGCTCGCCTGCCTCGCGGCCGCGGCCGCGATGGTCCTCTATGCTCCGGCCTGGCGCTGGGCCCGCGGCCTGGTCACCATCGCCCACGAAGGCGGACACGCGCTCATGGCGGTGCTCATGCGACGCCGCCTCACCGGCATCCGCCTCCACGCCGACACTTCGGGGCTCACCTTCTCCCGCGGCAGGCCCACCGGCTTCGGCGCCGCCATGACCCTGCTGGCCGGATACATCGCCCCCGCCGCGCTCGGACTCGGCGCCGCCGCGCTCACCGGGGCGGGCCGCATCGTCGCGCTCCTGTGGATCACCCTGGTGCTCTTGGCGGTCATGCTCGTGTTCATCCGCAACTGGTACGGCGCCCTGGCCCTGCTCCTCGTCGGAGCGGGGGTCTTCGCGGCCACCTGGTACGGCAACGCCATGGTGCAGACCATCGCCGCCTACCTCGGCTCGTGGCTGCTGCTGCTCGGCTCGGTCAAACCGGTCCTTGAGCTGGGCGCGCGCCGGCGCCGCCGGGGCGGGGGCCGGGGCGGCGCCTCGGACGCCGACCAGCTGGCCGGGATCACCCCGCTGCCGGCCGGGGCGTGGGTCGGCTGCTTCGCGGTGGTCACGATCGCCGCCGCCGTCTGGGGCACCTGGATGCTCCTGCCGGTGGAGGAGTGGACCGGTCTCCTCGGCGGTTGAGGCGGCTCAGCGCAGGTGGCGCTTCGTCTTGGCCGTCGCCCGCGCCGAGTGCGGGTCCTCGGGCCACGGGTGCTTCGGGTAGCGGCCCCGCATCTCCTTGCGCACTTGCCGGTAAGGACCCTCCCAGAAGGACTCGAGGTCGGCGGTGACGGCCAGCGGCCTGCCCGCCGGGCTGAGCAGGTGCAGCCGCACCGGCACGTCGGCGATCCGTGGCGTGCTCGTGGCGCCGAACATCTCCTGCAGCTTGACCGCCAGCACCGGCGCCTCGCCCGAGTAGTCCACTCGGGCCTCGCGCCCGCTGGGCACGGGCAGCGTCTCGGGCGCGACCCGGTCCAGGTCCTCCTGCCACGGCAGCAGACCGCGCAGCGCCTGCCCCACCGGGATCGACTCCACGTCGCCGCGCCTGCGCGCCCGCGACCACCACGGCTCGAGCCAGTCCGTGTCCGAGGCGAGCGCGGTGTCGCTCACGTCGGCCCACGGCTCGCCGAACCGCGCGCGGCAGAACGCCATCCGCTCCCGCAGCCGCTTCGCCTCCTGCGACCATCGCAGCAGACCCGGCCCCTCGGTGCGCAGGCCCTCGGCCAGCGCCGCGCCGACGAGCGCCGGATCGGGCCGGTGCAGCGGCTTCGAGGACACCTCGATCGCACCGAGCGTTCGAACCTCCCGCGCGACCACGTCGCGCCGCTCGGCGTCCCAGGACACCCGCTCCTCGAGTCCGTCGCCGACCAGTTCGCAGGCCAGCTCCCCGTCGATCGGCACGGCCGATCGGATGGTCGCCGAGGCTCGTCCGGGAGACCGGTCGGCGTCGGCGATGGCGAGCCATTCGGCTCCCGCCAGCGACGATCCCCCGGCGGCGAGGGCGCCGGTGCCGGCGACGGTCAACCATTGGGAGCCGCCGCGCCTCGCCACGCGCTCGGGGAAGGCCAGGGCGACGACCGTCGCGGCGGCCTCGTCGTCGCTCACCCGCCGGTCCGCTCGGGGGGCGCTCGCGGCCAGGCGGCGCGCCTCGGCGCGCCACCGGTCGTCCCGAGCGGCGCGCAGCCGCCGCCATTCGGCCAGCAGGTCGTCGCCCCGGCCGCGGCCGTCGAGCGCGAGCAGCGCGGCCACCTCGGCCGCCTTGTCGGTGCCGACGCGCTTGGCGCCGTCGACGAGGGCCCTGGCCAGGCGCGGATGCAGGCCGACCTTCGACAGGACCCGGCCCCGGTCGGTGGCGGCGCCGTCCTCGTCGATCGCCTCGAGCGAGCGCAGCGTCGCCTCCGCCGCTTCGAGCGCCCCGGCCGCGGGACGGCCGGGCAGCGCCAGATCCGCGACGGGCGTCCCCCAGCAGGCGGTCTGCAGGGCGAAGGCGGTCAGGTCCGAGGAGTCGACGTCCGGGGCCGGTTGGGCCGGACGCCTGTGGTGCTCGGCCTCGCTCCAGCACCGCCATACCGCTCCAGGGGCCTCGCGCCCGGCCCGACCGGCCCGCTGATCGCACGAGGCGCGTGAGGCCGGGACCGTCGTCAGGCCCGGCAGGCCGCGGGCGTGGTCGACGATCGGCCGCCGCGCGAGTCCGGCGTCGACGACGATCCACACCCCCGGCACGGTCAGGCTCGACTCTGCGATGTCGGTCGACAGCACCACGCGGCGCCGGGCACCGGGCCGGAGCGCGGCGTCTTGCGCGGCCGAGGACACTGATCCGTGAAGTTGATGTATATCGACATCGAGGTAATCGAGTTGCGCTGCGACCCGCCGGATCTCGCCGGCGCCGGGAAGGAAGCACAGCAGATCGCCCTCATCGGCGGCCAGCGCCCGCTCCACCACGCGCGCCACATGGGCGAGGAACCGCGGATCCACCCGCAGCCCGTCCGGCGGCCGCACCTGCTCGCGCGGCGGCGCCCAGTGCGTCGCGACCGGGTGGCGCATCGGCGCGGACTCCACCACCGGAGCGCCCTCGGAGCCGTCGCCGAGCAACCCGGTCCACAGCGCCACGTCGACGGTGGCCGAGGCGGCCACCAGCGCCAGCTCGGGGCGCAGCACCTGCCGCGTCTCGATGAGGAAGGCGCAGGCGGTGTCGGTCTCCAGGTGCCGCTCGTGGCATTCGTCGAGCACGACGACGTCGACGCCGGGCAGCTCCGGGTCGGCCAGCAGCCGGTTCAGCAGCACCCCGGTGGTCACGACCTCGACGCGCGTCCGCGCCGAGCGGCGCGACTCGCCCCGGATCCGGTAGCCCACGCGCCCGCCGACCCGCTCGCCGAGGATCGCGGCCATGCGGCTCGCGGCCGCCCGTGTGGCCAGGCGCCGCGGCTCGGCCACGAGCACCCGCCGCTGGACCGCGCCCTCGTCGAGCAGCCCCGCGAGCGCGAGCGGCGCCAACGTGGTCTTGCCCGTGCCCGGGGGAGCGGCGAGCACCGCCGTCCCGGCCGCCTCGACGGCGCGCAGCAGTTCGGGGAGGGCGTCTCGGATCGGCAGTTCGGGAAGGACGGGCATGACGCCCATTGTCACCCGGCCGCCCCACGCGCCGGCCTCGGCGCCCGAGGGGCGCCGTGACCGGCGGGAAGGCCGCTACACGCCGCAGCCGGTGCCGTCGTCCCAGAACTCCACGCGGATCGTCTCCTCGTAGGGGTGATCGCCGCCGGAGGGGGCCTGCGCGGTCACGACGCAGAAGCCCTCGGCCGGGGTCTCGCCCTCCTCGGGCTCCTGCGGGGCCCGGTCGATATCGGCGAACCCGGCCTCCTCGAGCGCGCCGATCGCATCGACCACGGGCGCGCCGACCACGGACGGCACCTGGCCGGAGCTCGGTGCCTCCTGGGTGGCCTCGGTCGTCTCGTCGTCGGGAGAGCCCCCCGTGTCCGAGGTCTCCTCCCGGTCCTCGGTGTCGTCGGGCTCCTCGTCCCGCTCCTCCTCCGTGACGGGCTCGCCCTCGGTCTCGGCGGCGTCGGTCGCCGTAGGCCCGCCGGTGCCTTCGCCCGCGTCGGGCGTCTCGTCTTCGGTGCCCCACGGGTTCCACAGCACTAGCGCGATCACCAGCACCAGCACGCCCACGATCGTGACGGTGATCGGGACGGCCTTGCTGCGCCCCGGTTCCTCGAAGTCGCGCGGCGGCGGCAGGTCGCGGCCCGGTGGCGGCGAGGAGAAGTCGTTCCGGTCCATCGCCTGCGTCGCCCCCGGATCCGAGGCCCGGCCCATCGCCTGGGTCATCGGCTGGGTGGAGCCGGGGGCCGGGCCCTGGGTCATCGGCTGCGTCATCGGCGAGGTCGCCTGCGGCGAGGGCGCGAGGATCGCGGTGGTGCCCGAGCCGGGCCGGCCGGTGCGGCAGGCGTGGGCGAGCTCCGAGGCCGATCCGAACCGCTGGCGCGGGTCCTTCGCGAGGCAGCGCATGACGATCTGCGCCACGGGCTGAGGGACGTCCTGCGGCAGCGGGGCGGGCTGCCCGGTCATGTGCGCGGTGATGACCGCCGCGGGGTCGTTGCCGGGGAAGGGGGGCCGCCCGGCGAGACACTCGTAGGCGACGATGCCGAGCGAGTAGATGTCGGTCGCGCCGCTCAGCTCGCGTCCGGCGAGCTGCTCGGGGGAGGCGTAGGAGAGGGTCCCCATGACGGTGCCGGTCTCGGTGAGCCCGGCCTGCCCGCGCGCCGAGGCGATGCCGAAGTCGACGATCTTGACCGCGCCCTCTTCGTTCACCAGCAGGTTCGCCGGTTTGATGTCGCGGTGGACGATGTGAGCCCGGTGGGCCACGTCGAGGGCCTCCGCGGCCGTGGCGACGATCTTGAGGACCTCGTTCGGGGCCAGGCGGCCGCGCTGGTGGATCAGGTTCGCCAGGGACTGCCCCCGCACGAGCTCCATGATCAGGTACGAGACGAGGCCTTCGGCGCTGTGCTCCTCGCCGTAGTCGTAGAGGGCCACGATCCCGGGGGACTGGAGGGCGGCGACGGCCTGCGCCTCCTGGTGGAACCTGGCGCGGAACCGGTCGTTGCCGGACAGGCCCGAGTGGAGGAGCTTGACGGCGATGACGCGGTTGAGGCGCGTGTCGGTGCCGCGCCACACCTCGCCCATGCCTCCGGCGGCGATGCGGTCGTCAAGGCGGTAGCGGCCCGCGATCAGTGTTCCGA
>Ga0079224_100007023_pt1 | contig 15019 bp, 14 predicted proteins | sample Stecom2015_FD_80414 | JGI IMG/M metagenome (GOLD analysis project Ga0079224, IMG submission 80414) | Agricultural soil microbial communities from Utah to study Nitrogen management - Steer compost 2015 | ecosystem: Environmental > Terrestrial > Soil > Agricultural land | place: USA: Utah...
ACGGAGGCAGCGCCGCGCGGCGATCTGCGGGTTGGGGCGGGCCGGGCATGATCTCCAGGCGCTGATCCGATAGAGTCCGATATGAGCTCCCGCATAGTTCGCGTGGTTGGAAGAGAGCGCGAAGATCGTTGGCGTATCGATTGCCGCGATGCCTGCCTCTTCCTCCGTCTCGCGTGCGATGGCGAAAGGCGCCGTTTCGCCTCGCTCGACGCCGCCGCCGGGCAGATGCCAGCCGCGCAGGTAGGTGTGCTTGATCAGCATGACGTGGCCGGACTCATTGGTCGCGACGCCGCGCACACCGAGTGTCGCGCCACGGCTGAAGCGCCAATAGGTGCGAAACACCGGCGTGATGATCCGCTCGTATTTTACCCGCCAGTTGTCCATTTTTGTGGAGTCGCCCTGCAATACTGCGGCTTTTCACATTGCGCCCGCCGCCGCTCAAGTCTTTGATCGGAGCCATATCGCGCTTTTGTGTGCGCGACATGTGCGCGCGGGCGCCAACTGCGCGTCAAGCTTGCGTGGAGTACCGGCCCCTGTCATCCGCGCCGACCATGAGTCAATTCATTATGCCGCCGCCGAAGATTGCGGGCGGCCCATACGTCATGGGTGTGCTGAACGTCACGCCAGATTCCTTTTCCGATGGCGGCGCCCATGAAAGCGCCGCAGCCCCGCACGCGCTGGCGATGCTGGAAGCGGGGGCGGACATCATCGACATCGGCGGCGAGTCCACGCGCCCTGGCGCCGCCCCGGTGGAGGAAGGCGAGGAGATTGCCCGCGTTGTGCCGGTGATTGCCGCGCTCCGCGCCGCAACGAAGGCGCCGATCTCTATCGACACAATGAAGGCGTCGGTTGCGGTCGCGGCGCTGCAAGCCGGCGCTTCGATCTGGAATGACGTCGCGGCGCTGCAATCGCCAGGCGCACTCGAAACCGCTGCGGCTTTGCATCGTCCGGTGATCCTGATGCACATGCAGGGTGAGCCGCGTACGATGCAGAACGATCCGCACTACGGCGATGTTGTCGCCGAAGTGATCGCCTTTCTGAAAGCGCGCGTGGCGGCGGCTGAAGCCAAGGGGGTCGAGGACATCTGGGTCGATCCGGGCATCGGCTTCGGCAAGACGCTTGAGCACAATTTGGCGCTGCTCAACAATGTCGGCCGCATCCGCGAAGAGACTGGGCGCCGTGTCGTTATCGGCGCCTCGCGGAAGCGCTTCATCGCCGCCATCGACGAGCGCGCGAAGGACGCCGGCAGGGATCGCCTCGGCGGCTCGATCGCAGCGGCGCTGATCGCAGCCCAGAACGGCGCGGAGATGGTGCGCGTCCACGACGTGGCCGAGACCGTGCAGGCGCTGAAGGTGTGGCGGGCGACGCAGCGTTAGCCTATTTGGAGCGCATGAGCTCCCAACCCAAAGGCCGCGTCCTCATCATAGCCGGCTCGGACTCCGGCGGCGGCGCCGGCATTCAGGCCGATATCAAGACCGTGAGCGCGCTTGGCGGTTACGCGATGACGGCGGTCACCGCCATCACAGTGCAGAACACGCTTGGCGTCACCGGGGTTCACGCCGTGCCCCCAGAAACCGTGCGTGCGCAGATCGAAGCGGTGATGAGCGATCTCGGCGCCGATACTTGGAAGATCGGCATGATGGGCTCCGCCGATCATGTGCGCGCTGTGATGGAAGCATGGTACGCAGTAGGCGACGGCGCGCCCGTGGTGCTCGATCCGGTGATGATCGCCAAGGGCGGCGCTTCGCTTCTCGAGGAAGAGGCGATCGCTGTCATCCGGGACGAGCTGATGCCGGTGGCGGCGATGGTCACGCCGAACGCGCCTGAAGCCGAGGCGCTAACAGGTATCTCCGTGCGTGATCTGGATGGTCAGATGGACGCGGCAGACGTTCTGGTGAACCGGCTCGGCGCGTGGTCGGCTCTGGTGAAGGGCGGCCACATCGATGGCGCCACCGTGCGCGACGTGTTGCTGACGCAAGACGGCTATCGTGTTTTCGAAAGTCCGCGCATTGATACGAAGGCGACGCACGGCACCGGCTGCACACTTGCCTCGGCTATCGCTGCCTACAATTCGCTCGGCGAGGAGCTGGAGCCGTCCGTCGAAAAGGCCCGCGCCTACCTCATGGAAGCGATCCGCAACGCGCCGGGTTTCGGGCAAGGGCATCAGCCGCTTGGCCACAGTTGGCCCTGCAAGCTCGCCTGAGAGGCGAACGGCGTTCACCCTTAACCGCGCAGATGCTGGCGCGTCCGCACGCGAGCGGCCATAGCTGAAAGCGATGAAAATCTGGATCGTGCACGCCTTCACGGACCGCCTGTTCACCGGCAACCCGGCCGCCGTGGTGCCGCTTGAACGCTGGCTGCCCGACGCTGTGCTGCAAGCGATCGCCACCGAAAACAAGCTGAGCGAAACCGCCTTCGTCGTGCCGACGGGGCTTAAGGGTAATTATCAGCTGCGCTGGTTCACGCCCGCGACCGAAGTGCCGCTCTGCGGCCATGCCACGCTTGCCGCGGGCGCGATGCTGTTGAGCGAGATCGATCCGAGTTTGGAAGTCGTTGTGTTCGACACGCATGCGGGTGCACTCATCGTCCGCACGACGCCGGAAGGCTACACGCTCGATCTGCCGCGCCGTCAACGTACGCCGTGGACGCCGGATGAGAGCATCAGCGCGGCGCTCGGCGGCGTTGAGATCGTTGATGCGTTCATTGGTGAATACGCCAATGTCGTCGTCGAAGACGAAGCGACGTTGCGCAATTTGAAGCCGGATTTCGCTGCGCTCAACGTCGCTGTGCGCGGCCCGCGCCAAGGCATGATCGGCGTTACCGCGCCGGCGGACGAGGGTCAGCCCTACGACTTCGTCTCGCGCTTCTTCTGCCCTGGCGTCGGCATTGACGAAGATCCGGTGACGGGGTCATCGTTTGCTGATCTTGCGCCGTATTGGTGTGACCGCTTCGATCTTGAAAGTGTCGTGGGCTTTCAAGCTTCCAAGCGCGGCGGCTACATGCGGGCCGTGCAAACGCTCTCTAGCGTGCGCTTGCTCGGGCAGGTTTCGGTTTATCTGCGGGGTGAACTCGATAGTTCGCTGGCGCGCCTGCACAATCGGATGGACGAACATCCGGAAGCGCCGAAGCGCAAGAAGCGCCGTGCCCGCGCGGCCAAGCAACTGCCCGCCATTTTCGAAGAGCCGTTGATCCCAGGGCTCGAACCGGTCGCGCCGCCACCGCCGCCCACGTCGCACCCATCGCCGCCGGAGCTCGAAGAGCACACGCCGCCCGCTCCCCGGATCGTGGTGACGGAGTAATTCGCCGACACTGCGGTCAAGGAATGCGCCGCAGTGGACATAAGCGCCGAACAGGCCCACCTACGTCAGCGGGCCATCCGCTCCCAACGGCGGACGCCCATCTGTAAGGATGGGAGATTAGTTGATGACAGGTACCGCGAAGCCGGCAGTGCGCCCGGCTGATCCCCGATTTTCTTCGGGACCCACAAAAAAACGTCCGGGCTGGAGCACAGACGCGTTGAAGGACGCGGCTTTGGGCCGTTCGCATCGCGCGAAGCCGGGTAAGGCCAAGCTCAAGGAAGCGATCGATCGCACCCGCGCTATTCTGGGCGTGCCCGATAGCCACAAGATCGCGATCGTTCCGGCTTCGGATACTGGCGCCGTCGAGATGGCGATGTGGTCAATGCTCGGCGCGCGCCCGGTCGATATCTTTGCCTGGGAGAGTTTTGGCGAAGAATGGGTCACGGACGCGAAGCAGCTCAAGCTTGATGCGAAGGTGCATGGCGCGGGTTATGGCGCGCTGCCGAAGCTGGAGCTGGCGCGCAAAGACGCAGACGTTATCTTCACGCAGAACGGCACGACCTCGGGCGTGCGCGTGCCGAACTTCGATTGGATCGCGGCGGACCGCGAAGGCATCACCATCAACGATGCGACGAGCGCGGTGTTTGCGCAGGCGATCGATTGGTCGAAGTGCGATGTGACGACGTTTTCCTGGCAGAAGGTGCTGGGCGGCGAAGCGGCGCACGGCATGCTGATCCTGAGCCCGCGTGCGATTGCGCGGCTTGAGAGCTTCACGCCGGACCGGCCGATTCCGAAGATTTTCCGGCTGACCAAGAAGGGCAAAGTCGATCTCGAGATTTTTGAAGGTTCGACGATCAACACGCCTTCGCTGTTGGCGACGGAAGACTATATCGACGCGCTGAAGTGGGCGGAGTCGGTTGGCGGTTTGGACGGGCTTCGCGCGCGTGCTGACGCTAACACCAAGGTGTTGGCGGATTGGGCGGCGAAGACTCCGTGGATCGACTTCCTCGCGCATGATCCGGCGACACGTTCGAACACGAGCGTTTGCTTGAAGGTGACTGATGCGCGCGTGACGTCGCTCAGCGATGAAGCGCAGGCGGAGTTTGCGAAGAAGCTCTCTTCGTTGCTGGAGAAGGAGGGCGTGGCGTTTGACGCGGCTTCCTATCGCTCGGCGCCTCCGGGGCTTCGCATTTGGTGCGGCGGGACGGTCGATGCGTCCGACGTTGCCGCGCTCGTGCCGTGGATCGAATGGGCGTTTGCGACGCTCGTCGCCGAACTCGAAACCAAAGCTGCTTAGATATTTTCGCGCAGAGCGCGCAGCGCGCTCACGCCAGGAATCTCAACATGCCTAAAGTTCTCATCAGCGACGAACTCAGCGAAGCTGCGGTCAATATTTTCAAGACGCGCGGCATCGAGGTGGATTTCCAGCCCCAGCTTGGCCCGGACGCGGCCAAGTTGAAGGAGATCATCGGCAATTATGATGGGCTCGCCATCCGCTCGGCGACCAAGGTGAAGCCAGACATCATCGCCGCGGCGAAAAATCTCAAAGTCATCGGGCGCGCGGGGATTGGCGTTGACAACGTCGATATTCCGGCAGCTACCGCTAAGGGCATCGTGGTGATGAACACGCCGTTCGGCAATTCGATCACCACGGCCGAACACGCGATCGCGCTGATGTTTGCTGCAGCGCGCCAGATTGCGCCTGCCGATGCATCCACGCAGGCCGGCAAGTGGGAAAAGAACCGGTTCATGGGGCGCGAGCTCTACGCGAAGACGCTAGGGCTCATTGGTTGCGGCAATATCGGCTCGATCGTCGCCGATCGCGCGCTTGGGCTGAGAATGAAGGTGATCGCCTTCGATCCTTTCCTCAGTGCTGAACGGGCCGTGCAAATCGGCGTCGAGAAAGTGGAACTCGAAGAGCTGCTGCCGCGCGCCGACGTCATTTCGCTGCATGTGCCGATGACGGACAAGACCAAGAACATTCTCTCGCGCGAAGCGCTGGCGAAGACCAAGCCTGGGGTCATTATCGTCAACGCCGCGCGTGGCGGCCTGGTGGACGAGGCGGCGCTGCGCGAGGCGCTGGAGAGCGAGCACGTCGCGGCGGCGGGTTTTGATGTGTTCACGATCGAGCCGGCGAAGGAGAACGTGCTCTTCGGCGCACCTAACTTCATCGCGACACCGCACCTTGGCGCTTCAACCAACGAGGCGCAGGAAAACGTCGCCCTGCAAGTGGCCGAACAGATGAGCGATTATCTGCTGAGCGGGGCCGTCACCAATGCGCTGAACATGCCGTCGATCACCGCTGAAGAAGCGCCGCGTTTGAAGCCGTTTGCGGCTTTGGCGGAGAAGCTCGGCGCCTTCGCTGGACAGATCGTCGATGAAGGTCTCGATGAAGTCGAGATCGAGTACGAAGGTGATGTTACCAAGCTCAACATGAAGCCGCTTACGGCCGCCGCGCTCGCAGGCGTGCTGAGGCCGTTGCTGCAAGACGTGAACGTCGTCTCTGCGCCAGCGCTGCTGAAGGAGCGCGGCGCTGTGCTGACGGAAAGCACGCGCGAAACTTCGCCCACCTATGACAGCCTCATCCGCGTCAAGGTGAAGACGGGTGGCGGCTGGCGCACACTTGCAGGTGCGGTAATCGCGGGGCAACCGCGGATTGTCGAAGTGAAGGGCATGGCGCTCGAAGCGCCGTTCCAGCCGAACACGCTCTACATCAACAATTCCGATAAGCCCGGCTTCATCGGCGCGCTCGGCACGCTCTTGGGCGATGCGCAGATCAATATCGCCACGTTCCATCTGGGCCGCGAAGGCGCGGGCGCCGAGGCAATCGCGCTTGTTGGCGTCGATCAGCCGCTCCCTGAGCCGGTCATGGCCAAGCTCAAGGCGCTGCCACAGGTGCGCTACGCCAAATTGCTACGGTTTTAGTAGGAACTCAGCGCGCGCAGGCGCGTTATCGCCCTCAGCCGGGTCTATCGGCGCGAGGGGATACGCATGAAGCTGAAGCTATTTGGCTCGACGCTGCTAATCTCAATTGCGGCGCTCGTGACGCCTGCGCATGCTGAGATCGAAGAAGTTCGTGTCGGCGCTGTCGGCAATATCCGCGATGATCACGGCGAGATTGTCGAGGGCAAGCACGAAGGCGCCAATATCGAGTTGGAGTTCGTCTCGAGTTCGCCTGACTTTCTGAACATCATCGGCTCGCCGCGTCCGTACTTTTTCGGCTCCATCGCCACCGACGAGGACGGCGTGAATTTTGGCGGTCTCGGCGTGATCTGGCGCTGGGAGTTCGCCGACGGCTGGGCGTTCGAGCCGGGCTTTGGCTACATCATCCACGACGGCGAGATTGATAACCCGTACCCGGAGGGCTCACCCGAGGGCATCGCGTTCGAGGCGGACAACCAGCTCCTAGGCTCGCGCGACTTGTTCCGCACCACCTTTGCGCTGGAGCGTGAGTTCGGCGACCGCGCCGCCATGCAGTTGTATTGGCAACACATGAGCCACGGCCAAATCCTCGACAGTGGCCGGAATCAAGGACTTGATTACGTCGGCCTGCGCTTCCTCTACCGTTTCGACCCCGATCCAGCGGATTAAGCCGCTTTCCTCGCCAACCGCAGCCGCGCTAGGTTGCGCCTGATTTTGGGGGAGACGGCATATGCGGGGGACAACGGCGGGCATCGCTGCATTCGGGGCCATGATGGCGCTCGCGCCGCAGGCTCAAGCGAGCGTTGATGAAATCCATGTCGGCGTGATGGCGCACAATATCTGCGTCATCGATTGCAAGAACGCCGACAAGGAAGATGGGCCGAACGTCGAGTTTCAAGTCTCGTTCGATTCACCCGGCTTCTTGAGTTGGGCGGGCTCGCCGCAGCCCTACATCATGGCGTCGGTCAACACCGCGGGTAACACGAGCTTTGGCGGCGTCGGCCTCGAATGGCGCTGGGAGTTCGCTGAAGGTTGGGCGCTTGAGCCTGGGGTTGGTTACGTCATTCACGATGGCGCGACCGAGAACCCATTCCCAGGCGGTTCGCCGGAAAGCGTCGCGTTTGCCGAGGAGAATGTACTGCTCGGTTCGGAAGATCTCTTTCGCACCTCGATCGGCATTACGCGTGATTTCGACGGACCGTGGGAAGCTCAACTCTTCTTCGAGCATCTGAGCCACGGCCAGATCATCGGTGACGGCCACAACCAAGGTATCGATCAACTAGGCATTCGCTTCGGTTATCAATTCGGCCGCGATTGAACGCGGGCGGGACGAGCCGCTAGATTGCCAGTGCTCCAGAAAGGGGGACGCATATGGGCGCTCATTTGCGCGAACGTTTCAACCGGCCGGGTCCGAAGCGTATCCTGGCGCTGGATGGCGGCGGCTCGCGCGGCCTGCTGAGCCTCGGTGTTCTGGCCCAGCTTGAACGCCATCTCGCCGAGCGTAGTGGTCAGGGCGACAAATTCCGCCTCGCGCATTATTTCGATCTGATCGGCGGCACCTCGACGGGCGCGATCATCGCAACGACGCTCGCGCTCGAATGGCGCGTGCGCGATGTGGTTGAGCTCTATTTCAAGCTTTTGCCGGCGATTTTCGAGCGTCCGCAAGTGCCGGGCCCGCTTCGCGTTCTGATCCCGGCCTTCAAGAACAAGGCGCTGACGCAAGCGCTCAACGAATATCTCGGCGATCGCCAGCTGAGTTCGGAAGATTTGAAGACAGGGCTTGCCATTCACGCCAAGCGCATCGACAGCGGATCGGCCTGGATCCTCGTGAACAATCCGGATTGGTGCTATTTCAACGCCCGCTCGGACGGTGACGGGATTGCGAACTCGGAGTTCTACCTCCGCGATCTGGTGCAATCATCTGCAGCGGCGCCGACTTATTTCTCCGACGTGCGCGTGCCGCTGATCCACGACAAGCGCGGCAATGTCTCTGGCTACGCTCACTTCTTCGATGGCGGCGTCAGCCCCAACAACAATCCGGCGCTGCAATTGCTGCTCACGGTTACCGAGCCGGCGTTTGGCTTCAACTGGAAAACCGGCGAGGACGATCTGCTGATCTGGTCGGTCGGCACCGGCTATGTGCGCAAGCGCTTTGAGAAGAAGAACAGGAAGCGCCGCTCCAGCGCCAAGTCGATCGGCGATTTCAGCAAGCTTATGTATTCGAGCAAGGTGATGGCCGCGCTTGAAGGCTACAATCACGATATCTGCCAGCAGCAGATCACGACGCTGCAAATGCTCTCGCAGCCGCGTTTCCCTTGGTATGTGAACTCGGAAGTGAAGATGCAAACGGCGACGCCGCTGCTTTCACAGGCGCCGGTGCTGACGTTCCAGCGTTACGACGCGCGGTTGGAAATCGAGGAAGAAGAGTTCCGCCGGCCCGAGCATATCGAGAGCCTTCTCGGCGAGCAGATGAAGGCGAAATTGGTCGATCAGCTGCGCAAGCTCGACATCAAGGATCGCGATCTGCTCGATATCTTGTATCGAACTGGCGAGGCGCTGGGCACGGCGCAGTTGCTGCATCGCGACTCAACCGACAACAATCCAAAGCGGAGCGCCGCGATCGCGCCGGATTGGCCGCCGGCGAAGTTCGATCCGTGGCGTCCAGCCGCGCCGACTGCGGAAACACCGCTTCCGACGCCGCCGCAGGTCTGATCTGACGGCGCTGCGGCGCCGTTGATCTTGCCCCAAAGGGCGGATTGGGCGACACCCCGCCCGAGGTGAATCATGGCTGGCGTAGTCGTCGTCGGCGCCCAATGGGGCGACGAGGGCAAAGGCAAAATCGTTGACTGGCTCTGCAACCGCGCTGACGTCGTGGTCCGCTTCCAGGGCGGTCACAATGCTGGCCACACGTTGGTTGTCGGCAACACCACCTACAAACTTGCGCTGCTGCCTTCGGGCGTGGTGCAGGGCAAGCTCTCGATCATCGGCAACGGCGTTGTCGTCGATCCGTGGGCGCTGGCCGGCGAGATCGCGAAGATCGAAGCGCAGGGGGTGAAGATCACCCCGGAGAAACTCATTCTCTCAGATCAAGCTGCGCTCATTCTACCGTTCCACCGCGATCTCGACGCGGCGCGCGAAGCGCAAGCCGGCGCCGCCTCCATCGGCACCACCAAGCGCGGCATCGGCCCGGCCTACGAAGATAAGGTTGGCCGCCGCGCGATACGCGTCGCCGATCTCGCGGACCCGGAAGCGATCGCCTGGAAGATCGAGCGGCTGACGGCGCACCACAATGCGCTCCGCAAGGGCCTCGATCTCCCTGAGATCGATGTGCCGGCGTTGAAGCAGGAATTGGCCGAGATTGCGCCGAAGGTTTTGACATACGCGCAACCGGCCTGGCGCGTGCTCAATGCCGCGTTCGAGGACTCCAAGCGCGTGCTGTTCGAGGGCGCGCAGGGCATGCTGCTTGATGTGGATCACGGCACTTATCCGTTCGTGACCTCGTCGAACGTTGCGGCGGGGCAAGCGTCCGCTGGTTCGGGCGTTGGCCCGCGCAAGATCAGTTATGTGCTGGGCCTGGTGAAAGCGTACACCACGCGCGTTGGCGCTGGCCCGTTCCCGACCGAACTAGACGATGAGAACGGCAAACGCCTTGGTGAAGTCGGCCACGAGTTCGGCACCAATACCGGCCGCGCCCGGCGCTGTGGCTGGTTCGACAGCGTGCTGGTGCGCCAGTCGATCGCGCTTTCCGGCATCGATGGCATCGCACTCACCAAGCTCGACGTGCTTGATGGCTTTGACCAGATCAAGATTTGCACCGGCTACAAGCTCGGCGACAAAACCTACGACTACTTGCCGGCAAGCCTCAAAGACCAGGAGGCGGTCACGCCCGTCTACGAAACGCTCGAGGGCTGGAAGGCGACAACGCGCGGCGTGCGCAGCTCCAAGGATCTGCCGGCCAATGCGATCAAGTACATCCGCCGCATCGAGGAACTGATCGGTTGCCCGGCCGCCATCGTTTCGACGAGCCCGGAGCGCGACGACGTCATCCTGATGCGCGACCCGTTCAAGGCGTAAGCGCGTAGGACGCGAAAGCGTGGCGCGGGCGGCCAAGCGGCGATAGGATGCCCGAGGAGAAATCGATGTCGGCTGACAACGAAAATACGCCGCCCAAGGGCCCGCGCTTCAACGTCAATGTTGAGGATGCCAAGGCGCGCGCGCAGGAAGCGATCCACAAATCAGAGATCATCTTCACACGCGCCTGGGGCCTGCTGAGCGAGCCGAAGAAGGAATGGGAACAAATCAAGGCTGAGCAGACGACGGTCCCGAACATTCTGATCGGGTACGTCGCGCCGCTCGCAGCCATCCCGCCGGTCTGCGATCTGATCGGCTCGGCGCTGTTCAACCGATTGCTGACGATCGAGCCCGGCGAGGCGCTGATCCGTGCCGTCGTCACGTGGATCGTCAGCATCGGCCTCGTCTATTTCCTCGGTGTTCTGGTCAACGTCCTGGCGGACACGTTCGATGCGGATCGCGATGAGCTTAGCGCGCAGAAGATCGCGGCGTACTCGCTGACGCCTTCGTTTCTCTCCGGTTTGTTTTCGCTGTGGCCGCCGCTGTGGTGGATTTCGCTCTTCGCGCTCGCGGCGATGGTTTACATCATGCACCGCGGCCTGCCGATCTTGATGAAGGCGCCGGAAGATCGCGCGCTGAGCTACGCAGCATCCGTCACCATCGCCGCTGCCGTCGCCGGCATCGTGCTCTTCTCACTCGCGAGCTGCGTGACTTAAGGCTTGCTTCAGCGCCTCCGCCGCCTAGCATGAAGCGGGGAGAGCGCTGATGACGGCAGATGCGCTGCATACAGGCGAACGGCCAGGCTTGATTGCGCGCGTGCGCGACATTCTCATTCGTCCGCAAGCTGAATGGCGGCGGATCGCGACTGAAGATCCTGCGCCGCTGATCGGGCCTTATGTTCTGCCTCTGGCGGTCGCGGGCGCGTTGGTGGGATTCGCAACAAGCGTGCTCTACGCTGGCAGTTTCGCATTGAACCCTGCTCTCATCGACAAGGCCGTTTCGGGCGCGCTCTATGTTCTGTTTGCGGTGGCGGGCGTGATAGTCGCTGGATGGCTCATCAATGTGCTGGCGCCGCGCTTTGGCGCGGAAGCAAATGCGGATCATGCCAACCGGCTTGCAGCATATGCCTCGACGCCGATCTTGGTGGCGGCTCTTGCGGCTGTCGCGCCGCCGATTGCGGGCATGGCGATGGGCGTGGGTGTTGTCTATGCGCTCGTTCTGATCGCGATGGGCATGCCGGCATTGATGCCGCTCACCGATCCGGACAACAGCGCGCCGCGCTTCATGCTATCTTTTGCCGGCGCCGTCGCCGTTATCGCGGCGCTGGCGGCGATGGTTCTGGCGCCGCTCATCCAATCCGGGCGTGACGCGCTCAGCGGCGCTGTTGAAGTGGTCGCGCCCGCACCGCCCGCGCCGCCGATGGTTCGCCGTTCCGCGGTGGAGAGGGCGATAGCACGTCTCGCGCAGGCGGAGGCGCTCTCGCTGCTCGGCGATCCCGAGCGGTTGGCGGAGCAGTTTCCTGACACGTTGCCAAGCGGCTTTACGCGTCAGTCCGTCTCGACGGCTCAGCGTGGCGGCATTTCGCGCGCGGACAGCGTTTATCGTCAGGGTGATGCAACGCTGTCCGTTGCGATCATACAGTATAGCTCAAGCGTCGATCCGGCGGCGTTTGCCGCGTTGCTAGACGTTCGAGCGAGTGGCCGCCATGAGGGCGGATATGCGCGCAACCAAACCATAGACGGGCGCTTGTATGCCCAAGATGTTGGACCGCAGACGTCGCGGTACGTCGTCATCGGTCGTGGCGTCGTGATGATCGCGGAAGGCGGCGTCACTATGGATCAAGCGCGGGCAGCGGTGGAGACGATCGGTCTGCAGCGTCTCGAGGCGATGTTCGGCCGCTAGAACAGTGTGGGACAGCCCGTTCAACTAAGAATTCGCCGCGACGTTCCGGAGAACGCCGCGGCGATAGCCCAGGGCACGGCTTGTTGTTTAGGCGCCGGCCTCAGCGAGCAGGCCGCGCGCCGCGGCTTGCTTCTTCATCGCCTTTTGCAGCTTCTCGAACGCGCGCACTTCGATCTGACGCACGCGCTCGCGGCTGACGCCGTATTGGACGGAAAGTTCCTCGAGCGTTGCCGGCTCATCCTTCAAGCGGCGCTCTTGGATGATGTGGCGTTCACGCTCGTTCAGTTCGCTCATGGCTTCCTGAAGAAGCGTCATGCGCTCGCTGAACTCTTCGCTCTCGGCCAAGCGGGTTTCCTGGGTGCCTTCGACCTGGTCGTCGGCCAGCCAGTCCATCCACTCGCTGTCGCCTTCGCCGCCAGCGCCGCCGATTGGCGCGTTGAGCGAAGCATCGCCGCCGCCGCTCATGCGGCGGTTCATCGAGATCACTTCTTCCTCAGTGACCGCCAGCTTGTGCGCGATGGAGGCGACATGCTCAGGGCGAAGGTCGCCTTCTTCGAGGGCGGCCATCTCACCCTTCATCCGGCGCAGGTTGAAGAAGAGCTTCTTCTGCGCGGCCGTGGTGCCCATTTTCACGAGCGACCAGGAGCGCAGGATGTATTCTTGGATCGACGCGCGGATCCACCACATCGCGTAGGTCGCGAGGCGGAAACCCTTATCCGGGTCGAACTTCTTGACGGCCTGCATGAGGCCGACATTGCCTTCGGAGATCACTTCCCCGATCGGCAGGCCGTAGCCGCGATAGCCCATGGCGATCTTCGCCACGAGGCGAAGGTGGGACGTCACGAGCTTATGCGCGGCTTGCGTGTCCCCGTGTTCTTGCCAGCTCTTCGCCAGCATGAACTCGTCCTCCTTGGACAACATCGGGAATTTGCGGATCTCCGAGAGATACCGCTGCAGCCCTTGTTCAGGGCTCAGAGCAAGCGTGAGCGCAGTAGAAGCCATTGAGTTGTTGGACCCCTCCTAAGGCGGGTGCGGGATTGCCTCTCTCATACGTTTGAGAGCGCAGCCCGGTTGCCGCCATGACCCCCAATATAGGGAGCCATTCAAGCCTTCGCCGCGACGGGCGTTAGGCTTTTGTTAGCTATAAGAACATAACCGGAACGCATCGATTCGACAAGCGAAACGAAATCAACTGCTAGAATCAGGGTCCGGAACGTTTGCAGATGGCCCCTAAACCTGGGGGTTCAAGGGTCATTCCGCCGGCTGCGGATGTTTCTCGAACGTTTCCGCCAAAGCCCAAATGCAGAGCGCCACGACGAGCGCCGAGAGGCCCCACCGGACGATCAAATCAACCAAACCTAAATAAACTGGGGCCGCCGCATCCATGATCTGGATGGAGGCTGCGTGCGTCTGCCCGCTGCCCGGATCGGGCGCGCGCGGCAGCGAATGAAACATCCGCACTTCGTTGAGCGCAAACAGCGCCAAACCGCCAACCGAAGCCAGCACGCGCTCGGCGTTTGGGAAGGTCATCATGGAGTATCCGCCCGGATGTCTTGCAGCCGGGAGAAGATATCGCGCTTCGCGGCTTCACGGCAGGTGCTCGTTGCATGTTCCGAGCGGGAACTCGGCGCAATGCGGCGGAAATGGGCCGCGCGGCTAGAGCTGCTTCAGAATTTCGATCAACGCCGTCATATCGTCGGGCAATTCGCTTTCGAAGCGAAGCTCGGCGCCGGTGACTGGGTGTTTGAAGCCGAGCACAGCCGCATGCAGCGCTTGGCGCGGAAACGCGGCGACGGCGGCCGCGGCTTCCTCCGCGTGCGGACCTTCCGCTTTGAAGGCGCGCTGCTTGCCGTAAAGCGGATCGCCGATCAACGGGCAGCCCAGATGCGTGAGGTGTGCACGAATTTGATGCGTGCGGCCGGTGTGCAGCCTGCACTCCAACAGAGCCGCCGCCGCGCGGCCAACAGAGGCGCCGCTTTGCTGGCCGTAACTTTCGACGGTCCAATAATCGGTGATCGCGAGTTTGCCGGCTTCCGTTTCAGGATTGCGCGCGACAACGTATTTGCGGCGATCCTCGTTTGAGCGGACGAGCTTATTTTCGATGCGGGCGCTGCGTTCTTTCGGCGCGCCACGCGTGACGGCATAATAGACGCGCTCAAGATCGTGCTTGGCGAACAGTTTAGCTAGCCCTGTGTGCGCCGCGTCGTGCTTGGCGACGACGACGAGGCCTGTCGTATCCTTGTCGATGCGGTGGACGATGCCTGGGCGGGCGACGCCGCCAATGCCGGAAAGGCTATCGCCGCAATGCGCCAGCAGGGCGTTCACCAGCGTGCCACGCATAGAGCCGGGGGCGGGATGCATTGCCATGCCCATCGCCTTGTCGACCACGATGAGGTGCTCGTCCTCGAACACGACGGAGAGAGGAATATCTTCCGGCAGTGGCGCGGCGGGTTCGGGCGGGGGCAGTTTCAATTCGTAGGTTGCGCCCGCGCGCGGTTTGTCTTTCGCGTGCGTGACGGGGGCGCCATCGACGCTGAGCTTGCCGGCGCCGATCAGCCCTTGCACGCGCGAGCGCGAGATGTCCGGCCAGAGTTTCGCCAGCCACGCATCGACGCGTTCGCCGGCATCCGCTGGCGCCACCGCGCTGCGCACCTCACCGCCATCGTCCTGTTCGATTTCGTCTTCCACAGAGTTCCACTAGCGGTTCGATTTATCTTCGTCATTCCGGCGCGCGGGAGGGGTGCGGGGCGTCGTGCGTTTGCCCCTGCCTTGCGGATCGCGCAAGCGCGGAGCGGAATGGCTGTTGTGGACGGGGCGCGAAAGCG
>Ga0079224_100007024_pt1 | contig 15019 bp, 21 predicted proteins | sample Stecom2015_FD_80414 | JGI IMG/M metagenome (GOLD analysis project Ga0079224, IMG submission 80414) | Agricultural soil microbial communities from Utah to study Nitrogen management - Steer compost 2015 | ecosystem: Environmental > Terrestrial > Soil > Agricultural land | place: USA: Utah...
AACGGGATCATCATCATCCTGACCCGCTGGCACGAGAAGGACCTGGCCGGGCAACTGCTGAAGCGGGCCGAGGAGGGCGGTGAACAGTGGCGCGTGGTGTCGTTCCCGATGGAGGCCGAGCAGGTCGAGTACCACGAGATCGGCGGCTGCCGGTACAAGCTGCGCGAGCCGGGCGAGATTCTGTTCCCAGAGCGCATGCCGCGCGAGTTCGTTGAGAAGTGCAAGCAGCGCGGCTCGCTGGTGTGGAACGCGCTGTACCAGCAGCGGCCCACCTCGAAGGGCGGCGGGCTGATCAAATCGGCCTGGTTCCAGTACTACAAGACGCTCCCGCGCATGCGCTGGCGGGCGATCTACGCCGACACCGCGCAGAAGACGAAGGAGCACAACGACTACAGCGTGTTCCAGTGCTGGGGCCTGGGGGTCGACGGCAACATCTACCTGATCGACCAGATCCGCGGGAAGTGGGAAGCCTGGGAGCTGGAGATGAAGGCGGCTGCGTTCTACGCGAAGCACAAGCCGTTCGATCCTAAGCACCCGTGCCCGATTCGGTACATAGCGATCGAGGACAAGGCCTCTGGCACCGGCCTGATCCAGAACATCAAGAAGAAGTCCGGCGCGCCGGTGAAGCCGATCCCGCGGCACACGGACAAGCTGACCCGCGTCATGGACGTGCAGGGCTTCATCGAGTCGGGCTACGTCTATCTGCCCGATCCGGCGTACCAGCACGAGGGCACCGGCGCCGAGTGGGTGAACGACTTCCTGATGGAGTGCGAGTCGTTCAGCGCGGAGATGACCCACGCCCATGACGACCAGGTCGACCCGCTGTGCGATGCGATCAACGACATGTTGCAGGGCGGCGCCACGCCGCTCAGCTCCTGGCTCTAACCGAGGCACCCCATGACCATTCCGACAGCGCAGAAGCCGCGAGTCCGTGTGACCGCTGACGGCCTGGCCAACCTCGTCTCTGGCCTCGGCACCGAACGCGACAAGCGGTTCCACAACCGGTTCGTTTATACCGCCAGCTTCTGGGACTGGGCCGAGCTGGAGGCGGCTTACACCACCAGCTGGCTCGCCCGGCAGGTGGTGGATGCGCCGGTGGAGGATGCCACCCGCGAGTGGCGGACCTTCTCCTGCGATGAAGCCACTGACATCCAGGCCGAAGAGAAGCGCCTTCGACTGCAGCAGGTGGTGCAAGACGCCTTCCGTTGGGGCCGGCTCTACGGCGGCGCCGGGATCCTGATGGTGACCGACCAAGACCTGGGAAAGCCGCTGGACATTAAGCGGATCAAGAAGGGCAGCCTGCGCAAGCTGATCGAGATCGACCGCCGCTACCTGACCGGCCACGACTACAACTTCACCGATCCATTGGCCGATCATTTCGGCCTGCCGACCTGGTACACCATCGGCGGCGGTGCGCAGCGCATCCATTACAGCCACATCGTGCGCATCCCCGGCGCCAAGCTGCCGCGCGTGCTGCGCGACATCAACGGCGGCTGGGACGACAGCGTGCTGCGCCAGTGCCTGGAGGATCTGAAGGACGCAGTCTCGGCCAAGGGCGGCATCGCGAGCTTGATTCAGGAAGCCAACGTCGACGTCATCCAGCGGCAGGGGCTGTCGGATGAGCTCGCCACCGATCACGGCACTGACCTGGTGACCAAGCGCTACCAGCTGGCCGCGCTGCTGAAGAGCATCAACCGCATGCTGCTCCTTGACGGCAACGAGGAGTACACACGCAACCCGGCCACATTCGGCGGCCTCGGTGAAGTGCTGCGGACCCTGATGGAATGGGTGTCCGGCGCCGCACAGATCCCCATGACGCGCCTCTTCGGCGTCCAGGCGAAAGGCCTGGGCGATTCCGGCGAGGGCGACATGCGGAACTACTTCAACGCGATCCGCAGCCAGCAGGAGAGCGCCTACCGCGACGTGCTCGAGCGCATCGACCAGGTGCTGATCCGCTCTGCCGTCGGCTATCTGCCGGACGAGCATGAGTTCGAGTGGCACCCGCTCAGCCAGCCCTCGGACGTGGAGCTGGCCCAGCAGCAGCTGGCCTTCGCGCAGGCCGACGACATCCGGCTGCAGCAGGGCGCGGTGAGGGTGTCGCAGGTCATGCGCAAGCTCCAGAGAGACGGCGTGTACGCCATCAGCGACGCCGACATTGAGGCGCAGGAGGCCATCGAGCGTGAGGAAGCCAACGGAATCTTTGACCCCGCTGGAGATCCTGACGCGCACCAATTCGGAGCTGCTGGCGAAGCGGAAGCGGCCGGCGAAGCCGATCCAGCCGAGTGATGCGGTAGAGCGCTACTACCGCACCCAGCTGCGCTCGCTGGTGCGGGCGATGGCGCGGGCGGTCGCTGAGGAAGTGATGCCGGTCGTCAGGGACGAAAAGGCGGCGTATATCGGCGACGCGGATCGCAGCGTCGTCATGGACCGCTGGATAGACCGCGTCATCGAAGCCCTGCAGCGGGCCTCGGCGCTGTTCATCGGGCAGGCCTTCGAAGCGCAGGCCGCGCGGGTAGCCCGCTCCACGGTCAGCATGGCCGAGGCCGAGAGCACCAAGGCGTTTCTCAAGAGCGTCAACCAGGCGGTAGGAGTTGACCTTTCTCCGGTGCTGAGTCAGCAGGGCATGGCCGAGTACATCGACGCCTCGGTGCTCGACAACGTGGCGCTGATCCGCAGCGTCTCGGAACAGTACTTTGAGCGGGTGCAGAACATCGTGCTCGGCGGCATGCGCAACGGCGACCACCCGACCAGCATCGCCAAAGCGCTGCAGCACCAGACCGGCATCACCGACCGCCGCGCCAAGGCCATCGCCCGCGACCAAGTCGCCAAGCTCAACAGTCAGATCGTGCAGCGCCGGCAGGTGCAGGCCGGCATCACCCACTTCCGCTGGGTGACGGCGAACGACGAGCGGGTGACCGGTCGCCCCGGTGGCCGCTACGCCAACGCCAAGATCAAGTGTTACGAGATAGCAAAGCGCGACATTGGCTTCGGCCCCGGCGTGTATCCCTGGAGTCGGGGCGCGAGCTATGCCGGCGAAACGAACCTGTATCCGGGGCGGGCTCACGTTGCGTGCAGATGCACTGCGAGCCCCGTTTTTGAGTGGCAGCTACCGAATAGGTAACGCAATGACGATCCTAGTCACAGACCGGGCCGGTTACGCGGTCACGGCACGGGAGCTATTGCCCAACGGTTACCTGAAGGTGCCGGGGCGGGTCGCCCGTACTGGCATCCAGCACTACCTGGCGTCCGAGCTGGGGATCACGGACCGCGAGCCGAACGAGCTGATCAGCGTCTACCGGCCACCAGAAGAAGTGTTCGCCGCCGATTCGCTAGCGAGCTACGACAACGCCGACGTGACGATTGAGCACCCCAGCGACCTGGTCACCGCCGAATCGTTCAAGCGCGTCGTCGCTGGGCATGCCATCAGCCCCGGCCGCCAAGACGGCGATTTCGTCGTGGTCGACCTGCTCATCAAAGACGCCGAGGCCATCAAGGCCATCGAGGCCGGCAAGGTCGAGCTGTCCGCCGGCTACACCGCCGAATACGTCCCTGAGAAGGGCGTTACCGATGCGGGCGAAGCGTACGAGTTCGTGCAGCGCTCCATCCGCATCAATCACATCGCGCTCGTCGACCGGGCGCGAGCTGGGCGCGACGCCCGTCTGTTCGACCGACAGCCCAAGGAGGCTATCACTATGCATCAAGTCGTTCTCGATAACGGGTCGGCTGTCGAGGTCGCCGACAAGGCTACCGCTCAGCTGATCCAGTCGACCATCGACAGCCTGCGCAAGCGGGCCGCCGACGCCGAGGCGGAAACCGCGAAGGCCAAGGACGAGGCCGAGGCCGCGAAGGCCAAGGCCGAGAAGCTGGCCGAGGACATGGAGGAGGAGCGCAAGAAGAGCTCCGATGCCGCCATCGCCGAGCGCGTGAAGGCCGTCGCCGACACCCAGGCGTTGGCCCGCAAGATCGCCGGCGCCGAGTTCACCTGCGACAGCGTCGATCCGGTTGAGATCAAGCGTGCCGCGCTGGCCGCCGTGCGCCCGACCATCGATTGGGGCGAGAAGTCCCCGGCCTACGTGCTGGCTGCTTTCGACCTGGAGGCCGAGAAGAAGGAATCCGAGGACGAAGAGGAGGAGGAGCGCAAGAAGGCTTCCCAGGACTCGCTCGCCAATCTCGGCAAGGATTTCAAGGGCGCCAAGGTCACCGACGCACAGAAGACGCTCGACGACGCCTACAAGGCGTACATGGACCGCATCGCCAACGCCTGGAAGGAGGGCGCATAAATGGCTATCACGCAGGACACTTTCTCGCAGTACGCCGGCATCGGCTACCACGGCCAGCAGAACACCGACTACCCGGCCTGGATCGGCTCCTACCACGCTGAGGGCGGCCCGATCGGCTTCGGCGTGGCGGTCGGCTTCGGCACCGGTGACGGCCAAGCCAAGGCGGGCGGCGCCGCGTCGTCCGACCTGATCGGCGTCACCGTGCGCACCCAGGCGGTCGAGAACAACGCCGCCGGCGAATCGGAGTATGCCGAGAACCAGGCCATGTCGGTCATGGAGAAGGGGCGGATGTACGTCGCTGTCTCCGACGGTGCCACCCGCGGGGCTCAGGTCTACGTGGTCCCTGCCACCGGCGAGATCGTCTCGACCGCCACCGACAACATCGCCCTGACCGGAGCGCGCTTCCTGCGCACTGCGGCGGCCGGCGAGATCACCGAAATCGAAATCCAGTAAGGAGCGATCATCATGCGCACCACTTTCGACGCGAGCCCCGCCGCCGCGATGTCGTTCCTGCTCACGCAGCGGACCCACATCGAGCCGCAGGTCTATGCCATCAAGTACCCGGACGTCACCTACCAGGACGTCATCCCGGTCGATACCTCGGCCCCTGAGTGGGCGCCCATCGTTGCGGTAGCGTCGGTTGATGCCCGCGGTGAGCTGGCGTTCCTCGGCCCGAACAGCAACGACATCAACCGCGCCGACGTCGGCTACAAGATGGGCACTCACCCGGTGCAGACCGCGGCCCTGGGCTACGGCTACACCATCGAGGAGCTGAACCAGGCGCGGCTGATGGGTGCCAACCTGTCCGCGGACAAGGCGTCGGCGGCCCGGCGCATCGCCGAGCAAGGCCTGAACAAGCTGGCCTACCTTGGCAACGCAGAAGCGGGCTACGAGGGGCTGTTCAACAACAGCGCCGTGACGGTGGAGGCGGCCGGCAGCACCATTGCCGCTCTGGTGGCTGCCGCTACCGACGTGGCCGGCGCCCAGGCGGTGGTGACCTTCTTCCAGCAGGCCATCGACGCGGTGTACGTGACCAACACCAACACCACCTTTGCGCCGACCCACATCCTGCTGCCCCCGGCTCAGCGCAACTTGCTGGCCTCGGCCATCCTGCCCTTCGGCGGCAACATGACCCTGCTGGCGTACCTGGAGGCCAACCTGGTCTCTGGCCGCTCAGGCCGGGTGCAGTTCCTGCCGGACCTGAGCCTGAAGGGTGCCGGTGCGGGCGGTACGGACCGGATGATGGTCTACACCAAGAGCATGGAGACCGCGAAGTTCCATCTGCCGATGGGCTTCAACTTCCGTGACCCGTATCAGGATACGGCGCTGTCCTGGTTCATCCCCGGCATCCTGCGGACCGGCGGCACCGAGATCCGCGTGCCGAAGGCGCACATGTACTACGACGGGGTGTAAGCCATGACCGCTCTGAAGAACGTCGGCAAGCAGATGCTGGCCGTCGAGGACGCCGGGGAGCGCAAGGAGATCGCCCCCGGCCAGGCGGTCGATGTGGACGGTCGGCAGAGCTGGGCGAACCACCTGTTCGTCAAGGCCGGCTGGCTGGAGATCGTCAGCGAGAAGCGCAAGGGCAAGGAGCCCGAGCCGAAGCCCGAGTAGGGCGACCCACTCAACCCCGCTCCGGCGGGGTTTCTTATTTCTGGAGGACGCATGGAAATCACCCCTGACGTCATCACAGCTTTCCGTGCGTTCTACCCCGAGTTCGCCGACGCCGCGGACTGGCCGGACCCGACGCTGACGCGCTACCTGCGCGAGGCGGACGAAGAGACCGGCCGCCGCTGGGGGCCGTACGGCGACTTCAGCCTGAAGCAGCGCGGCATGTTCGCCTACGCCGCGCACCGGGCGGTGCTGGCCAAGGCGGCAGCACGTGCCACCGAGGCCGGAGGCATCGCCAGCGCCCCGGCGCAGGTATCGAGCAAGAGCGTCGGCGACGAATCGGCGAGCTTCGCAGTGGCGTCGCCGGCAAATGGCGTCGAGGCCAATCAACTGGGAGACCTGCGCAGCACGATCTACGGCATCGAGTTCCTGCGCCTGCGCACGCGGGCCGGCATGGGTGCCGTCGCGCTATGAAGCCGACAGTCAGCATCACCGGTGGCGACCGGATCGTGCAGCGCATCCGCGAGCTGCGCGACCGGCTGACCAAGCAAAACAGCGTGCTGGTCGGCGTGCCGAAGGGGGCCGGCAACTACGAGGACGGCACCAAGATGGCCGTCATCGCCGCTGTGCAGGAGTACGGCTCGGCCGATGGGCGCATTCCGGAACGTTCGTTCCTGCGTGTGCCGCTGAGTGCCGAGCAGAGGCGCTTCGCCGAGACGTTCCGGCGCATGACGCCAGCGGTGATTCACGGCAAGGCCCCTATGCGGCAGATGCTGACGATGGTTGGAGAGCAGGCGGCCGGCGTCGCCAAGGAGGCAATCAGTGCGGGTATCAACCCGCCGAACGCGCCGTCCACTGTCAAGCGCAAGGGCTCCAGCACGCCGCTGGTCGATACCGGCGCACTGCGCCAGGCCATCACATACGTGATCGAGGGAGACGAGGGCGCATGAGCCTCGACATGTACGGGTTCATCGACCCGACCTTCGAATCCCTGCCCGAGGGCGGCGTGACCCTGATCGTCCCGGGCGAGGGCGGCTACACAGGACCGGGTGGCACCTGGGAGGAAGGCGAGCCGCAGCGCAAGGAGCTGCAGCTTGTCAACATCCAGCCGGCAAGCCTCAAGACCATCGAGACGTTGGTGGGGCAGGGCGGCACCGTGCAGCCGAGCGACTGGCGCGTGGTGCGGATCAACGACGGGACGATGATCTACCCCGACGACACTGGCCAGTTTGCCCATCTGCTGGAATTCAGTGACGGCGTGGCCATGCGGCAGTGGCGCGTGCGCCAAGCCGACTGCCGCCCCTGGCGGAACTACTGCAAGGTCATCGTCGAGCGCTACCGGGGCAGCAACTGATGCAGCACGTTGACGAGCTCTACGCCGCGTTCCAGACGCTGGTGCGGGTGGCCTCTGGTGTCGAGCAGGTGATTCTGGCGAACCAGGGTCGGCCAGCGCCGCCTGGTCTGCACGCCACCTATAACCCGGTGCCGGTGCGCGCCGTGGGCCATCCGCGCAAGGCCCGCAAGGATGTGCCGGCGCAGGACTGCGACATCCCCGACTGGACCGACTTCGAGGAAACCACTGTCTCGCAGATGGATTTCCTGCTGTCGGTGAACTTTTTCAACGAGGGCGCCCGGGACGCGGCCTGGCGGATGCACAACGCCAACTTTCGCGCCCCGGTGCAGGAGCTGCTGTTCACCCATGGCATCGGCTGGCGCACCTGCAGCGAGGTTCGCAGCCTGACTGAGCTTTCCCAGGGCGGCCTGCAGCCGCGCTTCCAAGTGGACGTGCGCCTCTACGTTGAGGCCGAAGTGACAGACATCGTGTTGCGGGCGGCGGGCTTCGCGCTCGTGATGCACGACGAAGACGGCAATCTCATCTACGGAGCAAGCTGATATGGCCTACCCGGTCGACAACATCATTCCGATCAACCTGATCCTCACGCCGAGCGGGTTGGGTTATGCCAACTTCTCGAGCGCGTTCGCCTTCGCGCAGGCCTCCGAGCTGCAGGATGGCGTCACCTTCGACGTCGACACCCACCGCGACTACGCGACGCTGAGCGACGTGCTGGAGGACTTCAAGCCGGACAGCGAGATCGCCAAGATCGCCACGCGCTGGTTCGCCAACATCCCCAAGCCGCCGCAGATCAGCGTCTACATGTGGGACAGCGAGGCGGACAGCCCCGCCGAGGTGGCGGCCAAGGCCGACAATACCGCCTGGCGCTACTGGTACTTCTTCCCGACCAGCGTCACGGACGTCGAGGCCAACGCCATCGCGCTGGCGGATTGGGCCGACGCCAGCACCCATGGCCTGGTGATTACGACCAGCTCGCCGGATGTGGTCGACCCGCAGAGTGATACCGACATCGCCAGCGTGCTCAAGGCTAAGGGCAACCGGCACGCTTTCGTTGGCTACGTGCCGCAGAGCGCGGTCGACGCCGATCCGAGCCAGGCGTATGCGATGGTGCAGCTCGCCGCAGCGTTTCATAAGTTCCGCCCTGATGGGCTGCGCACTGCGATCACTGGCGAATATCAGGTGCTCCCCGGCGTGATCGGCGCGAGCCTCACGACCACTGCATACAACGCGCTGAAGGCCAAGAACGTGGTGTTCTTCACCCAGATCGAGTTGCAAGGGTCGGTGGACGCCAGCCGGGTGGTCAACAGCAAGTCGATGAGCTCCTACGGCGAGTTCATGGATGACGTGGTGAATCTCGATGTGCTGAAGAATCACCTGCAGGTCGACGGCTACAACTACATCGCCAACGCCGGCACCAAGCGGCCGCTCACGCCGAGCGGTTACGCCGGCCTGCTGGCGACTCTGGACGCCACGCTCAAGCGCTTCTACGACAACGGCGTGCTGGGCGAAGCGTCATACATGGACCTGGACACCGCCGAGACGCGCATTGCCAAGTACGGCTACGTGATCCGCTCGGCGCCGGAGGACGTGTTCAACCTCTCGCCGGCGCAGAAACGCGCCCGGCAGTTCCCCAACACCAGCATCCTGGCGATTCTGGCCCGCGCCGGCCATACCGCCGAAATCACCGTGAACGTGGAGTAACGGCATGGCTCTGAAGCGATACGGCGCCGACGGCGCCAACCTGACGGTGTTCGGCATTCCGATCGAGGAGTTCGGCGACACCGACCCAGCCATCACCATCGAGGACATCGACCCGCGCAGCACCCTCAAGCGCGGTATTGGCGGCACCTCGCTGCGGCTCGACAGCAAGACCCGGCCCAAGCGCCTGACCATCAACCTGATGCCCAGCAGCGCCGAGGTGCGGCAGATCCTGGCAGCGGAGAAGAGTGGCGTGGATGCCACCTTCACCTTCAGCCAGACCGGCACCCAGGAGAAGGTGGTGGGGTTCGATGGCGTGTTGGTTAATGTTGGCACGCTTGGCCGTGCTGGCAAGACCAATGTGAGTGACCATTCGTTCACGTTTGAATTCGCGGATAGCGAAGAAACGTAGTATAATTAATCAGTTAATTCTGATTAAGGGAACTGGGTTTATCCGTGGAAGTGATTTCAAGAACGGATGCCATAAAGAAAGGGCTTGACCAGTACTTTACTGGCAAGCCCTGTAAGCGAGGCAGGATCGCCCCGCGTCGCGTCAGCAACTACCAGTGCTTGTGCGATCTGTGCCGATCGGCGGACATAGCCAGATCAACGGAGTACTACGGTAAAAACAAGCCGCGCATACTGTCATACAAGAAGCAGTGGCAAAAAGACAATGAAGATCGAATTCGCCAGAAGCGCACCGAGTACTACGCCGAGAACCGGGAGCGTATCAAGGAAAAAGCCAGGAGTTATCGCGAGCAAAACCCTGAGAAGGCCAGAAACTCTCAAAGGAACAGCTACCAAAAGAACCGGAGCGCATACCTTGCGAAGGCCAGAGCAAGACACCGGGCCAACCAGGAAAGGCTTGCCGCAGCCGGCCCTCTAAGCCTGCGTCAGGAAGACCTGAAGGCGCTGCTGTCATACGATCCTGATAGCGGCATTTTCCGATGGCGGCAGAGTAGTGGCAGCCGAGCCTTGGAGGGCGCAGAGGCTGGGGCTGTCATGCGTACGAAGACGGGGAGTTATGTCGTCATAACCCTCACCGTCAACGGCATCCAGAGAAGGTGTTTGGCACATCGCCTTGCTTTCCTTTACATGGAAGGGTCTCTCCCGGATTTCCCAACTGTCGAAGTCGATCACATCGATGGCAATGGGCTGAACAACGCTTGGTCAAACCTACGCTTGGTTGACCATCGAACAAATGCCTGCAACCAGAAGCTCAGAGTCACCAACAGCAGTGGCGTCAACGGGGTTAGTTGGGATCGCGCGGTGGGCAAGTGGGAAGTCTACGTCTGGGACCATGGGCGCAAGAGACACCTGGCATACACGGACGACATTGAGGAGGCAGCAGTGCTGAGAGAGCAAGCAGACTGCGATTTCGGTTACCACGAAAACCACGGGAGGCGAACCTAAATGGCTCGTACCTACACGGTCGAGATCGACGGCCAGCGCTACCAGGGCGCGACGGCCAGCGCCAAGAACCAGTTCGAGGCGCTGCACATCGCCGGCCGCACCGGGCTGGTGGCGCTGCTCAAGCCCGATGCCGCCGACATGTCCCTGGTGACGCTGCTGCTGCAGATCCCGTTCGCGGACGTGCAGCGGCTGATTGAGCTGCTGGTGAAGGGGCAGGTCGTGCGCGAGGCCGACAGCGTGCCAGTCGCAGAAAACCTGTTCAGTGATGCCATCCACGGCTATTACCTGTTGCTCGCACATGCGCTGCGGGAAAACCTCGGCCCTTTTTGGCAGCTCCGTCGTCCAACTACCGAGGGCGCGGCGGAGCAGAGCCAGTAAACCCCCACATCCCTTGGCTCCTCTGGCGGCCGTGCGTAGGGGTCCCTGGGCTTTGTCAGCCGCTCGCTACATGGCGCGAGATGTGCGACGGCACCTACACGCTGGAGGACGTCAAGCAGATGCACAGCGTGATGGACGAGCTGCTGTACCAGCGAGAGAGAGCAAGCGATGGCCGGTGAGGTAATCGACAGTCTGCTGGTCCGGCTGGGGCTGGAGACCGACGCCAAGGATTTCCGCGAAGCGCAGTCCATGTTCGACGGCGTGCGCCGGTCGGCATTGCAGTTCGGCGCGGTGATCGGCGCCGGCCTGGGCGTGCGGGAACTGACGTTCGGCTTCGCGAGCGCCAAGGATGAGCTTGCGAAGTTCGGCGAGGTCTACGGTGTCACTGCCCAGTTCGTTGACTCGCTCGGGTATGCGCTAGAGCAAAGCGGCGGCAGTGCCCGCGATGCGTTCGGCTCCATCAAGCGCATCCGCGATCTGCTGGAAGCGACGGAATGGGGCGAGGTCGCATCGGACGCCTTCCGGGTGGCGGGTTTCGATCCGTATCTGCTGCGGGGTGTAACGGATGCATCCGAGGCTTATGAGCGGCTGGCCGAGGCGGTGCAGGGGCTGTCGCAGGAGGATGCGCGGCGGGCGTTGAGCGCGCTGGGTTTTGGCGATGCCGAAATCCGGCTGTTCCGGCAGGGGCCGGAAGGCCTGCGCCAGCTGCTGGCCGAGTCCGAGTCCTACGCCCGCGTCACCAAGGAGATGACTGATCGGGCTGCTCGGTTCCAAACCGAGCTCACGCGCATGACCAAGGCAGTCGAGGGCGTCAGCAACGAGCTGAGCAACCTGATCCTCGACGACTTCTCCAGCGCCATGCAGGCGGCATCGGAGTTCCTGCGCGAGAACCGCAGCGAGATCGCTGGCTTCTTCGAGAAGGCCCTGCCCTGGCTGGAGGCGACGGCCGTGGGCATCGGGACACTGGTGGCGCTGCAGGCCGGGAAGAAGGGGCTGGCGATGCTAGGCCCGCTGGTCCGCGCAGGTGGACCGATCGCTGCGGTGGCGACGGCCTACCAGTTTTCGCAGGAAAACCCGGGCTTCCTCGGGCAAGCGTGGGCGCCCTGGCAAGACCAGCTCCAGCGCTGGGGCTTCCTCGGCGGGCAGGGCGATAACGTGCCGGCAGAAGATGTGTGGTACGGGGCGGACGGCATCCCCGGCTTCGCTCCCCCGCCGGCGCCCAGCATCCACACCGAAAACCACATCACCGTCGATGCCCGCGGCGCCAGCGATCCGGCAGCCGTCGAGGCGGCAGGGCAGCGCGGCGTGGAGAAGGCGCTGCAGCGGGCGGCGGAGAGCGCCGTCAATGATCTGAGGACGCCGGTACGATGAGCATCGTAGGGATTTTCACGCGCTCGCAGCCGTCCATCGGCGGCGTGTACGTCGATGCGGTGCTGGAGGAATCGACCGAGCTGCAGACCGAGATCACTGAATTTCCCATAGAGGACGGCTCGGTCGGCAACGATCACGCCGTAGTCCGGCCACTGCGGCTGACCATGACCATTGGTGTTAGCGACAACCCGTTCAGGGTGGCGCGTGCCAAGGCCAGCGAAGCGGCCGGCGCGTTGCCCGGACTTGGCGTCGGCATCGGGGCAGGTCTTGGGGTGGGCGCGGCCATCGGCCGGCTGTCGGGCCGTGCGGCAGCCGTGGCCGGGCTGCTGGCCGGCGCCGCCAACACCGCCGGCCAAGCAGCCAGCTATTCCACCTCGGTGCTGGAGCAGATCCGCGCCCTGCAGCGGGACTGCGCGATCATCGACGTCGTGCCCGCCAAGGGGCCGATCTACCAGGGCTGCATGATCACCCGGACCTACCAGCAGACCACCAAGCAGAACGAGGGCGGCCTGGAGCTCGTGGTGGAGCTGCAGCAGCTGCAGATCATCAACCAGCAGCGCACGCCGCTGGTGAATCCGCCGGTGGGCGACACCGCCGCCACCCAGGCGCAGCCGACCGTCGATCTGGGCAGGGTGACCGCGCAATGATACGCACTATTCCGCTCACTGCGGGCCTGCCGCATCAGCGCTTCCACGTCGAGCTGAACGGCCGCACGGTGACCGTGCGGCTGTACTGGTCAACCCGCTACGGCTTCTACTGCGTCGACCTCTACGAGAGCGAGACGCCGCTGGCTCTGGGGCGGGCGCTGCACCCGGGCATCGACCTGCTGCGCGGCCTGAACCTGGGCCTCGGTCGGCTCTACCTGGAGGGCCGGCCGGCCACTGTCGCCAACCTCGGCATCGACAACAAGCTGAGGCACGCGAGCTGATGGACTACTTTCGGCGCGTCTACAAGCTGGAGATCGGCAGCGACGACGAGATCCGCACCTTCGATGGCTTCCCCGGCAGCGCCGCATCGCCGATGCAGATCGAGTTCCGTATCGATCAGACGCCGAACGCCATGCGCTCCTATGCTGAGATCACCCTCTATGGGCTCAGCGCGGCCAGCCGGCAGGCGATCGCGCAGCGCTTCCAGAAGGTGCGGTTGACCGCCGGCTACGTCGGCAGCTACGGGCAGATCTTCATCGGCGAGATCGAGAACGTCAGCATGGGCCGCGCGGGGGCCGAATCGTTCGTGCGGATGTATTGCCAGGCCGGCGCGGACAAGTTCGGGGCGGTGTACGTCAGTCGGGGGTTTGGTGCCAACACGCCGGCGCTGGAGATCATCCTGGCCGTCGCCGAAACGTTCGGCTACCCGATCGAGGTTATCGGCGACTTCTCGCAGCTGCCGCGAGCGATCAGAGGTGAGGTGTTGTTCGGAGCCAGCCAGATAGAGATGGACAAGCTGGCACGCCGGTACGGTTTCCGGTGGTTCATTGAGAACGGCCAGGTGACCATCATCAAGAGCGATGCCACCCGGCCGGGAGCTGCCTTCCAATTCACAGCACAGAACGGCCTGATCGGCTCGCCCGAGCTGGCCGTGGATGGCGTCAGCATCGACGTGCTGCTGAACCCGGTGATCCGGCCGGCTGACCAGTTCACCATCGAGGCGGTGACCGGGCGGGCCTCGTTTCACAGCATCTATTACCAGCGCTTTACCGGTTTAGGGCGGGGTCTATACCGGGTCACATCGCTCCAGCACGAGGGCTCGTTCTACGGGGACCGGTGGCAGACAAAGCTGCACGGTGCGCGGCCGGAGGGCTTGCAGTAAGCTGAGCTCTGGGCTATCACCCAGGGATCGGCAGAAAGGAGAACAACAATGCGTGCAGGTACGCCCCGACTGCTGGCCGTGCTCGCGATGCTATGGGCCAGCGCGTCCGCCGGCAGCGGCCAACCGATCGATCCCAACGACCCGCAGTACCAGTACGGGGTCAACATGGCGCGGCAGATCTGTGGCTCCATAGCGGCAGAGCTGCGCGACCGCTGGCTTTACTACGACAACTTTAGGTCGTACCGAATCACGCTGAGCGTCGGCGGCCCCGTGGAATCGTATGGGTGCACCATCGCCGCGACCCATATGAATACCGGCGAGGTGCGCGAAGTCCGTGTCGACATTGATCGGCGCGAAGGCTCGGAGCGCTTCAGCTACCGGTTCATCCCCGAGCTGGGGATGTTCCCCGGTTGCCGGAAGGAAACGATGCTGGAGTGCCTCCCCGGCAGCTGACCGAACATGACGACCCTGCAACCCCGCCTCTTGCGGGGTTTTTTATTTCTACATCTCCGGCGGGTCGTCCAGTTCCTCCGCCGCCTGCAGAAACGCATCGATCATCGCCCCCAGTGGCATCCGCTCCGGATCGTCCGCCAAGTGCGGATTCTGGGCCTCATAGGCCCGTACCAGTAGCAGCTGCATCTCGGCGCGGTTCCCCTCCGGGCTATTCGGCTCGGCGCTGAACAGGATCGGCTCAAGCGCGGCGCAGACCGCCCAGTACTCCTCATCGGTCTCGATGGGTTTGAAGTCCATGCAGTTCTCCGGCCCCGCTGCGGCGGGGCTTTTTTATGGGAGGTTCCATGCTCGCAGATTCGCCCGGCGAACAGAACCCGCTGACCTATCTGCTGCGCGAGGCCTTCGACAGCCTGCTGCGGCAGATGATGGTCTGCCTGCCCGGCAAGGTGCTGACCTTCAACCCGGATGACCAGACCGCGCAGATCGAGTGCGGCATTCAGCGCCTGGTCGGCGGCCGCGGCGTGACGATCCCGCCGATTGAGCGGGTGCCGGTGCACTTCCCGGGTAACGACAGCTGGTACTTCTGGCACGAGATCACCCCCGGCACCGAGGGCCTGATCCATTTCAGTCAGCGGGCGATCGACACGTGGCT